>WNFJ01162547.1_pt1 | contig 13256 bp, 13 predicted proteins | sample 5400461 | NCBI WGS metagenome assembly WNFJ01 (sample SAMN13153349, study PRJNA577476) | soil metagenome | isolation source: 115 cm saprolite on Douglas fir-dominated hillslope | place: USA:California | collected 2013-09-17 | reverse complement strand
CCGTGCTCTTCTCCTCGCATCTGCTGGACGAAGTGGAAGAGGTCGCCGATCATGTCACGATGATCAACCACGGCCGGATCGTGCTGAGCGCGCCGCTGGGCGCTATCAAAGCATCGCATCGCTCCCTCAATGAGGCGTTCATCGCCCATGTCGGGAGCGCCGCGACGCCGGCCGCCGAGGCGTAGATCGTGCGGTCTCCCGCTCTCGCAATCGGCTGGGAGTTTCGCCGCCGGCATCGCTGGGGACTGATGGCCGTGGCCGCTTACCTGTTCGTTGTGGCGCTGATCAAGTTCCTGATCGTGGAGCCGGGTGAGCCCGTCCTGGTGGACAGCGTCCGGTTTGCCGCGCTGGTGTCCGTGCCGCTGACCGCGACGTTCGTGTATCTCCTGGCCGTCTTCAGCTTCGGTTTTGCCGGCGACCTGGCCGCGCGCCAGTCGATGTATCCCGCCCGACTGTTCACTCTGCCCGTGACGAACGCTGCGCTGGTTGGCTGGCCGATGCTCTATGGCACGGCCGCCATGGCGATGCTGTGGCTGGCCGCGAGGCTGTTCGCTGTGTGGCCGGCGGGAATCGCAATCCCAGTGATCTGGCCGGCGCTACTGGCCGCGGCCCTGCTCTCGTGGACGCAGGCGCTGACGTGGATGCCGTATGGCTTGCCGGGGATTCGCTTGATCGTCGCGGCGCTCTGCTTGGCCGCGCTGGATACCGTGGTCCTGCTGGCAATTCATTTCAAGGCCGGCGAGCCCAGGATGGTGGCCATCCTGGCGCCGCAGGTTCCCCTCGCCTATCTCGTCGCGCGCTTCGCCGTTGCACGGGCGCGCCGCGGCGAGGTGCCTGATTGGCGGGGAATGTTCGCCCGGCCTGCGCGCACCGCCGTGCTGAGCCGCGGGCGAGACCATTTTCCTTCGCCCGCCCGGGCTCAAGCGTGGTTCGAGTGGCGGCAGCATGGCCGGTCGCTGCCGGCGCTCGTGGGCCTCCTGCTGCCGTTCGAGCTGGCGTTGCTCTGGCTCGCCAAGGACGCCCCGGCATTCGTCTTCGAAATACTGTTTCTCACGCTGATCACGCCGCCGTTCATGGCGGCCTTCACGGCGTGGACCGTGAGCCAGCCGAATCCCCAGGCGCGCGATTCCCACGGCGTGCCGCCGTTCATCGCGACGCGGCCGTTGACCAGCGCTGAGCTCATCGCCGCCAAGCTGAAGATGGCGATGTGGAGCACGCTGGCCGCGTGGCTGGTGGTGCTGCTCGCCATGTCGCTCGCGCTCGAGTGGTCGGGCACCTGGTCCGTGGTGACCGAACGGGTGCGGCGCATGAATGACGCCATCGGGACGCCGCGCGCGGCGACAGTCGTGCTGCTCATCCTGGCCGGGTTCATCGTGGCGACCTGGAAGCAGCTGGTGCAGAGCTTGCACATCGGCTTGACCGGCCGTGAATGGATCGTCAAGGGGAGTGTGTTGCTCACGCTGACGTTCCTCATCCTGCTCGGACCGATGGTGGAGTGGATCATCGACACTCCCAGCGCGCGGCGCGCGTTATGGAACGCGCTGCCCCTAGTCCTAGCCGGTCTCGTGGGCCTGAAGATGTCTGCTGCCGCCTGGATCGCGACACGTCTCGATCGCAGTCGGCTGCTTGCCGCCCGCGCGCTCGTCCTCGGCGCGGCCTGCTGGGTCCTCGCCGTGCTCGCGGTCTACGGGGTGCTCGTGTGGTTTTTCTCCACGCCATTCGTCGCGCGCTACCAGCTCGGGCTCATCGCGATCCTGCTGGTCCCCCTCGCGCGAATCTCGGCGGCGCCGCTGGCGCTCGCGTGGAACCGGCATCGGTGACCGCACCACCCATCATACGGGAGGGAAAGGGCGCCATCGGCGCGGTGCTGGCGCTGTTGAGCCTGCCCGTGCTGCTGGTGCTGGTCGAGGCGGTGTCGTTCCGCGTGGCCAACCGGCCCAACGGCACGTTTATGTCCTCCGGGCGGACGCGCGAGTACCTGCTCTACGTCCCGAGGAGCTATGACCGCAGCAAGCCGGCGGCGCTGGTCATCAGCCTGCACGGCGCGGGGCTCTGGGGCGCGGCACAGAAGGAGACGAGCCAGTGGAACCGCGTGGCGGACGAGCACGGCTTCATCGTCGTGTACCCCTCGGGAGAGGCCGGCGACGGACCACGGGTCTGGCACGAGGGCGGCGGCGGCGAAGCGGGCCCCGCGCGTGATGTCCGGTTCATTTCCGACTTGATCGACACGCTGGAGGCGGCATACCACATCGATCCGGGGATGATCTACGCCAACGGCCTTTCCAATGGCGGCGGCATGTCGTTCGCGCTCTCCTGCACGCTGTCCGACCGGATCGCCGCGGTCGGGATGGTGGGAGCTGCTCTCCTGGTGCCGTTCAGCTGGTGCACGGACCAGCGACCGGTGCCGATGATCGCGTTTCACGGGACCGCCGATGCGGCTGCGCCGTACAAGGGTGGGTTCTCGTGGGTTGCCCCCCAGCGATTTCAGGGCGTCCGTGCCTTTACGGCCAGTTGGGCCCGAAGAAACCGCTGCGGAACGAATCCGGTCGATTCTGTGGTCGCGACGGACGTCACGCGCCTCGAATACACGAAGTGCGCTGACGACGCGGCGGTGGTGCTCTATACCATAAGAGGAGGAGGCCACACCTGGCCTGGTGGCCAGCCGCTGCCGGAATGGTTCGTCGGGCGCACCAGCAACAGTATCGACGCATCGAGCCTGATGTGGGCGTTCTTTCGTGCTCATCGGCTTCGAGAGGCGCAAACCGGGGCGCAGCACCAGTGAGGTGGCGGCGCGCGTAGACTACGGAATGAATCGTTGTCCAGCGTGCCGCAGCCTAAGCGCGATCCGTTAGGCCGCCGCGAGCGCTGACGCCGCTTTCATCGTTTGCTGGGCATGTAGCCGATCACTTGCACGCCGGCGCCGCGCGCAATATCGGTCGCCTCAATCATCTCGCCGTACCGCCAAGTTCCAGCAGCTCTGATGAACAGCAAGAAACGCCGCTGGTTGGCGTAGAGCGCCGCGAGGCGAGATCCCAGCTCCGCCTTCGGCACCACGTGTCCGTTGATGGCAAACTGATGGTCAGGCCGCAGGTCTAGCACGATCGGGGGCTCCTGCGGCTGGCCCGCAGCAGGGTGGGGCGGGGGGACGTCCACCGGAATGAAGCGCCAGACGGTCATCGACAGCATGAACACGACCAATAGGACCAAGAGCACATCAATCATCGGCGCCACATTGATTTCGCTGGAGAGTCGTGGCGTCTCGAGCACTTGCATCGTCGCCTCCTAGCTGGGGTGTTGCCTCTAGGCTAGGAGCCCTGGGTGGGCGCGGCGTGACCGGCAGATTGCAGGAGAATTACGGTGTCGTGAGGACTTCCATCGAGAAGGGCGGCGGCCTAACTAGCCGTTGAAGGTGCGGCTGCCCGGCCCTTGGCAGAATTCTCTTTGTGCGCCAACATACAGCTGTGCTCCACACATCATCTCAACTCGCCCGCCAGCTCGGGCGGCGCAGCTTAACCGCGGTGCGTTAGGCAGTCGGCCGTGCCTTCACGTTTGCGACAGGGGCTGTTTCTCCTTTCCATTATCTGGCTGCTGGTCGGCATTGCGGCGCTCGCGGAGCATCTGGGTCTGGAGACCCGCGTAGGGACGGCCGCCCTCATCTATCCCGCCATTCCCCTGTATCAGTTGAGTTCGGGCTTCGGCCACGCATACCCGACGCACGGGTTCCTGTGGGACTCGGCGGACGGCCCGCCGTTTCTGACGCTTCTTGGCGTCGTGCTCGTGTACCTCGTGCCGTCGCTCCTGGGATGGCGTCTCTTCCGGTACCGAGCACCGCACCCCTAAGCCGGCTGCCTAACTAGCGGTTGGAAGCTGCCGCCGTCCGCCCTTGGCAGAATCCCCATTGTGCGCCAATGTACAGCTGTGCTCCACACTTCATTCGTGCTCGCCCGCGAGCGCGGGCGGCGCAGCTTAACTGCGGTGCGTTAGGCGGCCGACCGTGGTATCGAGAATTCACTCAATCATCCCTCGCGTTGCGCTCACGCTCGCTGTGCCCGTGGCAGCTGCGGTCATCCTCGCCTATCGCGCGTACACGCGGCCGTACACCCCACCGGGCGGCAACCCTTTCGCCATCGCGGAGGGCAGGTGGGCGTGGACCACCCGCGCCAACGGATGCACCAAGGCCTGGCATCGCATCACGTTCAGCCCTGACCGCAAGGTCATGACGATCACGAGCTCGCACCCCTACAAGCGGGCCGACGGGACGCTGGATTCGGTCGCGCTCTATGACATCCAGGCCTCCGGGCCAGGCTGGATTCGCGGGGCCATTCGGGGGGAGACGCGCAAGACGGATGATGGGCGCTTGGTGGTGTGGGACTTGGTGCTCCGCTCTCCGGATCGCTACGCTTGGCACCGCACAGACTGGTTTCGCGGCGGCTATACGGCGGCGATTCGTCGCTGTGACTAAGGGCGGCGGGCGGGCGGCCGCCTAACTAGCGGTTGAAGGACCGCGATGACGCCCCGGACTTGCAGCCGACGCACGTCAGCGAAGCGATTCAGTACCGGAGTTTGGGTCGGCGCGGCGCGTGACGACGGGCGCGGTCCGTGCCCGGCGTCGCGGAGCGGTGTCTACGGCGGGCTTACGGCGCCCGGCTCTCTTCGTCGGAGGCACGCGGCGGCTGGCGCACCGGGAGCCCGATCGTGCCGGCCCACTCGTCGGTCAGCTCGAACGTCTTCCCCATGTCGAATCCCAAGACACGGAGGCGCCGCGCCAGATCCTTGAGCGCCCAGGTGACCGTCCGGCGCACTTCGACCGACGACCACTGGCCGAACTCGTTGTGACTCAGGTCGGCCTGCAGCGCTGCGGCGATGCGGGCGGCGAGTCTTCCGTGGGCATCCAACTGCGGCGCCGCGACGTCCTCGACGGGCGGTGCGAGGAGCTCCGATTCCGCAATCGGGGCCACCTTCGGAGCCTTTTGGGGTCCCGGCCCATCGCCCCAGAGCAGCCATTCCAACGTGACGCCGCTCACACCGCGCACCCGGGCCCGGCTCACAATGAGGCGCGCGATGTCCGCCGGGAATTTCTTGCGTTGGGGCCATTTCTTTACGGCTGCTTCAGTTACCGGCGGGCCGATCTCGGCGGCGAACTGCCGGCGCACCAAGGAGGACACCAAGTCGGTCCGCAATCGACCCCTTTTTGGTCATTCTTCGCCTCTTGACGGATCCTAAAGTGGCCCTAGGTTGGTGACTCCAACGGTCAATTTATCTGCCGCCGTCTTCACCAAGATGTTCAGCCCGGGAGATTACGTCAAGCCGTGCCTCGCCACTCGTCGGACTCGGCGGACGAACGCCGGACAGGATTCGATCAACGCAGCGAACCCGAGCGGCGCTCGGGCCTGGAGCGCCGCGCGTCATCCCGCGGCACCGATGCCGGCCATCCCCTGCCGAGCCGCCCGGTGCGGATCAGCATCGCCGGAGAGCGCGCCACCCGGGATGCTGAGCCGGCAGGGCTCTCCCTCCGGCGTGTGTTCCCCTACGCGCCGTTCGACGAACGCGAAGCACCGGCTCGCTACGGGGCGATCGAAGCGCATCGTCGCGATGTGAGCGGCCGTTTGGCGCGCGACATCGGCGCGGCGGTTGCGGGACTCGAATATCTGCACAACATCAGCCGCGACCTGGTTGCCCCTACCGTCATCGAACGCGAGGTGCTCGAGGTCCTGGAGCGCCGCTCCGTGACGGATCCCCTGACCGGCCTCTTCAACCGCTATCACTTCGAAACGGCGCTCAAGCGGGAAGTCGCGCGCTGCCTGCGCCACGGGGTGAAGCTGTCGCTGCTGCTGCTGGACGTCGATCAGCTCAAGGTCGTGAACGACCGCTGGGGCCACCAGGTGGGGGACCGTGTGCTCGCCGGCGTGGCGAGTGCCATCCAAGAAAGCCTGCGCGGCACCGACGTCGCTGCGCGCTACGGCGGGGACGAATTCGCCGTCATCTTGCCCGATACGGACGCGCCCGCCGGCCGCATTGTGGCCGAGCGGATTTGCAAGAACGTGCGGGTGCCGATCGGCGAGGAAGTCGAGCCCGGCGTCGCCCCCGAGGTCACTGTGAGCGGCGGGTTGGCCGCCTTGCCGCCCGCGATCACTGCGGCATCCGAGGTGCAGTTGATCGTGGCCGCGGACCAGGCCTTGTACCTCGCGAAAGGGCGGGGCGGCAACTGCGTCACCGAGGCGGCCTCATGACGACCCCCCGGTCGCGGCTGAGCGTGATCGCGCTGTCCGACGCGTTCCGCGCGTTCTGGAACGACTTGGCGCTGGATCTCGAGGTGACCATCGACGTGCTCGGGCCGGGGGAAGCCATCGCGGTTCACGCCGAGACCGTTGCCGTCATCCTGGCGGCGGGCGGCGTGGAGCGGGACGCGATGCGGTGGCTCGAAAGCCATCGTGTCCCCCCGGCCGCCGCACGGCCATGCAGCTCGTGGCCCGCGGCGCCAACGATTATTTCGCGCTGCCGGACGATCTCGAGATCTTCCGCAACGTGGTGACGGCGGCGATCCGCGATGCGCAGGCGCGCGCGCCGGCCGCGACCTCCGGGCGCCTGGACGCATTCGCCAGCATCGTCGGCGAGAGTGACGCCCTCAAGCATGCCCTCGCCCGCGCCGAGCGGCTGCTGTCGCACCGCAATGCGGGCGCCTTGATCGTCGGCGAAACCGGGACCGGCAAGGAGCTGCTGGCACGCGCCATCCACTCCGGCGGATCCCGCCGCGACGCCCCGTTCGTCGCCATCAACTGCTCGGCCCTGCCGGAGCATCTTATCGAGTCGGAGCTGTTCGGCCACGAGCGCGGCTCGTTCACCGACGCGTACGCGGCGAAGCCCGGGTTGTTTGAGGTGGCCGACGGCGGCACGCTGTTCCTCGACGAAATCGGCGATCTGCCCCTCAGTCTCCAGGCGAAGCTGTTGCGCGTGCTGGAGGACAAGCAGATCCGTCGCGTGGGCGGGACCAAATCGCGCACGATCGACGTGCGCATTCTCGCGGCGACCGACGAGCATCTGTCGGAGCGCGTGCGCGCGGGCGGCTTCCGCGAAGATCTGTATTTCCGCTTGACCACCGTCGTGCTGCGGCTGCCGCCGCTGCGCGAGCGGGGCGACGACGTCGCCATCATCGCGGCGGCCCTGCTGCAGCGGCTCGCCGCCGAACACGACCTGCCGGTGCCGACCCTGACACCCGCGATGCTCGGCGAGCTGCGCGCGCATCCCTGGCCCGGGAACGTGCGCGAGCTGAAGAATGCCGTGGAGCGGGCGCTGCTGCTGTCGCCGAGCGGCGAGCTGAGCGCCGACGAGCTGCGGCCCGCCGAAAATTCCGGGGCGGAGGCCGAAGGACTGATTCCCTTTCCCGCCCCACTCCATGAGATCACGACGGCCGCCGCCCGGGCCACCGTGAACCTCTGTGGCGGCAATCGCAGCGAGTCCGCGCGCCGCTTGGGGATCTCGCCGCGCCGGCTGCGGCGCCTATTGAGCGGCGGCGATGTAGAGATGGATCCGGAGGACGACGGCGAGTTGCCCCCCGGTGAGCCCGAGCCCCGCGGCGAACGCTGGGCCAACGCCGTGCGCGCCCCCCGACCCGCAGTCCGAGTCGTCTGAGCGGCTCTCCCCGGCCTCGGGGAGAGCCGGCAGGGCCGAAATGCACCACCGCAGGGACGAAACGACCCTGTATCCGCCCATCGGGGGTTTCCCTACTACGCATAGGCTCTGACAGATCAACGGGCTACGTGCGCACGTCCCAGGTCCTTGGCCGGAACGCTTCGTGCCTTAGAAGCCTCCAGGGTTGCCAGCTCTCTCACGGACTTGGAGAGACACATGTCGCTTCGCCGTTCCCTCATCAGATGCGTGCTGCTCGCCGGCGTGTCGGCGGTGGTCGTGACCTGTGGCGAGCCCACGCCGACCGGCGTCGCGCTGCAGGCCTCCAGAGTCAAAAGCCCGTCGGGTGGCAGCTCCCCCAAGAGCGGCCTGGTGAAATGCGCCAAGGTGATCGGACCGCGCGGCGATACGCTCCAGGTCGGCAACCACATTTTCTGGGTTGACGCGCTGGTGCTCACGGACACCGTGACCATCACCGCCGTGGCGCCGGCGGACACCGTGCGCTGGGTGCGCTTCGAGCCTTCGGGTCTGCTGTTTCCGCCCAACGCCACGGATCTCGCCTACGGCTTGAGCGCAGGTGCCATTCTCTACACGAACTACAGGGACTGCGCCGTGCCGTCGGGTGACACGCTGCGCATCGCCCAGGTCGACGCGTCCAAGACGATCCTGGGCTATCTCCAAACCTGGTCGAAGGTCAAGAAGAATTCTTGGAGCCAGGCGCAGCAGTGGGCCGCGGGGCAGGTCCCGCACTTCTCGGATTACGCTATTGCCTGGTAGGTCTCACATGTACTCGGGAGATCGTATGCGCCCCAGTTGTTTCGTCCGTGCCGTGGCACTGGTACTGCTGGCCGTGGGCTGCTCCGACCAACGGCATCCCACCGCCCCACAACCGCCGGCCGCGCCGAGCCTGCAAGTCCTGCGGTGGGCGGGGAGCGTTCCGCCGCGCTTCACCGCGGCGACCTCCGTTGCGAGTGGGACATCGGGCAGTGGCCTGCAGCCCTCCCTGTCTGGCGGGCTCAGCCTCGATCACAACTCGGTGACGTTCTGGGCCGTGCGCGGCGCGGTGCGCTCCGTCCAGATCAACTACCTCAGCTCGACCGGCGACACCAGCTCTCCATTCTTGCAACTCGCCATCACGGATCCGGTCTATGTCCCGGGCCGCGGCGAGCTGGCGTTGGGCGACTCGGTGCTGGTCACGGTCACCATCGACCCGGCCGCCATCAAGGTGTCGCTCGAGCCGACGGGAATGCAGTTCGGCGATCCCGCGCAGATGCGGATCTCCTACGGCGGCGCCGGCGGCGACATGAACGGCGACGGCGTTGTGGACTCGACCGACGCCCGGATCGAAGCGCAGCTGCTGGGGCTGTGGTATCGCGAGGGCGCGGACAGTACGTGGAGCAGAGTCACGGCGTCCCAGTCAGTCGCAGACCAGTCGTTTGTGACGGCTCTGAAGCACTTCTCTGATTACGAGGTTTCGTTCTCCGAATACGCCGTGTCCTGGTAGCAGCGCGAGCGCTCGTCCCATGAACGCAATGGCACACGTGAGCCTGACAACCTTGATTCTCAATTTCCTGCTGGCGCTGCTCCTCGCGACTGCCCCCGGGCTGTCGGCGGACCGCTCAGCGGGCGCGCACGCCGGCCAGTCGAACCGCCAGTCGAACGGACGGTCGCACGGCCAGTCGAACGGCCAGTCGGACGGGTTTTCCGATTACGCCGTGGCCTGGTAGGGACTCCCGACATGCCCTGGGTGAAACGCGTGGAGCTCCAACAGGTGAGTGTGGTGACACGGCGAGTCTGCCTGCCGATCGCGGTGGCCCTCGTTCTCGGGGCATGCAGCGATGCGACCGCGCCGCTGGACCGGCAGCACGCGCCCGGTCTGCCGTCGCACGATCTCGTGCCCGGGTCGAACACGACGTTCTCGTGGCCGAGCTCCAACTGGGGTACGCCGCCGGTGACCACGGCGATCGTCACGCTGCAACAGTCGCCCACCGCGCCGCCGCTCGAGACGTACCAGGTTTCGTTCGTGGCGTCGCGCCGGCAGTCCTCAACCGTTACGGTCAATTATCAGGCCGTGAACGGCGACACGGTCGGCCGACCGTTCCTGCGTTTCTCCATCCCCAAGTGGAGCCTGGTCGCCGGTGCTGGTGGCGTGCCGTTGATGAGGGGTGATTCAGTAACGATCACCCTCACGATCGACCCGGTCGCCTTCTCCGTCGACTTCCAGCCGACCGGCGTGCTCTTCTCCACCGCCACGCCGGCGAGCTTGACGCTCTGGTATGAGAACGCGAACCCCGATCTGAACGGCGACGGCGTGGTCGACTCCACCGACGCCGCGCTGCGCCAGCAGCTCACCTTCTACTATCAGTTGGCCGGTACCAGCACCTGGACCAAGCACCCGTCGAATAACGATCCGGCCATGCCGTCCGTGACCGGCGCCCTGTACCACTTCTCCGAATACGCTGTCTCTTGGTAGCCGAGAGGATACGCGCGATGAATACCTCGTCATTCGTAGTCAACACGGCCGGGCAGCTCGCGGCCGCCGGCCATCACGCCGAAGTCGTGCAGTACCTCGGCGCGCGACCGGCTGCCGAGCTCGAATCCACACCGGGCCTCGCACTGCTCTACGGGACCGCGCAGGCGCGTCTGGGCCGTCACGATGAAGGCCTGCGGTGGCTCGACATGGCGGTGGACCAGGCGCGCAAGGACGGCGAGCGCGAAGTCGAAGGCCGCGCGCTGAACGCGCGGGGCGCGATGGCGCTGGTCAGCGGCCGCATCGACGAGTCGGCGGATTACTGTACCCGCGCCCTCATGGTCGCGAGTCTCGACGGCGATCTGGCGACGGTCGGCCGCTGCTCCAACAATCTGGGCATCATCAATAATCTGCGCGGCCGCCACGCCGAGGCCCTCAGCTCGTGGGAGCTCGCCGTCGCCGCGTTCGAAAAAGCAGGCGTACACCAGGGCGTGGCCGAGTGCGCCCACAACCTGGCGATCACGTACCGGGAGCAGGGCACGCTCGACCGCGCGTTGACCGAAGCCGAGCGCGCCATCGCCGAAGCCAATGCGTCCGGTGATCGCACGCTGGCGGCCATGGCATTGCGGGGGCGGGCGGAGATTCGCCTGGCCCGCGGCGAGGTGGAGTTGGCGCGCGGCGACATCAGTGCGGTGCAGGAGATCCGCCGCCTCGTGCCCAATCCGGTGGGCGAGGCGGAAGATCTGCGCGTGGTGGCGGCGGTGCTGGCGGCCGAGGGTCAGCTGGCGGCGGCGGAGGAGATGCTGCGCGACGTGATCGGACGGGCGGAGGCGCACCAGCGCCCGCAGCTCGTGGCCGAGGCGACGCGCGACCTGAGCATGGTGCTGCGCCGCGCGGAGCGTCACGGCGAGGCGCAGACGGCCGCGCGGATGGCGAAGGCTGCCTTCACGCGCATCGGCGCCGAGGGCGAGGTGCGCAGTCTGGCCCGCCAGGGCTGGGAGGAAGACTTCGCGGCCGAGCTGCGCGGGTCCCTGGCGCCGCTGCACGCCGCGCAGGAACTGGCGGACGCGGGGCGTTACGCCACGCTGGTGACGTATCTCGCCGAGCGCTCGCGGGACGAGTTGGAGCAGTCGCCCATGCTGGCCTTGCTCTGCGGCATCGGGCACAGCCGGCTGGGTCAACTCGACGTGGGCGAGCGGTGGGCCACGGTCGCCCTGGCGCGGGCGCAGATCGTCGGCGACCGGCGTGTGGAAGTCCGCGCGCTCAACGTCTGCGGCGCCATCGCCCTCGAACAGGGCGGCATCGACGAGGCGACGAGCTTCTTCACGCAGGCGCAGGAAGAGGCGATGCAGGACAACGACATGGCGACGGTGGGCCGCTGCGCCAACAACCTCGGCATCATCGCGAACATTCAAGGGGACTACGGCCGGGCGGTCGGGGCGTATACCCGCGCGATGGCCGCCTACCAGGCGGCCCGTTACGATCGCGGCATCGTCGAGTCCCAGCACAATCTCGGGATCACCTATCGTGAGCAGGGGCAGCTGGACCTGGCTTTGGGCGCGGCCGATGCGGCGGTGCAGCAGGCCGAGCGCCTGGGCGACCGGGCGCTCAAGGCCCAGGCGCTCGCGGGACGCGCGGAGATCCGGACGGCCCGGGGCGAGCCCGAGCTGGCGATCCGTGAGGCGGAGCGCGCCGTGGCGGTGCACCGCGAGCTGAAAGCGGCCGTGCTCGAGACCGAGGCCCAGCGGATCCTCGCCGTGGCGCTGGGTACGTCGGGGAAAACCGGCGACGCCGCCGACATGCTGCGCTCGGTCGTCGCCCGCGCGATGGAGCACGGGCGGCCGCTGCTCGTCGCGAGTGCGCAGCGCGATCTCGCCGCGCTGCTGGTCCGGGACGGGGATTTCGCGGCCGCCGCGCAGATGGCCGAGACGGCTCGCGCGACGTTCCGCCGGCTCGGCGCGAAGGTTGAGATCCGGAAACTCGACGCGTTGCTCGAGCGCTATCCCAGCCCGCCCATCGCGATTCGACCGTTCGACGCGGTGGAGCCGGAGGTGCCTGCCACTCTGCCCCCGGAGGCATTGGGCCGGCGTCCCCGGGGCGGTGCGCGCCGCCGGGATGCGACGCAGTGACCGCGACTGCCACACCCGTTGGTGCTGCGGAAGCTGCGGGGCGCGTCATGCCGGCCGACGCGCTGCGGCGTCTCGCCGTCCTCCGGCATCATCAAGGAGCGTCGGCCGATGCGCGCGACCTGTGTCGCCGAAGCTACGACGTGGCGCGACGCGCGGGCGACGATGTGCTCGCCGGCGAGGCCCTCAACACGCTCGGCGGGATCGACCTGGAAACCGACGCGGTCGCGGACGCCCGCCGGAATTTCCTCGGGGCGTTGAATCTGGGCGGGCAGAATCGCGCGCTGTGCGCGCGCGTCGAGCAGAACCTCGGCATTCTCGCGAACATCCAGGGCGACTTCGACGAAGCGATCGCCCGTTACGAGCGATCGCTCGAGGCCTATCGCGCCGCGGACGATGAGCACGGCTGCGCGCTCGCTTACCACAATCTCGGGATGGCGAGCACGAGCGGCGGACGCTGCGATGCCGCCGCGCGCTACTTCCAGCAGAGCCTCGAGATCGCGCAGCGCACCGGCGATGCGCACCTCAAGGGCCTCTGCCTGGTGAACCACGCCAAGGTGCTCATCGCCCAGGGGCGGCCCGACGAGGCGTGTGACAACGCCCAAGCCGCCCTCTCGGTGTTCGATCAGCTGGGCGTGGAGCGCGCCAAGGCGGGCGCGTATCTCGTTCTCGGGATCGTCAACCGCGAGGCCGGCCGGTTCGAACTTGCCGAGTCACAGTTCCAGGCAGCGACCGAGCTGGCGGTGCGCTCGGGCTCGGTGTTGAACGAAGCGGACGCGTCGCGCGAGATGGCGCTCCTCTTTCAGGCGATCGGCCGGAATCAGGATGCGCTCCGGCTGCTTCACGCCGCCCACCGTTTGTTTGGACGGCTGGATGCGCGGCGCGACCTGGTCCACGTGGACGGCAAGGTGGCCGAGCTGGAGGCCGCCTACCGCGCCGTGGTGCGCGAGTGGGGGCAGTCGATCGAGTCGAGCGACACCTACACGTTTGGCCACTGCGCGCGGGTGGCGCAGTACAGCGGCGCCGTCGCGCGG
>WNFJ01072504.1_pt1 | contig 13256 bp, 8 predicted proteins | sample 5400461 | NCBI WGS metagenome assembly WNFJ01 (sample SAMN13153349, study PRJNA577476) | soil metagenome | isolation source: 115 cm saprolite on Douglas fir-dominated hillslope | place: USA:California | collected 2013-09-17 | reverse complement strand
GCGGCGAACCTGGCCTCTGCCGCGTGGCCTGTTTTTCACGGCGCCATGACTTGACTCTCGCGCGCATGTCGCCAGCAGAAATTCGCCTCGTCGTGGACCTATGGACCGCACAGTACCAGGAGCTCGGTGGCCTTTCTTCCATCAACTATGTTCAGATCTTCGAGAACCGTGGTGTCATGACGGGTGCGAGCAACCCGCATCCTCATTGCCAGATTTGGGCAAACGCCTCACTTCCCAATGTTCCGGAAAGGGAGCTTTCCTCCTTTGAGTCGTACAGCGATGAAAAACAATCCTGCCTCCTCTGTGACTATCTCAGGCTCGAGCTAAGCAAGAACGAGCGTGTTGTTTGCCAGAATGAGGGCTTTGCCGTCGTCGTACCCTATTGGGCAGTGTGGCCCTTCGAAACTCTGTTGGTCAGCAAGCGCCACTTGGGAACAATGCACGAGCTAGCATCGGACGAGCGCGACCTCCTGGCTGGCATCCTCCAAAATATAACTACCCGCTACGACAATCTGTTCGAAGCGCCGTTCCCCTACTCGATGGGTTTTCACCAGCGTCCCTCCGATGGCCGCCCGCACCCGGAGTTTCACTTTCATGCGCACTACTATCCGCCGCTCCTGCGTTCCGCGACGGTCCGGAAGTTCATGGTCGGCTACGAAATGCTTGGAACACCACAGCGTGACATCACCCCAGAAAGTGCAGCCGAGCGCTTGGTCAGTCTCACCGACGTTCACTATCTTCACCGGAGCGGTTCAGCGTAGCGGAACGCAACACTTCCGCTTCGGACTTCGAAAGACTTGCAAACAATGAGGTAAAGAAAATGCGGACAGCAATGCTGAGGAAAATCTGGTTCGGCTCTTTGATGAGTTTCGCATTGAGCACTTGCGTGCTGTCAGCAAAATCGCGACCGCAGCGCTGGACAGAAAAGGCAGCCAACGAGTGGTACGCCAAACAGCCCTGGCTCGTGGGCAGTAACTATGCGCCGGCTTATGCCATCAACGAGCTTGAAATGTGGCAGGCCGATACCTTTGACCCAAAACGAATCGATCTGGAGATGGGTTGGGCCGAATCCATTGGCTTGAACACCATGCGTGTGTTTCTCCATGACCTTCTTTGGCAGCAAGATCCTCAAGGCTTCAAGAAGCGCATTGAAACTTTCCTGCAGGTTGCAGACAAGCACCACATAAAGCCCCTTTTTGTGTTATTCGATTCTTGTTGGGATCCCCATCCGCAACTTGGGAAACAACACGAACCGCGTCCCGGCGTTCACAACTCCGGCTGGGTGCAAAGCCCCGGCGCCAAAGCCTTGCAGGACACTTCGCAATATCCCCGTCTCGAGGCTTACGTTAAGGGTATTGTCGCGGCTTTCGCAAGAGATCAGCGAGTTCTTGGTTGGGACGTCTGGAATGAGCCAGATAACACAAACCAGGGAAGTTATGGCCAATTGGAGCCGAAAAACAAGGTTGCCTTGATTCTCCTGCTTCTGCCAAGAGTGTTCGAGTGGGCGCGAGAAGCGCATCCTACGCAGCCATTGACGAGTGGCGTTTGGAAAGGCGGCTGGTCCTCGCCTGAAAAACTGGACCCTATGGAAAAGTTTCAAATCGACATGTCGGACGTAATTTCTTTTCACAGCTACGATAAGCAGGAGGAATTCGAAAAACGCATTGTCTGGTTGCACCCCTACAATCGGCCCATTCTTTGCACGGAGTATATGGCTCGCGGCAATGGAAGCACGTTCCAGGGCTCGTTGCCCATCGCCAAGAAATATCACGTGGCCGCCATCAACTGGGGTCTAGTCGCCGGAAAAACACAAACCTATCTTCCATGGGACTCTTGGCAACATCCTTACACTGATCGCGAACCCGCCATCTGGTTCCATGAGATATTTCGCGCCGATGGCACTCCCTATCGCCAGGAAGAAGTAGATTTCATCCGCGCGATCATCGGCCGCAAGTAGCTGAAGTACGTGAAGCGAATGCGTCCAGAGTGAGGGTTAGAGAATCGCTCCAGGAAGATCTGTTGTATCGGATCATACGTTCGGCGCTTCCCGGACCGGCTCGATCCACAGAAGGACACACCTTGGAATCGCCGAGGCTTGGCGCTCTTGAAGACCTGCCGGACGGGAAACAAGCAACTTGCAAAGTCCGCCCGTAGTTTCGAGAGCAAGGGGTGGCTTTCAAGAATTCGGATATTGCCTGCAACGAAAAAAAAACAGAGCAAGAGGACGAGCACCAGCGCGCGCTGGTGCTACCTAGTCGAGAATTCATAGACCGTCGTCGACCGATAGTGCTGGCCGGGCTTGAGAACGGTTGACAGGAAATTCGGATGGTTTGGCGAATCGGGAAAATGCTGTGTTTCCAGGCAAAAAGCAGAGCGGTGTGGATAGATTTTGCCATCCTTGCCATGAATAGTTCCGTCCAGGAAGTTCCCGCTGTAGAATTGAATACCCGGTTCGGTGGTTGAAACTTTAAGTATACGGCCTGATTGCGGGTCGTAGGCTTCCGCGGCGAGGGATAGCGCTTCTGCAGAGGTGCGATCCAAAACCCAGTTGTGATCGTAGCCTTTGCCGAATATCAATTGCTCGTTGTCCTGGGCGATTCGGTGGCCGATGGCTAACGGCTTTAGGAAGTCAAGTGGTGTGTTGCGCACGCTTCGCAGTTCACCCGTTGGTATGAGGGCCGCATCCACCGGGGTGAATTTTCCGGCGTGGAGAGTGAGTTGATGCCCGAGAATGTTTCCATTGCCTTGACCCGCAAGGTTAAAGTAAGCGTGGTTGGTGAGATTGACGATGGTCTCTTTGTCTGTGGTGGCACGGTACTCGATTTTGAGCGCGTTGCTGTCCGCCAGCACCGTGAAGACTACCTTGGCGGAGAGATTTCCGGGATAGCCTTCTTCTCCATCCTTGCTCAGATAACAGAGTTCAACCGCTTGCCCTGCAATGCTTGAAACATCCTTGGCGTTCCAAACGCGCTTGTTGAAGCCGATCAAGCCGCCATGAAGGTGGTTTTCCCCGTCGTTCTTTGCCAGCGTATAAGTGGCTCCATTCATGGCGAATTTTCCATGAGCAATGCGGTTTCCGTAACGTCCGATGGTGCCACCGAAGTAGGCCTTTCCATTTTCATAGCCGGTGACGGAGTCGTAGCCCAGAATAAGGTCGGCCATTTTTCCATTCCGGTCAGGTGCTTTGAGCGAGACCACCGTGCCACCGTAGTTCGTGATTGCGACTTCAAATCCCGCATTATTGGTCAAAATATAGAGATCTGCAGGCTGGCCATCTTGTGTCTTGCCAAACGGCCGCTTCTCCTGTTTCGATTGTGCCTTGGAGTTCGCGAGGACCAACATCATGGTGGCGGCAACAAGAAAAAGCATCGCAGCCGGAAGCGTGTCCCTGAGTCTTGTCATGACAGTCTCCTGAATCGTTCCCTGATTTGATAAAGACGAACTATGGAGCAAGCCCTCTGAGGCATCGGTTCCGTCAATAACGCACTGCCGCAAAAAGCAATAGGTTAGAGAACCATAAGGATAACGACGTTGCTTGGCGAGGACTACATGGATGAGTATTTTCGATGCGGCTGCGCTAGGTGTAACGTACTTCAAGAAATTTCGAGTTGTTCGCGGTGCCGGTGTCGGCGGCGTTTGAAAGCAAACCTGGCTCGTCGTTACCGAGCTCGTTCCCGCCTTCGACAAATCGTATTCGTTTGCTGAGCCGCCGAAGTCGCCATTAAAGTGACCGTAGTCTGGCGCTGTCTGAAAAATATCGCTCACTGAATTTCTGCTCCCGAAACGCACTTCACAATGGATCTCGAAGGAGAGGCATAGTCATACAACGTGGCCCCCGCGGGCACGCGACAGTTCTGAACCAGGCAGACCAATGAGAACTCGCTGTTCGATGTCGCCATCCCGAAACCTTTCGGCAGCGCTCGCGATTTCCGATATATCTTTTGCCGCGTCCAGGTATCGATAGGAATGGCGTCGCGCCTCAAGCGCCTTTATAGTCTCGCGATTTCTGTTATACCTGATCAAAATGCCGGGGGCGATAGCGATTTGTACGCAAAAATATGTGAATCCAAGGGGAAAGCTCTATTAACTGGAAGTCCGAATCTGGTACACTCCGCCCGCTCTAGCTGCGTGGGGTGGCTGTGGATTCCTAACTTGGGCAATCATCCTAGTCTCCGTCAGGAGGAATTTCGAGGTGCAAGGAACTGTGAAGTGGTTTAATAGCGGGATCCCCAGTATGTTGTATTCAAGGGGTCGGTTGGGGCGCTGCTGAAGGACCAGGCGCTGATCCCCACGCAAGCCGAGGCAGTCCGTATTTACGTGGGAAACGCTGGCCCCAATCTGATTTCTTCTTTCCATATAATGCTGAAGTGTGTTATTCGCGTCATCGATTGCGCGAGGAGGAGAGCGATGATCAGCCGAAGAGAATTTCTTGCGACGACTGGGGCAGCGGTGGCCGCGTCGAGCGTGGGAGCGGCCGCAGCAGAGCGAAATGTGACGGGCGCGGCGGTGGGTGATAAGTCAGCGAGGCTGCTTCTCCCGGAGGACAATCTGAAGGCAGCGACATTTGATCGCTTGCCACTGGAATGGCACAAGCAACGCGCGCAAAAGCTGCGAGAAAAGCTGGCGGAGGACGGCTACGAGGGAATTCTGCTGACCGATCGATGGAACATTATTTATTTCACCGGGCTGTGGCACACCCATACGGAACGCCTGGTGAATGTGTTCTTGCCGGTGAAACAGGAACCGGTGTGGTTCTATGCGGCGCTGGATCGCGACCTGGTTAAGACGTGGTGGTACAACGATGGCGAGTCGTACTTTGACTGGCACCACGCGGAAGGCGCTTTCCCTCAAGAGGGAAAAGTGCAGATGGGCGCGAAGGTGGACCTGTTTGAATGGGTGCTAAAGGCGCTGAAGAAGCGTGGATATGCGGAGAAAAAGCTGGCCGCAGATACGGAGTTTCCGCCGTCAAAGCGGAGGAAAGTGGTCAACGTGCTTGGGAGGGAGATGGGGTCGGAAGAAGAAGCGTGCATGAACATGCGCGTGCACAAGACGCCGGAGGAATTGGCGCTGATGCGGCGCGCGTACAATTATTTCAACCAGATGCACGCGTTTGCGCGGGACATGTTGCTGCAACGCGGCACCGATTTGACGGACTACGACATTGGCAGCGCAGCAACGAAATACGGCACGGACCTAGTCATGGCGGACATCAAACGTGATGGCGCACCGCACACCGCAGTGGGAATTGAGATCGAAGTGGGCTGCCGCACGGGAAGGTCAACGGCGTATCCCCACCCGAATCAATTTCAGCACAACAAGGTGGGGCGAGGGCAGGCGATTCAGATTGAAGGCGTGGTGAATATTGCGGGCTGCGGCGGAGAGCTTTATCGCGCGATGTTCATTCATCCAGTGACGGACCAGATGAAGAAAATCTGGACCGTGAGCAGAGATTGCTGCCTGATGCAGAAGGAAGAATCCATCTCGGGTGTGACATGCTCGACAGTGGCGTACAAGATCCACAAATACCAGGTGGCGCAGGGAGTGGCTCCGTACATTTATCACCGCCCGGCTCATGGGCAGGGGTGGGAAGGGCACCAGCCGCCGTACTTGGCGCTGGGTGATTACACCATGCTGGAGTCGGGGATGTGTTTCTCGGTGGAGCCGGGCCTGTACGATCCCGAGCACGGGATTGGGGCCAATTTTTCTGATGGGTTTATCGTAGAGCCACAAGGACCGTCGCGGCAAATGTCGCGGTTGCCTTGGAGTGAGGAGTGGTGTCTCGTAAAGCTGTGAGGCAGGGAAAACACTGGGCTGAAGGCCGCGGCTAAGTAGTAGAGCGAGGGTTCCGCCGCTAATGGCCGCGAGAGAGATCCCCACGCAAATGCAAGGCGAAGAAGTCGTCGACGCGATGCCACGCGTCGCGTAAGACGTGCTCGCGGCTGAAATAATGGAATTCGCCCGGATAAATCATGAACGAAACTAGGCCGCCCTTGTGTTTCTTCAGCGCTTCATCTATCAGCCAGACCGACTCGAGGAACGGCACGTTCACATCCGCTGTGCCGTGTAACACCAGCAACGGGCGCTCCAGCCGTTCAATATGTGAGATCGGTGAAGCGTTCACGTAAACATCCGGATGTTCCTCGGGGGTCCCGATGCGGCTCGCCGTCCAGTCGCCGTGATAAGGATCCGAGTAATACATCACGTAATCTACGACGCCGGCCACGTCCACCCCGGCCCTGAAAAGTTTCGGCTGATCCGTCATGGCGATCAGCGTGAAAAATCCTCCGTAGCTCAGGCCCCACACGCCAATGCGGTTCGCGTCCACGTAAGGCAGGCTCTTTAAATAATTCCCGCCCATCCCCGCGTCCTTCGCATCCTTGCCGCCGACGTCCATGTGCACGCCGGTGCGCCAATCCCGGCCGTAGCCGATGCTCCCGCGATAATCGGGCGCCAGAACCACGTACCCCTTCTGCAGAAAATACTGATGAATGCTATAGTACACAGCGTAATTCCGCTGCACGTGCCAGCCGTCGTAGTTCTGATTCACTCCGTCGCCGTGAATCCACAGGATTGCAGGATGCTTTTTGGTGCGGTCCAGATTCTTCGGCACAAAAAGCCATGCTGGAACCTGCTGCCCGTCGGGCCCCGGGTAGTGCACGAATTGCGGCTCAACGAAGTGAGCGTGATCGATTTCGGGTGGCATGGAATCCGTCAGGCGAACCGGCTGCGCGCCCTCGCGCGGCGCGATGGTATAGAGATCCGCGCTGTTGTGCGTATCCGTGTGCTGGAAGACGAGTCTTCCGTCGCCCTCCGACCAGTGGGGCTCGATGTTCGTTCCCGTTCCCTCGGTAATGTAAGCAAGCTTCGCACTTGTGGGATCGTCACCGATGGTGGCAATGCCGATACGGCGGTCCCCGGGATGCTCTTCCACGTTCGAATCGAACGCGATGCGCGTGCTGTCGTGCGACCACGCCGGACGCCACGCTTCGAAGCGCCCCCTGGTGATCTGCACCGCATCGCCGCCGGAAGAAGGCATGACATAGAGATGATCCCAGCCGTCCCGATCGCTAAGGAAAGCGATCCACTTGCCATTGGGCGAGGGCCAGGGCTGCGCTCCCGCTTCGCCCCAGTCGGGAATGCTCCAGAATTTCTCTTCGCTGACTTCATGAATGGTTTTTACGGAACCGGTCGTGGCGTCAGCAATGTAGATGAAGTATTTTTTGAAGTCTTTCGACTGACCGTCGAATACCAGGCGATTCGAATCCACCCAGGCTAATCCGCCATACTCGCCGGGCGTGCCAACCGCCACAGGTTTTCCGCCATTCAATTTCAGTGCGTAGATTTGGCCGGGCACGTACTCCGATACGCGATAGATCAGTTTCGTTCCGGAATACGCCGGTGATTCGTCATGATGGACAACCTTGGAGCCGCCCGTATAGGCGATCGATTTTCCGTCCGGCGACCACACGATGCCGCGGATACTCACATCGTCGTGCGTAATCGTGGACTCGGTTCCGTCGGAGAGCCAGCGGACGATGAGATCACTTCCTTTTCGCGCGCCTTGATCTTCGGCGCGATTGCTTCGCACGAACGCGACGCGCCTGCTGTCAGGAGACGGAACAAACCCGCTGCCGCGATCGGGCTTGCTCCACGCTGGGTTGGGAGCGCCTCCCGATGCCGGGACCTTCCACAGATCGCCTTCATGCACAAAATAAACGCTGTCGCCGTCTTCGCTCCAGAACGCATCGGCGACTCCGCCTTCGGGAAACGACGTAAGCGCGACAGCCTGGCCGTTGCCGTCCCCGCTCGCGACATACAGATTCTTTATGTCCGCGCGGTCCCAGATAAACGCCACACGCTTGCCGTCCGGCGACCAAATGGGATCCGACGGATGCTTGATCTCAATCAACTGCTCAATCGTGAGCGCAGACTTGCGGCTCGAGCTCTGCGCTTGCAAATAGCTTGCGCTTCCCAGGGCCGCGGCGATACCAATGGTCGCCCTCAGTATGTGCTTCGCCACGCACATAGTGCCTCCCATTCCTTCTGGAGTTTGTGTGAAACGGAGTTTATGTGAAATGCAGATTGGTTGTCACTCAAAGGAATCGTCCGGGTGGGCGTCGTGTTCCGCCCACCCCGCCGAGAAGAAGTTTCAGATGAGATGCATTCCGCCGTCGATTCGCGTTAGAACGTAAAGCGCAGGCCAAACCGCGTTACGAACGGGTTGATGGCGAGTGATGGCCTCAGATAGAACCCTCCAGTCGGAGCCGTGTACTGAGTGACCTCCGCAATGGTGGTTTGAGCGTTGGTTATGTTGAAGAAATCCACCGTCGGCAGAACACGCCAACGCTCGCTGAATACGAATTCGCGCGAAAGGCGCACATTCAACTGGTTGACGCTGGGCAGACGCTGGATCCCCGCTGGTTGAAGAATAACCGTCTCCGAGCCCTGGTTTAATCCTTTGTTTACCCCAGCGTTGGTGAGGCCTCCAAACGTCTCGGTTGGTTGGATGGGGAAGCCCGTATAGTGCTGGAAGTTGACGCTGGTACCGAATTTCCAGGGAAGCTCGTAGGTGCTATCGACCTTCAAGACATAGGTGGCGTCGAGATTAAGATAGTTGTTTCTTCTGTTGATGTCGTTATTGGGATCGGTGAAGTTGTCGCCTGTGGCTTCGTCGGAAAAGCCGCGCCCAAAAACGCCCTTCTGGCGTTGGACAGTGAACCCGCCAAGGATTTGCCATTTGTGGGACAAGCGCTTGACTGCGGTGAATTCCACAGCGTGGTAGGAGTTATCGTCGAGCTGCGGAATGTTGGTGACCATCAAGTTGAACTGCCCTACCTTGGATGAATTTAGATTGAATAAGGTCATAGGCCGGCCAGTGACGCCGTTGATAATCGGCTTGGGAGCCCCGTTATCGTCCAGGAGAGTCGTGATCGGTGTGTAATCCGAAGGTTGCACAGCAGTGTTCTCGATCCCGAACAGGTTCTTTTTGGTGCGGTAATAGTAAGTGGCCCCGATGCGTAGATCCCGCCAGAGCTGTTTTTCATAGCCGGCACTAATTTCCTCGGAATAAGGTCGACTCATGTTGCGATTAATCTGTGCCCCGCCGGACGAGTTTATCGGCTTCGCTCCTGCGGGAAGCCATTCGTTGAGTTGCGGAATCTTGTCGCCGTCCGTGTCATTCCATGGGAAAGTTAAGGTGACCAGCCCATTGGGGTTCGATGTCTCCGCCAGCCCCGTGCCCTGCATAATGTAGTAAATGCCGAAACCGAAACGCAGGACCGAATCGCCTTTCCCGGTTGGATCGAAAGCCACCCCTATACGCGGCGAAACGGTGTTCCAATCCACTAGGTCTCCCGACGCAGGGAACGTGAAGCCAGCCTTAAAAAGCTGCGGGAACGTAAGATTAGAGTCCGTCGTTTGAGCTGGGTAGTACGTCGTGAACCGATCGTAGCGCATCCCGAGATTCAATGTAAGGCGACGTCTAATTGTCCAAATGTCCTGCAGGTAGAAGCTTGTATCACGGAAATAGTTCTTCTGAGTCGTTGGAGTGTTATAGGCCACGACCTGGAACGGTGTGGTGAAGGACTGTGGGCCAGGACTGTTGAAGATGGCGTTGATCCCTTGATTGACCTTAAAGATATACGAGTTGTAGCTGTCGCCCCATTCAAATCCAAATTGGAAATTGTGAGTGCCGCCCCAATTGCCCTTGTACCACGAGCCGCTTGCGGACCATTTAAGCACCCACGCCGGGTTAATAAACTCATTCGGTGCTGCGCCTGACTCCGTGGAGGTTCCGATGTCTTGTAAATTGAGACCCGTCGAGCCGGGCTGGTAACTAAGAGGGAAGACAATTTTGTTCCAGCCAATGCGAAAATCCAGCAAGAAGTTATTGGTAACCTGGCTGGTCCAAAGCCCCTGGAGAATGTAAGCGGGCTCAATCTGCAGCCAACTAGCGTCCTGAGTCACGAACTGATACGCCGTGTCGCGGCGGAAGAAGCGGTTCTGTTCGTTGTAGAGCCAGATAAAACTGAACTTGTTCTTCGGGTTGATTTGAAAGTCGCTGCGCAGGTCCGTGTTGGTTTGATGGTTGATGTCCACGACAGGGACGCCGGCTTGGTTGGTCACGGCCAGTATTCGCTGGTTCAGGTCGTACCGGCGGTACGAGCCAAAGAGCCACCATCTATCCCTCATCACAGGCCCGCCGAGGCTGGCAGAAGTATCCCTAGTCATATTAAAGGGCGAGCCCGTCGGCACGCGGGAGCCTTGGAACACTGGCTGTTTTACCCCGGCCTGCGTAGCCGCGGTCAAATAATAAGCCGCAGCCTGCCCGTGTAATTCGTTCGAGCCCGATTTGGTTACCATGTTCATATAGATCCCGCCGATGGGCACGGAAGCGGGAGCGTTATCTGCCACCACCTGAAACTCATCGAACGAATCGTGATTGGTGTAGAACTGCGTGTACCCACCGCTCGCGCCGGGCCAATTCAAATCCAGACCATTAAAGCTGTAGATTTGCTCGGCTTGAGTGCTGCCGTGCACCTGCATGGCGGACTGCTGGTAGCTGTTGTTGCCGGCAACGTCAAAGGTACTGGAAGTGACGCCCGGCATCTGCGCCACCGTGGACCACGGGTCGCGGCCGCTGGGGATTTCCTGCAACAGCGTCTGGTCAAACGTCGTTGACGTTTGAACGCCCTGCAGGTCGACCACGTTGACTCCTTCGACCTTCACGACCTCCGTGACCTCTCCGACCTGTAGCTTCGCGTTGACCGTCGCCGTGAAACCAGCGGTAAGAACGACGCCTGTTTCAGCGTAACCTTTGAAACCCTTGGATGTAACCGTGACCTCATACGTGCCAAGAGGCAGGAGATCAAAAAGGTACGCGCCGTCTGCCCCCGTAGTTGTAGTGCGTTCCGCCATCAGCGCCGTGCTTTTGACTGTCACCGTAGCACTCGGCACAGCGGCCCCTGAAGAATCGGTCACCACTCCCGCGATTTTCCCTGTGGTTGCAACCTGCCCGAACGTCAACCCAGGCATGAGAATGACGAGAACGAACATCGATAATCTCAGTTTTCTCATTTTCCCTCCTCTAAACGGGAATTTCCGTTTTGAGCTTCCCCTTGGCTCGAAAGCCTAGCCCTCCTGCCCCGTCGTGTCAAACCTCAAACGTCTGGATTGCGGGAATGCACGTCTCAGAGGCTTGGATTGCAAAAAAGTTTGCTCTAGAGAAGAGAACCCGGACGGCCTTGCAGACACGCGTCGCCAAACAACTGGAGAAATTTGGTCAAAACAAAGCGGGAGGATGAAGCGAGCCGTGTTCCAGATACGTTCCAGTTGGGCGCAATTTTGCCGTGTTCTGCGTTTTTGGCGTCTCGAAAAATCAATAACTTACGTGTTTTCAATACGCCCAACGGCGCAGAATATTCCGACTCCCCCCGCCTCCACCAACATTTATCTTCCTGTCTCGTTTGCGCGAGAGGCCAAGGAATGACTAACTTCCCAGAACCGGACTTATGGCCTGCGTTGTGGAACTCATATCTACGCGTGGCACGTTACACGTTGAGGTTGGCTCAAGATCTCCTTCAGATGCCCGAAGAGTAGCGCTAATGTCGAACCTACTTCTCACCATTCCCGATACAATGGCATCCGAAGGAGGCCGCCTATGTTCTTCTGGCTTTTCCTTAGAAGGTACCCGTATTTTCGTACGCTGCCCCTTGAGAAGCTCCGCGACTTATTCTTGGCGTTTTTCTTCAGTTGGTCCGTGTTCGGTTTCCTGATCCATTTGCTGATGCTTAATAGCTTCCCGTCGCGCTTGGTCGGCGTCTATTGGGCAGCATTCGCGGGCGGCCTGGCCGTACTCTACTTCATGGTCACGCTGAAGGACGCCCGGTTTATTCCAGTGGTGGGCTTGCTGCAGGCGGGACTGTTCATCGTGTTCCTTAGCCCGTCGTTCTCATGGAGTGTCTTGAACCAGAGAATTATTGTTGATGTGGTGGGCATCGGGATCGTTACGCTTCTGGGGTTTAATTTCTTCGGGTCGTTCATCAATACCGGCGGGCTAGAACAAGTGAAGATTCAGACGGAACTTGCCCTGGCGCAAACCAAGCAGACTACCCTGGTGCCGCCCATTCAATTCCGCATGGCGCGGTGGGAGGTGTACGGCAAATCCATCCCAAGCGACAAGGTCGGAGGAGACCTTGTAGACGTGATCGCCGAAGACGCGAACTTGTTCGCCTATGTCGCGGATGTATCGGGACACGGTATTCGCGCCGGCGTGTTAATGGGGATGGTGAAGACCGCTGTCCGAGTAAGCCTTCTCTTCCGAGAAGAGCCTGTGGCTTTTCTGGACGTACTGAACCGCGTTCTGCCGAGCGTCAAGGAACCAGGGATGTTCGCGACTCTTGCCTACCTGAGACTTGCGGAGGGTACCTGACGTTCCTTGAGGCATGTTCTTTGACTCGATGTGGGTCTCTCGTCCTGTGAATCGGCGAACAACGGCGCTGTGATGTAGACTCTGTCACTGGAACTGGCATAAAACCTCGGTCCGGTCAATTTCTCCTTCCTGAGCCCTCTTATCCCACTGAAACGTTTTCTCCCTTCCCAGCACTACTCCATGAGTCCTTCTTTTGGTTCGGAGCACAACACAAAGGGCGCACTACTGCCAGTGTGCTACCGAGGAGGTGTTAATGTCACCACGCAAGCATTCCTACGCTTTCTTCACACTTTCGTGGGCTTTTGTTCTTTGGCCCGCCTCCCCTGCTATGTTCGCCACCGCCCAAGCTGTCCAGGAGCAATCCCAAATGCGCCAAAGGGCTACCCGTGCTGCTGCCGGTCCCATAAAGCTTGATGTCCAGCCCGACGCCGCCTCGGCCCCCATCCATTCCAAGGTGTCCCTCAGGGTCCTCCTTCGCAATGCTGAAAATCAGCCTGCCACGTGGGACCATCCATCCACCGTCAATCTCGAAATCGCATTTCCATCCAAGAGAGTCGAACGGCAGACTGTTTTCATTCCCAAGGGACAGAATTTCGGCATCGCCACGTTCGTCGCTTCCGAATACGGCATCGCACACCTCCGCGTCACGGAATCCACGAATTCACTTCTCCCTGCGGGTAACACCGTTTTCATCAGTCAGCTCTCGAAGCCTGCCAGGGCCATTACCAGAAGACCTACGCCCCATGGCGCTTCGTTCCAGGAATTCCTCCGTGCACCGCACGCTCGTCCCCGCCTGACTTACGCTTCCTGGAACTCTTCCTCCTCT
>WNFJ01006130.1_pt4 | contig 13256 bp, 10 predicted proteins | sample 5400461 | NCBI WGS metagenome assembly WNFJ01 (sample SAMN13153349, study PRJNA577476) | soil metagenome | isolation source: 115 cm saprolite on Douglas fir-dominated hillslope | place: USA:California | collected 2013-09-17 | reverse complement strand
GGCAGGCCTCCGGCGGGATCGTCGCTGAACGAGACTTGAATGCCGTCCTCGATGTCGAGTGGTCCGGCGCTGACGGTGATAAGGCCGGAGCCGGGATCGACGTCGCTGCCCGCGCCGGTGAAGCGCTGGTCCCATCGCCGCACGCGGGTGTGACGAGCATAGTCGGAGGGATCGAATAGTGCGGGGGGGACCGCGGGCACGACTGTGATCGTGCGATTGGCTTCATCGGGCGGGGTACGGATCTGGGTGAGAAAGCCGGGCTTGCCGACGAACGTGGTCCCGTCAAAATCGTTCTCGGCAAATTCGGTGGGGTCGTCGAGAATCTCGACCCAGTCTCCGGCCTTGAACCGGAGAACCTGGTCGCGGCCCAAACTGGTCAGCGTGACCACGGAGTTGGGTCCGCCTGGCGCGGAGATTGCATTGACTCCGGAAACCACCGAGCCGTTGTCTCGCGACCATTTGAATGTGGCGGGCGTCGTTCCGCCCACGGTTCCGGCGGTGTGCACTTCCACCCGATACAATCGGTTTTCGAGCCCGCGATATCCGCCGGTGGGCGAGAGAATACAGGGGTCGGGACTGGGCGCGGGCACAACCGTCGAGGTGCTCAGGCGTCCAGCGGAGGGAGCTATCAGCTTATCCCATGCGGGAATATCGTCGCCGCAGGGGTGCGCGCCTACACCGGGCAGGATCTTGACCTGCCACACGGTCTGCATGCGGGTCGTGGTGTCGGGACCGCCCAGTGCCTTCTCGCGAATGTTTGGATCCTCTAGGGCGATCACTTCGCGTTGCCAAACGTTGAGACAGACCAGGTCGACCGCAGGTCCGGGAGAGGGCAGAGGATTGGGGTTTGGATAGTATGGCTGCGAGTTGAATGGGACGGGCAGAGTGCCATCCAACTCGCCGAGGATCGGGTCGAAAACCGGGGGCTTCAGGCCGTGACATTCAGCTAGCAGGCCGTCCACGTACATGCGTCCAATGCCGATCGTGAACATGCTCGGTCCGAAGGGCGCAATAAAAAACGCATTGGGCGTGGACTCGGGCACGACAGCGCGGCCGATGATGTCCACGGTTTCCGTGCGCCAGCGACGGTAGACCATTTCGACAAACTCATTCCAGTCGGCATCGAGGTCGACGCGCCCCTGCTGCTTGAACAACTCGGTATAGTCTTTTACGGGATCAAAAGTCCATCGGGTATAGTCGCCGCCCATGACCGGTTCCTCCTTGGAATTACGTGACGTAGATCAGACCGGGCTGAAGCCCGAAGGGAAGATATTCAATGAGCCGGACGCGCAGGCTGGCCGCGCGCTGCGGCTGTTGCAGGAAGTCCCATCTCCGACTCGTTGGCCGCGCCCGTAAGAATCTGTTCCGGGCACGACGTGGCAAGTTGGCAATAGGCGGGAAGACCGTAATGGAAATCGGTAAAGGAAGGTTTCAGCCAGCTCCGCACATCGTCGCGAATGGCGTCACGGTCCGCAATGGAGAGCGTGAGGCCATGCAGAGCGGCGGCCTGCTCCGCCTGTTGCGTACGCTGGAGGATTTCGAAATCCGGCTGACACCGATAGCGCCGCGGAGTCACCGAGCCCTCGGGAACGAAGCTGAAACGGACGCAGCCATTCTGCCGACGCTGCGAGTGCACAACCGCGGCAAAGAGCACTTCTGACGCGAGCGGTAATTGCTGCACATGAACCTCGCCGAAAATCGTGGTCCGCAAGAGGGTTGCAGGAGGCCCGGGCATGTCGCCAGCGGCGTCAGCGGCGATGGCGAAACGGCGAGAGGTCAATTGCAGTTGGACGATGGTGGTCGAGTCAGCGGGCGCGGCTCCAAAGACCATCGGAGCGGCGCCATCGCCTGAAATGGCGACCAACTGGGTGTCGAGATTGGTGACGACGGCGCCCGTGCAGCCGGGCGTGGCTCCGGCGGCGCGGATGGCGGCTGGAAAACTGTCCCGGGCCTGCGGGGGCGTGCCGGGTCCGCCAAGGAGGCTTGCGATCTGAGGTGCGTCCGTTCCGATGGCTACACCTACAGCGGGCGCGCCAGACGTGAGAGTGAACGTCGCGGTGAGCGCGCCGCCCACGACCGCCGAAGTTTGGCGTGCGGAAGCGGGGTCGAGGCGGAGTTCCGTGGCTGTGGGATCGCTGTCCGCGGATTCGATCACCACTTCCTCATCGGCGCCGGGCAGGATGATCAGCCGTTTGTTGGCCGAAAGCACGCGAGCGGCAGTGAAGGGAATGGTCGTGTGCGCGGCCCGGATCGCGGCTTGCAGGGAATCGCGAGCTTCGGTTAGAGAAGTGGGAACCTTGGGGCTGGTAAAGACGGCGCGATACGGCCCTTCATCCCCGATGGTGACGTTCACTTGCGGATTCGGCGAACTGAGAGCGGGGAACGTCGAAAGGCTGCCGGAGATCAAGGCCGGAACAAAATCGGCCACGCTCTCTCCGCCTGGAGAATCGATAATACTGTCGCGCACGAAGAGGCCAGGCATTTCTTCGGGCAGGCGCAGAGCTCCGGTGATGCTGTGGTCGATGAGAAGCTCCAGGGCGTCGGCGGGCGGATCGGCCAAAACGGTGGGAGCGTCGGGCTGCGTGGGCTGGCCTTGTTCGTCGAGTGCGAGGCCGGGGACCAGAGTGCTGTGCACAATCTCGACCAGTCCAAGGTTGCCTTGTACGTGAAGTTGTCCCGCCATCAGTAGTCCATTCAGTACAAGTTCTTCGGCCCCCGAGCCTCCGGTGACCGTGATGTTGCCGATCAGCGTCGGCCGCAGCAGGTTTCCGGCCTGGATCACCAACTCGGGACTGGGCGCGCCAGGAGGCGGTGGCACCGCAGGAAAAGCGATGGCGAGATTTTCCACGTAGGTGCGGTTGTCGTCGATCTGAATCACGGCACGTGGAGTAACGGCCGGATTCCACGCGGCAATCGCAGAAGTGATGGTGTTGATTCCTGGCGAAGGCACGCGAATCAGGGCACCCAGCGAAAGCGGATCGGCAACCGTGTTGGTAATGGCAGGACCGGGGTCCCCTGCGGTGGGCACTACCGAGCGGCGATCGTAGGGACCGCCGCCGAGGGTGCCGCTGAATCCGTAGGCCGAGGTGACGACGACGCCATCGGCCGGCGTTTCTCCGGGAGCAAAGGCGAAGCGGCCGAGGGCAACGTCGATCGCTACAACGCCACTTGCAGGAGGCGTCCAGCTGCTGAGGTCGCCGCACACGATTTTTGTCGCCGGGATCAGGTTCGCCGCGATCGCCTGCGTGCCGTGATAAATGGCGACGCTCTTCGACCCGGCTGGGTGATCGGTGTAAAAAATGTCGGGCTGCAGATAGTAGTTCTCGGGATGGAAGTAGAACGACACCTTGCGAATCGGCGACTGAACCTCGGTTTCGGTCACGAACTGGCTTCCCAGGGGAGGCGGCGCGGGATGGGTGAACAGCGGCGCAGGATTTCCGATGGTGCTGAAATAGAAACCGTCGGCGTAGGTGGAAGACCGCCGCGGCGTCACCTCGCGAATGAAGAAGCTTTGAAGTCTCCAGAGAAAGAAACCAATGGTGCGGATGTTGTACCAGCCCGTGAGCTGGTCGGGAGGACGCACGTCGACTGTGTGCGTGGTGGTGTCGAAGGCGCCGTCGAGACGGTCCATGGCGTCCATGTCGCGCAGCAGAGCGGTGCCGACGCGGTCGGAGGCGTAGGGATCGAACGCGTCGGTCGAGTTGTCCATGCGGAAGCGCAGGTGATTCAGGTTTTGGGTCCAGCCGAGTTGCTCGAAGAAGGCGACGGCATGCGCGTCCCATCCGGTGACGTCTCGTGCCATTTGCTCGAGCATGGTCAGCGTGCCCTTGCGGCGGCGGTAATAAATGGTGCGCGCTACATCGGCGCGGCGGCGCACGACTCCCTCAGGCAGCGGATTGTTGGCGACCAGGTCGCCAATATAAGGAATGACCCAGCCGGCGCAGGTTTCGATGAACAGATCGTCCCAGAGACCGTCGATATCGGCCTTTAGCAGTTGCGCCTGTCCGGAGACTAGTCCCAGGAAGGCGCGCAGGGGATAGCCGCGCTCGGCGTCGCGGATGCGATAGATAGCCGGAAGCAGCGAGTACAGATCGAGTGAATTTGTCGTGCTCACGATTGCACCTGTCCTGCCGTGATGACGGAATCGGTGCCGGGGGTCTCCAGCTGCGCAAGTTCGGCATCGTCGATGCGCAGGTGAACCTGAACTGGACCGGCGCTGGCGCCGTGCGAAGCGGCGTCGACGGGATACTTGAATTGCAGCACAGTGATGTCGGCGCCGGTCACGCCGTCCACGCCCTGAATCACGCTGTATACCTTGCTGAGGTGAACGGGCTGGCCGAATTGACGGTTTGCAAACGAGAAGTATTCTGCGACGGCGGCCTGCACCGCGGCTACAACGTCATCCGCGACGTGGTCGGGGCTGACAAAAACGAGGGCGGCGATTTTGATAAAGATTGGACTATAGGTCCGAATCGTCAGCGAGCGGTTGGGATCACGCCGCGCGTTCAGGTCGGCAAATAGTTGGTCGTAGGTGTTTCCGGTGATGAGGGCGCCGTTATCTCCAGCAACGGTCAGATAGACGACTTGCTCTTCTCCGCTCCATGCCCAGGAGGCATGTGCCTTGGCCACGCCTGCGAACTCGCGCGCTGCATCTTCGAAATCTTCGAGGGAAACAATCCGTCCGAAGGTGCGCACGGTGTTGGGAGCGTTGCCGCGCGTCTGGTCGAGCGACTCCGGATCGGCGCCGCCGCCGGCGGCTCCGGGATTTTTTACGCTCTTCAGTCCGACGGGGCGGTCGAGCAAAGTGCGCAACGCGCCCGAGGAAACATTTCCGACAAGGCCGATTCCCTGACGATAAGTTGCGACCACGTTCCCGCGGCCAGTGGGCAAGCGGCCTCCGGTGACGCCGTCTCCGAACTGGACGATCATGCCTTTCGCATCCTGCGAGGTCATGAAAATGCGGTCGGTGGCCGCGCGTCCGAAAAATTCCTGCACTTCTTTCCAGAAGACTCCGGAGATCTGAATCTGCAACGTGTCGGCCACGCCGTGCGGTGCGCCCGCCTGGTGAACGAAAGTGACGGGAGATTTCTGCAGACGGAGAGTCTGGAACGTCGTGGAAGCATCTCCATCGCCCAGCACTTCCTTGGCGATGGTCTGTCCGTGAGTGGAGGCGCAGACGTTACCGTAGAGCGTGGCGCTGGCGGTGGAGAGGCTGCGCGCCAGATCGGGCGTGAAAGAAATTTTCCAGTGGTCGGGCAGGCCGTCCGCGTTGGTATCAAACGGTTGCACGGACTGCGTGACCACGGTCTGCGGATTGGCGGCGGCATCGTCAAGAATGATGGAGCGCTTGACATCCATGCCGAGGAGCGCCGCCAGCGGCACGAAGATCGTGTTACCGGAGATGGAGTCGCCGTACACGAAGGGCGAAAACTGCAGGAGCCGCGAGACGTCGTACACGGTGACGCGGCCGCGGCTGTCGTCGGAGACGGTCCACATGGGAAGACCGCGCGAGACCCAGCCGCCGTTCCAGCCGTTGCTGGGCGCGACCTGCCAACGGTGCCAGAGAGCCTGATCGGTGCCGCGCGCAAAAACTTCGAGGCGACCGTCCAGATTCCGGCTGGCGTAGAGCATGTCTATCTGTCCGCCCAGGGAGTCCCAACTCCCCCAGCCGTTGTTGGGCGCGACCTGCCAGATGTGCCACAGAGCCTGGTCGGTGCCGCGCGCGAAAACCTCCAGTCGTCCGTCCTGATTCGAGTTGACGGAGAGTAGATCGATTTGTCCGCCCAGGGAGTTCCAACTGCTCCAGCCACTGTTGGGCGCGACCTGCCAGATGTGCCACAGGGCTTGGTCGGTGCCGCGCGCGAAAACTTCCAGTCGTTCGTCCTGATTCGAGGCCACGGAGAGCAGATCGATTTGTCCGCCGAGCGAGAACCAACTGCTCCAGAAACTATTGGGAGCGACTTGCCAGATATGCCACAAAGCCTGGTCCGCGATGCCACGTGCGAAAACTTCGAGTCGCCCATCCTGGTTGGAGCCGACGGCCAGCAGGTCGATCTGCCCGCCCAGCCAGGACCAACTGCTCCACGGGCCGCTGGGCGATATTTGCCAGATATGCCAGAGGGCGTTGTCGGTGGCCCCGCGGGCGAAGACTTCAAGCCGCCCATCCTGATTCGTGCCGACGGCCAGCAGGTCAATCTGTCCTCCCAGCGATCGCCATGTTCCCCAATTACCGCCCGCGCCGATCTGGGTGATTGTCCAGAGAGCGCCATCGTCGCCCACGACGAATGCGTTGAGCTGACCGATGGAGTCGAGAACTACGACGGGGGGCTGAGCGACGCCGAGGCCCAGAGTCAGCCACGTCACGGTGTCCTGAAGCGGACCGTAAACGGCTTGCTCGGCGGAGACGTTGGTGACTGCAGCCAGCCGCGCGAAAGAATCCGACGGCTTCGCGCTAGAACCCGCCTGCGCAATGAGAACCAGCCCTCCCGCTTTCAGGTCCTTATAGTGCGCATCGAGAGCGAGCCGGTTTCCGGGCGGAGGGGGCAAGGTCCCATTGGTGTAAGGCGCGGTCACCAGCGTGAATCCAACTCCTCCGGGCGCGTGGGGGTCGGGAGCCGTTTGCACGTAGCTGCTGGGAGCGTTGTATCCGAACAGGCGGTATTCATTCGCGTAGACGGCAGTCTGGGTGATGAAAGTGTCGAAGTCCGCGGACTGGATAGCCGGCTTCCAGACCAGCACCTGCTGCGTGTTGTGGAGCGAAAGGCCGGTCACTGCTTTTAACTCCGCCCGCAACGGACTAAAGATGGCGAGCTTCACTCGGGGCGCCAGACCCTTGGGATCGGAGAGCAGGATTCCTTGCGAACTGCCATGGGCGAAAGGCTGGTAGACCGTGGGCTCGGGGAAAATCTGCAACTGATTCAGTGCGGCATCGGCCAGGATGCTGTCGAAGGTTTCGAATTTCTGCGGCTTTTCATTTTGCCCGGGGACGCTTTGCACGCGGAGTCCGACTGGGATTGTGAGCTTCTTGGTTTGTTCGAGGAAGAAAGCAAGATCGGCTTCAGCCGCCGATCCAGGCGCGGGTTTGTAATCCAGCAGCGCGGCCAGCGCGGTAACGGACTCCTGCAGCAAGGCCGTGCGCAGATAAGCTTCGTTGGCAATGCGCTCCTGATAGAAAGTAAGGATGTCGGCCACATAGGCCCACATGGCGAGCAAAGCAATATCGAAATGATCGGTAGAGCGGCTCAGCCAGCGCTCGCGCAGTTCCGGTGCGCGGGCGATTTGCTCGGTCATCGCTTCCAGAAAACTGCCGTAGGTTCCGACGCGATAGCGGATGCTCGATAGCCCGGGACGGTTTTCGATGACTTGCGGAGTCGGAGAAATCTCCGGTTCGCAGCAGCCGCAGGTGCTCGATACCTGCATCTGGTCCAGACTCATTTGCCACCGCCCATATTCAGCCGAAGCGCGCCGTTTTCTGGAAAGTTGGGATCGTTATCGAGGCGAAGAATTTCGAGACGATCCGTCGCGATATAGCCCTGTTGCAGTTCATTGGCGGGAAGTTTGCCCCAGCGGTGAAACTGCGTGACCGTAGCGGAGTCCACGCCCTCGACGGCCATGATGGCCGCATAGAGCTGGCTCAGATAGAGCGGCTGGCCGAAAGAGAAATTATCGGGGACGAAGAATCCGCGACTGCCGCCTGGCAGCACGTGGTTGCTGAGCGCGTTCAGTACTGCCAGTTCGACATCGGCGCGGAAATGGTAGGAATCCACGCAATGATTTCCAGGTCATAGCCGGCTTGCGTGAATGACGTCACCCACGTGGCCACCCGTTGCCGGAGGTCGTCGGGCACGTCCTTTCTTCCGACCGGATCGATAGTGATGAACACCGTGTACCAGCTTCCAGTCCAGCGGAAGGTGGCGACGGCCTGCGAGACTTCAGGCCAGCGCTCGGCGGCATTGGCATAGTCGGCCTCGGTGACGGCGCGGTACTGCACGGCGCGGAACGCTTCCGGCGCCAGTAGTTTGACTTGCTCGGGAGGCTGCGGATCAATTCCTCCCCAGGCCGCCAGTGGATTGCGTACTGCTAGCAGGGCTGGGAAGTTAACTACCGTTCCCGGATTGATGATGTGGACCAGCGAATCGGCGCCGACGTTGGCGTTGGCACCCACCCCGATTCTGTAAACCACGAAGATGTGAGAGCCGTCGGGCGGATCGAGCCCGTATTCGCCGTCGCCGAAACGGATCAGGGCGCGGCCGTCGTTCTCAGTTTCCACAGTGAAATCGGTGTCCTGTGCATGACTCTCCAGAAGCGTGGGGACTTCGGTCCAGCCCGCGAGGATCTGAGTGTCTGTGTGCACGTCCAGTTGCGTGACCTGCGGCTTCGCGGTGTTGGCGTCGGTGAGCAGAAGGTCGGCAACCGTCTTTACGCTGCCATCGGCGTTGATGCTCGGGATGCGAAAACTGAGCGGGCCCTGCTGCAGCAGGAATCGAAATGCGCGCGGGCCGGTCATGATGCCGGGCACGCTGGGATCTGCGGGATCGCCGGGAAACCACTGGCTCACGGTTTGTCCGTGATCGGCCAGCACGAGATTGCCGCGAGCGACCGAAACTCCGTTGACCAGTGCGTTATCCGCCAGCATCACAGAAAGGCAAAGCGGGAACGTCAGCGCGTCATGCGGAGCCCAGGAGACTTTCGTCAGGGCGGTGGGGCGAACATGCGTGACCGGATCGGGCTCGAGCGGATCTGTTGCTGTTTCCACCGCGGTCAGCCGGACGACTTGCCGGTGCCGGGGATCGGCGTCGGCCGCCAGACCCGTTACGGGTCCGAGAACTTCCTCAAAGAGAAGGAAGTCACCAGGCCGCAACTTCCAGGTGTCGGTCGGCAGAGTCGCGGCCAGGTCGCCGACCAGGTATACAGAAGTGGTCCCGCGGGGCAGGCAGCACTGCGCGTTGCCCCAGGTGTAGATATCGATGGAGTTGAGCTGTGCGGCCGGCTGCACGTCCGTCATGGTCTCGAACACGGAGTCGGCGGCGGTGCGGGCCGCGTCGGCGTCAGCCGCCGAAAACGACGGGCCATGCGGAGGCGATTTTTCATTTACTGGGACGTTGATTCTGGTGAGAATCTGGCTGCCCGCCGGGACGAATCCGGTGGTGCCCGCGGCGAGTTGGAATTGAATGAAAGTGCGTACGCTCGCGCCGTCGTGCATCTGGTAGTCGACGAGGCGAGCGAGCCGACGCACCGAGATGCGTTGACGCGCACTTCCGAAATAAAGTTCGTTGCTGACGTTGTCCTGGTAATCGCTGAGCTGATCGCCGACGTAGGCGAGCAGTTCCAACAAGACCATTCCGATATCGGCTTCGTGGCGCTCAGTCCAGGAGGGTTTGAAGACGGGGATCAGGTCGAGCAGCGCCTGGCGAAAGCTGGCGTAGTCCTTCGCCATGTAAGCGATGTCGGGCTCGGCGAAAAACGGCGGCGGGCAGATGGGCACGGCGCGGCAGTCGAACCGCGACGGGCAGCCCGCCTTGAAATTGAACTGCACCTGTCCATAGAACAGATCGACGACGGGATCCTGGATGCTGAGCGTGTAGTCGGAGAAGTCTCCGGGCGCGCTTACGCGCACTTCAATGTGATCGCCGGCGGAGGCGACTCCCAGCACTTTGATGTTCTGCACACGTACTCCGCCCAGAATCGTCACTTTCTGGGGAGCCGCCGCGAGCTTGGTCAGCAGCAACGTCAGGTTGGTCGCGCCCACGGGATTGGTGGCCGGGTCCTTGGGAATGAAGTAGACCTGCAGGAGGCGTTCGTCATCGGCAGCGGGTGACGTGATGACTTCCACGTAGTCGATGCCGTTGATCTGGGTGTCCTGCTCGATCTGAATCCGGCGAGTGGCCCGATCGCAAATTGTGGTTTGGAAGGTCATGTTCTTACTGGAAAGCTCCGGTTATTGACCGCCCCGCGGAGAGACAAACTGCGCCTGGACCTGCTGGCCGCTGTCGCGGCGGATGTAGACGAGATCGATGGTCAGGCGTTCATCCTGGCTGCTGACTTCAAGTTGCTGCACGGCAATCACGTCGCCCAGCCACTGTTGCAGCGCGCCCTGCACTAGAAGTTGCGTGGCCGCGGCCAGCGCTTCGCTGTTGGGGCGGAAAACCATCTGCAACAGTCCGCAGCCGAAGTCGGGCAAGTCGACGCGCTCGCCGGGATTGGTAAACAGCAACTGGTAGATCATCTCGCGCACGTGGTCGTCGGGGGTGGTGCGGGCCGCGCGTCCGGCACCGTCAAAGTCAAACGGAAAATCGAGGTAGTCAGCCATAGCGAGATTCTTACGAGACTCTTAAAGGACGTTGACCGACGTTACGGTGCCATCGACTGTGATCGTGCCGTCGGTGCCCTCGACCGCGAAGGCCTTGGGATTATTTTTCAGATGATTGATTACGCCGGCAGCAATGGCGACGAACATCATCCGCATGTCGTTGGCGCGGGCGCCGCTCGGCAGTGGATCGGTGATCCCGGCTAGATTCCGCACGGCCTTGTAGGCGTTCTCGATTTCCTTCGCCATGTTGTCCGTGGAATCGAAATCGGCGAGCGTGCCTCCGTGCAACTGGTTCCCACCGGGCATTTAGTTCTCCTTTAGCCGGTTTTTACCTGAAGCGAGAGCAGATCGGGCGTGGCCGGAGTAAACGGCGGAACCGGCGGCGCCGGCGTGACCGGCAAAACACCTGCGGCCAGCTCTCCCGGATGCATGTGCGTGTTGAACAGCGTGACCAACTTGTTGAGGTACTGGAGCAGGCTGTCTCCGAAGACCAGTGGATGCGACGCGCCGTCGACGAACTCGATTTGCGTGGCGTTGACCACGACCTTGGTGGAGGCCTCGACGGTAATCTGTCCTTGCGAGACGTCGATCTTCACCAGGTTGCTTCCGTTCTTGTCGCTCACCGAAATGGTGGGGCCGGAATCGTTCAGCACGACCATCAATCCGCCTTCGCTGCGCAGGATCGAGAAGTCCGTCGTGGCGGAGTTCCCGTCCTGATCCTCCGGGAGTTTCCCATCGGCCCACCAGCAACCGGTCCAGATGGGCCGCGACGGATCGCCCGCTTCGAACTCGATCCAAACGCCGGCGCCCTTGGCGGGAACCCGGAAGAATCCGCTGCCATCGCCGGCGTAAGGCGAACTCGGCAGCGCCCATCCGGTATCGACATCCTGCAGAACTTCCGGAACGCTGGCGCGAATGCGCGCCAGGTTTTTCGGATCTTGGTTATCGGTGACAAGGCCCCGGTACTTGCCGTAGTGGCGTGTGCCGGTCGAGGGTGAGATTTGGGTCGCGGTCGACATACTCAAGTATGCTGGCGTGAACGTGGAGCGAAATTGCGGATTGCTAAGAAGGCAGAGCGCCGTCCTGCACGAAATTCTCTTGCCCGGTGAGGCCCAAAGCGTTGCGTTTCAGACTGAAGTGCTGCGTGTATCCGTCTCCAGTAAAAGTGTGCGTGACGCGCTGAACGTAATAGATTCCGCTGAACTGCTTTCCAGCGCCGCGCACCAGCACCGGCCGTTTCGCGCGCAACACATCGCCGTACGCCACCGTGTTCACTTCGCCCTCCGCTGTGATCGCGAAGGCGGAGCGGTCGACTTCTGCTTGCGCCGCGGATTGCAGTTCCCCGGTATCGGCCAGCCCTGTGCCGCTGATGAGAACCTGGCGCGGATTGTCGGCCGGCACTGTGGTCGCGCTACCCAGCGATTTATCCTCGGCGCTGTCGGAGTCGGTAGACTCCTGATCCGACGAATGGACATCAACGTTCGCGGCCTTCGCCGTCGTCGCCTGCAGCATGTCAAAGTTGGCCTGGAAGGAATTCACGTTCGTGGCGTCTCCCATGTTGACGGTGAGCACGCCCTGCGGTGATTGCTGCAGCCGGGGTTTGTGGAAATGTCCCTCGACGATACCCGACTCCGGATTCAGTTCGACGTAACATTCGTAGCCATTGCGCTGCGCCAGTGACTGCAGAAATTGAATGTCGGTGCCGCGCTGCATTTCCGTGTGATCGTCTTCGTCGCGTGTGGGCTGCGTGGAATCGATATCGGCGCCGAACTTGTAGTCGGGCCCGGTGAAGATTTCCTCCGCAATGTCACTGTCGGCCATATTGGGCCAGGCGCGGACGGTCTCTTTCAGATTCATCTTCACTGTCGGTTCCATGGCGACCACATTCAACACCGATTGGCCCGGCTGGTTGGCAAAATCGGCGCTAGTCTGAATCACGTAAGCCTCGATCAGCGGTTCCGTCTTGCCGCTGCCCACGTTGACGCTGATACGCAACTTAGTAAGCCGCTGAAACGTATTCTCGTCGACCACATTCCAGGAACCGCAGCCGTCTTTGATCGCGATGGCCACGGTCAGGCGCACCATGTCGGCCATATCGGCGTGGTCTTCCACTTCCAGCCGCTGAATTACGTCAATCAACTCCGCGGGCGCCGGGGCGTCGTCGATGTATAAGATGTAGGCAACCTGCGCCATCCCTAGCCCTCCGACGAAGGAATCTCCAGCGTCCGGCCGATCAGCAGAAGATCGTCCGGCCACATGGCGTTGTTCGCGTCACAGATGCGCCAGAAACGCTGCGCATCTCGGAAAGAAAGATTCGCCACCAGATCGAGCCGGTCTCCCTGCTTCACCGTGTACCCAACCATCCCTGGAGTAAGTGGGATGAAGCGGATTTTCTTGTAGACGATGACCCGCCCCGTGGAGTCGGTAATCTGGTTGGCGGCGACTTTTTCATAGCGGCTGCCTTTGAAGAACATGAGTCCTCGCTTTACTTCACAACGGCAACAGTCCTAAGAAGCGGCTTGGATCGCCGAGCGGCTGATACTTCGCGGCCAGCATTTCTTTCTGTCGCTGGTAGGCCAGGAAAGCCATGTAGCCAACGGTTCCTTGCTTCAGTTCCATATAAGTAAGAATGCGCAAGCCCAGGTCGACCTTGGCTTGGAGCGGGTTGAGATTCGGATCAAACGCTTGCTCAGTGATCGAGAAACTGGTCAGCAGTACCGGCGCGACGCGCGACTTTCCCCACGCTAGCAGTACGAGCGGAGTATCGGCCGGGCAGACCTGTACCTGCCCTTCTTGCGCTAGATCGAGCATCTGCTGTGCTTTTTCGGTCGTCGGATAGAGCAGCATTTCGAGGACGGCAAGCGTCGGATGGAGTCCGTTCTGGACGGTGTCGGGATTCTTATCGGGCTCGGCGAGCTGGTCGGCGGCATCGAGTTCCACCGAGAGG
>WNFJ01489915.1_pt1 | contig 13257 bp, 12 predicted proteins | sample 5400461 | NCBI WGS metagenome assembly WNFJ01 (sample SAMN13153349, study PRJNA577476) | soil metagenome | isolation source: 115 cm saprolite on Douglas fir-dominated hillslope | place: USA:California | collected 2013-09-17 | reverse complement strand
GTGCCGGACATTCGCGTGAGCAGCGACGCGCTGGTGTTGCAGGTTGATTTCGAACTCACAGTCAAGTAGATTGGCGCGGCATAAGTTGCTCACGACGCCTGCGGCGTCTCAACGGATCATCAAGGTGCGTGCCGTTGATCACGAGCGTTCCGCGTCTGCCAGATCTGCCGCACCGACTTACCTATGACCGCGGCCAGCGTGGCGTTGGCACACAGGTACGCCACCCAGAGCCAGATCGGGACCAGCCGGCGGAAGTACTCCTGCGTCCCGATGCGGTTCAGATAGCCGATGCGGAACGCCTCCAGCGCGCCGGACGGCCGATGACGTACCAACCCCGTGTAGTACGGCCCCAGCAGAAAGTGCACAGTGTAGAGATCTAGCGCCAGAGCCAACAGCGCGGCAGCCGCGACCCAGGCGCCCGCGCGCCGCACGCCGGCGATGCTGGTGCCCGCACACGCCAGCAGCACGGCTTCCGCCACCACTATAGCGTTCAGATACCAGCCCACCCCGGCCGACAAATGCATGGCCAGAAAAGTGGTCAGGGAAAAATACGCCATGGCGAGACAGAACAGCAGCCAGGCGCCGGCCAGCACTGCAAAGCGCGGGTCGCGGATCAGTCTTCGCCCCATCGCGAGAATGCCGATCGCGCTGGCGGCGGCCAGCAGTTCGAAGACGCGGTACATCCAACTGCGCACCAGCAGGAAACTCCAGCCGCCGATCCAGATGTGTGTCATCGCCGCCGAATCCAGCACGCGCGGCCATTCGACTTGCCCGATGGCTGCCAGTTTTTCCGCCGTCCCGGCGTGCGCGGCCACGTCCATCTGTTCACCCGCAATAGTGCCAGTGGTCCGCAGATTGCCGGCGTACCACCAGCCTGCGCCGGCCGCCGCCAGAGCGAGCGCGAGCGCGCCGCCCGCCACCGTCCGACCGGACCGCCGGGCGGGTAGCGCGGTGGCCAGCATCACCACCGGCACGATGACCAGCGCGTAACCCTTGGCGAGCAGCGCGGCGGCGAGTACGATTCCCAGCAGCGTCCAATCGCGCTTGCGGCCGCGGCGCAGCGCGCGTAGAGTACACAGCAGCGCACCGGAGATTAGCGGGATCGCCAGCGTGTGATTACCGATCCGCGACAGATCGATGGCCAGCGCCGGCATACAGGCCAGCAGGACTGCCACCAGCAGTGCTGGGCGGCGCGCCGCTGGAACCTGGTGCGCCAATGCGTACGCGAGCGGTACGGTCAGGGAGGCCATCGCCAGGCTGAGCAGGCGCAGCCAGAGCACCTGCTCCGCCAGCGGCCGGTCTTTCACCGACAGATACGGCGCCACCAGGAGCGCGTAATACAGCGGCGGTTGCTGCGCCTCGTACTGCCGTTGCGCGGCCGGGGGCAGGCCCGCCGGGCGCCGGTAGGCCGACGTCAGACGCCCCCCTTCCTGGCAGCGGCGCTGCCTCTCGCTTTCCGGCAACCTCCAGAACGCGTCGTGATTCACGCCGCCCGCGACCCAGGATTCAGTGCCGTAAGCGAGAGGCGCCAGTTCGAGCGACCGCACTACTTCGTCCGATACCGCGTCGCCGCGCCGCGGCATACTGCCGTGGTCCGCCAGATGTTGGAGGGAGACACGCGAAGTGCGCCCACTCGTCGAGCCCCTCCCAGATGGGCTGCTGTACGCAATAGTAGCCGCCGCGCACCAGGAATGCGCCCCAAACCAGTGTCAGCGCGACACGGGGGCTCAAGTGAGGTGCTCACGCATGCGACGCAAACGCTCCCTTAGCTCGACTTTGTCCATTCGTGGATCGCCACAATGAAAACGGGGTGTGGGTATTTTTTCATGTTCGTACCACGACTGGGAGATGACAGAATCCCGGCAATGCTTTCTAGGTAATTTACATTGCGCTGCAACGTAAATACGGCCGAACAGCGGTGGAATGGGCTTCTCGATGCAACATCGCACGCATCGAGCGGTGCTCCTGGATGATACGTTGTCATGGACAAAGTCGAGCTTAGGAGCTGAGAAATAATAGGTCGGCAGGCGAAAGCGCCTGCCCCACAACGGTGCAAGCCCTTGCGCAGCAACGTGGGACAGGCGCTCTCGCCTGTCAACACTGCCGCCCTGGAATTATTACCCAGCTTCTTGCGGTCGCGGCTCGGATTGGAGATGCTCGTTTGCCTGATGAAAAGAAGCCTCTTCATCACTTGATCGCGATCCACGTTTCGTAGGCCTCTCGAATGCCGGCGGCATTTACATCGCCGGGATGAACGATCACGCGGAAGCGGAAGCGCAGGGGCTGGCCGGGGCGGATGGTCAGGCTGGCGTCGCGCGAGGGGTCGCCCTCGAAATCGTGCAGGCCGAAGATGTTGGTGGCAAGCAGCCTCATGCCAGTACGTCGGGGAGCGCGGGTTCGAAGCGTGATCGAAGACCGCAATGCCAACGGGGGCGCCATCGATCTTGCCGAAGTAATCGACCCACTCGGAGCGTTTCCCCCACACGTTCTTCTCGCCGGACTTGTTCTGCGCGTTGACCATCTTGCCGGTGCGCTTAGGCTCAGCGATATCCTTGGGCTGCTCCTCTTCGAGCGGCGCGGCGAGGCGAATGGCGAACATGCCTTCCTTGGTATCGCCGAATTTCACTTCCTGTTGCGGGGAAAGAGTGATATCGAAATCGATGATGCGTAGCTGCGTGTCGGAGTAGAACGTCATTTTGCGGTTCTCGATGAGCAGCGTCTCCCCGCTGGGTATCTTCCAGGCGAAGGTGGCCGAGATGGTCGCCGATTTCTTGCCGGTGACGAACTTGTCCACCTTCTCGAGCACGACGGTGCCTTTTCCCTTGTTGGCGCCCTTCTGGTCGGGTTCGTTGGCCCAGAAATCGTAGCCGTTGACATCGCCGTGGGTGAACCACAGGCCGCGGTGGTGCGGATGATCGTGGGCTTCGCCGGGAATATCGGTGACCATGGGGAAACCGCGCGTCACCACTTTGCCATCCGCGGTGCGCAGCGGATGCAGATACGGTTTGGCGGTCTGGGGACCGACATAGAAATCGGTGAACGGTTTGCCGTCGATCTCCACCGAGATCTTGTCTTTGCCCTGCTGCGTGATCTTGACCTGCGCGCACACGGGCAGCGTCAAGGCGAGGACCAATAGAACCTTTTTCATACGTTCAGTCCCGAGCTCACGATGGAGCAAATCTCACTGACTGTGTGTTCCACGGCGCCACGCGGATGCCCGCCTGCGGGCGGTAATCCACCAGGATCTGGCGGCGCGCCAGTTCGCGCGTGACTTCCTGGCCGTCCGGCACGTCCAGCACCACTACGCCGCCGCGCTGCGCAGGATCGCGGCAGGTGTTCACCGGGAAGCCGGCTGCGTCGGCGAGCTCGATGAGGCGCGTGGTCTGGCGAACGGATTTTTCGCGAATCGCCGATACGCCGATCTGGTTGACGATCTCATAGCCCGACCGCGCCGAGTACAGAGCCGGTATGTTGGGCGTGCCGTTGAGGAAGCGAAACGCGCTATTGGCGTAGCGGATGGCGCCGCCTTCGAAGGCGAACGGTTGTTCGTGCGCGGTCCATCCGGTGGCGGCGGGGGTGAGCTGGTTCCACAGATCGCGGCGCACGTAGAGGTATCCGGCGCCGGGACCGCCGCAGAGCCACTTCACGCTTCCGCCCGCCGGCCGATTGGTAAAGGTCCGCCAGCACCATCGCACCGACGGCGTGCGCGCGTTTCGTGATCGCCGCGAGGTCCTGCACGTAGGAGCTGCGGAACGCCACGTGCGAGACCGAGACCAGCGCCGTCTCCTCATCGATCGCGTCCAGAATCAGTTCCACTGGCAAGGTGAAGCCGTCAGGGGATGGAACTGTCACCACGCGCGCGCCGCTGCGCTCTAGGGAATGATAGATGTAATTGTTGGAAGGGAAGTTGAGCCCGTCGGTGACCAGCTTGTTGCGCCGCGCGTGCCAATCGAAGCACGACGTCACCACGTTCTGGCAGATGGAGACGTTCTGCTGCATCACCACTTCGCCCTCGCCCGCGCCGATAATGCTGCCCACCAGGTTGCCCACCGTGATCGGCATCATCCACCAGCCCTCTTCCCAGGCGAGGATTCCGCGAGTAGCCCAGGTGTCGGTGAACTCCTGCACGCGCGCACGCGTGCGCTCAGGCATTGCGCCGAGGGAGTGGCTAATCATGTAGGTGGTGCTGCCCAGGATTGGGAATTCCTTGCGCCAGGCAAGCAGCGGATCTTGTATCAAACCTGTTGTTAATCCTTTTGTCAAACCTAGGGGTGAACCCATGGGTAATATAGTAGCGTCATGTACCGTCCTCTCGCGCCCCTGAATTTAGAGCCTGCCCGCTACACGTGCTACCGTGCCGCAGGCCCCATCACGGTGGATGGTAACCTCGACGAAGCGTCGTGGCAGCTTGCGCCGAAATCGGGGCCGTTCGTGGATATTGTGAGCGGCGAGCCCGCATGGTTTGACACGCGAGTCGCACTGCTCTGGGACGACGAAAATCTGTACTTCGGTTTTTGGGTGCAGGAGACGGACGTCTGGGGCACGATGACGAAGCGCGATTCGAAGATCTGGGAAGAGAACGATGTCGAGGTCTTCATCGGCGGCAAGGACGCGTACTACGAATTCGAGGTCAACGCGCTGAATACCGTGTACGAAGTGTTCTGGATCTGGAAGGAGATTCTTCAACCGGGGTCGCCATACTATGGAAGGCCTGAGTTCGACCCGGCGAACCAGCGCACCATGGTGCTCGACGGCGTGGGCGGGCACGTTCACCCGCGGGGCGAGCGCTGGGGGTTTCTGGACTGGGATTTTCCGGGACTGCGTACCGCGGTCCACGTGGATGGTGCGGTCAACAGGCGGACCAATACCGATCGCGGATGGACGGTAGAGCTGGCGTTCCCCTGGCGCGGGCTGGCGGACCTTGCGGATGGACGGTCGCTGCCGCCGAAGGATGGCGATATCTGGCGCATCGATTGTTCGCGGTTTGAGAAGCTGGGGCGCAATCGCGAAGTGCTGGACCCGTGCGTGGGTTGGACGTGGAATCGCCACGGGCACTACGATTCGCACATTCCGGAGGTGTTCCCCTTCGTGACGTTCTCAGGGAAGACGGTGGGGTAGAGGGCTTGGCCGGAACGTGATGGTATGCTCTCTGAAGGAGTTTCTTATGCGTCTCCTGGCGACGACGTTTGCGCTTTCAGTGTGTACCTGTTTACGCCCTCGCCGGATGGGCGTACCTTGACGTTAACCCAACCCCAAAAGAATCCGACCTTCAAGGCCGTCTTCGATAAGCAGTAGTCGGAATTACGTCTTTACTTCTTCGCCTTTGAGGCGATGATCGACGCCAGCAGGTCCGGCGTTGCGCTATCCCTGGTCAAGTGATAGAACTCTCCGTTCTTCACCAGGATCTCGAGGGGCTTGGCGTCGGTGGCGGTCTTGGCGATGGCTTCACGCAACGCGGTGGGAGTGTATTGCCGCGTATTCACCGCGATCAGTTTCGCTGATGGCGCGATACCGGCCTTCTGCGCTGGGCCGCCGTAGCGTACGTCGGTGATGACGCCGTCGTCATTGCCGATCAGGATGCCGATAGAGTACGTGAGATCGGTGATCTTGCGGGTCTCCTCGCGCGCCTTCCAGAATTCGCTGCGCACGTTGTCGTAGGCGAGCTTCCAGCCGGAGTGCTCGATGCCGCCGAGCGGCGCGTGAGCCGATGTGGAATGCAGGCGCTGATTGAGGAAGCCCGCCCAGTCGTAGGGTTGCACGGCGTTGAGCGCGGTGACTATGTCGTCGAAGGTATAAGGCTTGAGCGCGGGGGGGCCGCTAGCGCCGCCGTGGAACAATTTGCAGAAATCGTCGAGCGACTTCGCGCCCTTGCTCAACTGGCGGATCATGACGTCGGCTTCCAGCCAGATCAGCGTGCCCTCGGGATAATAATCCACGCTGCGGCGCAGGCTCTGGTAATCGCCGCCGCTTTCATAGAGCACCTGGGCGGCGACGGCGGTGTCTTCGAGGGGGCGCCAGGTGCGGCCGTGCTTGTTGTCCAGTTCAGCGGCGGTCTCGGCGAGCGATTCGCGATAGTCCTCGTATGACCAGAGTCCGCTGCGCGGCGTGAGGATTTCGCCCAGGTAGTTGGTGAGACCTTCGTAGACCCAGAGCAAGTCGCCCTTCATGGGGGTATCGTAGCCGCCATCGTGTCCCTCGGAGATCAGGCCGGAAGGGCGGCGGTACTTACCGTTCCAGGAGTGGACGAATTCGTGGGGTAGCAGGTATCCGCTGGCGCGCAGCGAATCGGGATCGATCAGGGTACGCTCGCCGGTGCGGTCGTCGCTCGATTCATGATGCTCCAGTCCGAAATGCGCTACGTGATCGCTCAGCGTGTACAGGAAGTGGTAGCTGCGGTAATGGTGCGCGCCGAACAGTGCGCCGGCTTCCTTCACCAGATCCTTGAAATGGCCAATGAGTTCGGGACTGGCGTCCAGGGCGCCGTCGCTATCGGCGGCCACATGGAGATAGTGCGGAACTCCCGCTTCGTTGCCCAATTCGAAGGTGCGATAGTGGGCGCCGGCGGAGACCGGGGAATCCACCATGGTGGTGAGCGAAGCTGGCTGGAACTCGATCTGGTTGCCGCTTTCGCGTTGGATGGGGAGAGCCGTGCCGTAGCGCCAGGAAGGGGGAACGGTCAGGGTGGCCTGGTACTGGAACGCGTCGGGTTGCGAGCCCTGCGGATAGAGCAACAACTGATTCCAGTTGAGGACGGCCAGTTCGGTGGTGGTGGAACTGCCGCTGGTGAAGCCGCCGGATTCCGGGGGCGAGATGAAATCGAATGCCACGTCGAGCATGGCAGCGCCGGCCGGGACGTCCAGGTGGAAGGCGTACATGTTGTCGCTGTCGCGCTTCCATGGAATGGTCTGGCCGGCGGCCTGGATCTTGAGGCCTACCAGGTTGGCGATGGGGCCGGTGGGACCGTGTTCGCCGGGAATCCATTCGGGATAGAGCAGCGTCATGGCGCCGGGCTTGGCGGGCATGGACATTTGCACGTGAAAGAGGCGGCGCGCGGCATCGGTGGCATCGACCTTGAGCTTGACCGGGGTTTGCGCGTGAAGGGACAAAGAAAGCAGGGATAGGACAGCCAGGGTATAAATACGCATTTCTTCAATTCTATCAATGCCGGAGAGGAGTACCCGGATTGGCCCCGGAGATTCGTGTCAGTCCCGATCAACGCCCGCGCGCTTGGCGACGTCTACTTGTTATAGGAAAACTATGAGAATACTCTTGCTTGCAGGAATCTTGAGCAGCGCGTCTGTCGCGCAGAGCCTGACCGACGTGCCGCCGATCGTGCAACTGGTGCGCAAACCGGGCACCGGAGGTCCATCGATGAAAGATTATGCTAACGCTAGAGTGGCGCTCAACGTGATCGGTATGGCCGCGGTGACGGGGCCGCCGGAAACCTGGCTGATGGAAGCGCATTCCTCGTTTGCGAGCGTGGAAGATCTGGACCAGCGGATCAGCGCGCTGACGCCGGTGCGCGCCAGTACGGGCGCGTCCGACCCGTTGCAGGACGACGTGCTGGCCCCCTCGCGAACCATGCTGGCGCAATATCGGGCCAACTGGAGCTATCGTCCCGACCAGGCGGTCCGCATGTTTCCGAAGGCGCGCTATTTCCAGGTCTCCCTGTTCCGCATACGGCCCGGCACGGAGGCCGAGTTCGGCGAGTTGATCCGGTTGCGTCGCGCCACGGCGGATGCGGTGAATCTGGATCGCCCCGACCTGGCCTACCAGGTGATCTCCGGGGCGCCGGCGGGAACCTTGGTCTTCCTCGCGCCGATTACGTCGCTGCGAAGTTTCGATGATGGGGTGAATCCGGTGCCGGTATTTGCTGAAGGGTTGGCGAACGCCAAGGCGAAAGATGGGAGCAAACTCGCCTCCGAAACGGAGATCAGCCGGGAGCACCTGCTGTTTCGCGTGGAGCCGCGGATGAGCTATGTGTCCAGCGATTTCGCGGATGTAGATCCGCAGTTCTGGCGGGGTAAAGCGCAATAGGACGGTCGTGCGTTGATTGGAAATCGGCGGTCCTGCGGCAAAGCCGCGCCGCGCTGCTTGCGTCCGGCAGCGCCAGGGATTACATTACCCCGAGAGGTACCAACTGCCATGCCGCAAGATCGCCGACAATTTCTCGCTTCCGCCTTGACCGCCGCACCGCTGTTTGTGCCGCGCTCGGCGTGGGGCGCCAATGACCGCCTTGCCTACGGATTGATCGGAGCGGGAGGCCGCGGGCGCTATCTTCAGGGCAATTTCCAGAAACTGGGCGCCGAGTGCGTTGCCATCGCCGAGGTCTACGAGCCCAACCTGCAAAATGCGCTGAAGACCACGCCGGATGCCAAGTCCTACGTCGATTATCATGACCTGCTGGCGCAACCTGGCATCGACGCGGTGGTGGTGGCTACGCCCGATCATCAGCACGCGCCGTGCCTGTTCGCAGCGCTCGACGCTAAGAAGGATGCTTACCTGGAGAAACCGATGTCGCACTCCATCGAGGAGAGCCAGCGAATGATTCAGGCAGTGCGCAAGACCGACCGGATCGTGCAGATCGGCATGCAGCGGCGCAGTGCGCCGGCCGTGATCGAAGCCAAGCGGGTCTTCGACAGCGGCATCCTGGGCAAGGTGACGATGGCCAAGCCGATGTGGAATTGGAACGTCTCCAAGCCCCTGGACAATTCACCACTGCCTGGCAAGCTGGATTGGAAGCGTTTCTTGGGCAACGCTAAGGACCGCGATCTGGAGCCCATGCGGTTCCGCTCCTGGCGCTATTTCTGGGACTACTCGGGCGGCAACATGACGGACCAGGGCACCCATTTAATGGACGTGGTGCAGTGGTTCAGCGGCGCGGGATTCGCCAAGTCGGCGGTGTGTTTCGGGCAGGCTGCGAAGAACACGGGCAGCGAAGTGCCCGACGTGTTTACCGCTGTTTTCGAATACTCGACGCTGATGGCCACGTGGACGCTGAACTACTGCAACTCCTACGACAACGATTGGAGCGTGATGTTCCAGGGCGACCAGGGGACAATGCTGCTCAACACCACGGGCTACAAGATCTGGAAGGAGCCTTGGCTCAAGAACCCCGCGCCGGTACAAGAGATGGCGGCGCCCATTCCGATTGAGCCGCACATTCAGAACTTCATGGACTGCGTGAAGTCGCGACAGCAACCCAACGCACCGGTGGAGGTGGGTGCCAGCGCCGTGAGCGCACCCCATCTGGCGAACGTGGCCTTCCACAGCGACCGGCGCGCGCACCTCAGCGCGGACGGCTCCAAGGTGAGTTAGGGTAAAAGCATGACACTCTCACGCCGGAATTTGGCTGCCCTGCTTCCAGCACTGGCCGCGGCCCAATCTGCCGCGCCTCAAGCAAAAGACAAGCCGACACTCGCTTCAAAGGCTTACCGCTTCGAGGACCTGCCCGAGAAGGTGAATGGGCAGAACCGCTCGCGCGACGTGTTCAACGGCAAAAACCACGCCGGATATCCGGTGGACATCCACATTACGGACCTGGGGCCGGGTCAGGCGCCGCACGCCCCCCACCACCATGTTCACGAAGAGATTGTCATGCTGCGGACGGGCATGCTGGATGTGACCAGCGAAGGCAAAGTCCCGTGGTATATGTCAACTCTAATGAGGAGCACGGGTGGAAGAATCCGGGTCCGGAACGCGCGCAGTATTTCGTGATGGCGATCGGGCGCGAAGGCTAGCAGCTGCCGCAGGCAGGCTACCCTAGGGACTCGCCTGCGTTGTGCCGATTCTCGGCCCTTCTGGTACCGGGGCTGCTAAGCTTCAATCAATCCGGCGCGAATGGCATAACGCACCATGCTGGCAGTCTCGTGCACTCCCAGTTTTTCCAGGATCCGGCTGCGGTGCGAATCTGCGGTTTTATAGCTGATGCCGAGGTGGGCAGCGGCCTCCTTGGTGGATTTCCCCCCGGCGACCAGGACCAGCACCTGGCGCTCGCGTTCGGTCAGTGCGAAAACCATCCGGACCGACTCCCGATCGGGCGTAAACTCGCGGCTTCGCCGGTCGGAGACATCTACAGCCGTGCCCATGAAGCCGACAAAAACGGTGTCTTCGATCAGCGGCGTGCCCGAGTTCTCAATCCACCCGTACTCTCCTCCCGCCCGTTGCACGCGGTATTGCACGCGATAAGGAGTGCGCGCCGAGAAGGCCTTCAGGTAGGTTTCCAGGCAAAGGTCGCGATCGTCGGGATGGAGCCCTTCGGCCCATCCGTTGCCCAATTCCTCTTCCAGGGTGCGGCCACGGAAATCCAGCCATGCCCGGTTGACGAAGGTGCACATGGCATCCGTCCCCGACATCCACACCATCACGGGCGAGGCGTCCAGGAGTTCCCTGAATCGCTGCTCACCGCTGCTCTGTTTCTGTTTCAGATAGTCCAGTTCCGCCTCTGCTTCAGCCAGCTTGAGGCGAAGAACCGTTATTTCGTCGATTTGTGGTCCCGGGGCCATTTGATTTCCAGTCCGAAAGGTAATGATATGGGTAGTGACTACTAGCCGTAAAGTACCAAATTAGCTATTGTTGTGCGTTTAGTGGGTACCTGCCATAGGGTAAACCCCTGAATTAGCATAACATTTTGTGGAACTTCTTGATACTTGAGCGGAATAATTAACTGAAAGGCCCATGACGTCAGCCCCGGTCGAGACGGACGACGAGCTCCTGCTTCGCATGCAAAGCGGCGACGAGGAGGCGTTTGTGGCGCTCTACCGCCGCCGGCAGGCGGGGTTGTTCCGCTTCGCCCTGCACATGAGCGGCTCCATGCCGGTGGCGGAGGACGTGACGCAGGAGGTTTTTCTGGCCTTGTTGCGCGAGGACTGCGGTTACGACCCGAACCGCGGGACGCTCTCCGGTTACCTGTTTGGGATTGCCAGGAAGCTGGTATTTCGGCACCTGGAGCGCGGGCGTTCAAATGTGGCGCTGGATACGGATTCCGACGATTACGCCCAGCCGGAATTGGCTGTTCTGGACGACCCGCTGCTGGACCTGACTCGCCGCGAGGGCATCGACGCCCTTCGGCGCGCCATTCAGGCCCTACCTCGGCGGTATCGGGAGGTAGTGGTATTGTGCGACCTGGAGGAAGTGGATTACGCTGACGCCGCGGTGGCGTTGGGATGCCCGATCGGTACGGTGCGTTCGCGGTTACACCGGGCGCGTGGGTTGTTGTTGGAAAAGTTGCACCAGGAGCGGAACCCCCGGCACGCTCTTGGGACGCTCAAGCCGGTGAGGTGTGTGCCATGAATTGTCAGGAATTTTGGAATGCCATCCCGGAACTCGGTGATTGCGAGGGCAGCCGCCATCTGTTGGAGTGTCCCGCGTGCGCGACCCGAATGAGCCGCCATCGGGAACTGGAGACGGGTTTTCGCGCGGTCGCCGCCGGTTTTCGACGGATGGAAGCGCCGCCCCGGGTGGAGGCCGAATTGCGTTCCGCCTTCCGCCGCCAGACAGGAGTGGACAGCCGCGCGTGGTCGCGCCGCTGGATACCGGTGGCCACTTGGGCCGCGGCCTTCGTCGCAATGTTCGCCCTGGCCGCCTTCCTGGTGCGCTNNNNCCCGCCGGTGCAACGCACATTCGAATTAGCCGTGGCGCAGCCGCAAGCCGATTATGACGGTTTTATTCCGCTGCCCAATTCGGCCGGGGCGGCTGCGGATGAAGAGGATGTGAACCTGGTCCGTGTGGAAGTGCCGCGCAGCGCCATGATTGCGCTGGGTCTGGATGTCAGTGCGGATCGCGCGGAGGAGCTGGTGGAAGCCGATGTCCTGCTCGGTTCCAACGGCGTCGCCCGCGCGGTGCGTTTCTTGGATTAGCGTTTTGGCAGAAAAAGAGGATTTACGATGCGAATGACAATTGTTGCCCTGGTCGCGTTGGCCGCCTGCGCCTTCGCGCAAGGCCCCCTGCCGGGACGCGGCGGCCGAGAACGCATGGGTTTCGAAGGAGCCCTCGGCCCTGGCAGGCCATTCGAATCCAGCGCCGGGATGCTCCGCGCCGGAGTGACGAATGCTCCATTCTCAGCGGAGGTAATCACTGAAACCTCGCAGACTTTAGCCGATGGCAATCACATTCACCAGACTGTCACCTCCAAGATCTACCGGGATAGCGAAGGCCGCACCCGACGCGAACAGGCGGTCAACCTGAACGGACTGGCGCCCAACGCCAACATGCAGCAGATGGTCTTCATCAACGACCCGGTGGCCGGCCTCAGTTATTCCCTGAACGCCACGGATCACACCGGCATGAAGTACGTGCGCAATGGCGCTGGACGCGCGTCTCAGCACCTGTCGCCGGACGCGTCCGGCGGCGGTCCCCGGCCTCGCGCCGGCGGCCCGGACGCTCTCGGCATAGGCCACAATTCCGCCGATCAGAACTTGAAAACTGAAGCGCTGGGCCGACAAGCCGTCGAGGGCGTGCAGGCGGAGGGCCGCCGCACCACCATGACCATCCCCGCTGGACAGGCGGGCAACGATCTGCCGATCCATATTGTCGTCGAAAGCTGGTACTCGTCCGAACTGCAGACCACGGTACTCTCCAAGCACTCGGATCCGCGCAATGGGGACACCGTGACGCGATTGACGAACATCAGCCGCACCGAACCCGCGCACATTCTGTTCGAACCGCCGGCCGATTACAAGGTTAGCGAATCCGTGGTCGGCATGCCGCGCCCTCGTAAGCAGTAGGCAGTGGGACAGACCATCATCCTGCGTGGTCTGTCGGGGGCGCCGACCTATGGGGAGCCGCGGCCGCCCTTCTCCAGGCGCTCGATTGCCTTGGCGAACTCGCCTGGGGTGTGAATCAGTATCGTCTTACCGCCCAGCCGGGAAAGGGCGCTTTTAATCGTGTCTGTCGGTGTCACTGACTCGCGTAGGAAGGGCACGATTTGAAAGTAGAAGAACTGCTGGCCGGTTCCCGCCGGTTTTTCCAGATTGGACTGCGGCACGCGGTCGAAGAACCTCGTCTCCGGTCGCAGAAGCAGCACAACATCGCTCGGCGGCACCGCCCGCAGCTCGCGGTTCACCAGATCGGTCAGCAGATCCACGTGTCCCCGCTTGTTTTGCAACACCTGGAAATCCACCAGCCCGAGTTCGATATCCGTCATCGCCTGTGAGACCAGCGCCATGTCCCGAAGCACGAAATCCTCCTTGCGATACACTTCCTTCTGCTGCTCGAGGTTGAACAGCACCAGGCGCACCGACCGGGCAGGCACGCGCT
>WNFJ01223078.1_pt2 | contig 13257 bp, 11 predicted proteins | sample 5400461 | NCBI WGS metagenome assembly WNFJ01 (sample SAMN13153349, study PRJNA577476) | soil metagenome | isolation source: 115 cm saprolite on Douglas fir-dominated hillslope | place: USA:California | collected 2013-09-17 | reverse complement strand
CATGGACGTGCCGAGCACGCCCCGGCTGGCCAGAAAGGGCCGCACCCGCCGCTCGACGGTCCCCAGATCCTCACCGATGACGATCGAGCCCGCGCGCATGGCCGCACTGGTGAGCACCCCCACCGTCGCGCGCTGGTCGTAGCGTACGTACGCGCCGCGGTCCGGTGTCATCCCCGCGGGCACCCACCACAGCCGGAAGAGCCCCATCACGTGGTCTACGCGCAGCCCCCCGGCGTGCTCGAGCGACGCGTCCATCAGGTCACGCAGCGGACGGTAGCCGTGCGCCGCGAGCCGCCGCGGATGCCACGGCGGCTGGGTCCAGTCCTGGCCAAGCTGGTTGAACTCATCCGGCGGCGCGCCCGTGCTCATCCCGGTTGCGAGGACGTCCTGGTGCGCCCACGAGTCCGCGCCACCCGGGTGCGCGCCGACGGCGAGATCGGTGACCACGCCGATCGGCATGCCGGCCGACTGCGCGGCGCGGCACGCCCCGTCAAGCTGGCCGTCGAGCAGCCACTGCAGCCAGGCGTGAAAGTCCACGCGTGGCAGCAAGCGGTCCCGCTCGCGCGCCACGGCCGCCGATCGCGGGTGCGCCAGGTGCTCCGGCCACTTACGGAAATCCGCGCCGTGCACCTCGGCGAGCGCGCACCAGGTGGCCCAGTCCTGCAGGGCGGCTGCCTGCGTGCGCCGGTACCGGTCAAACTCGGCCTCGCGCGCCGGGGTGCGCCGCACCTGGTAGATGAGCTCGAGCGCGGCGCGTTTGGCCGTCCAGACCGCGTCACGATCGATGAGCTCGCTGGTCGTGTCGCGTTCGCGAAGCGGCACGGCGAGCCTGCCGACGTGGGCCCGGTCCGTCGCGCCGAGCAGCGCGTACTCGGGTACGTCCTCGACCCGCAGGTAGAGCGGGCTGACGTAGCGGCGGGTCATCGGCAGGTACGGTGACGGACTCACCGGTGCGGCCGGCTCGGCGGCGTGCAGCGGGTTGACGAGCACGAAACCGGCGCCGAGATCGCGGGCGCTCCAGCTGGCAAGCTCAGCAAGGTCTCGCAGATCACCATGGCCCCAGGAGTCACGTGACCGAACCGAGTAAAGCTGAACCGCGAATCCCCAGGCGCGGCTCATCGGCCGGGGCGCGGTCGCCATGTCCAGCGCCATGTCTGGTGCGGTGTCCACTGCCGGGTCCGGTGCCGCGCCGAGCTCGTCGAGAATCGCCTCCAGCGTGTCGCGTCCCACGCGCACCTGGCGGCCGTGCCGGTCACGGTAACTCGGCTGCACCCCATGGGCACGGGCGAGCCGCTCAAGTTCCTGCCGTCTCACCACTCCCCCTGCGGTCGTCGCAGCACTCAGCCGGGCCGGCGCCGGGACCGCCGACGATCAGCTCAATTTACGGCAACTCGGCGGGGCCGGATCCCGCGTCGCCGTTGCTGGTGTTGAACGCGCGATCCCGCTGGCCGCCGCCGATCACGCCGCCACGGCGTGCCGCTGTTGCCGGCGTTGGTCGCGCGACCCGCCCGCAGCCGGCCGGCCCGGTGCACTTCCCCTCCGAAACGTCATTTTCGCCGGGTTTATCCCGGTATGGGAACCATTTCGGGTGGGAAGTCGTTTGCTTACCTTCGAGATAGGGTCCTCGCGCCGCAGATGACCGGAACCCCTGAGACAGGAGGGGCCTTTGAGACAAGGGCCCTGAGACGAGTGCGCGGGGGCGCGAAGCGGAGCGTCCTGAGCGAGTCCTGAGCCGGACGCGGTGGCAGCCTGCGGGGTCCGGCCTCGGCCGGACCCCGCAGGCTGTCGCAGCACCGTCAGGAACGGGCTACGCGGAACTCCCAGAACCGGCGAGGTCGAACACGGTGTAACCGCCCACGGTCGAGGAACGGAAGTGCTGCTCCACCCAGGACGTGATCTGCGCGGACGCACCTGACGACGAGCCACCGAAGCCGCCGCGCCCGGAGGCGACGAAGTAGTGGATCTGGTGCGCCGCGACCATTTTCTGGAACTCGGCGAGCGTGGGTGCTTGGTCCGTGCCGTTGAAGCCGCCGATGGCCATGATCGGCTGGCCGGATGTGAGCTGCAGGGGCGAGGCGGACGTCGCGCCCACGACAGCCGCCGTCCAGCGGTAGCCCGACGCGCCCGAGCGCAGCAGAGCGACCATCGCGCTGCTGACCTGAGTCGCCCCGCGGATCCCGCCGCCGAACCCGCCGCCGGCGCCGCCAAACCCACCGCCGGCGCCCGGCCGGCCACCGGGGACGCCCGCCGCGGGACCCGCGCCGCCGGGAATGCCCCGGTTGCCTGTGACGCCCTGACCACCGCCAGCGCCCCGGCCGGTCTGGCCGCCGAGCGCGCCTGGCCCACCGAAACCGCCCGGCCCGCCCGCGGCCGCGGTCACCGCGGGCCCGGCCGACGGGATCGCGCCCGTGTGCGGCGTCGCCGCCGTTTCGAGGCTGTACGCGACAGGACCGGCGAGCACGCCAATCAGGGCGAGGCTCGCGACACAAGCGGCCGCGGCCGGTGCCGTCCCGCGCGGCGCACCGCCGACCCGGGTCACGCGATCCTCGGCGAACAACCCGATCATGGCCGCGAGCGCGGCAACGACCACGAGGCCACGCAGCCACGGATACCAGCCGGGACTGCGGTCGAGCAGCACGTACGACCAGACCGCGCTGACCGCGATCGCCGCGGCGAGCGCGGCGCGAACCGCGAACCTGCGGCGGGCCCGCCACGCCGTGACGCCGCCGATTCCCACCAGGGCGCCGATGGCGGGCGCGAGCGCCACCGTGTAGTAGGGGTAGATGATCCCCGCCATAAAGCTGAACACCGCCGCGGTCAGCAGGAGCCAGCCACCCCAGACGAGCGCGGCCGCGCGGGTACGGTCGGTCCGCGGCGCACGGCGGGCCGCCCAGAAAAGCGCGGCAAGCGCAATGAGCGCGGCGGGGATGAGCCAACTGGCCTGACCCCCCATCTCGGCACCGAACGCCGGTGCCGTTGCCGAAACCGACCGAGCCGGTCTCGTTACCGGGGATCCGGCCAAGCCCGTTGTAGCCGAAGGTGAGCTGTAGCACGCTGTTAGTGGTGGAGCCGCCGATGTAGGGGCGCGCGGACGCGGGCGTGAGCTGCACGATCGCGACCCACCACCCGGCCGCCACCAGAGTCGCGACCCCGCCTGCCGCGACCTGCCACACCCGCCGGCCGAGCGCGGGCGGCCCGGCGACGAGGTAGGCGATCCCGAACGCCGGCAGGACGAGCAACGCCTGCAGCATCTTGGTGAGAAAGCCGAACCCGACGAGCGAGCCCGCGAGGACGAGCCAGCGGGTCCTGCCGTCCTCGATGGCCCGGGTGACCGCGTACGCGGCCGCGACGATCAGCAGCACGAGCAGCGCATCGGGATTGTTGAACCGGAACATCAGCGCGGCGGCCGGCGTGGCGGCGAGGACCGCGCCGGCGAGCAGGCCGGCCCCGGGCCCGAACCAGCGCTTGACCGTCGTGTAAAGCAGCCCGGTCGCCGCGACGCCCTCGAGTGCCTGCGGCACGAGCAGGCTCCACGAGTTCACCCCGAAGATGCGGGCGGAGATCTCGCTGACCCACAGCGACGCCGGCGGTTTGTCCACCGTGATGAAGCTGGACGCGTCGAAAGACCCGAAGAACATGGCCTTCCAGCTTTTGGTCCCCGCCGCCGCGGCGGCCGAGTAGAACTCGTTCGCCCATCCGCTGCGGCCGAGACCGATGATGTAAAGCGCGGCGGTGGCGGCAAGCAGGGCGGCAAGCGCGGGCCGCGCCCATACGGCGTCGCTGTCCCGGCCGTGCCGCTGCCACAGCCGGTGCCCATCGGTCCGGCGGATGCCGACCGCCCTCGATGCTGCGGTCGCGGTCATCGCGAGCTCCCCGCGGTGTCGGCCACGCCGGACGTGCCGATCGCGGCTTCAGCCGCGCCGAATGCCGGTCTTTCCCGCACGGGCGTGGCAAGCGTGCGCTGTCCGTGCTGGAAGACCCAGCCGCGGTAGAGAACGAAACGAAGCAGCGTGGCGAGCAGGTTCGCGGGGAGCAACACGGCGAGTTCGTCCAGTCGCGACGGATTCGGCGCGACCGCCTGCAGCAGCGTCAGGGCACCGCTGGTGAGCACAAGGCCGGCGCCGAAGGCGAGCAGCCCGCGCGCCTGATGACGGACGGCACGCGCGCGGCCGCGGATACCGAACGTGATCCGCCGGTTGGCGGCGGTGTTGGCGACGGCCGTCGCGAGCAGGCTGACCGCGTTCGCCGCCTCGGCGGCCATCTCGCCGCGCAGCAGCAAATAGAGCGCGAAGTAGCAGACGGTGCTGGCCGCGCCGATCACCACGAACCTGGCCAGCTGCCCGGCGAGCGCGCCGCCCGGTTGCCGCCCGGCTCGGTTGCCCGCGGCCGGCCGATCCGGAGGGCCGGCGAGATCGAGGAATACGGGAACGGCGATCGTGCCCCTGACCAGCCCGTAACCGAGGCGGCCGATACCGCGCAGGTCCGCGATGGCCGTGGGGAGCAGGTCCACCCGGGAGTCAGGATCATCGACCCAGTCGACCGGTACCTCGTGGACGCGAAGACCCGCGCGCTCGGCGAGCACGAGCAGTTCCGTGTCGAAGAACCAGCCGGTGTCCTTGACCAGCGGCAGCAGAGCCCGCGCGCGGTCCGCGCGGATCGCCTTGAAGCCGCACTGCGCGTCCGAGAAGCCCGTGCCGAGGGTCGCGTGGAGCAGCATGTTGTAGCAGCGGGAGATGATCTCGCGGCGCGGGCCGCGGGTGACCCGCGCGCTGCGGGCCAGCCGGGTCCCGATGGCCAGCTCGCTGTGCCCGGACAGCAACGGCGCCACAAGCGGAAGCAGCGCGTTCAGGTCGGTCGACATGTCGACGTCCATGTACGCGAGCACGTCGGCGTCGCTGGCCGCCCAGACCGCGTGCAGGGCCCTGCCCCGACCGGCCTCGCCAAGATGGGCGGCGCGAACGCTCGCGTATTGCTCGCTCAGCGCGACGGCAAGCGCCCAGGTGCCGTCCGTACTGCCGTTGTCGGCGATGGTGATCCTGGCGGAGAACGGGAACGCCGCGTGCACATAACGGTGCAGCCGGCGGATGCTCGGGCCGAGATCTCGTTCCTCGTTGCGGACCGGCACCACGATGTCCACCTGCGGCCTGCCGGGATCCCACCCGGCACGTTCCGCGGGCAGCAGATTCTGGTAGATCGTCATGCACCCACTGTCAGGAACCGTGCTCAGCGGAGCCTGGGGCGCACCTATGAGGTCTGTCTCAGCCGCGGGAGCGGCAAGGGGTGAGTCAGCGGACCACGTAGTCCGCGCGCCGCGCGCGCCTGGTACGCGCCCAGTACTCGAAGCTGAACCCGGGCCACCGGGTTCTGTTGACGCCGTCGGCGTCCAGGCACCAGCTCATGCACCCGCCCGCACTCCAGACCGCGCGGCGCAGGTGCGCCGGAGCACGACAAGCACGCCGAGTCCCCACCGAAGCTCCCACCGGACCCAGAATCCGGCCGGGGAAAGCGCCGTCGCGGATGAGACGTGGCCTCCGGCCGTGAGCCCGAGCGCCAACGCCCCGCCGAGGCTGTTGCCCGCCACGTGTGGCTGGTCGAGCCCGAGCTGCCCGAAGAATGCGGTGAGGGCGGCGGCGATATCGGCGATACCTGACGCGCCGGAAAGCGGCGGCGACCCGCCGAATCCGGGCAGGTCGACCGCGATGACGTCGTGCTCGGCCGCGAGCCTGTCGAGCACGGGTTCCCATGCCTGCCAGCGATGGCCGATGCCGTGCAGAAGGACAAGCGGCGGGCCCGACCCCCTGCGTTCGTAGTTCAGTGCGGCGGCGGTCACCATAGCGCCGGGTGGCGGTCGCGCCATGGCCGGGCCGCCTCGAGCTGCGCGGACAGCGAGATCAGCCTGCCCTCCTCGCCCATCCGGCCACCGAGCATCACACCGATCGGCAGGCCGCCGGCGTTCCAGTACAGCGGCACGTTCACGGCCGGCTGCCCGGACACGTTGTAGACGGCGGCAAACGGCGTGAAGCGCTTCTGCCGCTCGAAGTCCTCCGCGGGTTCCTGGTCGGAGAAGTAGCCGACCGGCACGGGCGGCTGCGCAAGCGTGGGGGTGAGCAGGGCGTCGTAGGCGTTCGTCGACGGCAGCGCGCGGCGCACCATGATCTGCAGGTACGCCTGCGCGAAGATCAGATCGGGCGCGCTCGTAGCGCGCCCGCGCTCGCGCAGGTATCTGGTCAGCGGCAGCAGTTCGCCCTCGCGGGCGGGATCCACCGGCATCAGCGCCGCCATGCCGTACCACAGCGTCTCGAACAACGGCACCACATCGGCCGTGAACGGCGCCGGCATGTCCACCACCTCGTGCCCAAGGTCCGCGAGCAGGGCGCTCGCGTCCTCCCATGCCGCGTGGCAGTCGGGGTGAACCTCGGCGCCCGGCACGACCGGGTCGATGATCCGGCCGATGCGCAGCCTGCCAGGATCGCGGGCGGCGCAGCCGAGGAACGTCTCGCCGGGCGGCAGCGGCGGCGGGGTGTACATGTCACCGGGCTCGTTGCCGGTCAGCACGTCGAGCAGCAGCGCCGCGTCCGCGACGGTTCTCGCCAGCGGCCCCTCGACCGACAGGCCGGAAAGATCGGGCACCAGCGGCGCGTGGGACACGCGCCCGCGCGTCGCCTTGATCCCGAACAGCCCGCACACGCTGGACGGGATCCTGATGGACCCGCCGCCGTCACTGCCCTGGGCGACCGGGGCTAGGCCGGCCGCGACAGCCGCGCCGGCGCCACCACTTGAACCCCCGGCCGACCTGGACAGATCCCACGGCGTGCGCGCGGGCGGCCCGACCTTGGTCTCCGTGTAGCAGGGCAGCCCGAACTCCGGTGTCGCCGTCTTGCCCGGGATCACCGCACCCGCGGCACGCAGCGCGGCGACCACATGGTCATCGGCGTCCGCGACGCTGTCGGCGAAGACGGCGGAGCCGTAGGTGAGCCGGATGCCCGCGGCCATGTTCAGGTCCTTGACGGGAACAGGCACGCCGAGCAGCGGCGGCAATTCGCTGGGCTCGGCGGCCTCGGCGACCATGCGCTCGGCCTTGCGTGCTTGTTCGCGCGCGAGGTCGCCGGTTACGGTGAAGAAAGCGCCGACCTCCGGGCCGATGCGATCGATCCGCTCCAGATAGTGATCGATAATTTCGATGGGTGAAAGCACCCGGCTGCGGACCGCCGCGGCCTGCTCCACCGCCGAGAGATCGTGAATCTGCGTCATGTTACCGAACGGTAGACGCAGCATGAGCGGCGGTCCAGGGGTGTATGGGATTATCAGCGATATTTGCAGCAAACGACAGGCCAACTGACTATGTGTACCCGTCAGGACACTGGTGAACACGACGTGCAAGGCGACAATACTGTGGACCAGGGCAAGGCTAGGCGAGGCGTCCTAGATTCGTTACGCTCTGCTATGTGGACCGGGTGACACGGCCGGGAGCGGGTAATTCCGAGTCATCGGCCCCGCACGAGAAGCAGCCGGCGACGCACGTCGAGCCTGCGGACACCGCGGCCAAGGCTGCTGAGGAAACCGGCCCGGGCGGCGGAGAAAGCCGCGGCGGGCGAATTCGGCGCGCCAGTCTGGCGGCCATCTCCGCGAATCCACGCCTGCCGATCTGGGAACGCAGGATCGCGATCGCCCTGGTGGCCGGGATCGCTGTCACCTTCATCTTCGACTGGCGGATCGGCCTGACCGTGGCCGTGATCGCCGCGGTCGCCGACACCATTCACCGGTCACAGACGACCGCCGCGACGCCGCCGGCCCGGCGCGGCCTCGCGCAGCGCAAAACCGAGCGCAAGCTGGAGAAGCTCACCGGCGCCGGGTACCTCACGCTGAACGAGCGCGCGATACCAGGCAGCGAGGCGATCATCGACCACCTGGTGGTCGGGCCGACCGGCGTGTACGCGATCGACTCCGAACGCTGGGACAAGCGGCTGCCCGTGCGCGTGCTCAGTGGCAAGCACATCTACCACGGCCCGTTCAGCCAGAAGGACCGGCTGGCGGAAGCCCGCTGGGAGGCGGCACGGGCGGCGGAGCTGATCGGGGACACTCTCGGCAAGCGGGTCGATGTGCGCCCGTCGATCGTGATCTACGGGCCGAAGATCCCCTGGCATGTGATCACCGTGCGTGATGTGGACGTCTTCAGCGCGAACGAACTCCGGAAGTACCTTCGGCGCAGCATCAAGGCCGGCCGCGGGCGCCAGCTGAGCAGCGCCGACGCCGAGCGGATCCACGCCGCCGCGGCGCGCGTGCTCCCTGAGCGGTGCTAGCTGCCGCGGCCCGCGCGACACACGGGCATAACCGGCACAAAGAGCCTTTACCCTAACGGCGGTGCGGTGTGTCACACGCCGCCTGCGCGTTTCCACCCCCCCTCATACGACGCACCTTCCTTGCACTACCCGCCCTCCCTTGGGGGCGCTGCCCCACTGACGATCTTGGCCGGCTGTCAAGGGGGCGGCGAGGGGTGAACGCGGTTCTGGGGATCGCTCGCCCGAGCGGGCGGGTTGTCCACAGCCAAGCTTGCGGCACTCCGCGGCCGCCGTTATGGATCTGTCGGCTCGTCCGGTGGTGGCGCGGCTGCCGATCACGTGTGCGGGTAACCTGAGTCCGTGATCTGACCGCCTGGCCCCGGGACCGGCGGGCCTCGATCCCAATGGCACGCAGCCGCCGACGAGGAGCCCATCATGCCGCCACTTCGATCCCGTACCGTGACTCACGGCAGGAACATGGCCGGGGCGCGCGCGCTGCTGCGCGCTACCGGGGTGGCGCGATCCGATCTGGGCAAGCCGATCATCGCGGTGGCGAACAGTTTCGCTGAGTTCGTGCCCGGGCACGTGCACCTGCGCGAGGTGAGCCAGGTGGTGGCCGATGCCGTCCGGGCCGGCGGCGCCGTGCCCAGGGAGTTCAACACCATCGCGGTCGACGACGGGATCGCCATGGGCCATGGCGGCATGCTCTACTCGCTGCCCAGCCGCGAGCTCATCGCCGACTCGGTCGAGTACATGGTCAACGCGCACTGCGCGGACGGGCTGGTCTGCATCTCCAACTGCGACAAGATCACACCAGGCATGCTCATGGCCGCGCTGCGGCTGAACATCCCGACGGTGTTCGTGTCCGGCGGCCCGATGGAAGCCGGCAAGATCGTCGCGACGGTGCCGGGCCAGCCGGACGGGCGAATCATGGGGGCAGGAGCCGGCCGCAAGATCGACCTGATCGACTCGATGATCGCTTCGGCCGACGCCGGGGTGTCCGACGAGCAGCTGAGTGAGATCGAGGAGTCGGCGTGCCCGACCTGCGGCTCCTGCTCCGGCATGTTCACCGCGAACTCGATGAACTGCCTCACCGAGGCGATCGGGCTCGCGCTGCCGGGCAACGGCACGGCGCTCGCCACCCACGTGGCGCGGCGCGAGCTTTTCACCCGGGCCGGGCGGCTCGCGGCCGAGATCACCCATCGCTACTACCACGACGGTGACGAGTCGGTCCTGCCGCGGTCGATCGCGACCAGGGACGCGTTCGAGAACGCGATGGCGCTCGACGTGGCCATGGGCGGATCGACCAACACGATCTTGCACCTGCTCGCCGCCGCGCACGAGGCGCACGTGGGTTTCGGCCTCAAGGACATCGACGAGCTGTCCCGGCGCGTTCCCTGCCTGTGCAAGGTCGCACCCAGCAGCGACCTTTACCACGTGGAGGATGTGCACCGTGCGGGCGGCATCCCGGCCATCCTCGGTGAGCTTGACCGCGGCGGCCTGCTGAACCGCGGGGTTCACTCCGTGCACAGCGCCTCGCTGGGCGAGTTCCTGTCCCGGTGGGACGTTCGCTCCCCCGACGTGCCGCCCGACGTGGTCGAACTGTTCCACGCCGCGCCCGCGGGCGTCCGCACCGTGCGGCCCTACTCCCAGGACGCCCGCTGGGAGACACTCGACCTGGACCGGACCTCGGGGTGCGTCCGGGACGTGGCCCACGCCTACACCAGGGACGGCGGGCTTGCGGTGCTCTACGGCAACCTCGCACCGGAGGGGGCGATCGTGAAGACCGCGGGGGTCGAGGAGAAGCTGTGGCGGTTCACCGGCCCGGCGCGGGTGTTCGAGAGCCAGGACGGCGCGGTCGACGGGATTCTCGCCAACGAGGTGCACGCGGGGGACGTCGTGATCATCCGCTACGAAGGCCCCAAGGGCGGCCCGGGCATGCAGGAAATGCTCTACCCGACGAGCTTTCTGAAGGGCAGGGGCCTCGGCAAGGTGTGTGCGCTCGTCACCGACGGCCGGTTCTCCGGCGGCACGAGCGGATTGTCCATCGGGCACGTCTCGCCCGAGGCGGCGGCGGGCGGCGCGATCGCGCTGGCCGAAAACGGCGACCTGGTCGAGATCGACATACCGGGCCGTGAGATCCGGCTCGCGGTCCCCGACGATCAGCTCAGGGCCAGGCGTGAGCGGCTCCTCGCGGCGCGTGGCAGCTACCAGCCCGCCGGCCGCCAGCGCGCCGTCAGCGACGCGCTGCGTGTGTACGCCGCGATGGCGACCTCCGCGTCCACCGGCGCGGTCCGCGACATCAGCCTGATCGGCGGCTGAACGGCCGGCGTCACCAGCCGTGCCGCGGATGTCTGCCCGTCTAACTCGGCGGCCAGCTTCTCCAGCGCAGCCGTGCCGACGCTGTCACTCTCTGTCATGCACGCGACGCTGCTGCCGCCACCGAAGTTGTCCGGAACTCAGGACAACGTCAGTGGATGTCCCGCTCGGGTGATGACACCGTTCGTGATCACCGCGGGCCGAGACCGGTGCGTCCGTCGATGAGTTCTCGTGCCAGGTCCAGGTGGCCGGCGTGGCGTGCCGTTTCCTCGATCATGTGCAGGACGATGTCCCGGGCTGTGTAGATCTCATGTGCCACTGCCAGGTGGGAAGGAACTTCGCCGGAGGGGCTGGCGGTGAGCGCGGTCCGGGCCAGCACCTCGTCGGAGGCCGCGCATTGTTCCTGGTAGAACGCGAGAACCTCCTGCAGCGGGTCTTCGGCGACGAAGGGGCCGCCTTCGTTGTCATCCTCGCCGGGCGGCCCCAGCGGGTCCGCCCGGCCGGCGAGGACCATCTGGAACCAGAAACACTCGGCGCCCCCGAGATGCTCGATGAGGCCCAGTGGCGTCCATCCGCTGGGCACGACAGTCTGCCGGAGCTGGTCGTCGCTGAGGCCCTCGATGATCGCCAGGACGCTCCGGCGCTGGGCCCGGAGGAACGCCGTGAGGGTGGCTCGCTCGGCCTGCCACTGCGGGTTGCCCGCCAGGTCCTGATAGGCAGGCAGGAGTTCGTCCCACCGCGCGCCGGTGTCGCCGGGCTGTCGCCCGGCGAGGTGGGCGGCGAGGTTTTCGACGTGGATCTGCACTCCGGCCCCGTAGGCGGCGAGCAGGTCCAGGGGCATGCCTCGTTCCTCGACGACCAGGATGGTCTGGCCGCCGTCGGCGGCGAGCTGGGCCTCGATGACCGTCTCGTCCGGCTGACCCGGCTGAGGGTCGGCATCGCGCATCGTCAGCAGCAGCCGCCGCGGGGGCTCGCACGCGTCCACCCGCCCCGTGGCTTCCCCTGCGCTGGGAACGCGCGCGTGGAACTCACCGCCGGGGCGAAGGTCGCCCGCTACCTCGCCGTACCAGCGGGCGAGACGGCGGGGATCGGTGAGCGCCGACCACAGGTCGTCGATACCGGTGTCGAAACGGTCTTCCATGCGCACGATGCCCTTGCCATCTGCCGATCGCAGGCTGCCCAGGATGCGGCCGCTCCCACGTGCGTTGCTGGTCATCTGGTGCTCCTTCGTTCGCGTTTCCCCCGGGCCACCTCGGTGTGCAGGGCATCCAGCCGCTGCTCCCACAAGGCCCGGTACCGGCCCAGCCATTCATCGACCTCGGCGAGCGGCTCGGGACGCAGGCTGTAGACGCGCCGCTGCGCCTCCGGGCGGACCTCGACAAGCCCCGCCTCCCGCAGCACCCGCAGATGCCGTGATACCCCCGGCCGGGCGATCGGCAGCAGGGCCGCCAGCTTGCCCGCGGTGGCCGGGCCGCCTGCCAGAGTCTCCAGCACCGCCCGCCGGCTCTTGTCCGACAGTGCCTGCAGGACAGCGTCCATGATGTGAGCGTACCCGGGTAGTTACGTAACTGGCAAGGTACATAACTCGGCGCGGCCGACAGTCATGTTGGCACTTTAGGCGGCGGCATCGGGAGCGCGCGGCGCCCGGAGGGCGCCGCGCCAGAAAAGTGGGTGCCCGGAGGGCTCGTTAGGGTTTGTGCCGCGCCGGGCGGGAGCCGTGCGCGGTGCCCGGCCGCCGGCCTGGCTGGGGGTGGGCGGGCGGGCCACCTTGGGTGTGGTGTTTCCTGCTGAGCCGGCCGCGTACCTGGGGTGAGGGTTGCGGTGCGCGGCCCATGGGCCATCGGTGGGCTAATTATGTGCGCGCCGGCGCACACGCCGCTCCTGCCTTGCGCGCCGCACCTCGGCCCGCCGCGCGGCCGTGGCCGCGATGTCCGCCTCACGTTGCCTGCTCGCCAGGTACGCCAGCAACCATGACGCCTGCATGACCACTCCTCAGGTCTCGAACCCCGGCGTCGATCTGACACCATCGAAATCATTATACCGGTGTCGGCAACCGCGGCAACTTGCTATTTGCATACACTGGTGTCGTGATCTGGAGGCAGCCATGACCGGCGCGTGGCCTGAGCACGCGCTGCTGCTGCGTGACTTCGCGAACACCGTCGACCTGGACGAGGGCACCGACGCGCTGACCGATCCGGCCGCGCTCACCGCGTGGCTACATGGCCGCGGCCTCATCCGCGGCCCGGCCGGCGGTGCCGGCAGGCAGGACGCATTCGACGCGGACGTGACCGATTTCGAGATCGCGATCGCGCTGCGGGCCTCCCTGCGGACAGCGATGCGCGCGCACCATCAGCGACCGGCCGGCGAAGCCAGTCCGGCCGTGCGCACCTCGGGAACCACGCCACCCCCGGGAGGCACGGCACCGCCGGGAAGCACGGCACCGCCGGGAACCACGGCACCGCCGGGAACCACGGCACCGCCGGGAACCACGGCACCGCCGGGAAGCACGGCGGCACGGGGAGGCACGGCGGCGCCTGGGATCCTGGCGGCCTGGCCGCCTGCGGCGGGCGCGGTACGCGCGAGTCTTGGACCGGTTGCCGCATTCCTGCATCGAGCACCAGTGCTTCGAACGATTCTTGGACGAGTCGAGGAACGCCCA
>WNFJ01413951.1_pt2 | contig 13258 bp, 11 predicted proteins | sample 5400461 | NCBI WGS metagenome assembly WNFJ01 (sample SAMN13153349, study PRJNA577476) | soil metagenome | isolation source: 115 cm saprolite on Douglas fir-dominated hillslope | place: USA:California | collected 2013-09-17 | reverse complement strand
CGGTCGGAGGGCACGCCGGGCAATCGAGCACCGGGAAGGTGGGCGCGGTGGAGTTTGGCGGCAAATTGCCATTGGATAGCGAGGAGTTGACGCTGCGTTGGTACGACTGGCTGCTGAAGGGAGAGGCGAACGGGGTCGAGAAAGAAAAGCCGGTGAAGATTTTCGTGATGGGAAAAAATGAGTGGCGCGAGGAGGAGGATTGGCCGCTGGCGCGCGCGAAAAATACGAAGTATTACCTGCATTCGGCGGGCGCGGCGAACGGATTGAGCGGTAGCGGAGCGTTGAGTACGGTGGCTCCCTCGGAGGAGAAGGCCGACCAGTACGTTTACGACCCGAGCGACGCGGTGCCAACGATTGGTGGGCCGCTGTGCTGCGGGGCGCTGCCGACGGGAATTGGGCCGGAAGACCAGCGGCCGGCGGAGGCGCGCGGCGACGTGCTGGTGTACACCACTTCGGCGTTTGCGAAAGACACCGAGGTGACGGGGCCGGTCTCGCTGGATTTATATGCGAGCAGCTCGGCGGTGGACACGGACTTTACGGGGATGCTCGTGGACGTTTGGCCGAATGGATTTGCGCAGAACTTGACGAGCGGAATCCTGCGGATGCGTTATAGGAATTCGCAGGAAAAACCGGAGCTGGCGAATCCGGGAGAGACGTATCACATCAGCGTGGACCTGTGGGCGACGAGCAATGTGTTTCTCGCGGGGCATAAGCTGCGGCTGGAAGTCTCCAGCAGTAATTTTCCGCGCTTCGACCGGAACCTGAATACCGGGGAAGAACAGGCGCGCGCGACGCGGATGGTCAAGGCGACGAATGTGATTTATCACGACAAGGCGCATCCTTCGGCGCTGATCGTGCCGATCGTGCCGTAATAGGAATTTGCCGGTGACTGTTGACCCGAGAGAGGTGACTGGCAAGCGAGCACAGCCTAGATTGTGTTCAATCTCATGACATGCTTTACGTCGTGTTATCAGGACATCCCTTGTACTCGCCCGGCCGGAGATTGACAGTAGAGGGGCGGCGGCCCTATGGTTTCGCGTAGAGATAAAGTTTACATTGGACAATCTGGAGCAGAAGTACGCGCAAGCGAAGTAGCCGTGGAAGTGAGGGGTGACGTCGCCCGTGGGTTCGACATTTTCCCTACCAGGCATGCGCCGAGGTTCCCAACCAGGCATCTGACGAGGCCCGAATTTATAGATGGCGCGAGCAGACGATGTTGCGAGCAAGCGATGGTGCGAGCGAAGGGCCACGGGCGAGACCGAGTGCGAAAGGAGAATTTCAATGAGGAGACATGTGAGGAGACATGGAGCCAAGCTGGTAGCTGTTGCTATTTTCGCCGGGGCGGCGATGATTGCGTCGTGCGCTAAGCCGTACCACGAGGAAACCGAACGTTATGTGTTCGTGGCTACGAATATTAATTTGCCGTACTGGCAGGAGGCGCGGGCGGGGTTTTTGGACGCGGCCAGAACGATGGGCGTAAAGGGGGGGCTGACCGGTCCGACGACATACGACCCGAGCGGAGAAGTAGGAATTTTTCGCCAGATCGTGGAACAGCAGCCCGCCGGAATCTGCCTCTCCGCGGCGCGGCCCGAGATTTTCCAGGCGGAGATTGACAAGGCGATGACGCACGGCATCCCGGTAATTTGCGTGGATGCGGATGTGCCGGATTCGAGGCGCGTGATGTACATCGGAACGGATAACGTCAAAGCCGGCAGAGAGAGCCTGAAGCGGATGGCGGCGCTGGTTCCGGGTAAAGGGAGCATTGTGGTCATCACCATTCCGGGGCAGCATAACGTCGACGATCGAGTGGCGGGCGTGGCGGACGCGCTGAAGAATTTTCCCGGGCTCAAGCTGACAAAGATCCTGGATGACAAGGGCGACGCGCGAAATGCGTTTGACCAGATCTCCGAGCTGATACAGAAGAAAGAAAAGGTTGACGGAATTATTTGCCTGGAGGCGACCGGGGGTTCCGGGGCGGCCGAAGCGCTGCACCGCTTCAGCATGGAGGGCAAGCTGCCGATCGTGGCCTTCGACAACGATCCGGAGACGCTTGATTTGATCGAGAAGGGCCAGATTACGGCCACGATCACGCAAAAGCCCTACGTCATGAGTTACTACGGGCTGAAGTTCCTCGACGACTTGCATCACAACGCGGTACACCAGTTCAAAGACTGGCGCACCGCGCCGGCGACGCCTATGCCCACGGTCGTGGATACCGGCACGGTGGTGGTGGACAAGAGCAATCTCAAGGTCTATCGCGAGGCTCTGGCCGCCCACCCCGAGCCGATGTAGAGATTACAGACCCGGCGCGGATCGGGACACAAAACCCGCATCGCCTTGACATCGCTGTTGACTCGGCCTACACTACGTAGTTTTTAGGTGGTCCCGAAGAGCCCGCAAGGGGCGGGGCCACCGAGGACATGACCAGAATAGGGGCATGCACACAGAGGCATGCAAAAGAACATGAATAAAAGCACGGACAAGGTCAAGGCGGCCATGGACAAGAAGAGGCTGGAGTACTACAAGAAGAAATTGTTGACGCGGCGAGAAGAGTTGACGAAAACCATCGCGCGGACGCAGGAGGAGGGCCGCACTGCGGACGACGATCCGACGGTGGACCTGGCAGACAAAGCGGCGAACTCCTATACGAAGGAGTTTCTGTTTGGGATGACCAATACGGACCGCACCGTCCTGAACATGATCGACGCGGCGTTGAAGCGCATCCAGACCGACGAATACGGCGTTTGCGCGAATTGCCAGGAGGAGCTGCAGCAGAAGCGGCTGGAGGCGGTGCCGGGGGCGAAACATTGTATCGCTTGCCAGGAAAAGATGGAGCAGGGATTGCTGCAATGATTGGCGAGGAAAGATTACAAGCGCGGGTCTAAAGACCCGCCACTACAGGACCAATCTGGAAAGTTAGATTACTTCGGCGTACCTTCCCTCTTTAATTAAAACGTGAAAAAGAGTAGAGTTCTGGCGCGTGGCGGACGGAAGCTCATCCAGCGGCATGGCGGCAGAAGGGCGGCGAGGTGTGCGCAGCTGGCTCAGCGCCGGCCGGGGCTGGCTCGGGGAGATCAGCGACGCGGTCGTCAGCGTGTTTTTCCCCTCCGGATGCCGAATCTGCGAGAGGCTGCTGACGAGCGCGAGCCGGGTTCCCCTCTGCGCGGAGTGCCTCGCGTCCTTTGAACGGGTGCCCGACATCATCTGCGAGGTTTGCGGGCGGCCCCTGCCTGGATTGACGCAGAAGGAGGGAGAGCCGCTGCTCTGCCCAGCTTGCCGGGACAGAACATACGCTTTCGACAGGGCCCGAAGTTTTGCGGCGTATAAAGACGCCGTAGTGCGGGCGATTCTGCTGCTGAAATTCGAGCAGATCGAGCCGCTGGGGGCGTGGTTTGCGCAGCGGCTGGCCGAAGTGGTTAGCGCTGAAGGAGATAGGCTGGCGGCGGACGTGGTGGTGCCGGTCCCTCTGCATCGCGAGCGGGAACGCGAGCGGGGGTACAATCAGGCGGCGCTGCTCTCCAAGCCCCTGGCAAAAAGGCTCCGACTGCCGCATAAGGCGGTGCTGCTGATGCGCACGCGGGCGCGGCCGGACAAGCAAATCTTGAGTTTAGAGGAACGGTGGGAGTCCGTCCGTGGCGCTTTTGCCACACGTCCAGGCAGCCAAGTTGACAATCTCCGCGTCTTACTGGTAGATGATGTATTGACTACTGGAGCGACACTGGATGCCTGTGCACGCGCGCTGCGGGAGGCGGGAGCCAAGGCCGTAATTGGGCTGACCGTGGCGCGGGCCATCAGAAACCCCCTGCCAGACGCCAGAGAGTGGTAAGATAGAGCTGTAGGAAAGCGCGATGGGCGCAAACCGGCACATGTCGGTGGATTCCCGGGGGCGCTATACCCCCGAAGTGAGGTTATGCCCGGGTCCGAAGGTCCCGCAGGCAGTAGATCCCACAACTTGAATTCGACGCGACGCGCATCCCTGATGCAGGAGCCGGTGCTGGTACTGAATGCCACCTTCGAGCCGATCAACGTGACGGCGGTGCGGCGCGCCATGGTGTTGATGCTGAAGGGCGTGGCCCAGGCCGAGGAGATGCACAACACGGAAGTACATTCGGCGGCGCATGCGCACAGAGTGCCGTCGGTGATCCGCCTGCTGGCGTACCGGCATATACCGCAGCAGAGCCGGGCGCTTTCGCGGAAGAATATCCTGCTGAGAGACCGCAACACCTGCCAGTTCTGCATGCGGGTATTCCCGAGCTCGGAACTGACGCTGGATCACGTTGTGCCGCGGTCGCGCGGCGGGCGCTCCTCCTGGGAGAACCTGGTGGCCTGCTGCTACCGGTGCAATAACAGCAAGGGCGACCGGACGCCGGAAGAGGCTGGGCTAAAGCTAGCGCGGAGACCCCGGCCGTTTACGCTGCACACCTCCAGACAGCTCATGCGGCTGATCGGGCACCGGGACGAACGCTGGCGTAAGTACTTGTTTTACTGAGATTTACGCTGCCAAAATTATTTTGAAAAAAGTTGGCTGGGGAAGAAACCTTTTTTGCTGGCCGCCATCTAACTCAGTAATACCACTTCGAGGACACACCCCGGGAGGCGGTTAGGGCAATGCCCTAACCGCTTCTCTCCTTTTCAGGGCAATTTTCCACAGATAGCGGTCTTGGCCGCCAATTCCACTAAGTCAATTCTTTCCGCAGGGGATCGCTCCCGCTTTCTCCGAGAAAGTGCAGTCCCCTGCTAGAATGCGCGCTATGCGTCCCTTTCTGCCATTTCTGTTTTTGTTGTGCTTTGGCGTCTCGCTCCAAGCTCAATGGTGGCAAGTTCAAACCAGTGGCATCGATACCAATCTGCGAGGCGTTAGCACCGCCTACACTCCCGATGCAAAAGGCGTGCCCGTGCCGGTGGTTTGGGCGTCAGGTTCCAACGGCGTGATTCTGAAATCCCTCGACGAGGGCAAGACCTGGAAGCGCCTCCACGTCGCCGGCGGTGACGCCCTCGACTTTCGCGGCATCGTGGCCTTCAATGCCACCACCGCGTACGTGATGTCCAGCGGCGAAGGCGAAAAATCCCGCATCTACAAAACAACCAACGGCGGCGAAACCTGGAATCTGCAATACGCCGGCAATCGCAAGGACTTTTTCCTGGATGCGCTGGCTTGCCATTCGGAGAAGGATTGCGCAGCGCTCAGCGATCCAATCGACGGCAAATTCCTGGTCCTCGATATAAAGGACGGTGAGCATTGGAACCCGCTTCCCAACGACAATATGCCCGCAGCGCTCTCGGGCGAAGGCGCCTTTGCCGCCAGCGGAACTTGCCTGCGATATGGCGGGCAGGAAATCGCCTTTGGCACGGGCGGCGCGCGGTCCGCCCGTTTCTTTCACTCGCATGATCTTGGACAAACGTGGACCATCGCAGAAACCCCCATCGCCAGTGGCAAACCCTCCGCCGGGATCTTCTCCCTTGCTTTCGGTGACGGCCATCTGATCATGGCAATGGGCGGCGACTACAAGGAACCCGGCCGCCCATACCAAGTTGCGGCTTATTCCCTCGACGATGGCAAGACCTGGCAACTCGCGGCACAGCAGCCCGGCGGCTACCGCTCCGCTGTGGCCCACATCGATGATGGGCGGTGGGTGGCCGTCGGACCCAGCGGCCAAGACATCAGCGATGATTTCGGCATCCACTGGAAGCACACGGATTCTCTGAATCTCAATGCCGCGGCTCTCCTCGACATCCGGACCGGATGGGCCGTCGGCGCAAACGGCACCATCGCGCGCTTCGTCAATCACTTCGGACACGAAATTCATTACCGCCAGCCGCATGGCCGGCAGCAGCCACCCGCCGCCATTGCCGACTAAATCCAAATGGTATAGTCTCCCGCGTTGCAGCGGCCGTATAGCGAATCATTTCCCATTCCATGCAACGCGCAACAGGAGGCATTGATGGCAAGTTCCGTTTATTTGGGGGGCAACAAGGACGAGCACGCGAAGAATGGCGCCGAGGAAAAAAGCGCGACAGCGGCGAGCGAGACGCCTTTCGCTGAAGTCTGTCCTCCGATCGACCGCCGCGCCTTTCTGCAGGGCGCTGCTGCTGCCGCTACATCCCTTGCCATGCCGCGCTGGGCGCAAGCGCATCCCAGCGACCTCGACGCGATTCACGCGGAAATCGCAAAGCGCCACGACGAATCCGTCAAGCGCCTGCAGGACTGGATCCGCCAGCCGTCGATCGCTGCCGAAAACCGCGGTATGAACGAGGGCTGCGAGCTGACCATGCGCATGCTGCGCGAAGCGGGATTCCAGCAAGCGGTGAAAGTTCCCACCGACGGCCAGCCGGGCATCTTCGCCACGCTGGATGCCGGCGCTCCGCGCACCCTCGGCCTCTATTTCATGTACGACGTCAAGCAGGCCGACCCGGCCGAATGGTCGTCCCCGCCGTTCGAAGCCGCTCTCGTTGATAAGCCCGGCCTCGGCAAAGTCGTCATTGGCCGTGGCGCCGTAAACCAAAAAGGCCCCGAAGCGACTTTCTTCGCCGCTCTCCAAGCCATTCGCGGCGCCGGCAAAAAATTCCCCGTAAATCTGGTATTCGTTGCCGAAGGCGAAGAAGAGATCGGCTCGCCGCATTTTCCGCAAATCGTGCACCGGCCCGAGGTGATGGCCGCGCTCAAGAAGTGCTCCGGCATCTTCATGCCCACCGCCTCGCAAGGGCTCGACGGCGTGGTGACCATCACGCTGGGCGCAAAGGGAGTAATCGAGTGTGAGCTGATTTCCAGCGGCGAACGCTGGGGCCGCGGCCCGCGCAAGGACGTGCACTCCAGCAACAAAGCACGACTGGACAGCCCCGCTTGGCATCTCGTCGAAGCGCTCTCCACACTCGTCGCGCCAGACGGCAACGATCCCGTTATCGAAGGCTTCGCCGCTAAAGCCCGCCCGCTTTCCGAAGCTGAAAAGAAAATGATCGCCGAAGCCGCGCGCCGCCTGAGCGAAACCGACGCCAAGAAATTGCTTGGCGTTGAGCGCTGGGTGCACGACGTCAGTTGGCAAGAAGCTCTAGAACTGCTCATCTCGCGTCCCACCGTCAACATCGAGGGCCTCGTTGGCGGCTACACCGGCCCCGGTGGAAAAACCATTCTTCCCGGCAAAGCCACGGCGAAGCTCGATCTCCGCCTCGTTCCGGACATGACCGCAGCCGAAGCTCTCGCCGCACTCAAAGCCCATTTGGCGAAAAAAGGTTTCGGCGATATCGACGTGCGCATGACCGGAGGCTACGATCCCACCAGCACGCCCGCGGATGCGGCCATCATTCGCGTCGAAACAGCCGTCTATCGCCGCGGCGGCATTGAGCCCGTCCTTCTCCCGCGCAACGCCGGCTCCTGGCCCGGCTACGTTTTCACCGGCGATCCGCTGCGCCTCCCCGCGGGACACTTTGGCCTTGGCCACGGAAACGGCGCGCATGCCCCGGACGAGTATTACGTCATTGAATCGAACAACCCGAAAATCCAAGGCATCGACGGTGCTACTCGTTCTTACGTGGAATTCCTGTTCGAGCTGGCGCAAGCGAGTTGAACTCGCGTCGCACTGCAAAACCAAATCTGTCTTGTTTGGCAGGCAGTTGAGAAACTCGAAATTGTCATTCTGAGGGCAGCCGGCGAGGATGCCGGAAGAATCTCAACCTCGAATGTTCCAGACGCTCAATAGAGATGGTAATAGCCGTCTTGCCGGCCTAGCCGCACCGCAACCCCGAACAAATTGGAAAGATGTTCCTCGGTGAGGACGGAGGATTTCGGCCCGTCCGCGAGGATGCGTCCATCGCGCAACAGAATCACGCGCTCGATCTCTGGAATGATTTCGGAAACGTGATGGGTCACCAGCAAAATCCCGAGCCCGGATTGCGCAAGCTCGCGCATCGTCTCGCGAAGCTGGATCTGCGCGCCGATGTCCAGCGCGTTGCTGGGCTCATCAAAAAGCAGCGTCTGCGGCTCGTGCACCAGCGCCCGTGCAATCAGCGTTCGCTTGGCTTCGCCGGAGGACATGTGCGCCACGGGTCGCTCGGCCAGATGCGCAATGCCTAGCCGCTCGAGGGCCGCTTCGGCTCGCGCCAGGTGCCCGGGATCAGGGTGGTGGTGCGGAAATATCTGCGTGCTGCTGAAAAAACCGGAGAGCACCACGTCTCGCCCCGTTGCGTTTGTGGTGCACGACGCCAGCAAGTCCGGCGAAACAATGCCAAGCAGCGAGCGCAGCTCGAAAACATTCCACCTCTCGCGCCCCAGTATGGAAATGCAGGACCCTTCCCGCGCCAGTGGATAGCACTCCCGCGTAATGGTCTTGATCAGTGTCGATTTGCCGCAGCCGTTCGGCCCCAGGATACACACGTGCTCCCCGCACGCGATCTTCAGGGTGATGTCCCGGAGCGCCACGCGGTCACCGCGCATCACGCTGGCACGTTCAAAGGAGAGCAGGGGCGCCGGAGTGAAGTTCATTCTGGGCTCAATGGCATGGACCGTTGCGTGGCCACACGTAGCAAACGACAACGTCATCTTAACCGAGCGCAGATATCAAGCAAGGAACCAGGGGACGCGAATAAGCGAGGAAGCGAAAAGGACTAGGCCATCGGCGCGAGAGCCTGAAAAAGATCATGATGTTTCATTTTGAAACCGTCGCCGGTTCCACACGGGCCAAAAAATAAAAAGGAGGTGAAAACGGGTTCGTTCTCACCTCCCGGGGTGGTTGGGGTGTTGCGTGACAATAACTTTGGCGGCTCAGCAGCTCTGCCCTGCCGGGCAGGTCTGCAGCCTCACTCGCGCGCTGCTTTTGGCAATTCGTTAGGAGACTCACCACCGAAAGCTTGTCTTTGTGGAATTTGTAGCACCGCGACACGCACGTGTCAATGTCAAAAAATGGGACAGATCGATGGGGAAAAATGCGACCTTTCTCCGCTTCACCCTGGATCGTGAATGTCTGCCTCGCCTGCTCATTGCCGTTCGGAGTGCTTCAGCTCGATCCCTCTCGACTTTTCGCCTGGTCGAGTGTGCCACGATGAGGACGTGCAGCGGCGCCATCGATTTCAAAGTGCCGAATTCTTCGAGTGTGCCTGGTTTCATTGGGACTCCCTGGAGTTGTTGGACGTGATGGCTTTAGGCCGCGGAATATCGTTGACCATCAGCCAATACAGGCCTCCGAATTGCCGGACAACTCTTCGCCGGAATCGCGGAGCCGGGTTCATCTCTTCTCAGCCCCATCGGATTTCTTGCGCGATGCCGTTTCATTGGCAAATGGCATCGCCGGGAGCCGCAACCCCGCCTCCACACTGTCCAGGAGTTCAGAAAATGTCATGGCTTCCTTGGGCGACCAGAAACGTGCATTCATGCGGAGTTCGAGCGGACCGCACGGGCCCTTGTCGCGATTGAGCATGGCAATGCGCTTTTCCAGGCGCTGGCAAAGCACCGGTGTGCTGGGCTGCGCGGCGTCGACGGCCAGAGCCGCAAATTGCGACTCGCCAAGACGCGCTACGACGTCCGTCCCGCGGAAACCGCCGGTTAGCAGCGCAGCTACTTCGCGCAAGGAACTCTCGACGGCGATGGGACCATATCCCGCGCGCAGCGCTTCCAGATTGTCGATTCTCATGCACAGCAAGACCAGCGTGCTTTCCCTGCGCTTGGCCGTTTCCATCGCGCGCTTCCCGAGCGTGAGAAAGCCTTCTCGGATATAGAGTCGCGTGAGGGAGTCCCGCAGAAGATCGGCCAGGCCCTCCAGCGTGTTGTGGGCGAGAGCCACGCGAAGAACACGTTCGAGTGTCCGGGTATCGATGAATCCTTTGAGCAGATAATCCAGGGCGCCTTGGCTCAAGCTTTGTGCGGCGTAATTCCTATCGCTGGCGCCGGCGAGCGCAATCAGGGGCACCTCGGGCGCCGAGCGGTGCACGCGTCGCACCGTCTCCAACGGATCGGGATGCGCGAGCGACAGATCGACGAAGATGACCTCTGGATTTCCGATTTCGAGCGTGGCAATCAGCGTCGGGATCGTCGAGACGATTGTTAATTCCAGTCCGTCCTGGCTCTCCGGGTAGAGTTCACGCAGAGATGCGGTGGTCTCGGCGGGATCTCCTTCGGCAAGCAGTATGCGCAGCCTCTTCTTGCTCATGCGCGTCGCCTCGCTTTCGTGAACGCTCGCCGCAGGGACAGGCTCTGTGCACTTAGCGGTGCGGCAGGAAACGATGCGGCGATAATATACTTTATGTGGATATCCATCTCAAGATAACTTGAATGAGGAGACTGGAGAGGCCAGCCTCCTGGGCAGCTATCTGTTAGGAAGGGGTGGGTCTATTGTGGCCCAGCCGCCGCAGGAGTCAAGAGTGCTCTCATGCGTGTTACGGAAGCGCTAGCGGCGGTTCAAATGAGACTCCCAGCGGTGCAAGAGAAACGCTGTTAGTCCTGCAAGAAGACCCCCGGTGATGATCACGCCTTCCCAAACGACTCCCGTTGCCAGAACCTTCGATGCCGGCGCGCCAAACGGCGCGAGCAGCACCACCAGCGCCGCTTCGCGAACCCCAATTCCCCCTTGCGTGATGGGCATGACCGCGGCGAATTTAGCCAGGGGCCACGCGAAGAGCCATACACGCAGCGGCAGAGCGAGGCCACAAGTAATACCCAGGAGCGCGGTGAGAAGAACATACGTGCCCTGCACGGAAGTTCCCAGCAACCAGCCAAAAAGCAGCCGGTGAGGACGGCGCGAAACCGCCCGGATCGCGTGACGAAGTTGCGCGAGTATTCGCCGGACTCGAATGGAGCGCCCGCGCAAGAGCGGCCTGTGCAATGCCACGATGAGAACGAAAAGAATCGTCGCGGCGAGGACGCCGGCAAGAAGCACGCGCTTCGCCGGCGCCTGCAACGGAAAGGGCAAGGAACCCGGAAGCAGCATCAAGCCCAGCGAGACGAGCGTGAGCTGCGCGGCCACATCGAGAAAGCGGTCCGCCACATTTCCGGTGATCACCGCGGCCGGACGCGGGCTGTGCGAAATTCCGACGGCGAGGCGCGCGACGTCGCCGACGATAATCGATGGGAGAAAGAGCGCGCCGAACAGTCCGCTGGTGTAGCACTGCGCACTGGCTGCGAAGCTAAGCTGCGCGCCCGCGGAATTCACCACCGTGTGCCACTTGGTGATGCCTCCGGTCAGGGCTACCAGATAAATCAGCAACACGGCAATGAAGCGCGTGAGAGGAACGCGCGCCAAGGCGTTGCGCAGCGGGGCAACCGGCAAAAGATAAAAAAGAATTCCAAGAATCAGCAGCGCCGCCGCCCAGCGCGCCGCGAAGAAAATCCAGGTGTGGCTGGATTTTTGCGGCTGGCGGTCTGCGCTCATTATCGGAAGTTCGTTTTCGAGGGAAACAAATCACGCGCCGAAGATTTCGTTTATTTTTTCCGCCAGCGTGAAGTCGTAGTCGCTGATGCCCTTCACGCTGTGCGTATTCAGGTCGATCACCACTTTGTTCCACACGTTGGACCATTCGGGATGATGGTTCATGGATTCGGCCACGAGGGCAACACGGGTCATGTTGCCGAAAGCAGTGACAAAATTATTGCAGGTGAACTCGCGGTGGAGCTTGCCGTTGACCAGATTCCAGCCCTTCGTCTTGGCAAGCAGCGCTGTAATCTCCGCTTCGGAAAGTTTTTTTGCAGGCATGTCGTCACCCTCCAGAATCGGCTGGCGTTTTCTCCAGCCATTATGCTTCCCAGGCCCTGCGCCAGCAAGAATTCTGGTTTCGCCGGCACGAGGTGCTGACCTTGCGAAGGCTTGCAGCGGTTCTTCGTTGAATGCGCGCGGGAATTCCATTATTGTAGGGGTTTCTCCAGAGACAAAAATACGCGGTGTGTGTCATTGTTCTGGCGACCTCAGAGAGGTCATTGTTCTGGCGACCGCAAAGCGGTCGACGCCGCAAAGAGACGGAGAACGACGTGAAAAAGAAAATTCGCGCCATCCAGTATGGTGTCGGCCCGATCGGCGCATCGATTGTGCGGTTGATGCGGGAAAAACAGGCCATTGAAATTATCGGCGCCATCGATACCGATCCGGCGAAGGTCGGGCGCGATCTGGGCGAAGTAGTCGGCGCTGCGGACGCGCCGTGGGGCGTGACCGTTTCTGCGGACGCCAAAGAAGTGCTGGAGCAAAACGCGGACGTGGTGATCCATTCGACCTCGTCGTCGCTCGCGAAAGTCATGGACCAGTTGTTGATGTGCCTCGAAGCGGAGTCGTGCATCGTTTCGACTTGCGAGGAATTGTCGTATCCGTTCCGCGCGCATCCGGAGCTCGCGGCGAAGCTGGATACGGCGGCGAAGGAGTCGGGCGTGGCGCTGGTCGGCACGGGCGTGAATCCCGGCTTCGTGATGGACAAACTGGTCGTGACGCTGGCGGCGCTTTCGCAGCGGATTGAGCATGCCAAAGCGTTGCGCGTGGTGGATGCGTCGAAGCGGCGGCTGCCGCTGCAGAAAAAAATCGGCGCGGGAATGACCGTCGAGGAATTTCGCGCGCAAGTGACGGCGGGGGTGATCAAGCACGTGGGCCTGCCGGAGTCCGTGGCGATGGTGGCGGACAGCTTGAATTTGCCCGTGGAGCAAATTACCGAAACGATCGAGCCGAAAATTGCCACGGAGCGCGTGCAAACCGAATATCTGACCGTCGAAGCGGGCCAGGCGGCGGGTGTGCACCAGATCGGGCGCGGGCTCTCGAAAGACGGCAAAGAGCTTGTATATCTGGAGCTGCAGATGTACGTCGGCGCGAAGGATCCGGCGGATACGATTTCGCTGACCGGCCATCCGAATATCAGCATGGTTATTCCGGGTGGAGCGCACGGCGACATCGCAACTGCTTCGGTGGTGGTGAATTCGATTCCGCCCATTCTGGACGCCTCCGCAGGCTTGCGCACTTCGCGCGATCTGCCTCTCGGGTTCTTCTCGCCGAATGCCCGGCCATAACAGCTAGTCTCCAGTCTTTACGGCTTCTTATAGCAAAGTTACCGTCTCGCGGCGGCCTCCAAAATTATTTATCCGGAGGAGCCCTGCGGAGCGATGATGTGTGCAGGCGTAGAAAGGCAGGCGCGCTATGATGCCCACAGACATCAAACCGAACAAGCAAGCATGGGTCATGGCCGGAAGCATTTTCCTTGTCGTTGTCGGCCTCTTTCTCGCACAGTTCCTCATAGTGAAGACCGCGCGGTGGTTTAAACAAACTCGAGAACGCCGCGTCACAAACGCAACCGAGAGCGAGAC
>WNFJ01704073.1_pt2 | contig 13260 bp, 11 predicted proteins | sample 5400461 | NCBI WGS metagenome assembly WNFJ01 (sample SAMN13153349, study PRJNA577476) | soil metagenome | isolation source: 115 cm saprolite on Douglas fir-dominated hillslope | place: USA:California | collected 2013-09-17 | reverse complement strand
AAGAAGCGCGAGTCTTCCCTGCTCGCGGGCGTTGACGCGGGAGCATATTTTTATTTTGCACATTCCTACGCCGTGCTTGATTCGAATGACGCAGCCGCCACCTGCTCTCACGGCGCGGAATTTGCCGCCGTCATCGAACAGCAAAACATCTTCGCCGTACAATTTCATCCGGAGAAAAGCGGCGACTCCGGGGCCCGCGTTCTGCAGAATTTCCTGAGGCTCGCAGCATGAGCCTTGCGCATCGCATTATCCCGTGCCTCGATACCGATGGCGAACGGGTCGTGAAAGGCGTGAACTTTGTGGGGCTGCGCGATGCTGGCGATCCCGTTGCGCTGGCCGCCCGCTACAATGCCGAGGGCGCTGACGAACTGGTGGTGCTCGACATCGCTGCGTCCCGCGATCGCCGCCCGACTTTTCTCGAGACTATTCGCCGTGTCGCCGCGGAATTGGCGATTCCTCTTACCGCTGGTGGCGGCATTCGAACGCTCGAGGACGGCCGCGCGGTGGTGCGCGCCGGCGCGGACAAAGTCACTGTGAACACGGCCGCGGTTGAGCGACCCGAGCTCATTTCCGAACTGTCTCGGGAATTTGGCTCGCAAGCCGTTGTACTGGCGATCGACGCGAAGCGTACGGCCGATCATTGGGACGTGATGGTTCGCGGCGGACGCGAGTCCGCATCGCGCAATGCCATCGAGTGGGCACGCATGGGAGTCGCGGCAGGCGCCGGCGAGATTTTGCTGACCTCCGTGGATCGTGATGGCACGCAGAGCGGCTTCGACGTGACGCTCACTGCGGCAATCTCAAAATCCGTGACTGTCCCGGTGATCGCGTCCGGCGGCGCCAAATCGCCCGAACACTTTGTTGAAATCTTCCGTGAGGGAGCGGCCGACGCGGCACTGGCGGCTTCGATCTTTCACGACGGGCTGCAGTCCATTCGAAAGCTGAAGGAATTTCTTGCCGCAAGCGGCGTCGAGATTCGCTTGCCGTGCTGATTCCGTGCATCGATTTGCAGGGCGGCCAGGCAGTTCAGTTGGTGCACGGGCGAAAGCGCGAGCTTGCCGTCGCAGACGTTTTCGGCTTGCTCAGGAAATTCAAAGAGTATGCCTGGCTGCACGTGATTGACCTCGACGCGGCCATGAGAAAAGGCACGAATGACGATCTCATTCAAAGCCTTTGCGTGAAGGCACGCAAGGATTACGGAATGAAGGTTCGCGTCGGCGGCGGCATTCGAACCGTCTCTCGCGCTCAAGAAGTTGCCGGCTGGGGCGCGAACCAGATTATTGTCGGAAGCGCCGTTTTCCAACGTGGAAGAATGAATACGATCTTTCTGGAGCAGCTTGCGAAAAATGTCTCTCGCGAGAAAATCATCATCGCGCTCGACACAGCGCGCGGGAGGATCACCATTCACGGCTGGAGAAAGCGAATCACGCTTCAGGCCGAAAAAGTGATGACGCAGCTCGAACCTTTCTGCGCCGGATTCCTCTGCACCGACGTGGACCGGGAAGGCACAATGAGCGGCGTGAATCTAGAATGGTTTCGAACGCTGCGTGATGCGACGTCGCATCCGATCATTGCCGCTGGCGGAATCAAAACGCGCCGCGAGATCGTCGCATTGGAAAAAATAGGCATGGATGCCGCCGTCGGCATGGCCATGTACAAGAACAAGCTGCGCTGACGCCTTCACCGCAGATACGCGTCGGTGATGTATTGCTGCACCATGCGCTGCGTGTTGAAAAAAGATCCGTTGATGGCAATGGCGTGCTGCATGACTTCCAGAAATTTCCCCCGATCGTTGTAGTACATCGGGAGAATCACATTTTCGAGCTTGTTATAAAGCGACTCGGCCTCTGTCGTATTGTCGGCGGGAGCGTTGCCTGCGGCAGTGCGCCGTGATTCGCCGATGCACCAGCCCGTGACACCCTCGATATGTCCTTCCACCCACCAACCGTCAAGAATGCTGAGGCTGGGCACGCCATTCAGCGCGGCTTTCATTCCGCTGGTTCCGGAAGCTTCCAAGGGAAATTGCGGCGTGTTGAGCCACAAGTCCACGCCGGAACTAATTTTTCCGCCCAGGTCCATGTTGTAGTCGTCGAGAAAGACTACGGGCACAGCTTTCCGCAGCGCTTTTTTCGCGTGAAAAATGCGACGGATAATATCCTTCCCACCCCCATCGTTGGGGTGCGCTTTGCCCGCATAGATGATCTGGAAGTGGCCGGCGTCCTTGGCAATCTGCCGGAGACGATCGAGATCGGCCAGGATCAGGTCGGCGCGCTTATACCCTGTCGCGCGGCGCGCAAAGCCGATTGTGAAGACTTCCGGATCAAAGTTGAGGCCGGTCTTCTTGCGCACGGCTTCGAGCAAATCGTGCTTGGCGATCAAATGAGCCGCCCATACTTCCTCCACCGGCAAGCCCAGTGCGCTCCGCAAACTGTAGTTGTCCTCGCGCCACGATGAAATGTAGCGGTCAAAGAGCTGCTGGAATGGCGGCGAAGTCCAGGTCCCGGCGTGAACGCCGTTTGTGATGGCCTCGATCGGTACTTCCGGGAACATCTGGCGCGAAGTTTCGCCGTGCTGCTTGGCAACCCCGTTGACGTAGGTGCTCAGCCCCAAAGCGAGCTGCGTCATGTTCAGTGTAGCCCCTTGCCGCGCCGCCTCCTGCAATCCTGGGAAATTCTGCTCCGCCTGCAGCGCCCGCTTCATCAGGTCGGCGGTAGTGGGGTCCTTCAAGTCTAGAAAATCCGTCTGCTTCGGAAATATCCGCGTGAGAAACTCCATCGGGAAGCGGTCATGCCCTGCAGGAACAGGCGTATGAGTGGTGAAGACACACTTATTTCGCACTTTTTCAATGTCCTCGCCGCGGATGGAATTGCGCCCGGCCTTTTGCGCTTCTTCGCCAAGCAGTTCCAGTGTCAGCAGGGCGGCGTGACCCTCATTCATGTGGTAGCGCGTAAGGTCGTTGTACCCCATCGCGCGAAGGATGCGCACACCGCCGATCCCCAGGAGAACTTCCTGCCGCAGCCGATAGTACGAATCGCCGCCGTACAGCGTTCCGGTCAGCGCGCGGTCCGCTTCCGCATTCGACGGCAGTTCGGCGTCCAGGAAATAGACGGGAACCTCAAAACCGTGGACGCCCTTCACCCCATACCGCCAGCATCTCAATTCAACGCGGCGATCCTCGATCGGAACGCTGGCTCGCGCCGGTTCTTCCGTCAGGAAGTCCTCCACTCGCCACTCGACCGGTTCTTCGGTTTGCGAGCCATCTTCTGACAGCCGCTGCGTGAAGAATCCCTTGCGGTAAAGCAGCGACATGGCCACCATGGGCAACCGCAAATCGGCGGCCGCGCGAATCGTGTCGCCGGCAAGAACACCCAGGCCGCCGCTATAGCTCGGCATGGCGTTCTCCAGCGCGATCTCCATCGAAAAATAGGCGAACAAACGCCTTACAAGATTTACGTGACTGGCCATTTCACTCGCTTTTCATTTAGCGCGGCATCCGCAGCCATGCGGAAAAACACGCCATCTATAAACCTTAGATTGTCAGGGATTCGCAAAGCGCAAGCAAGCGCCGCGAAAGGCGGATGTGCCCATAAATTCCGTTCAGGTATTTCAGACTTACTCGGAAAAGCAAAAGGGGCGCCGAAGCGCCCCTCTTTGCATGCATTGCACTCTTGACTTGCAGCCGCCTCGTCAGAACTCCAGGCGGACAGCCAATTGGGCTTGACGCGGGTCGCCGACGCCGTTGCGGAGGAAGCCATCAAAGTTGAACAACGCTGGAGTGCTCAGAGGGTTGACGTTGTTCTTGTCGTTGAAGAGGTTGAACACTTCGATCCGCGGGATGATGCGGATGCGCTCGCCGAGATGGATGGGGCGATCCACGCCAAAATCGAAAGCGAAGAAGGCGTTATCCTTGCGGAGATGGTTGCGGCCACAGTCGATGGCCGTTCCGCCTCCTGTGGGAATTACAAACCGTGTATTGGAATTAGTAGGGCTGCAAGGTGCACCGGTGGCTGGCAGATTTGAAATGTCGGTGATGGGCTGTGCAGAATGCGCCTGCACGCGAACGTCACCGTGGAAGCCCCAGGGAAGGTCGGCAACGGTGTAGGCGTTGAACTTGTGACGCTCATCGCGATCTGAATAAGAATATTCAGCGGCTAGGTTAAAAAGGTTGGCATAGCGGAAGGTGAATGGATCGCGTTCGTTGGAATCGTCGTCGTAATCCCAGGAGACGGTGTAATTGGCATCGAACAAGAAGTGGTGGCTCAAACGCTTCCGCATGCCAATCGTGAATCCACGATAGAGAGACTTCGCTGAGCCGACTGTATCGGTGATATCGCCAAGGCCCGGGAAAACCCCATCAGCGTTGACGTAATTAACGGTATCCTGACCTGCCGTAGGCAGAGTGAAACTCGTACCCGCGTTGGGATTTGTAAACCGGGTCAGATGAACGCCCTTTGACAGGGTGAAATCAGCGTAAGCAACGTAATCACCAACGAGCTGCTGCTCGTAGCCCACGTTTGTCGAATAGATGCGCGGGTTCGCGTAGCTCTTGTCGAAGACAGTTACACTTGCGAACGGTGGCGGAGGCGTTCCCGGCGGAGGAAGGTTCGCATTGTTGAACACGGATGCATTAGTTCCATAAGCGGGCGGAGTCCCAAATGCTGATTTTGCAAAGAACGATTGCTGCTGGACGCCGTTGGTCGTAATTGCGCCGACCTGGGTAAGCATATTCTGCCGTGCATAGAAGATGCCGTAACTGGCGCGCAGGGCAGACTTTCCATTGCCCCTGATGTCCCAGGCGAATCCGACACGCGGCTGAAATTCCTTGTTCGCGTTGGGGATGCGGCCGGTTGATGGAAACGCCGGGTTGGCCAGATCTCCGCCATAGGCAGTCTTGGAGGGCGCTACCGTGGGATCGGGGAAATGCTGCGCGTCCCAACGCAGGCCATAGTTCAAAGTGAAATTTCGGAACAATTTCCAGGAATCTTGAACGAAAAGCGAGAAATCCTCATTCTTAATATCTGAGGCTCCGGATTGGTCGAAAGTCTCGCCCTGCGTTGCGGGACCATGTTGCAAGTAGAGGAGTAGAGGCCCAGCGACGGTAGTTCCCGCAGGGCACGCTCCCACTACAGTCGTTCCGTTTGAGCACTCTCTGTACGTGGGGCCTTGCGCGACGTAGTGCATGAAGCCCGTTACGCTGTCGAAGATATAGCGGCCGCTGAAAAAGCCCCGGAAAACCTGGGCATTGTCGCTGTGAATCCACTCGCCTCCGAACTTCCAAGTGTGTTTGCCCTTGACGAGTGAGAAATTGTCGCGAATGTCTGTGCGCCAAAAAACCTCATCAACATTGGGCTCAAGGAAGAAAGGTTGGCCGAAGCGGAACGTGGTGCCAAAGCCCATGGCCGTATCAGGCACGCTGGAAGGATTGATGGTGTTGCGCGGGCGGTTTTCTCTTGCATACGTAAAGTGTGCCTCGTTCAGCATGGTGTTGGAGAGTGTGCTGAACCAGTTGGTGTTGACATCTTGGATCTTCGAAGGACCTTCGATGCCATTGGCGCTAGTGCCGTAAGTCGGAACATCGAAAGTCTGATTGGGATTCTTGGACCAGTCAAAGCTGTACGAGCCGTAAATCTGATTCTTCGAGTTCAGGTTGTAATCTACGCGGCCAAATACGGAGGCATTGCGCTGCTGGTGGATGAGAGGAAGGGTCTCGTTGGTGTTCTTGAAGGGAGCAGGAAAGGGCGTGTTCAAAAAGAAATTTTTGAGGGCCACCCGCTGGCAATCGGGGCTGGAGTTAATCACCGTATCCGTTGCGGCAGTTCCGTCAAAGACGGGGTTCTGCGCGCAAGGAGTGCCGATGGGGGCGCTGAGATTCTGGCGGGTAAGATCCTCTCGAATTCCTTCGCTCGCGGCGAAGAAAAATAGCTTGTCTTTGATGAGCGGGCCGCCGAAGCTGCCGCCAAACTGATTGCGGCGGAAGTCCTGCAGAGGTTTGCCATCCGATGTCGCTGCCGACAACCCTTCCGTTCGAAAATATTCAAAGGCGGAGCCGTGGATGTTATTGGTTCCTGATTTAGTAACGACGTTGATGATCCCGCCCGCGCTGCGGCCGAACTCTGCATTTGCGCCGCTTGCGGTGATTTGAAATTCTTTTACGGCTTCGAGAGTGATGTCAATCGCCGCGCGCTGACCGCCCATCTGTTCGCCAAAGAATCCGTTATTGTAGTCGCCGCCGTCAAGGCTGATGTTGTTGAATATACCGCGCTGCCCGTTGATGTTGATTTCGTCACCGTCTGGGCCCTGGGTAATGCTGACGCCGGGGGTGAGCGTGAGCAAATCTTCGAACTTTCGGCCAAGAACGGGAGTATCGGCTACCGCAATCTCGTCAAGCGTCGAAGAGGATTCCGTTTTCGTAACCTCCACAACTGGCACGTCGGAAACCACAATCTGCTGGGCGACCGAAGAAACTTTCATCGTTACAGGCAACGCGATCGTTTGCCCGACGGTGAGGTTCACATTTTCCTGAATGATCGTGGCGAACCCGCTCTTGCTGATAGTGAGCGTATAGCGCCCTGGCGCAAGGCTCAAGAAGGTAAAATGACCGTCTGTGTTGGTAGTATCTGTTTGTGCGAAATTGGTGTCCAGATTCTTTGCTTCGACGGTTGCGCCTGCAACGCTTCCTCCCTTTTCATCCAGCACATCCCCCTGGACGGTTCCCGCAGTGATCTGCGACTGGCACCACCCGGACGGGGCGAAGCACAACGCGAGCGCCAACACGAAAAAAGCATACAACAATTTTCTCATTTCTCTCCCCCAGACATCTAACCCCTATTGGCGCGGGCCATGAATTCCTCAAGAGGTTGAGGCGGCTCGCAAAAGCAAATTGCTGCGAGAGAGTCTATGCTGAGAAGGGCGAAAAGCACAAGAGCGATGCCTGTGGAAACCTTCCATACTTCGAGTAAAGTTTTGGATGCAATCCATCGGCCCGCGAAAATGCACCCGCAGGCTTACACGATGGCAAGATGCGTTATCAGTTCCTGTGATTCAGAAAGGAGGCGTGAAGCGGGAAATGAAGAGATTCAGAGATTCGGCGCTGCTGCGCGGGCGGCAAACGGACCGTCCGAGGAACCTATTGATTCGGCGAGCGTGAGTCGCGGCGCGCGCAGCAAGAGGAATAACTCGCCGGCCCAAAGCAAAATATCGAGCAAGCGTCCGCGCTGCAGATTGCTCAGTTTTTTGGACTGCAGGCTAACATCCAGCGCCTTTCGTGAACATTCCTCGACGAAGGCGCGCATGGAAGCCAGATCGACGGGCTCACCGCTGAACTTGCGCCCCCGGGGATCAAGGCCCTCAAGCTTTTCATAACAGCGGAGCAGAAAATGATTCAGGCAGAGAGCCTGACGATCCAGCGTTGTAATTGCGGCGCTGCCACAAGAACCCATCCTGCAGTTTCGCTTCCCAAGCATCGTATCCATTCCACCCAAGTCCATTGATTTAACTCTGCAACCAGTCTCATTCTTCTTCGGATCTTTCTATATATATAAGATGCGTTATGCGACGCACGTGGTTTCATCTTCCGACGGAAGGTTTTGCATCGCAAAACACTCGCTGGCGGCACTTATTTCCGGACGAATCACCGGCAAATGCGCGACCATGGTTTGCACACGTATGCGGCGGTCGAGATAGGGCGCCAGCAGTGCATTTACCCATCGAACGTTCTCTCTGCAGCATTTCACGCGCTCACTTCCGGTCCAGAGCGTAACCACCGTGACCAGCCGCGCTTCCTGATCCGAAACCATCACCAGGCATCCGGCGAACCCGGTCACATCCTTCAAAGCACTCGCGATGGCCGCCGGAATTGCCTGTTGCATTCGGTGCGCTTCCTGAGGCCTAGCCACAAATTCAATGCTCAGAGCGGCGATAGGAGGAGCCATCGATACGCACCTCGCCGGCTCGTGCGGCTTCGACGCGGCGAGTCGAGAGAATGGGTAAGAGGCAGTCTGTATCATACTTGAGTACCGTACCGAACTTGTCACTATTCCTCCAATGAACTGACCCACCCTTTGGTACAGGGGAGGCGCATCCGAGCCCGTTCAGGGCGGGCTAGAATGCGCCCACTGGGGCACATGGGGACCGGGGAGGGTTCCCCACGGATAAGGACTCCCGAGCGTGCGGGGGTTCCTACAGACCAGTAGTGCAGATGCCCCGCATTCCGTTTCAAGGCTCCGCCAACGAAACCTAAGTCTCGTTTGCTCCCCGGAGGGTGGAACGCTATACTCCTTCCCCAAGATTTCGAGGCTTGCGTGGAGTTCTTCACTTTTAGTAAAGAATACGTAGAACTGCTCCGGCGGGGGGACCCCGTGACCGAGCAGCATTTTGTCGCCTATTTTGAGCAACTTCTGCGCATTAAGCTCCGCTCCCGGATGCTGGCTTCCGACAAGGTAGAGGATCTACGGCAGGAGACTTTTATTCGAGTGATTGCCGCGGTGCGCAGGGATGGCGGCGTACGCCAGCCGGAACGCTTTGGGGCCTTCGTTAACTCCATATGCAAGAACGTTTTACTGGAGCATTACAGGTCTTCCGCGAAGAACCAGCCGATGGAGGACGTACACATGGATATCCCGGACAAAGTATTGGACTTGGAGGGTATGCTGGTCACCAAGCAGTCTGCCGAGCAAGTGCGCCGCATTCTTGACGCCATGCCAAAACGGGACCGCGACCTTCTTCGCGCTATCTTCTTGGACGATAAGGAGAAAGATGCTGTTTGCCGGGAATTTGGGGTCGACCGCGAATACCTTAGGGTGTTGGTCTACCGCGCCAAGGATAAGTTCAAGGCCCTTTATGAGAAAGGCCAGATCGGGATTGCCCGAGGGCGACTGGCTCGGCAACCCAGTGAAACGATTTAGCACCCCCCCGCACTACCTTTCGGATGGCACAAATGGACCATAACGAAGCAATACAGCTGCAAGCGGCAGTAAAGTATGTGCTCGACGAACTCTCCCCGGTCCAGCGCGAACTCTCCCCGGTCCAGCGGGATGAATACGAAGAGCATTATTTCGATTGCGCCGAATGCGCTATCGACATCAAGGCGCTCGCCACTTTTGCCGACACCACGCGCGAAGTCCTCCGGCAAGAGAAGGCAAGCCAGCTCGCCAAAAACCTCGTTCCCGCAAGCGGAGGCTGGCTGCGTTGGCTCCAGCCCACTGTGGCGGTACCCGCGTTTGCCGCGCTTCTTCTCATTATCGCCTACCAGAATGTGGTCACCATTCCACATGTACGGCAAGACGCCTCATCCGGCGCAGCCCAGCTTTTTGTCACTTCTCGCGGACCAAAAATGGCTGTTGTGCGCAGCAGCGAAGACATCCCAAAATACTCCGTTCGTCAAGGCCAGAGTCTTCCGCTCAAGTTTGACTTCACCCCCAAAAAGCCTTTTGATGCTTACGTTTGCCAGCTTCAGGACGAATCCGGCCGCACTGTGCTTCAGGTTCGCGTCCCCGGTTCGTTCACCAACAAAGAGCTGAATCTGGTTGTCCCTGCCAATAGCGTCAAACCCGGAAAATACACCCTTGTTTTTACGGGAGATCCAGCATCAACGGGACAGCCCACCAAGGACGAAATCCTGCGCCTCGACTTTGCTGTTGAATTTCTTCCGTAGATGAAAGACTATTGGGCTCCAAATTAGCTAATCGAGGTATTCCCATGTCCCCCAAGCCCCGCATCCCCTTCCACTTCCATGCCGAGGGTCACGCCTTGAGCGGAGAGTTTCGTCATCCGGGCCGTACCTTGGTTGAGGCTCAAGCCTCAGTATCCTTGCCGACAATTGGCGGCCATGCTCGCGCACACGTGGACCACTACTTTCACTCGGACTTTGTTTCCTTCCGGACGGCGCACACGCAAGTGACCGGCAGATGGATCGACGAAGAAACCGTTTTGACCACTGCGACCAGCATTATTGAAGACCTGAGCATACTGCAGATCGTTACCGCAGATCGCATCGTGTCGCGGCTCACGTCCACGCACAAGCGTGGGGACCCGGAAGGTCATATCGTTGCCGTTGGCAGCGATTTTCACAATCTCCGGGTCCACGGACACGAGCTCAAAGTCACGCTCCGGCACAAATTGTTGACCGACTCTAAAACGTTCGAGCATTTGCGAAAAGCCGTTAAGGGTGATAAGGATGCGGTGACCGATGACGGGGTCGCAATTTGCTCACTGGTCGAGAGAATAGACACGGACTTGCCAGGCGTGGACCCGCGCAAGCACATCTTTCGTGTGCCCAATTTTGGAAAAATCTCCCTCGCCGAAGTCTTCGCCGAGCACGGAAGGCGCGTTCTAACAATGATCCGCCTCGAACTCGGCTCGCCCCACGTCGCGGACATCACGGTAACCGAGGCCAGCACCGACGGCAAGCCGGTGCCACCTACAGGTTGAGGTGTTTCTGTTTCTTGGTGCTGCTTGTCGCTTTGTGTTCGATCAGTTGTCGCTCTCCTCAAACGGTCTACGACACGATTAAGCGTGAGGTGGATCGCGGCGAATTTGATTCAACACTCACCCAAGCCGATGCGGCTCTGCGCCACTACGGAGCACGTAATAAGGAATGGGAATGGCGCTTCCGACTCCTCAAGGCGCGTATTTTGCTCTCGCGGTCCCAGGGTGACGAAGCGCTGTTGCTTCTCGAGCCGGAGCCGCCCTCTGCTTTGGCTTCCACGGAAATCCCCGAAGAGCGAAAACGCTTTCAAGGAATTGCGCATCGCTATAAACAGCAATTCGGGGATGCGGAGCGCGATTTCGAGGAGGCGGAGCGGCTCGCCGCACCATTGGCGCCCCGGTATCCTTGCCAACTCCTGATTGCCCGGGCTGCTCTGCGGGTTGATGAAAAGAAATACGATAGTGCTCAAGCCGATTACCGGAAGGCTCTCGTCCTTGCCCGCCGCAATTCGTTACTTGTTCTAGAAGCTAGCGCTCTCGCCGACTTGGCCCGTCTTACGACCAGCCAGAATCACTATGACGAAGCTCTGGACCTTTATCTCGCCGCCCTCAAGCTGGCCAAGTCATTGGAGATGAGGGGAAACACCGCCACGATACTAGGCAACATGGGCTGGAGCTATTTTGAATTGGGAGATTTCGAGGCTTCCCTCGATTTCTATAGGCAGGGTGCTGAGGCTTCTGTGATCAGCGGAATGAAGGGATATTCCGCCTATTGGTTCTCGGGGGTTGCAAACTCTTATCTGGCGCTTCATCAATACACTCCCGCAGAGGATCTTGCCCAGGACACTCTTAAACGCGCTAGAGAACTGAAGGATGCGGAAACAACGACAATCTGCTTGAATACGCTGACGGACCTATCGCTGAGGAAAGGTCAATTTGCGGACGCAGAACGATACAATCGAGAAGCATTGAAGATGGAGGAAGCAGGTCTCGACAAATTGGGTACGCCGGGTTCGCTAGTCTTGGCAGGTCATATTGCGACCGTGGGTAAGCGTTTCAGCGAAGCGACTGAGCTCTTCCAGCGAGTTCTTGGCGAACCCACTACAGAGATGCCGCTGCGATGGGAAGCGCAGGCCGGTCTAGCAAAGGTGCTGGAAGCTCAGGGAAGAGTCGTAGACGCCGAACGCCAATATCTCAAGACCATCGAAACGATAGAACGCTCCAGGAGATCGATCAACCACGAAGACCTGCGTCTGAGTTTTCTCTCAACGGGAATTGAGATTTACGGAGACTATATAGATTTCTTGATTAGGCACGAAAGGCCCTCGGACGCACTCAACCAGGCGGAGTTGAGTCGCGCGCGCACCTTGGCTGAAGGCTTGGCTTCCACGAGCGAGACCACGTCTCAAGCCTCGCGCGCCGTCCTCCCGCAGCAAATCGTGAAAAACGTAAAAGGACCGGTCCTCTCTTACTGGATAGGGCAGAAGAATTCCTATCTTTGGGTGATCACCCCCGCGAAGACGAGTTACTTCAAGCTCCCTCCAGCCTCGCAGATTGATCCGGTGGTGGCAGACTACCGAAAAGCTGTCCTGCGCATGCGCGACGCCCAAGACGACGGCAGCGCCGAAGGGAAAAAGCTATACGCCATGCTGGTCGAGCCGGCCAGGAAGCTGATTCCTCCTGGCTCGCAAGTCATCGTCCTGCCCTCGGAAAGTCTCTATGGCCTCAACTTTGAAACCTTGATTGCTCCCGACCCGCAGCCTCACTTCTGGATCGAGGACGTCACTGTGACGACTGGCAGTTCGCTCACCATGCTGGCTGCCGCCACCAATCGGCCCCCTCCCAAAGGCTCCCAAAGGCAAGACTCTTTTCCTCGTCGGCGATACCAAGCCCCCCAACCCTCCCTTTGCCCCGCTCCCGCAAGCCGCCGAGGAAATGAAGCAGGTCAGGAAATACTTCCCTGGAGCACAGACCAGAGTCTTGGAAGGAAGCAGCGCCACTCCTTCCGCTTTCCTCAAAAGCAATCCCGAGCAGTATTCCTATCTCCACTTTGTTACGCACGGCACAGCCAGCCACACTCGCCCCCTCGAATCCGCCGTGATCCTCAGCCAGGAAGGCGACTCCTATAAGCTTTACGCCCGCGACATTGTCCAGCATCGCCTGAACGCCAATCTCGTCACCATCTCCGCCTGCAACGGTTCCGGCACTCGCGCCTATTCCGGCGAAGGCCTCGTCGGCCTCTCCTGGGCTTTCCTCCGCGCCGGCGCCCACAACGTCATCGGCGCACTCTGGGAAGTCAGCGATGCCTCCACCCCGCAGTTAATGGACGCCTTCTATCACGAACTATTCGAGGGCAAAGACCCCGCGACCGCACTTCGCAACGCCAAACTCACTCTCCTCCATTCCGCCGACCGCGATTCCGTCTTCAAGAACCCTTTCTACTGGGCTCCCTTCCAGCTCTACGCAGGCTCGTAGGCGAAGCAGGGTCGCTCTCCTGCCGATCGCGGCTCCTTCGTGGACGCCAGTTTGAATTCTCTTAATCGTCACAATAGGGGTCAAAATTCAACCTGACCACTACCGATTTTCCGATTGACTTTCAGCTAGCATATGCTATAATTGAAACTGGGAATAAATGCGTAACCTCATATTCCTTGCCCAGAGTCCAAGTTCCGCTTTTCTGCGATCCGTCTCGTAACATAACCTTTTCCTTTTGTTTGGCTTGCGCATTCCTCGAAACAATACGGCGACCAACAGCCGTGTCGGTCCTTTAGAATCAATAGGTTACGAAATGCTTTTTCTGTAAGCCCTTTGTTTTTACATTCATACAAAACAATG
>WNFJ01229594.1_pt1 | contig 13260 bp, 10 predicted proteins | sample 5400461 | NCBI WGS metagenome assembly WNFJ01 (sample SAMN13153349, study PRJNA577476) | soil metagenome | isolation source: 115 cm saprolite on Douglas fir-dominated hillslope | place: USA:California | collected 2013-09-17 | reverse complement strand
GAGCTCGGCGCGCAGGACTATGGCGCCAACGGCTATCTCGACACGCGCAACGCCGTGCCGATGCTCGTCTTCCAGCAGCCCGGCTCCAACGCGCTGGCGACGGCCGACCACGTCCGGGCGACGATGCAGGAGCTGTCACAGCAATTCCCGCAGGGCCTCAAATACGACATCGTCTATGATCCGACGCGCTTCATCGCCGAGTCCGTGCGCGAGGTGGTGAAGACGATCCTCGCCGCGGTCGCCCTCGTCGTCATCGTCGTGATCGTGTTCCTGCAGACCTGGCGCGCCTCGGTCATCCCGATCGTCGCCATCCCGATCTCGCTGGTCGGCACCTTCGCGGTGCTGGCCGCGCTCGGATTCTCCCTGAACAACCTGTCGCTGTTCGGCCTCGTGCTCGCGGTCGGCATCGTCGTCGACGACGCCATCGTCGTGGTCGAGAATGTCGAGCGCAATCTGCGCCGCGGCATGAGCCCGCGCGACGCGGCGCATCGCACCATGGACGAGGTCGGCGGCGCCCTGATCGCCATCGCGCTCACGCTGTGCGCCGTCTTCGTCCCCTCGGCCTTCATCAGCGGCATCTCCGGCCAGTTCTTCCGCCAGTTCGCGGTGACGATCGCCGCCTCGACGGTGATCTCGTGCGTGGTCTCGCTGACGCTGAGCCCGGCGCTGTGCGCGCTGCTGTTCCGGCCGCATGCCGCCGAGACTCATCGCCGGCGCCGCTCGATCCTGGCGCGGCCGCTCTTCGCCTTCTTCGGCGCCTTCAACCGCGGCTTCGAGTGGCTGTCCGAGCGCTATGGCCGCCTCGCCGCGCGGCTCATCCGCATGAGCGCAATCGTCCTCGTCGTCTATGCCGGCCTCATCGGCCTCACCGGCTGGCAGTTCGGCCGCGCGCCGACCGGCTTCATCCCCGACCAGGACCAGGGCTATCTCATCACCGTGCTGCAGCTGCCGGCGGGCTCGTCCCTGGCGCGGACGGACGCGGTCGTGCGCAAGGCGACCGAGATCATCCTGGCCACGCCCGGCGTGCGTCACGCCGTCCCCTTCGCCGGCTTCGACGGCGCCACCTTCACCAACGCGCCCAATGCCGGTGCCATCTTCTTTTCTTACGGCACTTTGGCGCTGGGACCCTTCGAGGAGCGACGTGCCCCGGTGAGCGCGGACGTCGTGATCGGGCAGATTCGCCAGCGGCTGGCCGGCATCCAGGACGCCTTCATCATCACGATCAAGCCGCCGCCGGTGCGCGGCATCGGCACCGCCGGCGGCTTCAAGATGATGGTGCAGGACCGTCAGGGCGCCGGCTCGTCGGCGCTGGACGCGGCCGTCCAGGATCTGACGGGTGCGGCCAACCAAGTGCCCGGCCTGGCCGGCGTGTTCTCGCTGTTCAGCACCAGGACGCCCACCGTCTATGCCGATATCGACCGCGAGAAGGCGGAGAAGCTGGGCGTGTCGCCGGCCAAGGTGTTCGAGGCGCTGCAGGTCTATCTCGGCTCGGCCTACGTCAACGACTTCAATTATCTTGGCCGCACCTACCAGGTGATGGCGCAGGCCGACGCGCCGTCCCGCAACACCGCCGACGACATCAGCCGGCTCAAGACGCGCAACGATAGCGGCGCGATGGTGCCGATCGGCTCGGTCGCGCAGTTCCGCGACGTCACCGGCCCCTACCGCGTGCCGCGCTACAATCTCTACCCCGCGGCCGAGGTGCAGGGCGGCACGCTGCCGGGCATCTCCTCGGGCTACGCGCTGGCGGCGATGGAGCGGCTGGCGACGGAGCGCCTGCCGCCGGGCTTCGGCTTCGCCTGGACCGACCTCGCCTTCCAGCAGCAGCAGACCGGCAACACCGCGATCCTGATCTTCGCCGCGTCGGTGCTGTTTGTCTTCCTCGTGCTCGCCGCGCAATACGAGAGCTGGAGCCTGCCGCTCTCGGTCGTGCTGATCGTGCCGATGTGCCTGCTGGCGGCCGTCACCGGGCTCATGCTGCGCGGCATGAGCGTCGACATCCTGGCGCAGATCGGCTTCGTCGTGCTGGTCGGGCTCGCCGCCAAGAACGCCATCCTGATCGTCGAGTTCGCCAAGCAGGCCGAGGAGGCCGGGGCGCCAGTGCGGCAGGCGGCGGCGCAGGCCGCACGCACGCGCCTGCGCCCGATCCTGATGACGTCCTTCGCCTTCGTCCTCGGCGTCGTGCCGCTGGTGATCGCCAGCGGCGCCGGCGCGGAGATGCGGCAGTCGCTGGGCACGGCGATGTTCGCCGGCATGCTCGGCGTCACCATCTTCGGCCTCGTCTTCACGCCGGTCTTCTATGCCGTCGTGCGCCGCCTGTTCCGCGCGCGGCGGCAAGCGGCCGACATGGAGGAAGGAGACGGCGTGCGAGAGCCTGCCGAATGACGCTCCGGCCGTCCGCGCGAGGTCGCGCCCGCTGAGCGCGATCGACGCGCAGGCTCGCTATCGTTCGTCAGGTATTTGCCGTCCCTGTAGACCGCCCCCGCGCCCCGCGCCGCTGGTCTCGAGCGTCGCGTCCCAGGCTTGTTCGTCACGAGCCGACGGTCGTGACAAGGGCACGCCTGCGGCGGAGGCTCCGGCCTTCATCGCCGTCGGTCGCTCTTCCATCGACCGGTCCGACGGCATCGCCTCATCCGTCAGCGCGGGCGATCCGATTCCACCGAGCCATGCCACAGCCAGGGCGCGCCAAAGCGATCGCAAAAGCCGTCTCCTTGCCGAAGTGTCGAAGGTTGTAGGCAGCATACCGCCGGTGCGTGACCGCGCGATGACGCCTCTTGCGAAAAGAGATGACGCCTCGTGCGAAAAGAAAAGCCCCGCCACGAGGACGGGGCTGACGGACTGCGAAAAAGAAAAGCCCCGCCACGAGGGCGGGGCTGACGGACGAAGCGGCCGACTTATGGTCAGCGGCCGGCGCGCCCGCCTTAGACGATAGGCCAACGGGACCGGATCGGCGATCGGTCCGCCGGCAGCCCGCGTCAAATAAGAGCCCCGCCCCTGTACGACAAGGGCGGGGCCGGTCGCCGCGGGAAGGACGACGCGGCGACCGAACCGCGGGGGGTCGCGGCTCCTACCAGTCGGTGCCGCTGCCGGGGTGATAGATCTGCCGCGCCAGATCGTCCTGCTGCCCGCCGCCGCCGACCACGTCCACGGAACTGCCCGACCCTGGCGCGTTGGACGCGCTGCGCGGCTGGCCCATATCATCGGCGCAGGCCGCAAGGCCCAACGCCACCAGCCCGATCGCGGCCATGCGCGCCAGCCTGGTCATGCGGAAATTGCTCGACATGGTGATGACTCCTTCCGGATTCCGGTGCAGCGCGCAAGGCGCGCTCTCGACACATGGTAGGTATGACCGGGCAGGGCATTGGATAACCGACCGGCGGCTGAAGACACCGTTCGGCGACGCCGAGCAATCGCTGCCGGCGGCACCAACGAAGCGCTGCGCTGCCCAGGCGCAGATTGCCGAGGCCTTTGCATCGGTGATGAGCGGCGATGAGCGGCGACGACGCGAATGTCAGGCTGCGGCCGGCGCCGAGGCGATCCCGGCAAATGAAGCCGCAACGCGAGCGGCGCATCCGAAACCTTTCCGTCGGGACAGAAGATCGCGGCGCCTGCGCTCTGCTGGCCCGCTCGCCGTGCTTCGCGTATCATCGCGAAATCTTTCCAATGGCGTGAGAGGGGCCGCTTCGAATGGCGGCTGCTCGTTGACCGCTTATCGCCGATGCGGCGCTGGCAGGGTCCTTGCGCGCGCGGTCCCCGCGCGCTAATTCGCTCCCTCCAGCAGCGTGTTTATCTCCCACACGAGCAATGCGGGCCGCAATGGCTTGGGGAGCAGTTTGCCGTGTCGGGGATCGTTTCCGCCCGTTGCTGTCTGAGCATGGCCGGTGACATAGAGAACCTTTATGTTGGGGCGCATCAGCTTCGCCTGGCTTGCGAGCTGGAACCCGCTGATACCCGGCATCACGATGTCAGTGAACAACACGTCTACATGACGCTCGGCGAGAATGCGGAGCGCCTCATGGCCGTCCGCGGCGGTAAGCACGACGAACCCTTCCTCGGACAACAGATGCATGACGAGTTCGCGCAGGGCGACCTCGTCTTCCACGAACAGGATGGTGTAGGGGCGGTCCATATAGGAGAACAACACTTGGGGCGGCCGGTTGGATCGCGACAAGGGGGCGGCGGCTCTCGCCCGGTCAAGGGCGGGAATGCTTCCGTCGCCCGCCCGGTTTTGGCTTCTCGATCGGGGCTTTACTCGCCGAAGTGTGCGCCGTAGGTGGCAAGTCGCTTGGCTGGAGCTACCCTAAGGTGGCGCCAAACGCATTTTATTGACACAGGTAAGCCGCGGCGACGAGAGCGCAGCGGGGCGCGCCGGGTTGAGGGCGGCGCCAACGATGCGCGCTGCTGAAAAGACCGATCGGCTAGCGAGATTTCTTGGGGAAGAGGTTCGAATCATGGAGGGCCAGGCTGAGGGTCAGCAGACTGCCGCCGGCAAGCTCCCAATCGGCGCCGCGATCCCTGACGATGTTTGCCCATTTCAGCACCGCCGTTTTCAGCGGCGCTTCCAGGTCTGGCCGGACCTCGAGCAGCGCCTCGGCGAAAGCGGCACCCAGAGCGGCCATCGCCAGCGGAATCTGAGATTCTAGGTTCTTGGGTTTATTCATGGGTCCGCTCCGCTCGCCTGGGGGATTTGATTGGAGCACAACCCCAAATTGATTGCGAGTCACCTTGGTGAGGCCAACGGTCGCGGACGCAGCGACGAAGCATCGGAACCTCGTTCTTTCGTTACGGGTTTGCAGTATTGGCCTCACTCCTAAGTAGGAGGCCCCCAACTTGCCTTCAGCTTGCTCTGACTTCGTTTCATCGATCGGCGAAAAGCGAAGCGAACAGGACGCCGCCGGCAAGCAGCGCCATCCAGGTCAATTCATTGGCGTTCAGGGCCAACCATGCATGCCAACCTTCCTTCCAACCGCTGGCCGGGGATTGTCTCGCGGCATCCCTCTTTTGCTGCAGATCGATACTCGTCTGGACGGCGTACATTGAGGCCGCGCTCGCTGCCTTGGCGTCGCTCGCCACGATCGCGGCCAACTCCACCGGGTCCAGATCGACGATCCGCGCCAACTCAGTACTGTCGGGTCGAGGCGGAAGCCGGATCAATGTCGAAATCCGCCGATAGGCCGGGACCGAGACGTTCTGAAGCAGCTCCTCGTCCGTCTCCACGGTGTAGCTTCCTGCCGGCTGCTCGCCGCCTATCCCGGTCAGGATAAAGGGCCGAGAAAAGCGAACGGTGCTGCTGGTGGTGCGAATGCTCATCGGACGTCCTTCTCAGGCGTGTGCGGTTGCTAAACCGCTGCTTCGTCTTCGGGTGGCGAGGCGTTCAGTGGCCGCGCGAGCGCTTCAGTGACTCGAGGGTCTCAAAGGCCTCGAGCGCCTTAATGGCGTCCGGGTCGCCGGCCGCAGCGGCGCGTTCCATCGCTTCAAGGTCGATGCGACTGATGCGGGCTTCGATGGCGGCGATTCGATCCTCGATCTCTTGGTCCTCGTCCAATTGCGGTTCCTCCAATTAGGGGATGCGCAAATTTCTACTGACGGCGTAGCGACGTCAGCCGGCCGCTGGCGGTGTCGTCTCGCTACCCCGTTTCTGGCTCCCGGTCCTTTCGGCGCGGGAACCGCGCCTCGGCGGCATTGGCCAGGGCTTCGTAAGTTTCGGCAGAGTTCCGCATATGCTGACGCGCTGAGCCATCGGCGAAGCCACCCGCAGCGGTGCGGATTTCTTCTGCCTTCATCCGCCAGCGCCGGATTTGCCCCGAACCATCGTGCCATTGACGCTCGACGCGACGCCCGCGATCCCACACCTCGATGCCGCTGAACCCGGCGCCCTTGTCATGGAACAGGGTGTCGGCTCGCGCCACCGCCTCGGCGTCGGTCTCGGGCTTCGATGATTTCGACACCCGCAGTCTTTGACTGCAAATCCAGAAAGCAGCAGCGGTAAGTTGGCATGCTGCACCCCATCCACCATTGCACGCGGGAGTGCGCGCGACCCCTTGTAGCGATGGGGAGATCGTGTCTCTCAGCCACCGACGCCCAGCGGGCTCATATCGGCGATGATGACATATTACTCCAAATGTACTTAGAGCGACACCCATACATTTTGTAACCGCCGAACTTGAGCGCCTAGCGTCCATGACGCTATCAAGTGTCCGTGGCGCCGATGTTCAGAGAGGCCCGGAAGGCGGCGGCGATGCTCCGGGAAGAGTTGGCTGGGCGAAATGTCGCTTCTGGATGACCCTGCGCACTGGTAGACGAAATGCGTGATGGTGGATGATGTGGTCTTCGCTACCCGCTGACCCATGAAATTCTGCGCGTAGCTCGCGAGCGGCTGGTTCTGGTTCGCCACCTGCACCAGGCGGTCGCTGAGGTCGTAGGTGAAGCTCAGCGCCGTGCCGCTGCCGCGGTTGTCGGTGGCGACGTTGCCGGTCGGGCTTGACGTGCTCCCCCAAAACTCAGCCAGTTGACGCTAGAGTCCGATCACCCGTGGAGGGATCGGACGATGAAGCGGAGCAGATTTACGGAAGAGCAGATCATTGGGATTCTGCGGGAGCAGGAAGCCGGCGCATCGGTGGCTGACCTGTGCCGGAGGCACGGCATGAGCAGCGCCAGCTTCTATGGCTGGAAGGCGAAGTACGGGGGCATGGACGTGTCCGATGCCCGGCGGTTGAAGACGCTCGAGGCCGAGAATACGCGGCTGAAGAAGCTCTTGGCCGAGGCGATGCTCGACGCCGCGGCGCTGAAGGATCTGCTGGCAAAAAAATGGTAGGGCCCGCCGCGTGCCGGGAGGCTTGTGAGCATCTCGGGACGGTCTACGGCATGAGCGAGCGGCGGGCCTGCCGGATTATCGGAGCTGACCGGGCGAGCATGCGGTACCGCTCGCGCCGGCCGCCGGACGAGGCGCTGCGCGAGCGGCTGCGCCAACTGGCGCGAGAGCGCCGGCGTTTCGGCTATCGGCGGCTCTACGTGTTGCTGCGGCGGGAGGGACACAGGGTGAACCGCAAGCGCGTTTATCGGCTCTACAAGGCCGAGCGGCTCATGGTTCGGCGCCGCGGCGGGCGCAAGCGCGCCCTTGGCATGCGCGTACCGATCCCGCTACCCGCGGCCGCGAACGAGCGCTGGTCACTGGATTTCGTGCACGATCAGATGGTCGATGGCCGGCGGTTCCGCATCTTCGCGGTGGTGGACGACTGCACGCGCGAATGCCTGGCGCTCGTCCCCGATACCTCCATCCCTGGGCTTCGGGTCGCGCGCGAGCTCGACCGGGTCGTCGCCGGCCGCGGCAAGCCCGTGGCGATCGTCTCGGACAACGGCACCGAGCTGACTTCCAATGCGATGCTGCGCTGGGCCGACGAGCGGCGTGTCGCCTGGCACTACATCGATCCGGGCAAGCCCATCCAGAACGCCTTCATCGAGAGCTTCAACGGGCGTCTCAGGGACGAGCTGCTGAACGAGACCTTGTTCCATTCATTGCCGCATACCCGCGCCGTGCTCGAAGCCTGGCGCCAGGACTACAACGCCGAACGGCCGCATTCGAGCCTCGGCTGGCTCACGCCGCTGGCCTATGCGGCTTGCCTGCAAACACCGAGTTCGCAACCGGACAAGACGCTCCCGCTCTCTGGGGGCTCCGCGTCCTGTCCGGTTGCGTCCACCGCCGAAACAGGATTCACTGAACCCAGGACTCTGGCCTCGATTGGATGAAAGTCGGGGAGCACGTCATCGAAAATGAGCCCGCGACGGCCAAAACGCAACCGACCGCCGAGCGACGTCCACAATCGCCGTCCGGTGTGGCTAATGTAGTCGGAAGCCGCTCAGTCCCAGAGCGCCTGCGGGACTTGCGCCAATTATACAGTGACAAGCTCATCACTCCCGATGAGTACGATACTCGCCGCAAAGAAATCCTAAACGAACTCTGATGCTCAGGAAGTGAGACGTCCGCCTGCGGTGCCTCGCAGCTCGCGTGGGAAATCGAGGTCCGGATTCTGACGTCTATCCGACATTGCAGCGGCTCGTGTCCACTTCGCATTCTGACCCGAAGCCGTCATTCCGCATGCGAAAGAGGATCGGCTGCAATGGGTGGAAACCGGACGGCGGGACCGATCGCACAGAGGTTCCGCTTTGCGCCCATGTCGGTCGCACAGCCGGAATCATTCTGTTCTCAAAAGCGGACATGAAAGTCGGCGACGTTCCGTGGGCGGTTATGGGTGGCGGACGTGGCGGGATAATCGGCGGAGCCTGACCGATGTCGTTAATTTAGTCGCAGTCAGGACGCCCTCTCGCTACTAGGCAGGGTTGCGGCATCGAAACCCCGCAACCGGTTGGAACACTTCTCACAGCGTTACGACGATGCGTCCGAGATGCTGGCTCTTTTCAAGGTACCGATGGGCCTCGACGATCCCGTCGAATGCAAAAGTCCGCTGGAAGCGGGGATCATCCGTTATTCCCGATGGTCCTAAAAAGTCGCCGACATGGTTTCAGTCAGCCCGTTGTCGATGATGTCGTTGGACGCAGGCGCGAGCAGCAAGCCGCGTTCATGACGGCTTCGGTCGGCTTATAGATCGAGCCCGGTGAGCTTCTCGACCAGGAAGTCGATGAACAGCCGCCCGCGAATAGGCAACTGGCGGCCGAACGCATGCAATACATAGGCGGGAAGCGCCGGCATGGCGAGGTGCGGCAGGACTTCCACCAGGCGACCATCCTTCAGATAGTCGGTGACGGTCATGCGAAGCTGGTAGGCGATGCCGGCCGAGTTGAGGGCAGCCTGGCGAATCGAACCGCTGTCGTCCGTGTCGAACTGACCGTCCGGAACGATGCTTTCCCCGTTGGCGAGCTCGAAGGGCCAAGGCCGCCCGGCCGTCAGATAGCGCACGCAGGAATGCGATCGCAGGTCTTCGATGGTCTCCGGCCGTCCGCGTTTCTCGAGATAGGCCGAGGACGCCACCAGGATCCAATGGAGATCAGCCAGCTTGCGGCTGATGAGCTCGGTGTCCCGCAAGGCGCCCATCCGGATGGCGAGATCGTAGCCCTCCCGGATGATGTCGACGTTTCGATCGGTGACGTTCAGCTCGAGCTTCACGCCGGGATGGCGCGCCAGGAACTCGGGCGCCCAGCTCGCGATCAGCAGCCGGCCGAACTCCTGCGGCGCGGACACCCGGAGCAGCCCCTTCGCTTCCGCAGCGACCTGGACGACATCTTCCGCCTCTTCAATGGCGCGAAGCAGCGGTGCCACCCGCTCGTAATAGGCCGTCCCCTCCGCCGTGAGGCTGAGCGTGCGCGTCGAGCGCTGAATGAGACGGACGCCCAGGCGGCGCTCCAACCGTGCCACGCTCTTCGAGACCGCGGACTGGCTCGAACCGATGAGCCTGCTGGCGGCGCTGAACGAGCCGGCGTCGACGGTCCGAACGAACGCGACCAGCCCTGTGGTCTTTTCGAGAATTGAAGCCATTTACGATCCTCAGGAATAACTGAAGCGACATACGACAGGCTTCTGCGAATATTTGGATGGCCTACTTTGACGGAGCAGTCAACAGGAGGCACCCATGCCCGACGATCCTCATCCCGCCGCTCTCGATCATGGTCCGACCGTCGATCGCAGCATTCCGGTCGACGCCCGCGCCGATCTCGGGAATTGCCCACCGTCAAGGCAGATCCCGCGCAGGCGGCGCACCATGGTCGCCCTTGGCACCCTGATCACGGTGACAGGTTTGGGCCTCTGGGCTTACGACAGCTTCACCGCACCACCGGCCGTGTCAGCGGCGGTGCCGCCGCCCAGCGTGGTGGTCGCGCTGCCGGTGCAGGCGAAGGTCGCCGACCGGACGGATCTTACCGGTCAGTTCTCCGCCGTGAACCAGGTCGTACTGCGCGCCCAGGTCAGCGGCTATCTCACCGAGATCCATTTCAAGGACGGCCAGATCGTACACAAGGGCGACCTGCTGTTCGTGATCGATCCGCGTCCCTATGAAATCCAGCTCGAACAGGCCAACGCACAGTTCCAGACCGCATCGGCCACGGTAGCGCTGGCCAACAAGCAGATCGACCGCAGCGCGCGGCTGAACCGCGTCGGCTTCGAGTCCGACCAACGCCTGGATGAGAGAACGCAAAGCCAGCGCGCTGCTGCCGCAGCCGTCAAATCGGCGGAAGCGGCCATCCATGCGGCCCAGCTCAATCTCGAATTCACCCGCATAGTGGCGCCGTTCAGCGGCCACATGAGCCGGCGGCACGTCTCGATCGGCAGCCTCGTCACCGGCGGCCCCGGCGCCAGCCCGACCGAGCTCACCACCATCGTCTCGCTTGATCCGGTCTATCTCGACTTCGACATGAGCGAGGCCGATTACGCGGCCTACCAGCATTCGGCCGCGGCACGGCCTGCCGGGGCGAGCGCGGTTCAGGTCAGCCTGGACGGCGAGCGCCCCTGGTCGCGGACCGGCGATCTGGACTTCCTCGACAACGAGATCGACCGCAGCAGCGGCACGCTGCATGCGCGCGCCACGCTCGCCAACCCGGACCTGGCGATCGCGCCGGGCGCCTTCGCCCGGGTGCGCGTGCCGCTCTCGGCCACGGTACCCCAACTGCTGGTGCCCGACGCGGCGGTCGGCACCGACCAGTCCGGCAAGCTCGTGATGGTCGTCCGGGACGACGGCGTGGTCGTACCGAAGCCGGTCGAGACCGGGCCGCTCGAAGACCATGCCATGCGCGTCATCACGCACGGCCTGCTGCCGACCGACCGGGTCGTGGTCCAGGGGCTGATGCGCGTGCGCCCCGGCATGAAGGTCGAACCCCACCTGCAGACGGCCGACGCAAACACGAAGGGCTGAGGGCCATATCATGCGCTTATCGCATTTCTTCATCAGCCGGCCGATCTTCGCGATCGTACTCTCGCTGTTCATCACGATCGTCGGCGCCGTCGCCTACTTCGCGCTGCCGGTCGCGCAGTATCCCGAGGTGGCGCCGCCGACGATCCAAGTGACCGCCAGCTATCCGGGCGCCTCGGCCGAGGTGCTGAGCAAGACCGTCGCGACGCCGCTCGAGCAGCAGCTCAACGGCATCGAGAACCTGCTCTACTTCTCCAGCCAGTCGACCGGCGACGGCAAGCTCGTCGTGACCCTGACCTTCAAGCTCGGCACCGACCTCAACACGGCGGAATCGCTGACGCAAAGCCGTGTCCTGATCGCCCAGCCGCGCTTGCCCGAACCGGTGCAGCAGCTCGGTCTCACGGTCAAGAAGGTCTCGAGCGACTACCTGATCGTGCCCCATCTCTTCTCGCCTGACGGCTCGCGCGACCAGCTCTACCTGTCGAACTACGCAACGCTGCACATCAAGGACGCGATCGCCCGGCTCGACGGCGTCGGCGACGTCCAGACGTTCGGCGCGCGGGATTACGCCATGCGCATCTGGCTCGACCCGGCCAAGGTCGCTGCGGACGACCTCACCGCCGGCGACGTGGTCGCGGCGTTGCGGGCCCAGAACGTCCAGGTCTCGGCCGGCGTGCTGGCGCAGCCGCCGGTGGGATCCTCAGGCGCGTTCCAGGTCAATGTCGAAACCCTGGGCCGCCTGACCGATCCCGCCCAATTCGCCGACATCATCGTCAAGTCCGACGCCGACGGCCGGGTGACGCGCGTCCGCGACATCGGCCGGGTCGAACTGGGCGCGCTCGATTATGGCGCCAATGGTTACAAGGACCATGTTCGGTCCGTGCCGATCCTGATCTACCGCCAGCCGGGCTCGAACGAGCTGACCACGGCCCGGGAAATCCGCAAGACCATGGCCGAGCTGGCCAAGGATTATCCGCCCGGCATCGCCTACGAGAATCAGTATGACGCGACGGTGTTCATAACCCAGTCGGTGCACGAAGTCGTCATGGCCATCGTGGTCGCGATCTTCCTGGTCGTGCTGGTCGTCATCCTGTTCCTGCAGACCTGGCGGGCCTCGATCATTCCGATCGCCGCCATCCCGGTATCGCTGATCGGCACCCTCGCGGTCCTAGCGGCCTTCGGCTTCTCCCTCAACAACCTGTCGCTGTTCGGGCTGGTCCTCGCCGTCGGCATTGTGGTCGACGATGCCATCGTCGTCGTCGAGAATGTCGAGCGCAACCTTAGCCTCGGCTATTCTCCTGGGGAAGCTGCCCGGCGGACCATGGACGAGGTCGGCGGCGCGCTCATCGCCATTGCGCTGACGCTCTGCGCGGTGTTCGTGCCCGCCGCCTTCATCGCCGGGATCTCGGGTGAATTTTTCCGACAGTTCGCTGTCACGATCGCGGCCTCGACGATCATCTCCTGCTTCGTATCGCTGACGCTCAGCCCAGCGCTCTGCGCCGTGCTGCTGTTGCCGCGTCGGGCCCATAGCACCGTCCAGCGCCGCTTCTTGCTGGTACGGCTCGTCGTCGGGTTGTTCTCCGCCTTCAACCGCGGCTTCGAGTGGCTGTCCGACCGGTTTGGTCAGCTCACCAGCCGCCTGGTCCGCCTGAGCGTCGTCGTGCTGATCGCCTATGCCGGCCTGACCGCGCTCACCGGCTGGCAGTTCAGCCGCGCGCCGACCGGCTTCATCCCGCAGCTCGACCAGGGCTACCTCATCACGGTCCTGCAGCTGCCGCCCGGTTCCTCGTTGGCGCGGACCGATGCCGTGACGCGGGAGGTGAATGAGATCCTGACCGCCACGCCGGGCGTCGCCTCGACCGCCGCATTCGCCGGCCTCGCCGGAGCGACGCTGACGCTCGCTTCCAATGAAGGCGCCATCTTCTCGGTGTTCAAGTCGTTCGAAGAGCGGGATGCCCAAGGGCTCACGGCCGACGTGATCCTGGCGTCGATCAACAAGCGGCTCGCCAAGATCGACGGCGCGTTCGTCATCACCATCCTGCCGCCACCGATCAACGGCATCGGCAATGCCGGCGGCTTCAAGATGATGCTGGAAGACAAGAAGAACCTCGGCCCGGCCGCTCTTGAGGCCGCGGCGCAAGAGCTGGCGGCGGCCGCCAACGCGGATCCGCGCCTGTCCGGGGTGTTCAGCCCTTTCACCAGCACGACGCCCAACGTTTACGCGGATATCGACCGGTTCCGCGCCGCCAAGCTGGGCGTGCCGGCGCAGCGAGTGTTCGAGGCGCTGCAAGTTTATCTGGGCTCCGCCTACATCAACGACTTCAACTATCTGGGCCGGACCTACCAGGTCATGGCGCAGGCGGATGAAGCCTACCGGCTGACTGCGGACGACATCGGCCGCTAC
>WNFJ01192721.1_pt2 | contig 13260 bp, 14 predicted proteins | sample 5400461 | NCBI WGS metagenome assembly WNFJ01 (sample SAMN13153349, study PRJNA577476) | soil metagenome | isolation source: 115 cm saprolite on Douglas fir-dominated hillslope | place: USA:California | collected 2013-09-17 | reverse complement strand
GACCCGCTCGAGCCGATAGCGCATCCCGAGCGGGCGATCAGGCGCGCGCTGGGCAAGCCACTCGAGGACGACCCGTTGAAGGCGCTGCTGCGCCGGGGCATGAAGCTGACGATCGCGTTCGACGACCTGTCGCTGCCGCTGCCCCCGATGGCCGCGCCTGATGTGCGCCAGCTGGTCATGGAGGAGGTCGTCGACATGGCCGCAGAAGCCGGCGTCGAGGACATCCATCTCATCGCCGCGCTTGGACTGCACCGCCGCATGACGGCCGATGAGATCCGCCACATCGTCGGCGACCGCATCTTCACCACCTTCTGGCCGGACCGCCTGTACCAGCACGATGGCGAGGACCCCGACGCCAACGTGTACATCGGCAAGACTGCTCAGGGCGAAGAAGTCACGCTGCACAAACGAGCCGCGGAATCGGACCTGGTCGTTTACGTAAACCTCACGCTGGTGCCCATGGACGGCGGCCACAAGTCGATGTCGACCGGGCTGGCCACATATCGCGGCATTCGCGCCCACCACAACGTCAAGACTCTCTTGGGCTCGCGCTCCTACATGAACCCGCCCGACTCCGCTCTGCACCATTCATGCATTCGCCAGGGCCAGCTCATCGAAGACACGGTTCGCGTCTTCCACATCGAAACGACTGTCAACAACCATGCGTTTCCCGCCATAGCCAATTTCATGCAGAAGCGCGAGACCGATTGGACCGCGCAGGACCAGGCGATGTTCCTCGCCACGAAGCAGCTCACCGACCTCGCCCCGCCCGCAGTCAAGCGCAACTTCTTCCACGCGATGCGTGCGCCTTACGGGTTGACCGGCGTCAATGCCGGCCAGGTCGACGCGGTGCACGACAAGACGCTCGAGGCCGTGCGCAACCAGATCAGCGTGCATGTCGAGGGTCAGACCGACATCGTGACCATCGGCGTGCCCTACCTCGGGCCCTACAACGTCAACGCGCCCATGAACCCTGTGCTGGTGGTGTGCATGGGCATCGGCTATCTCTTCAACTTCTACCGGCACAAACCCGTGCTCCGGAAGGGTGGGGTGCTCATCCTCACGCATCCGTGCCGCTACGAGTTCGACGCCGTCCAGCACCCGAGCTACATCGATTTCTACGACGAGGTGCTCGCGGACACGACGGCACCGCTCGAGATCGAGGCCAAGTATGAGCTGCGTTTCGCGGAGGATCCTTGGTTCCGGCAGCTGTACCGAAAGTCGCACGCGTACCACGGTGCGCACCCGTTCTACGCGTGGTACTGGGCGGCGCACGCGATGGAGCACGCCGGCGATATCATCATCGTGGGCGGTGACCGCGAGGTCGTCCATCGCCTCGGCTTCAAGTGCGCGACGACGCTCGAGGATGCGTTCGAGATGGCCGAGCAGACCGTCGGCCGTCACCCGAGCGTCACGCACATGCGCATGCCGCCGATCCTCCTCGCCGAAGTCGAGTAGGCGGGACCTAATGCCCTGGTACTCCGGCGATCGAGGGCCTGCGCAGCTCGCGCGTGCGATCGGCGAGGCCGCGAAAGACGTTCGGCGAGTGCGTCGCGGCTGGCACTGGGACACGCCACGGCCGCAGACGTGGCCCGAGCAAGGCGCAGTGGTGCCGCCCGAGCCCAGCGACCTGGGTTGGGCGCGGCAGGAACCGGTGCGCACGCTGCGCTGGCTCATCCAGCGTGCGCTGCTGCTGCCGTTCACCGAGGTAATGGCGCACCCGAAGGTGGAAGGGCGTGAGTGGGTGCGCGAGCTCGAGCGCCCAGTGATCTTCGCCGCCAACCATTCGAGCCACGCGGACACGTCGCTCATCCTGCACGCGCTCTCCGACCGCGCCCGCGACCGCACGGTCGTGGCTGCGGCCGCGGATTACTGGTACAAGCGCCCTCTGCTCGGCAACATCGTCGGGCTCTTTCTCAACACCTTCCCTTTCTCGCGCACCGGCGGCGCCCAGTCGCAGCTGAACAGTGCAAGCCGGCTGCTGAAAGCAGGCTGGAACCTGGTGTTCTTTGCGGAGGGCAGCCGCTCGCCGGACGGCCGCATCCAGGAGTTCAAACCGGGGGTCGGCTTCCTGGCCAGGGAAACGGGCACGCCGGTCGTGCCGATGCACATCCGCGGCGCTTACCGGATTATGCCGAGAGGCCAGGCCCTGCCGCTGCCCGGGCCAGTCCGTGTTCGAATCGGCAAGGCCATGTCTCCGGAGCCGAAGGAGGGATCTCGAGAGTTCACCGCTCGGGTGGAGAAGGCGGTGCGCGCGCTGGCCGCCGAGCCCAAGCAGCCCGACATACAGGGAGGCTGGATCGAGCGGTGGCGGGCGCTCAAACCACGCGAGACCGAGTACGAAAGCTAATTCCCGGCCGCACCCCTCGAAATAAGCTCGACCGCGAACACTGGGTGATCGGGTGCGATGCGCTCCAACTCGGCCTCCGGAGAATCTGGGCCTACGCCGTGAAAGAACTGTCCGACTTCGAACTTCCAGCGCCTGAGGTAGGCGCGAAGGATCGGGATCTTCTCGTCGTTTGGGACTTCGCGGGCCCGGAACCGCTCGATACGCCGGCCGACCATCAGCTCGCCCTCGCCCGCCTCGCGCAGGTTGCGCACCCATTGCGTGAGGCCGCGAGGCGCGACGAGATATCGCTTGCCTTCGTAGGTCAGGAGGTTGACCGGTGAGCTGCGCCACTCGCCCGACTTGCGCCCGCGCACGCGCAGCACGCGTGAGCCCCACACGCTGATCCCGGCTCGCGTCGCCGCCGCGACTGCCGGGTTGAAGATCGTTCGGGTGAACCAGTCGGGCTTGCTGTAGTAGGCCAATGTCGCCTTTACGATATCCGCTGTGACTTACTCGATAGTCGCGCGCGACAAGGACACGGGTGAGTTCGGGGTGGCGGTGCAGTCGCACTACTTCCAGGTGAGCCCCGCGGTGCCTTGGGCGCTGGCGGGGGTAGGCGCGGTGGCGACGCAATCACAGACGGGCCGCTGGGCCTGGAGCTGCTGCAGGCCGGCTATACCGCCGAGCAAGCACTCAAGGCCCTGACCGCGGGCGATCCCAACGCGGACGTGCGCCAGTGCGCGATAGTCGACGCGAGCGGCGGTGTGTCGTCTCACACCGGAACCCGGTGCATCCCCGCCGCGGGGCACTTCCTCGGCGATGGCTTTAGCTGCCAGGCGAACCTCATGGAGAGAGACACGGTGTGGGCCGCGATGGCCGACGCGTACACCTCCACCAAGGCCCCGCTGGCCGAGCGGATGATGACCGCGCTCGAGGCGGCGGAAGCCGAAGGCGGCGACATCCGCGGCAAGCAGTCGGCGGCGATGCTCGTCGTGACCGGATCGCCGACAGGACGGTTCTGGGACGACCGTGTCATCGACCTGCGCGTCGAAGACGCCCCCGAGCCACTGCCCGAGCTGCGCCGCCTGCTTCGCATCAAGCGGGCATATATGGCCCTCGGCGACGCTGATCGAATCACCGAGCAGGGTGAGAAGGGCCAGGCGATGGCGCTGGCCGAAGAGGCGATTCGCATCGCACCGGAGATGGTCGAGATCCGCTTCTGGACCGGTCTGGAGAGTGCCATCAACGGCAACATCGATCGCGGCTGTGAGCTCATGGCAGAAGTCGTGCGCGAGAAGGGCGACCGCTGGGTCGAGATGTTGCGGCGCCTTGCCCTTGTCGGCCGGGTGCCGCCCGAGCTCCTTAAGGTGATCGAGGCGCGACTCGTCGCCGCTGCCGTCGGCAAGTAGACTTCACGAGTCTTGGGCAAGTTCAAGAGCCAGCGCAGGGGTCCGCGACGACCCGAGAAGACGCGCAAACCGGAAAAGGACGATGGCGGCCAGAAGGAGCAGGCGGTCGTCATGGACGCGGTCGTTTCGCAGGCACTCCCCAACGCTATGTTCGAGGTCGAGCTCGAGGGCGGCCACAAGCTGATCGCGTATGCGGCCGGCCGCATGCGCCGCTACTTCATCCGCATCACGCCGGGGGACAGGATCCGGGTGGAGCTATCGCCTTACGACCTCACGCGGGGACGCATCGTCTACCGCTACCGGGAGTGAGCGGCGGCCTCATAGACGTCCTCGGCGCCGCTCGCGTCTTCGATCTCGAACAGCCGCGGTACGCCGGCGCGCCCAGCCATCCGGCGCACGCCCCGGGCTTCAACTATTTTCTGCACCGCCACCACGCGCGCGGCGCGCCCGAGGCGAGGACGAGCGCATCCGGCCTGGTCGTCATGCCGGAGCATTCGGGCACCCACATCGACGCGCTCGCACACCAGGCCGAAAACATGATTCTTCACGGCGGCGTGCACGTCGACTCGGGCGTCCAAACGTCGGTGGGATTCCGGGTCCACGGCGTTGACACGCTCGCGCCGCTGGTGGGTCGTGGTGTCTTGCTCGATGTTGCGCGCGGAGAGCTGCTCCCGCCGGATCACAGCATCAGCAGGCGGGAGCTCGAGCAGGCGGCGAGCGTCGCAGGAGTGGAGGTGCGCTCGGGCGACGTCGTCCTGGTGCGCACCGGCTACGGCGCTTTCTGGTCGGATGCCCCGAAGTATCTCCACGCGGCCGGCGTCAGCGCCGGTGGCTCGCGCTGGCTGTCGGAACGAGGAGTACACGCGGTTGGGGCCGACAACATCGCCTGGGACGTGATCGGTCCCACCGACCCCGAGCTGGGCGTCACGCTGCCAGGCCACCTCTTGCTCCTGGTACGCGCCGGGATCCCGATCATCGAGAACCTCAACCTCGAGGAGCTTGCGACGGCCGGGGCGCACGAGTTCGCTTTCGTCTGCCTCCCGCTCAAGATGCGTGGCGCCACGGGCTCCCCCGTGCGTCCGATCGCCCTGGCCTGAAGCTCGCCAGAAACAGCTGCGGCCGGGTCTGAAACCCGGCCGCCACCGCTGCTCACTATCGAAAAGAAGTCCTAGCGCCTACCCACCGTCTGGAAGCAGTCCAGGCAGTACACCGGCCGCGCTCCGGTGGGCACGAACGGCACCTGCGTCTGCTTGCCGCAGTTGGAGCAAATCACGTCGTGCATGACCCTCGCCCGGCCATTGCCCTCTGACGAGCGGCGAGCCGCCCGGCACTCGGGACACCGGCGGGGCTCATTCTGAAGCCCGCGCGACTGATAGAACTCCTGCTCCCCGGCCGTGAATATGAAATCGCGCCCACAGTCACGGCACTGCAACGTCCTGTCCGAGAAACTCACCGTCTGGCCTCCCCTAGAAAGTCGCTCAGAGGCCCGGACGAAGTTGACCGGTCTACCCCCTCTAGCGTTGCGGGGCGATTTTAACGCGCCTGCCGAAAGTTCGGAGCCGAGGCCGTGCTCAGGCTGGCACGTCTTCGCGCTCCTCGGCTACCTCGTCCTCCGGCACGGGTTCGGCGAACCCGGCGCTGGCGGGGGCGCCGGCGAGAGGCACCTCCTTCAGGAAGAGGGTCGAGACCAGCGCCACGACCAGGATCAGACCGGCGAAGAGGTAGATGTCGTGGAGGGTATCGGACAGCGCAAAACGGATTGCGGTGGCGACGGCCTTCGGCAATTGGCCCAGGGCGCCTGGCTGGAGGATGGAGTTGGCGCCGCCTGACGGCAGGCGGCCGAGGATCTGCGGCGGAAGGTGCAGGTCGGCGATCCGGGTCTTCAGGTAGTCGGGCAGCCGGTTGGCGAGCACCGCTCCGAGGATCGAGCTGCCGACCGTGCCGCCCAGGTTGCGCCAGAACTGGATCTGGCTCGAGGCCACGCCCAGGTGCTTTCGAGGGAGGGCCACCTGCACGGCGGTCAGGTACAGCGGGAAGGTGACGCCGATGCCGAGCCCGACCACGATCAGGTCGACCACGACGTGCCATTGGGGCGTCGTCGGCGTGATCGTCGAGAGCAGGTACATCCCGCCGATCATCACTGCCACGCCGATCGTGCCGAGGAAGCGGTAGTACTTGATTCGGCGCATCACGAGCCCGGTCACGGTGCTCGCGGCAAGCAGGCCGAACATCATCGGCGTGATCAGCGCGCCGGAGTTGGTGGCGCTGATCCCGAGCACGCCCTGGAAGACCAGCGGAGTGAACAGGATCGAGCCGAACATTCCGAAGGCGGTCAGGAACCCGACGATCATCGAGACGCTAAACGTGGCGTTCTTGAAAAGCTCGAGCGGGACGATGGGTTGCTCGACGCGCGACTCGACGAAGACGAAGGTGGCCAGCATCGCCGCCGCCAGCGCGAGCAGGCCCAGGACCTCGGGCGACGTCCACGCGTGGTCGCGGGTGATGGAAAGCGCGATGAGCAGCGGCACGACTCCGGCCGCCAGGGTGAACGCGCCCCAGAAGTCGATGTCGCGCCACGACGCTTTCGAGCGTACGTAAGGCAGGCCTGCCAGCACCACCGCCACTGCGACGATGCCGACCGGGATGTTCACCTCGAACACCCAGCGCCAGCTCAAGTGATCGGTGATCAATCCACCCGCGGTCGGACCGACGATCGAGCTCAGGCCGAAGACGCCGCCGAACAATCCCTGCACGCGGCCTCGGTTCTCAGGCGGGAAGAGATCGCCGATGACCGTGAACACGGTCGCGAACAGCACCCCTCCGAAGATGCCCTGGACGCCGCGGAACACGATCAACTGGGTCATGTTCTGGGACAGGCCGCAGAGCGCCGAAGCGGCGACGAACCCGATCATCCCGGCGAGCAGGAAGGGCTTGCGCCCGAAGAGGTCGCCGAGCTTGCCGGCGATCGGGGTCATCGTGGTCGAGGTCACGAGGTATGCGGTGGTGACCCAGGCCAGGCGGTCCAGGCCGTTGAGGTCGGCCACGATGCGGGGGATGGCCGTGCCGACTATGGTCTGGTCGAGGGCGGCCAGAAGCAGCGCCAGCATCGTGCCGGCGGTCGCGAGGATCACGCGGTTGCGCGACAGTCCTTGAGTGATCACTTCCCCAGCTCCTTCCTGGCGTTTTCCACCAGCTGCAGGCACAGGTGTCGAAGCTGCGCAAGGTCGTCCGTGCTGAGCCCCTGTGCGAGCTTGTACTGGTGCTCCAATCCCTCTTGCCAGATCGCCTCGATGCGGGCCTTGCCGGCTGCGGTGAGCCGGGCGCGTACCGAGCGACGGTCCTCGGAGTCCGGGACGCGCTCCACCAGGCCGTCGCGCTCGAGGTGGTCGACAAGGCCCGTGATGTTGCGCGGCGTGGACTCCAGGTCGTCGGCGAGGTCGCCAAGAGGCGTGTCGCCGCACCTGTACAGCCGGAACAGCACGCCCAGCCGTCCCTCCGAAAGGCCGTAGTGCTCCGCCCACCGCTCGTGCAGGAGGCGGATCATCCGGCCGGCTATGCGCATGGCGCCCAAGGCCCTCCACCGCTGTGATGTCGACCTTCAGCGGCCCCATGAGCTCGCGCATGCGGACGCTGTACAGGCGGCCCGACTCGTCGCGGCCCAATTCGTGCGCGCCAGCGGTTGTGAACGGCTTCATGATGTCGCTGTGCATGTTGAAGGACTACATTATCACCCTCTACAGGACTTTGGGTCAGGTTATTCTCGTCCGCGATGTTTGCGGCGCTCGGGGAGGACGCCGGATTCTGCTGGTGGGTCGGCCTTCTCGGCGGCCAGGCGACGCGGGCAGCGCCCACGCCGCGGGGGGGCTGGGCGGGCGCGGACCTGGTCTACATGCAGGCGAACCTCTTGCTCGACTCGCCGCGGAAGGCCGAGTTCCGAGCGACTGTTGAGACCGCCAGGCGCGGCAGAGCCCTCCTTGCACTGGACCTTGGCGACGCCCGGTGGATTCGGAGGCGCGGCGGCCCGCAGACCGCGTACGAGCTGGCCGGCATACATCCCGACATCCTCCTGGCCGCCGGCGACGCGGCCGCCGAGCTGGGCGTGCCGCTCGAAGGGGTGGCCTCGATTCCGGTGATCGCTGGCCGCACCCACGGCCGGTTTGGAGTGGCCGGCGCTGGCGGCGACCTTCTGCTTGGCGCTGGTCGAGGGCGAGGCCCCGGTCGAGGCGGCCGGCCGCGCGGTTCTGGTCGCAGCCCGGTGATCGTCGACGCCCACCTCGACATCGGCTGGAACGCACTCGCCGACGGCCGGGGCTTCCTGGGCCCGCCGGCGCCGCGCTATGTGATCAGCCGGACGGCTTTGACGGGCGCCGGAGTCGGGCTGGTGTTTGCGACGCTCTACACGGCTCCCGCACGCGGGAGGCGTGCGATGCGCACGCGCTACGTGTACGAGAACGCGCACGAGGCGCACATCATGGCGATGGGGCAGGTCGGCTACTACCACACATGTGGCCTGCAGATGATCCGCGACTCGCGAGAGCTGGAACGCTACGTGCGCGGCTGGAAGCGAGGCCAGATCGCGGCCGTCCTGCTGATGGAAGGCGCCGACCCGATAGAAACCCCATCGCAGCTCGGGGCGTGGACGGACCTCGGCCTGCGGATCATCGGCCCGGCCTGGAGCCGAACCCGCTACAGCGGTGGCACGGGTGCGCCGGGGGGTCTCACCGACCTCGGCGTCCAGCTGCTGAAGGCGATGCGGCGAAAGCGCGTGATCCTCGACCTGAGCCACATGGCCGAGCAGGCGGTGGCGGATGCCTTCGAGCTGTGGCGCGGGCCCATCATCTGCTCGCACAGCAACGCCCGGGCCATCGTCCCCGGCGATCGGCAGATCAGCGATGCGACGGTGGCCGAGGTGGCTCGCCGGGGCGGGGTCATCGGCATCAGCTTCTATCCGACGCATCTACGGAAGAAAGGCCGCACCACATTGAGCGATGTCGTGCGTCAAGCGGTTCACCACGCACGCGCCGCGGGCGGACCGGAGCACGTCGGCCTGGGGACTGACCTCGATGGCGGCATCGATTCGCGGTATGGACCTATCAGCGTTCTCAACGAGCTCAAGGACCTGCGCGGCCTTTTGCGCCGCCACTTCAGCGCCGCCCAGGTCGAAGGGATCATGGGTGACAACTGGATCGAATTCCTGGTGAGGTCGCTGCCTCCTCCTACAGCGACTCGACCAGCTTCTTCGCGCTGACGAAAGCGAACCCCATGCCGTGCCCGTTGAAACCCGCGCACAGGTAGACGTTCGGCATGCCTCCCAGGGGCCCGACCAGCGGCAGGCCCGAGTCGGTGAAGCCCATCGTGCCCGCCCAGCGGTGCGTCACATTCGTCTCCGCCCCCAGGCGCTTCAGCTGCGCGTCCAGGTGCTCCTGGATCCCGACCGTCGGCGTCTCGTCATAGCCCACCTCGACGGCGGGAGCGGTATCGCGCCAGCCGCCGACGAGTACCTCGCTGGTTGGCAGCTGTCTCCAGTAGCGGTAGCCGAAATGGGAATAGGTGGGTAGGTCGGACAGGCGCGCGGCGTCGGGCGCCCCGGCGAGCATCTGCGCCCGGCGGGGCTGGATCGCCACCTCCGGCAGCAGCTGCGGCGTGTACGCGTTGGTGGCCAGGACAACGCAGCCTGCGCGGCATTCGGATTCGCCGGCGTACACGACCACCTCCGACGAGCTGGTTTGGATCGCGGTCACGTTCACGCCCTCGCGGATGGCGCCCGACGGCGCCAGGCGCGCCAGCGCTCCGACCATTGCTGCCGGATCGACCTCGCCGTCCCGCGGGTTCACCAGCCGGCGGCCGTCCCACCTCGCCTCGAAACCGTCTTCCGCAAGCAGCTGCGCCGATTCCGCCAGCTCGGCGGCCTCGTCTTCACCTGAGGCGAGGGTCGCGCTGCCCAGGCGGCGATGGCCGACCGGCTGCCCGGCGACCGCCTCGGTCATGGTGTCGTGGTTCTCGATCGTCATCTGCCAGATGTCGCGCGCCCGCGATCGGCCATACGTCCGCACCGCGCCGGCGTAGTTTTCGGCCACGCCGGCAAGAAGGAATCCCGCGTTGCGCCCGCTTGCGCCGGCGGCGATGTGCGCGCGCTCGACCAGAGCCCCGTCGATCCCGCGTAAGCGAAGGTGATGCAAGAGGCTGACGCCGGTGATACCGCCCCCGATGATGAGCACGTCAGCGCGTTCCGGGAGGACGCCCGCGTAACGCTCCGGCGGACGCTGCCAGAACGGCGAGCTCGTCAAGGTCCGGTCCGGGGAGCGAATAACATGGACGTTCGGCATGGAAAGCTACGACGTCCTGGTGGTCGGCGGAGGGCTCGCCGGCATCAGGGCGGCGATCGCCGTGGTCGACGCCAATCCGCGGCTCAAGGTGGCGATGGTCTCCAAGGTCTACCCAATGCGCAGCCACACCGTTTCCGCCGAGGGCGGAGCCGCGGCCGTGCTGCGCCCTGAGGACAGCTACGAGACCCATGCCTTCGACACCATCAAGGGCTCGGACTACCTGGCCGACCAGGACGTCGTCGAAGCCTTCGTGCGCGAGGCCCCGATCGAAGTCATCCAGATGGAGCACTGGGGCTGCCCCTGGAGCCGTGACCCGGACGGAAAGATCTCAGCTCGCCCTTTCGGCGGCATGACCACCTGGCGCACCTGCTTTGCCGCCGACAAAACCGGGTTCCACATGCTCCACACCGTCTTCCAGACGTCGCTGCAGTTCCAGCAGATCCACCGGCACGACGAGGCCTTCGTCACCAAGCTCCTCGTCGAGGATTCGCGCTGCGTGGGCGTGGTCGCCATCGACATGCGAAGCGGGCGATTCGAGGCCATCACGGCGAAGTCGGTCATCCTCGCCACCGGCGGGCTGGGGCGGGTGTACGCGTTCACCACCAACGGCAACATCTGCACCGGCGACGGCATGGCGCTCGCCTACCGCGCCGGCGTCGGCCTGAAGGACATGGAGATGGTGCAGTTCCATCCCACCGGCCTTCCGTTCACCGGCATCCTCATCACCGAGGCCGTGCGCGGCGAGGGCGGCTACCTCCTCAACAAGGACGGAGAGCGTTTCCTGAAGCGTTACATCCCCAACAAGATGGAGCTGGGCCCGCGCGACATCATCTCTCGGGCCATGACCACCGAGTTCGAGGAAGGCCGTGGCTTCGAGGGACCGCATGGCAACTACATGCACCTCGACGTCCGACACCTCGGCGAGGCGGTGATCGATCGCAAGCTGCCCTTCATGCGCGAGCTTGGCCGCGAGTTCGTCGGCATCGACATCGTCAAGGACCCCATCCCGGTGCGGCCCGTCATGCACTACATGATGGGTGGCGTCGACGCCGACATTTCCGGAGCGACGCCGATCGCGGGACTCTACGCGGCGGGCGAATGCGCGAACGTCGGGCTCAACGGCGGCAACCGGCTCGGTTCGAACTCGCTGTCCGAGTGCCTGGTGTTCGGCGCCGCCGCCGGGCGCGCCGCCGCCGAGCATGCCGGCACGGCGAAGGCGGTGAGCGCGAACCCCGTCGACGCACTGTTCGCGGACGAGACCAGGCGGATCGAGTCCTCGTTCCTGGACAAGAAGGGCGGTGACGAGCGAATCGGCACTATCCGCGAGGAGATGCAGCACGACATGGACACGGGCGCGGGTGTCTTCCGCACGCGCGAAGGCCTCGAGAAGCTCACCCGGCAGTTGAGCGGCCTTCGCGACCGCTTCGAGAAGATCAAGATCGAGGACTCCAGCCGCACATTCAATACCGAGCTGACAGCGGCGCTGGAGCTGGACTTCATGATCGAGGTCTCAGAGACGATCGCTCACTCCGCGCTGGCCCGCGAAGAGTCGCGGGGCGCCCACTCCCGCCGCGATTTCCCCGAACGTGACGACGCCAAATGGCTGAAGCACACGATCGCCTTGCCGGCCGACGGCGGCGCGCCGAAGCTCGAATACAGCGAAGTCCGCATCACCAACTTCAAACCACAAGCGAGGACCTACTGATGGCCGAGAAGAGGATCACGATCAGGGCGACCCGCTTCGATCCCAACAAGGACCAGGCGCCTCGACTGCAGTCGTACGACATTCCGTTCTCGGACGAGAGCATGGTGGTCCTCGATGCTCTCAACCACATCAAGGCGCATGTCGACGGCAGCCTGAGCTACCGGTGGTCATGCCGCATGGGCATTTGCGGCAGCTGCGGGATGATGGTCAACGGCACCCCGAAGCTCACCTGCAACGCATTCCTGCGCGACTACTGGCCGCGCTCGGTCACGGTCGAGCCGCTGAACAACTTTCCGATCGTGCGCGACCTGGTCATCGACATGGAGGACTTCATGCACAAGTTGAAGTCCATCAAGCCGTGGATCATCCGCAAACAGGAGTTTCCGCTCGGCTCCGGCGAACATCGCCAGACGATGGACCAGATCGACGAATTCCGCCAGTTCAGCGAATGCATCAACTGCATGCTGTGCTACGCGGCCTGCCCGGTGTACGGCTTGAACAATGAGTTCCTTGGCCCGGCCGCGACGGCGCTTGCCCGTCGCTACAACCTGGATTCGCGCGACCAGGGCCTGACGCAGCGGCTGCCTGTGATCGCCAACTCAGAGGGCATCTGGGAGTGCAGCTTCGTCGGCGAATGCTCCGTCGTCTGCCCGAAGGGCGTCGACCCCGCCAAGGCGATCCAGCAGACCAAGCTGGACACGACGATGCGTTTCGTGCTTCCGTTCGGAACGCGCGAAGAGTGACCTGGTGAAAGCGCCCCCGGCAGGCGCCGAGGGTGCATCTCCGATGGACGACGCCACTCGTGTCTACAAACCCGAGATGCCCCGCGGGTGGTGGCTGCGACAGCGCCACTACTTCCTTTATATGGTCCGGGAATTCACGGCGGTGCCTTTGGCGTTGTGGCTGATCTGGCTGCTGTTTGAGATCCACCGTGCCAACCACAGCAGGGATTACTACCCGGCGGCGTCGCCGGCGTTCATTGTCTTCAGCATCGTCTGCCTGGGCTTCGCGCTGTACCACAGCATCACGTTCCTGAGCCTCGCCGGGGCGATCATCCACATCAAGGGCGTGTCGTCGCGCGTGGTCGTGCTCTCACAGTTCGCGCTGTGGTTTGTGGCCTCGGTCGTGGTCGGTTCGGTCCTGGTCCTGGCGTCTCGATGAATCACGAAACCGCGAGCAAGCAGAAGCCTGCGATCGGGCATCTGGTCTGGTGGGTTCTCTTCGCGGGCGGAGGCGTGACCGCGGCAATCCTGCTCCCGGTGCACATACTGGTCCAGGGCATCCTCGGGCCACTGCACATCGTGCAGGTCGTCGATCGTCATTACGACACGTGGACCCGCGCGCTAGGGAACCCGATCGTCAAGCTGTACCTGCTCGTCCTGATCGCCTTTCCGTTCTTCCACTTTGCGCATCGCCTGCGATACCTGCTCGTCGACCTCGGCGTGCCCGCGGCGCGATCGCTGCCGGCCCAGGTGATCTTCTATGGCGGTG
>WNFJ01158615.1_pt1 | contig 13261 bp, 10 predicted proteins | sample 5400461 | NCBI WGS metagenome assembly WNFJ01 (sample SAMN13153349, study PRJNA577476) | soil metagenome | isolation source: 115 cm saprolite on Douglas fir-dominated hillslope | place: USA:California | collected 2013-09-17 | reverse complement strand
CTCCAGCCTTTACACCCCCCACACATTTATATATAGCTTTGTACAACATATATTGAACATTGGGGGAGCAGGCCTCAAGGAAGTATACAAAACCTTACACACTCCTGGAGCTCCTGGAGCTCTGAGACCACCCAGAGCACTCAGAGCTCTATTAGCTCTCTCCCAGCATTTCTGAGCATGCTAAAGATTGAGGCTTGGTCAGTGTCATATATAGTGTCTGTCTTTGGCAGTCTCCGATTTTACCACATATATATATATTTTCTCACACAATTTTCCATCTCTCTAGATCTGCACTCCTCTACCAGTGTGAGCTGAGGCTGGCCACCTTGCCTTGCACTTTGAGGACAGCCTTTGTGGCTGCCCAATGCCCCTTTATGGACCTGCTAGTCGACTGTGGTGTCCCCCTGTTTGGGCTAGGGGTCTGGTCTCAACACTGTCAAGTAGCGTGTTTATGCCAGTAAGTTACCCTACTCTCATGTTCATCAATGAGTCCCTTAGATAGATTATCCAGGAATCCTTTCCTTTTCTCTCTTCAAAGTAACCTTTCTTCCCCCCTGGGGGCCCCATTGAGGACTGCATGCTCCCATCGGTTGTCTGGCAGCACATACCCTGAAAATGAGCACAATTGGGGTGCCTTGACAACCTTTGGCAGATCTCTTTGGGTTTTTTTAGTATAGCTGATTGTTTGAACTTTGTAATTTTGAGCATTGTATGATGAATGAACTTAGAACAGGATGTCATGGGGGATGTCACTGTATAATGCTATTTAATTTGATAAATCCTAATCCTAATCCTAATCCTAACCCCTGTCCACTGGAATGTCCTGTAACCTAGACTCCCACACCTAATCGGATCATGACCAAATCCAAATAGATGAAAGAACCAAGATTCTAGAAGAGCAGTGTGCTGCACAGCGATCTGCACAGAAATTAGAGCCTTGTATGACTTGCTTCCCTCACCTTGCACATTGCACTTCATACTCATAGCAAGAATTATACATTTCAAACGTCAGCAATATCATTTGATCCCACAATGATTCCCAAGTGTAAAGAGTGTGGCTCAATGGACATAGACTATACTTTCAAACGAATCTCTGGCATTTTGGTGTGTGAGAAGTGCAAGACCAAAATACTGGAAAAGTACAGTTTACTGACTAAAACAGTCTGAGAGCCAGCCTGGGAGACCACAGCTCCTGCCACTCTGAGAGTGAGCTAGAACCTCCCCAACTCTCACACCTCTCCTTGCACCCTCAGCTCCAGGAGCTCCCTCTGAGTTTCCTGATGAAGATCCTACTAATAAAAAAACATTATTTAGAACCAACAGAGGGATATTGATGGGTTCCCACCACCACTTGCCTTTTAGAGTAGATGCCTATCAATTATCTATACATGTACATGTATATTGGCTTCCACTGAGGGGATTTGATGGGATCCTACTAGTACCATCACTTGGCTTTTAGAGTAGATGCCTATCAATAATCTCTATATGTATATGTATATTGGCTTCTACTCAGGGGCATTGATGGGATCCCATCACCACTCGGCTTTGAGAGTAGATGCCTATCAAATATCTCATGTATATTGACTTCCACTGAGAGGGATTGATAGGATCCCACCACCACTTGGCTTTTAGAGTAGATGCCTATCAATTATCTCTACATGTATATATTAGCTTCCACTGAAGGGGATAGATGCGATACCATCACTACAGGGCTTTTAGCATAGATGAATATCAATTATCTCTACATGAATATATTGGCTTCCACTGAGGGTGATTGATGGTATCCCACCACAATCAGTTACCTCTGCATGTATATATTGGCTTCCACTGAGAGGGATTGAAGGGATCCCACCACCAGCCGGCTTTTAGGGTAGTTACCTATCAATTGTCTTAGATGTATATTGCATTTGCTGTGTGAAATTAACAGAATACTGCTACTGGGATTTACATGTAGTTGCAAATCAATGATCTCTATGTGTATATAATGCTTTGCCCTGAGGGGGATAGTCCCTCAGCTCTGGAATCGACTTGGAGTCAGTGGCACTCTCACATCTGAGCACAGGCAGCTTCTAACACCAGTCACAATCTTTGCAAAGTAGATAACAATGCTTACTCAAGCTGAAAGACAAGTATTTGAAGATTTAGGAATTCAACTCAAGCCCAGCCAATTTCAAGCAGTCACACTGTAGGTCTCATATGCATAGCCTTAACACATGTTTAACTTTTCATGCAGTGAAGCTGCTCTGATGGCACGCAGCAATAGGGTGACACAGACAGATAGCCCATTCACCATTGATGCTATTCATTGGGCAGAGAATGAGGTGGATGCCAACATAGAAGCCTCTATGAAGAATACTGGTAAGTGTATAATCTGTGTTTTGTCATATTTGCATTTGCAGCTGATCCAGATATTGATTTATTTCACAGTTCAGATTGACTTCCAGTTTGCCTCTGTTGCAACTCATAATGACAGGGCAACAAATCTAAGTGGCTCCCAGATCAAACCAAAGCCTCTCGCTTTCCCCCCACCTCCTCAAAATGAGATCATCCTCAATCATCATGAAGGAGCTGCCATAACTGATTCTGCAGGCACTTTGTTGGCAATCCATATCCCAAATGCACTCTCATTCATTCATGTAAGTTTAATATATCTTTATCAGTGTTCATTCACATAAGCAATTCATAGGATCATATCATGGATGCGGGTCATCAATTTAGCCACACATATCATTTAAAGAAAGATTCAGGTTATAGGTCAGACTTTATGACATTGGAGTCACCACTGTTTGTTCCAGGTCAAGTTCATTTCGCTTATTGGCAAGGTGTTGGTGGCTATGTGAGTTATATTGGAATAAATACTGGTTGAAAGGAGTCACCTTTTTTGTTAGGCCTATAGTCCCAAAATCAGTCTAGATAGTCAAAGACAAGAGGAGATTTCAAAGGAGTTCCATCTCCAAAGTCAATCATTTTACCATACCCTCAATATCTACATGGAACGCATTGCCCCCAACACTGCAAAGTGTAGCCAGGAGGTCTGGAAGAATATCCATGATCACAGGTTACACAGAGAGGCCCTGGAGGATATTAGTGCTCATTTCTTCAGCCATGCTGTGCACTTCAACTCTGCACCACACATACATACAGATTCCAATTCATGCTGGACTGGATTTGATGCCATTGGTGTCATAGGACAATATGAGGGGGGGAGACTATTTTTTCTGGAACTTGGTAAGTGATTGGTATTCTATAAGTTATTTATGTAATCTAACCTCCCACCTCTTCATACATCATACAACATTTAGGGCACTCATTCCCCTCTCATCCAGGTGATCTATTTTTTATTCATGGTGCAGCCCTGGAGCATGACTGCATTGAATGGGATGGCAGTGGACCTGAGGATGGGAGAATGGTTTTTGCCATGTTTGCAGATCATAGGGTCTTCTTCAGAGAGCACATCCACAGACCTCAAGATATTGATCCCATTTATGGTCATAAAGCCTACAAAGTTTTCCGAAATCTCTACCCTCTCCTTGACCTATCATGAATACCTATAGTCTTATATTACAAGTTTGAACAAAATAGACTTCTACTGTCACAAGCAAAAAGATTGCAACACGTGTATTTGGGGATTTATGCAACAACCCTTGAGTTTCACGGAATGTCGTAATAATAGAATGTCCTCGTAATTTTAATTCCTATCTAACAAGCTATACTTCATAAAAATCGGTGGAGAATTGAGTGAGATATGAAAAACAGTGTTTTCCAAAATTATGTGGTTTATAGGAAATGTGACTTTTCACTTTTTCTAATGACTAATGGGATGCTAAATGACTCATATAATGACACTACTAATAATTCCCTTTAAGACTCACATAATAATAGCCCACCAAGGCCAAAAATAAGCTCTGAACACAAAAGGAAAAAAATGGTGGTCAATTAAATGCCAAATCCCATGTACACTCAAAGAATCAGAAAGAAATTTGTGATTCTATGTGCTAACCCATTCTTGTAATAGCCCTACACCATTGTGCAAATGTACTTGGCCCAATCTGCACTCAGAGATTGTCAGTGGACAAATACCCCTTGATGGATGCAACAAAAAAGGGAGAGTTACCCCCCAGAATGCCCCATCCACTGATCAGATCCTTGCCAAATTTCTCCTGGAGGTTCACTAGAGTCATATAAATGCTGTGCATGTAAAAATTTCTGCCAAAATCTCCTTGAAATGGGGTGTTCCTGTGTATACCCAAGAATCCACCATTGCTTTGTGGAGTGTTATATTGGACCCTGGGGCTGGCATGGTTGGGGGTGGTGTTAGGAGAATGCATAAAAAGGCAAGGATATTGAAAAATGGATGACTCTAACAGGCCAGGTCAGCTCCACATGAGTGGTGTATTCCTTGGTATGCCCAGGAACACCCCAAATCATTTTACCCCATTTCAAGAGGAATTTGGCAGATCTTTCTACATGCACAGCAGTTATATGACACTAGTGAACCTCCAGGAGAAATTTTGAAAGGATCTGATCAGTGGAAGGGGCATACTTGGGGGTAACTCTCCCTTTTTTGTTGCAACCATGCATGGGCACTGTAAAAAGTAAATGTGTGTAAATATCCTCTGCAGTTGGAGGAATCTGTCTATAATCCCTCATTTAGCCTCCCTATAGGGGGAATCTCAAACAATATTTTATCCAACCCACTTTTGGAATCCACCCTTTAGGAGGATTATTCACTTTATCCTTTGTATATGGAGCTTTTAGGGTAGGATTATAGACACAATCTATCATTAGAGAGGATTTCCATCCTCCCTATAGGGGGATATTTACACAGATTCACTTTTTGTAGGTACCATCAGTAATTGGCCACTGACAATTTCTGAGTGAAGATTGGGCTGAGTACATTTACACAATTGTGTAGGGTAATTATTAGAAAGGGTTAGCACATGGGAACACAAATTTCATTCAGATTCTTTGAGTGTACAATGGATAAGACATTTTATTGACCTCCATTTTTTACCTTTTGTGTTCAGAGCTTATTTTTTGCCTTGGTGGGCTATTATGTGAGTCTTAAAGGGAATTGTTAGTAGTGTCATTGTACCAGTCATTTAGCAACCAATTAGTGGTTAGAAAAAGGTAAAAAAGACAGGAAATTAATTACAAGGACATTCTATTATTATGACATTCTGTGAAACTCATGGGTTGTTGGATAAAACAGCAAATACATGTGTTGCAATCTTTTTGCTTGTGACAGTAGCATGTACTATATGAAAGAGCTTAGCTGCAAGCAATGTAAATCAATTTAGATTGAATGCGATTGTCAAGCATTTTGAGGTGTTCAGGCACAAGGCCATCAAAGTTACAGACTGAGCCATCTGGAACCAAGCAACCCTCATGGAGCATTCCATCATATTTCCATATAGAGCCATTGTTCAGTATCAGCTGTGATGTAAAATGACATGATCCAAAGTATACAATGGCTCCCAATTTATAGGTGATGGTATCCATATTTGTTGAAATTGCAGTGAAACTGAGGGCAGGAGTAAGATGGGGGGTATTTATGATGCTTAGATGAATAAAAGGAGCCAGATCAATGATATTTAGGAAATATGCAGGCATGGTACAACTGCTACACATTTGGCATTGAGCTTTGTATGTATGATTAATTGGGCCAGTTACAAGGGATAGTCCTGTTCCCTGCCACCAAACATCCCAGTCAGAGTAACATGAGACTAGAGGATGTGCAGGTTGAGTCCACTGGGCCTCTAACACAAATTGATGAGCAGCATGAGATGGCTCCACAGGAAGCCTGCCAGTTGGAATATCACAAAGGATGGAATTGCATACAGTACACCTTATTTGAGGATGTATGAGAGGTCGAGGCTCAAGGAGATAAGAGAGAACATCCTCAACAGCAGCATATGTGCATCCCCATGGAAAATAATTGGGGTTTTGCACATGAAGAGCTACCCAAAGTGACATGCATAAATCATGCAGGACCAACTGAGAAGGCCAGCCAACTTCAGTCCTTTGTGGAGAAGATAGTACATTAGTGAGAATCAGATTGAGGTGAGAAGAAGCAGCAGAACTGTACTTCTGTAACATGGATGAACATTTCTCATTTAAGAGATGAACCATTGGAGTCAAAATGGAATCATAAGCACATGAATAGTTGTTCCTATCCCATTTGCAACCCACTAACCTCATTGAAGTTGGTTGATTTGATGCAGTGCCAAGCATAAGGTTGCTTGTGCAAGTCAAATGATTCACTGTACTATCCTTTTGCTTCTTCAAACAGGAATCCTCACCATATGCATCAGCACAGTCCCTATTGTCAATTTCTGTGAATTTGGGCTTACTTGGAGCATGATCTTGCTTATCAATGACTGCCAGGCGAATAATAGGGACATCATTCTCATCTTTGGAATCTTCCGGGTCTGGAATGGCTACAAGTGATGTTCCCTCAGGCATGAAACCATAGTGTACCAGAGTGTTATGCTCAAGAGCTTCCAAACATTTTGTTTCTGCTAAGAGAAATCTATTTAAAGGTCTGTTCAACTGTGAAAGTGATGTTATTTCATGTGTGATGCTCAGACCATGTCTGTTTGTTGCTCTAGAAGCAGCAACATATGCTAACCCATCAGCTTTTTCAGTAAGATCAGCTGTAACATGTGGAAGGGTTTTCCCTTGTGCACCATGACTAGTGATTGCAAATGCAAGCTGTATTGGTAACTGGTAACGAGTTGCCTTTATAGTGAATGAGATGCCTGTTGAGTGATTGTAAACAGCAGTTGTCACTTGGGTGGCTACTGGGATGATAGGAAAATACCCTGATGGAAGATGTGAGAGTTGTACTGGGCTACTAGGGAACTCAACAAGTATGGCAGATGCATAAAACATCTTAGAGCCTGGGAATAGTGGCACAAGTGAGATCCCTTGCACAACACCTTGAGCTCCATTGGTTATGCGAAGTTCCTGACTTAGATTACGGTTTCTCAGTATTACTGGTGCCCCAATGTAAATGTCAAGATATGCAGGACTACCATCATGATTTTGAGCATGCTGCAATTGTTTCTGTATTTCTAGAGGAATACCTTGCTTTCCAATGGTATGACAGGCATAGCATCATACCAAACTAGGCCCCCTAGGAGATTGTGTAATGGAAAGAACTTTGGCTTGATTGAGATGCTGCCTAGTGACATTACGATGGACAATAACAGTAGTAGTATCTTGATATGGAAGAAGGTTGGTGCCATTTGGATTTGAATGGGACTGGACAAGACAGGAATTGAACATCTTCATGTCACTCAGATCACACTTTCGTATTCGAAGGTGCTGACATGCAGTAGCATACTCTGGATCTTCTTGCATTCTTTTTTGCTCTGTTAGTTCAACAACAGTGTCTACAGTCTTCCAGACAAGCCTGCCATATCTAGCCATCTCTTCATGTGGAGTCCTTTTCTTTGAAGATCATGGTGGGATTGGGTAATAAAGTGGCTTTTGTTTCACTGGCTTGTGCTGATAGAAGTCACCTGAAAATATAACATTTACACCTCCAAACCACTCATCAGATCTGCTCTTCACATCTTGAAGCACAATATCAATATCACACAACAACTCTTCACTTACCATAGACACTTCATCAATCAGCACAAACTCAACATCTTTCCATTCTTGCTGGAGTTCCTCTCTATGTTTGATGGAAACTTGCATGGACAGATCAGCTCCTAATGTATTCCGAAGCTCTTGTTTCTCAGTGCTGGTCATGTGGATGGGAATGCCAAGAGCAGAATGAACAGTCTGACCATCAATAAGTGCAGCAGCTGTTCCTGTTGGTACCAAAAAACGAATATGATGTGCAAATCCATATGAATTCATCAGCTCTTTAAGAGCTTTTACAACATGAGTTTTACCTGTTCCCCCAGGACCAGTCATGAACATGTGTAATGCATGGTTCTGATTAGCAACAGAAGAATTATCTGCCAATTTCCTTTTTAGAAATTCTTTAAAGCATTTTGCTGCAATGATAAATGCATAACATTGCTTTGTATTCAGTCCAAAGATAGATACAATCTGATCAACCTTCTCTTGAAATGACAAAGTCACTTTGTCATTCATATTAAAGGCAATGCTCTGAGGGACAACACTGTTGTCTGTTACAATACCCTCAACATGTGTGTATAAAGCTGAGTCCTTGCAAGGGTTGTGAACATGTACCTGATGTGAAGGATTTACTCTAGATCTTCGATGCTGTGCTAGCACTTGTTCTTGTGATTTGACTTCCTCTTTCCATAACTTCAAGCAGTGAAATGGGTACATTGTTTCATTGGGAGCACCATTCCCCAAAGACCTGTCTAGAGCATTGTGGCTCATCATTCTAGAATTTGTTGTAAACCAGTTTGCATCATGAAGTATTGTGTAAAGCCTCAGTGTTTGTGCATCCACATCTGTCAGAATGTCATTAATTTGAAATGAAGTTGGGTCATTTAAATACTCAGGTGGAATGGAATCTTCAACATTTTTAGCATGTGTTTTGGTCTTTTGGTGTGAAGAAGATTGCTTCCTCATTCTCTCTTTTTCTCTTTCATCCTCACACTCATGAATGGCATTCCAATTTTTCATGATCCTCTTGCTCTCAGAATCAAAAACAGTGTTGCTGAACACATCCTTGATACTTAAATCACTGAAGTTTATAGGGTTTGTTGCTGAAAATGGATGAAAATGGGCCAAGATGTACAAACAATATTTTTCCATATTTAATTCTGGCCTAGGAACTGAAGTGCCTATGGTCTTTGGCACAACTTCATAATGAGATCATAAAGCATATTTTCCAATGACCTCTACAAGCATGTGTGTCCTATACTCTGGGTGTTTATTTGTGAAGAAGAATCTCTGGTACCAACCCACTTCCTCTTTGAATTTACCAAATTTTTTCCCCCTGCAAAATACCTAATAAACTCATAGAAAGATAAGTCACTCAAAGAATCATCTTGATGAATGTAATCATCAACTTGTGAACATTGATAAAATGACCCATCTTGGGAATGCAACAAGCCTATATATTCACTTTCTTCATCACTTTCCCCATCAACATCACTCTTGCCATCATCTTCATCATTACAAGGATTTGTCTCATCCATGCATGCATTATCTACATGGGAAATAGTTGATTTCTTCTCATTCAATCTACATTGGGGCAACAAATTAGGCAATATCCCCCTTTCATGTGATTGATTATGGACTGTAACAGACAAAGTAGTAGAGTGAGGAGGCACTCTTGAATCATGGTATAGTTTGGTCAGATACCCAACAATACTCCTAGACATCATGGGCTTTGTTTCATGTGATTTAATACCATCCTGTATGTTCCTAAGATACCTGGCAGCTTGCTGTCCATGAATCTTCTGATTCCTAATCATTGCAGTTAAACATCTTAGTAGGAGAGTGCATGCATGTTGTTTGGGTGAAATATCATCTGTCAATGGGGGTGCAACAGCAACAGCTTGTGACAGAAGAGCCAGGACTTGGTGAGTTTTTTCATCACTTTTAGTGATGTAGTCAGTAATGTAAAACATAGCTGCTTTAGCACTCTTCCCTGAAAGTATGTTTTTGATATCATGATTATGTCTGGTGGAGGTTAGTAGATGGCAGTTGTAATAGTTAACATTTCCATCTAGGCACTTCATTACAACACTATTTGTCTTTTCATCAAAGAAGGAGTTCTCCACATAATCATGTGGGAATTGAAAGTGACAATCATTAACATGTCCATATTTATGGCACACATTCCAACAACCATGACGTTGGAGCACCTCTGCACAATTCCTAACATCCACTTGGAATTTTAGTTCAAATTCTGGATCATTGGGATTTATGGGTCATTGAGTTCTAGGCTCAAAATTTTCAGGGATATTGCCAGGAGCAAAAGGTACATGGTGATAAATGATATCTTCCCAAAATTCAAAGTATTGCTCTTTCCATTTAGGTGAAAGCTTCATCTTATCATGAACTTCAGATGGATTCAAACCACCATCTAACCATATCAAGAAATGTGCATGGAGTTGTGCACATTCTGTAAGTTCAGCAGTTCCATAATATGCACAAATGTGTCCAAGAATACCACCATCCTTTGTACTCATATTTGTTTTATGATCCCATCCAAGCAGGTCTTGAAAAATACATTCCAAGGACAGTTCAAAGAAGTCAGCACCAGCAATTGGGTCAGAGGCTAGATGGATTGCATGCTCTCTTGGTGAAACTAGTTCTGGAAATTGATCAAGTAGGTTTACAGAATCATCACCATATATTACTTGGAAAAGGGGGCTATGGTTTGCATTTGGATTGATAGTCATATATATGTGAGGCAACCCAAAATATCCCATGTAAGCTCGGATATCATTACGCACATCAATTTTTGAGGCAGATGACCCTGGAATCTTTGCTGACACAGTATTCACCTCCTTGAGTAGTGTGAGCACTTTCCTTTGTGAATCTGACAGATCAGTAATTTTCCCTTCACTTTCCAAGTGCTTTGCAACAGAATTGATGATATCAGGGGACAGATGAGATAGTTCCTGAGCTACATATTCAAATCGATCCTTTCTAACAGAGAATGCAGTATGAAGATGAGATTGATGACACTGATGAATATTTAAGGCAACAAACATAAATGAGTGATGATATCTGAAATTAGGTAAATCCAAGTCTAGTAGATACTCAACAAATTTCTGAAACTTGATGGTAGGGGACCTTCTAGGGTCATCAGCACTTCCAATTCCAAATGGAAATAATGTTGGAAACATCCCAGGGAACAGAGAAGGGTTGTTATACTCATTTATTGCACTTGAGCCATGATAAATAAGAATATCTGGGGTCAAGTTTCCATGAGAATTAGAAACAAGATTGCAAAGAGCTGAGCCAATGAGGGAATTAGCAGGAATAGAAGCACCATCAGGGTCAACAATGCCAGTATGCTCAAGCATTACATGAGTAGTGGGATCTTCTCTGCTATCCTGCTCAACAAGAACATCAGAGTCTGTATACAGTTGAGAGGCTATTGGCTCATCTATAGCAGCACATTCTTCATTGATACATTCTTTGACATTTGGAGTTTGGTCAAAAATTATGTGATCTTCAATACCAGGAAGGGGATCATCATCCTTGTATGTTTCAACAGCTGAAAAATCAATCTGAATATCATGGTACATCCTATGATTAGCACAGAGCCATTGCAAGAACTGCAAAACCTTTATTTTTCTAATTCGAAACACATTTCTAAGTATGGATTTGGGGATTTTCTTAGTAGGGCCAACAAAAAGGACACTGATTGTGCCACTGAGGTCATTGGCAGTCCAAGGCAAGACTTTTGCAGTTGACAGAACATTTTGCTCATGGGCACAGGTGTTACCATGAAAAACATGAGGATTCTTGGGGTCATCAGAAAAGTACAACTGAGTAATGAAGGCTGTTGAATGATAGATTGCAACAGCCATCTCTTCCACCCAGGTAATATCACTGAACTCTGATGGCAGGTATCCATGATAAAGATGATTTTTAAGAGCAAATTTAGGGACAGTTGCAACTTTCAGAAATACCATACACTGATCACAGACACAAACAGTTGCAGTATGTGTGAGATAATCTACACCAACACCTTCTTTATAAAGCATCAATGAATGTGAATCAAGAGCAGCATTTCCAAAAATGAACTCTGACATCCTACTGTTCTCCTTTAACTGCTGCAAAATGTAATTGTCAGTGAGCTCTAGGACAATTAAACCACCTATATCTGCAGATACATTGTTTTCAATTATGATATCATGCATAACTGCCTTCCTGCATCTGTGAGTGCATACAGCACAGCACTTTGGTTGAGTAATTGCAGTGTGTTGAAAATATAATGATCTACATTTCTGGATGACTGAGTCTTTCACAAGGGATGGCCAATTCCTTGCTCATTCTTGAATCATGATTTCAATATTAATCTCATCCTGAGACTTAACTAACCCACTAGTGTCTGCACAAAGAACTGTCCATGTACATCCAAAAACCCTATGACAATGTTTACAGAACTCATCAAGGGTTTGCATTGCATTAAGACTGGGCAGGAAGGACACCAGAGGGTGTTGTGTTGTGAAGGGAACAGAGGAAGCATAAAGGGAACATATATGGAAAAATATGAGAACCAATTTTTGTGAAAGACTGTCCTTGCTCAGTTCATATGGAGAGTTTCCATTATTGATGAACCTCCAGAGATGGACTGGAAACCTGTGATGTATCTGCCTAAGGTCTCTCATGTTAACACCAGATAGGGAATAGGTCAGTATGGATGGGGAATTGGATACCCACTGACATGCCTTTTGGTGCACTACATTGATCAAAATGGAATATTGGTAACACAATTTGCATCATTAAAATTTTAGTATGGTATAGTAGATTTGGTATTAGGTTATTAGGAGATTAACATTTGGTAAGTTTAGTAGGTTTGATAGGTTCATGAAGGATGCTATCAGTATGGAGGTGTGTGGAAATAATGCTGGAACACACATACAGTCAGGGGATGGAATGACCATGGCCAAGGCTAGAGCAAGCACAATACTATTAGTTTACAAACACTAAAGTCACAGTTCAAGTGAGTAGGAGAAGGTCTTAGGATAAGAAAGCTCTCACATGTTGCAATATGCAAGGACGAACACAAGGCACATGATGAGTCTACACAAATTGTGCAAACATTATTGCATGGAATAATAAAACTGGCACATGAAGAAATGGCTGACTTGTATGTCTTGGAGGTATAATGAGATGAACACGATGTTTCTGCATGCTCAAACAGATGATAATTCTGAAGGTGTGACTAATCAAGCGGACAGCCTAAAAAAAATGGCAAGCTCCTTGTGTCACATGATATAAGGAGTAATACTACAATACTACAACGACTCTCATTTATTGTGGCAAGCTCCAAGAGTCACATGATTTAAAGGGGCTGCATGGCTGCAAGCGCCTCTTCTAAGTGGAAATACTCCAGCATCAGAGCCTTTCAGATATGATAATGCAGAAAAAAGTCTGCAACACAACTGGAAGAATGAAAGCTGAAAATTTCTAGACAAAGAAGTATAATGAAATGAAGAGAAATGGATAAAAACTTGAGCTTTTGACCATGAGAATGTGGAGGTTTTTGGCACAACATCCCCCATAACACCCTTTCATTCATTCATGGGGACACTCGGCAAACACCATGAGTCACATGATTTAAAGGGGCTGCATGGCT
>WNFJ01269409.1_pt1 | contig 13262 bp, 13 predicted proteins | sample 5400461 | NCBI WGS metagenome assembly WNFJ01 (sample SAMN13153349, study PRJNA577476) | soil metagenome | isolation source: 115 cm saprolite on Douglas fir-dominated hillslope | place: USA:California | collected 2013-09-17 | reverse complement strand
TGGTGCCCCCGGGAAGGGGAGGGGGAACGAGCCGTTGATCAGGGTGCCGTCCGACCCCCACTTCAGGTCCGTGTAGTAGAGCTTGTTGCGCAGGAGGAGTCGGGGCGAGATGCGGTGCTCGGCGTCGAGGCGAAGCCGATAGACGTCTTGCTTCGACTGGTCGAAGGGGGACTGGTAGGAGGTCTTGCGGTCGACCGGGGCGAGGCCGTCCCCCAGGAAGGGCAGGCCCGAGTCGGGAGGCCAGGCGCTGCGTGCATACTCGAAGCTCGCGGTCACCCGGGTGCGCTCGTCGGGGCGCCAGGTGAGGGCGGGGTTCACCGCCTTGATCGAGCCGTCGCCCACCTCGCGATAGCCGTTGGTTCCCTGGTAGACGCCGTTTAGGCGGAAGGAGAGCGATCCGTCGGCCTTGGCCAGGTTGGCGTCGAGGGCGCCCTCGAAGGTCCCGAAGCGGCCGTAGGAGAAGGACGCCTCCGCGAAGCGCTTGCCGACCGGCTGCTTGCGCACGATCTGCACCGCTCCCGCCAGCGGGTTGCCACCGTAGAGGAACGCGGCCGGGCCCTTGACCACCTCCACCTGGCGGACGTTGTAGAGGGGGTAGAAGGTCGCCTCCGGCTCCGGCACGCCGTCGGTGAGCACGAGGCCGCTCGAGAGGGAGTCGAAGCCGCGGATCACGAAGTAGTCGAAGACTCCGAAGCCCGTCCCCACGTTCACCCCGCCCACGTTCTTGAGGGCGTCGCCCAGGACGAAGGCGTCCTGGGCGTCGAGGAGTCGGCGCGGGACCACGGATGCACTGACGGGCAGATCCTGCACGGGGACGGGGGTCCTGGTCAGGCTCCCGGAGGAGGGCGGGATGGCCGGGAGCTCCGCCTCCACGTCCACGGTTTCCGTGTAACGGGGGGTCCCCTTGTCGTCAGATCCGTCCTTTTTCTGCTTGTCGTCGGCCAGACCGGCGCTTGCGAGGAGGGCCAGCGCCAGAATCAGCGCGGGCGCGCGATTGGAGCTCTTCATATCGGACCTCTTCGGGGTGGACGTGAAGCCGGTCTACGGCTCCGGAGGGATGCCACGACTCACCCGACGAGCTTGGGCATCGCCAAGTTGCGCAAAAGTATGTTGCAGGCTTGGGGCGACCTGCAAGGGGGTGTCCAGCCGGTTGGGCGCACCGGCTTGATCGCGCGCGACATGCGTGGAATCCTGTGTAGGAGCTGCGGGGTGCCCACGAACCTCAACATCGACGACCGCCTGCTGACGGAAGCCCTCAAGGTGGGAGGACACCCGACGAGGCGGCAGACGGTCAACGAGGCCCCCGGACGCAGCTCTTTGCCGCAGACGGCGATTTCGAGCAAATCGCGCAATGCGTGCCCCTCCGACCTTCTGTGAGGGTAGCGGGATGCGACCTTCACCTGCGGGACCCTTGGTGCTCATGGCAACCCTGGCCGCCTGCAGGGGACCGGACGTGCCGGTGCTTCCCGGAGACCCCCGGGTCTGCACGGCGGTGGCCGTGCAGGCTCTCAACGTGACCGTCCTCGACGCGGTCTCCCGCCAACGCCTCTGCGACGCCGCGGTGGTCGCGGTGGACGGGCCGTTCCAGGAGACCTTGCGGTCGTTCGGCACCGAGACGGACTGCGTCTACGCGGGGCCCACGGAACGGGCAGGGGTGTACGAGGTGCGCGTGTCGAAGGGGGGCTACGCGCCGGCAACCGCGTCCAACGTGCGGGTGGGCCAGGACGAATGCCACGTGATACCCGAGCAGGTCACGATCTCGTTGTCACGCTGACGTAAACCAGAGCCGCGCCCCGAAGGGAGATCGACCCCATGCCAAGGCTGATCCTCGTCCTCCTGTTCCTCGCGGCGGTGGCCACGTCGCCCGCCCGACCTTCAGAGACACCCCTCCTGGGCTCCACCACCGTCTCCCCAAGGTGTCGGCCAACGGGAGGTCCCGGCAGGTCCTCCGGGCTCCCACCGCCACCCTCGACGAGCTCGAGCTCCACGTCACCACCCTGCCGCCCGGCCAATCGCCACATCCACCGCACAAGCATCCGGACGAGGAGATCGTCATCATCAAGGAGGGCACGGTGGAGGCTACGGTGAACGGCCAGACCCGGCGGCTGGGCCCCGGCTCGGTGATCTTCCAGGCCTCCAACGAGATGCACGGCCTGCGCAACGTCGGCGATGTGCCCGCCGTCTACCACGTCATCAAGTGGAACTCGCCGGGCATGCTCAAGGCCAGACCGGTCAACTGAAGGTGCGGCGGCACCAGGGCAACCTTCTGGCCGCCTCGAGCGTCAGAGAGCCGAGACCCTGATGGAAAACTGATGGCGGGACGTCCAGTACGGGGCCCGGATGTTGTCGAGGAGCCCGGGCTTCACCCTGGTGGCCGTGCTGACCCTCGCCCTGGGGATCGCCGCCAACACCGCGATCTTCAGCGTGGTCAACGCGATCCTGCTCCGCCCCTTGCCGTACGACGAGGCCGAGCGCCTCATGTTCCTCACCGAATGGTCGGAGCAAGTCCCGAACATGAGCTTCTCGGTGGCGAACCTCAAGGACCTGCGGGACAGAACTTCATCCTGACCGGAGAGGGCGCCGAAGCTCAGGGTTTGAGCGGGCGGCAGGTCACGTCGGGGATGTTCGCCACCCTGCGCAAGCTCCCCATCCTCGGCCGGCCGTTCTCTCCGGAGGACCACAAGCCCGGAGCCGACCCGGTCGCGCTCCTGGGAGAGGGGTTCTGGGAGCGGCGCTTCGGCCGGGATCCGAGCGTGCTGGGCAAGGCGATGCGCCTCAGCGGCGAGAGCTTCACGGTCATCGGAGTCATTTCAAAGGAGCTGCACGGGAGCTGGAAGACGATCGAGGTGTTCACGCCGCTCCGGCGCAGCGCACGCAGGAGATCGGGATTCGCATGGCGCTCGGGGCCCAACGCGAGATCCTGCGGATGGTCCGCGCCACGGGCCATGGCCCTCGCGGGAGTGGGGATCGGCCTCCTGGCCGGCCTGGCGCTCGCCCGCCTGATCACGAGCCTGCTCTTCCAGACGAGCGCCCGCGACCCCCCGACCTTCTCGCTGGTCCCCCTGCTCCTGCTGACGGTCGCCCTGCTGGCGTGCTACCTGCCGGCGCGGCGCGCGGCGCGGGTGGATCCCCTGGTGGCCCTCCGGTACGAATAGATCGGGCCGAACAGGCCCTTGTGCCCGTCGCCCGCCGGCGGCACCATACGCGCCATGCTCGAGCGGCTCTTCGGCCTGGGCGCGCGCGGCACCACCGTGCGCCGCGAGCTGCTCGGTGGGGCCACCACCTTCGCCACCATGGCCTACATCGTCGTGGTGAACCCGGCCATCCTGGGCTTCGCCGGCCTGCCCGCCGGCCCCGCCACCATGGCCACCATCCTGGTCGCGGTCTTCGGCACCCTGCTCATGGGCCTCTACGCGAACCGTCCCATCGCGGTCGCCCCCTACATGGGCGAGAACGCGTTCATCGCCTTCGGCCTCGCGGCCCTGGGGGTGTCGTGGCCGCAGCTCCTGGGCGTGGTCTTCGTGAGCGGCCTGGCCTTCCTCGCGATCACCCTCCTCGGCATACGTTCCTGGCTCGCGGACGCGATCTCGCCGAGCCTCAAGCACAGCTTCGCGGTGGGGATCGGCCTTTTCCTCGCCCTCATCGGCCTCTACCAGAGCGGGATCGTGACGAGCGGCGCCGCCGGCCTGCCCGCGGCCGCCCTCCTCGACCCCTCGAGGGGCTTGCTCCGCGCTCCCGCGGTCCCCCTCAAGATCGGCGACCTGCACGATCCCCGGGTTCTCCTGGCCGTCCTCGGCTTCCTGGTCATGGCCCTGCTGCTCCAGCGTCGGGTGCGCGGGGCACTGCTCATCGGGATCGCCGCCACCGCGGCTCTCGGCCAGGCCGTGGGCCTGGGCGAGGTCCCGAAGCGCGTGCTGGCCCTACCCTTTACCGGCGAATACAGCCTGGCCCCGCTGCTCCTGAGGCTTGACGTCCCCGGGGTGCTGAGGCTCGCCTTCGTCCCCGCCCTGCTCACCCTCTTCGTCATGGGCCTTCTCGACACCCTGGGGACCCTGGTCGGAGTGGGAGCAGCGGGGGACATGCTGGACGAGAAGGGCAACTTCCCGGAGATCGAGAAGCCGATGCTGGTGGATGCCCTGGCCTGCGTCTTCGCCGGCCTCGTGGGGACGACCACGAGCGGCGCCTACATCGAATCGGCCACGGGCCTCCGCGAGGGAGCCCGGACCGGGCTCGCCTCGGTGGCCACCGCGGCCCTCTTCGCGGCCTCCCTCTTCTTCATCCCCCTCCTGGAGCCGCTTCAGAGGCTGCAGTACGCCTACGCCCCCGCCCTGGCCGCGGTGGGCCTGCTCATGACCGGCTCCTTCGCCCGCATCGACTTCGAGGACCTGACCGAGCTCGTCCCCGCCTTCGTGACCATCACCCTCATGGTCTTCACCTATAACGTCGGGAACGGCCTCACCGCGGGCCTGCTCGTCCATCCGATCCTCAAGGCGGCGGCCGGCCGGTTCCGGGAGGTGAAGCCGGGGGGGGTGGCCCTCGCGCTCGTCTGTGCCGCCTACTACGTCTTCGGGCTGCCCCACTGAAGGTACTGCGGCATGGGGGGGCGGTGGGCGAGGCGGTGGGTCTTCCAGGTGCGGCGGGAGTTCCGCTCCCGGATCGACCGCTTCAAGCTCGCCCGCAAGGCCGACGTCCGGGCGGCCCTGCTCGCCGATCCAGGGGTCGCGGATGCGGTCCGGGCCCACGCCGCCGACAGGGTCGAGGCCGAGGAGAAGACCTGGGCGCGGGTCCGCGGCTACCTCGACGAGATCATCCCCAGCTTCAGCCTCCTCTCGTACTACAAGCTTGGCTACGGGGTCTCCCGGCTGCTGATCCCCCTCTTCTACAAGGTGAGCGTGGGCTACGAGGCACGCGAGGCCCTGAACGCGATCCCGCGCTCGAGCGTCGTGGTCTACCTCATGAACCACCGCTCGAACGCGGACTACGTGGTGGTGGCCTTCGTCCTCTCGGGCGAGGTCGCGATCTCCTACGCGGTCGGGGAGTGGGCGCGCGTCTGGCCCCTGGAAGCAGTCTTCAAGAGCTTCGGCTCCTACTTCGTGCGGCGGCGCTACCGGGAGGCCCTCTACCACAAGGTGCTGCAGAGCTACGTCCAGCTCATCACCCGCAAAGGCGTCACCCAGGGCGTCTTTCTCGAGGGCGGCCTCACGCGGGACGGCCGCTTCCGCGAGCCCAAGCTGGGCCTCCTCGACTACCTGGTGGGGGTGAAGGCGGAGCCGGGCTTCGACCGGCCTCTCACCATCGTCCCCGTGGCCATCAACTACGACCGGGTGCTGGAGGACCGCTCCCTGCTTCGCGAGACGCAGGGCGAGGGTGGGGGCCTCCCCCGCCGCGCGCAGATTGCGGAGGTCGCCTCCTACGTCCTCAAGGTCTCGATGCGCTTCCTCCTCCGCCGGGCGAAGCGCTACGGCCGGGCCTGCGTTAACTTCGGCGCCCCCCTGAGCGTGGACGCGTGGCTGGCCGAGCGGCCGGGGGTCCTTGGCCTGCCCCGCGAGGAGCGGCTGCCGCGGATCAAGGAGCTGGCGGATGAGGTGATGGCGCGCATCGCGGCCATCATGCCGGTCACCGCGGTCAGCCTGGCCGCGGCCGCCCTCCTGCGCCTCCCCGGCGACCGGCTCTCGCGCGCGGGCTGGGAAGAGTGCATGGACGAGCTGCGCTCCGGGCTACGCCGCCGGGGGGCACGCGTGATCGGCGAGGAGCGCGCGAGCGCGGAGATCCTCGACCGCGCCCTGGTGATGCTGACCCTGCGGCGGGTGGTGGCGCCCGAGGGCGACGGCTTCCGGGTGGACCGCGGGCAGGACCGCCTGCTTCGCTACTACGCGAACTCCATCGAGCACTTCTTTGGTGAGAGCCTCCACCCCGCGTCAGGCGTCGCCCTCCCGGCGCCTTCCCGCCGATAAAATCGAGGAAGGCCTCGCGGGGAGGAATACGGCCCGTTCCGTGGCCGTAATGATAGGGGGACGCTCGCGTCCCGAGGAGTGGCCATGTCCCTGAAGCTCCGGACCGGCGCGTTGGTTCTGTCATGGGTGGCGGTTGGCTCGGCGGAGGCCCGGGCCGACCGATTCTCCGAGGCGCAGGTCCCACGAACGCTCCGCGACTGGATCCCATGGGCCATCGACGGCGCGGAGGAGCGCCTGTGCCCGGTCGTGGGCTCGGGCACCACGTGCCTCTGGCCCGGCCGGCTTCGCCTCACCGTCGACCAGAGGGGCGGGTCGTTCGGCTTCGACTTCCTTGCCGACCGGGTGCTCGACATTCCGCTCCCGGGAGGAGAACGGCGCTGGCCGCAGGCCGTTCGCCTCGACGGTGCCCCCGCGGTCGTCCTGAAGGCGGGAGACGGCCCCGCCGTCCGGGTCGCCTCGGGCACCCACCGGATCGAAGGACGCTTCGCCTGGGATCGCCTCCCCGACTCGTTGCCGGTCCCGGTCGGCATCGCTCTGCTGGACCTGACGGTGGAGGGCCAGCCGGTCGCGCTCCCGGTGCGGGACGAGGAGGGCCTCCTGATCCTCCGACAGGGAGCGGGCGCGGCGACCGAGGCCGAGAGCCTCGCCCTCAAGATTTTTCGCCGCGTCGAGGACGGGGTGCCGCTCTGGGCGGAGACCCGCGTCGTCTTCGAGGTCTCGGGCAAGGCGCGGGAGGTGACGCTCGCGGGCGCTCTGCTCGCGGATTCGGCCCCGGTCGCGGTGGGCGGAGACCTGCCGGCCCGGCTCGACGCCGACCAGAGGCTGCGCGTGCAGGTCCGCGCCGGCAAGTTCGGGGTGCGGGTCCTGGGGCGGATGGCGGGCCGGCCGCAGCGCCTGGCCCTGCCGAAGACGGCCGCGCCCTGGCCGGGGCAGGAAGTGTGGGTCTTCGCGGCGGCGGAGCGCCTGCCCCATCGATCCGTCGCGCACGGACCTGCCCGACGAATGGCGCGGGCTCCCCGCCTTCCTCATGGAGGGCGAGGCGGCGCTCAGCCTGACCGAGGCGCGCCGCGGCGAGCCGGAGGCGCCGCCCGACCGCCTCCACCTGAGCCGGCGGCTCTGGCTCGACGAGTCGGGCCGAGGCTTCACGGTGCGCGACAGCTTCTCCGGCGAGGTGGGACGGACGACCCGGCTGAACCTGCTCGCTCCGAGCGAGCTCGGACGCGTGACGGTCGCGGGACGGGCCGAGCTGGTGACCCAGGATCCGCAGACCGCAGAGGCCGGCGTCGAGCTGCGGCAAAAGACGGTGAAGGTCGAGGCCGACTCCCGGTCACCGCGCGGCTTTTCGGCCCCGGCCGTCGGCTGGGGAGCTTCCGTCCAGTCCCTCCGCACCGAGCTCCTTCTCCCCCCCGGCTGGCGCCTCCTCGGCGCCACCGGCGTCGATCAGGCCCCCGGATCCTGGATCGGGAGCTGGAACCTGTTCGCGTTCTTCTTCGTGCTGGTCGTGGCGGCGGCGAGCGCTCGCCTGCTGGGCCGAGGGCCGGCGGCGCTGGCCCTCCTGACGCTCTTCCTCTTGCACGGCGAGGCCGAGGCTCCTCGGCTCATCTGGCTGAGCCTCCTCGGCGCGGGGGCGGTCGTCGCCGTCGCTCCCGAGGGTCGCTTGAAGACCCTGGCCCGGATATGGTGGGGCGTCAGCGTCGTCGTCGTCGTCTTCATCCTCGTGCCGTTCGCCGTCGATCAGGTGCGAATGGGTCTCTTCCCGCAGGTGGGACGCGCGGCGCCTGCAATGGCCATCCGCGACCGATTCGCCGTCTGGCCCATGACGAGAACCGCGGGGGTCCCGCCGCCTCCGGCGGCGGGAGCGGGACCGGCGCAGGCGGAGGCGGTGCAGGAGCAGGCGCAAGGAATCGAGGGCGGGGTCGCCGGCGGCGTGGTCGGCGGGGTGGCGGATGAAGCGGAGGACAAGGCCCGCGCCCTGGGCTACGCGGCCAAGCAGGAGGCCGCTAGCGGGGGGCGTCGCCCGGCCTCGCCCGGGCGACGCAAGTCCGCGCTCGCCTCGCAGTCCAACGTCCTCAGCTATCTCCCCAGTTCCAAGGCCTACGAGCCAGACCCCCACAGCGTGGTCCAGACAGGCGCCGGCGTCCCGAACTGGTCGTGGACGTCGTATGCGCTCTCGTGGTCGGGCCCGGTGGCGAGGGACCACCGCATGCGTCTTTTCCTGCTGTCACCCTGGATGAACCTCGTCCTGGCCTTTCTCCGCGTGGGCCTCGCGACGTGGCTCGCCCTCCGCCTGGTCGCGATGGTCCTGCCCACGGTCGGCGAGCGCCTGCGCGCGGCGCGGGGGGTGGGCACGCTCTTCGCGATCCTGATCGCCATCGCCGCGGGAGCGCCCGCCCGCGCCCAGGAAGACAAGAAGCCGTCGCCCTTTGCCGGCGACCTCATCCCCGACCGCGCGCTTCTCGAAGAGTTGAGGAACCGGCTCACGCGGCCTCCCGACTGCGCACCCCACTGCGTGGTCACCGCGAGCCTTCATCTCTCCGTCGAGGGGAGCGAGCTGCGCATCGCGGCCGAGGTTCACGCGGGAGCCGCCGCCGGCTGGCCGCTGCCCGGACCCGCGTCGAGCTGGGTCCCGAGGACGGTCGCCGTCGACGGGCGACCTGCCGACGGGCAGCTCGCCCGCTTCCAGGACGGCTTCCTCCGCGTCCGCCTGACGACGGGAGTCCATCAGGTGATAGCCAGCGGACCGCTGCCTCCGCGGGACAGCATCACCCTTCAGCTCGCAGCGCCCCCGGGGCACGCCAGCGCATCCGCTCCGGGTTGGCAGGTCGACGGCATCCGTGAGGACGGGAGCGCCGAGGACTCGGTGCAGCTCAGCCGACGACTGGCCCGGGAAGGGGCGGCCACCCACGCAGAGGGCGTGTACGAGCCGTGGCTCGAGATCCGGCGCGTCCTCGACGTCGGGGTCTCCTGGAGTGTCGAGACGATCGTCCGCCGGGTGAGCCCGGTGGGCGCGCCCGTGGTGGTGAAGGTGCCCCTGCTCAAGGGTATGCTGGTCACGGACGCCGCGCGGCAAGTGAAGGACGGCGAGGTGCTCGTCACCCTGGGGCGCGACGAGACCGAGACCCGCTGGTCCGCCACCCTGAAGCCCACCGAGAACGAAAAGATCACGCTGCAGGCGCCGGAAGGAAAGCCCTGGTCCGAGGTGTGGACGGTGAACTGCGGCCTTGTCTGGCAGTGCGAGGCCTCGGGTCTCGCCCCCGTGGGCCGCTTCGAGGGGGGGCGCCTCGCGCCGGAGTTCCGCCCCTGGCCGGGTGAGTCGTTGAGCCTGCGCTTTCGCCGGCCCCGGGGCGCTCCGGGGCAGACCCTGACCATCGACCGGGTGGCGCTTCACGTGGTGCCCGGCGTGCGCCTGGAGGACGCCACCCTCGAGCTGATGGCGCGCGCCAGTCGCACCGGGCCTCTCAACCTCACCCTGCCCCAGGGAGCCGAGGTGCAGGAGTTGAAGGTGGGAGGGAGCGACCGCCCGATCCGGATGGACGGGAGCAGCCTGGCCCTGACCATCGAGACGGGCGAGCGGCCGGTGCGGGTGGTCTGGAGACGAAGCGACGGAATTGGAACCCTGCATCGGGTGGCCCCGGTCGCCTTCGACCAGCCCGCGGTCAACGTCGTGGTCAGCACCCAGCTCCCTCCCGGGCGGTGGGTCCTCCTGGCGGGCGGGCCGGCGTGGGGGCCGGCCGTGCTGCTGGTCGCGTTCACCCTGGGCCGCTTGCCGCGCTCCCCGCTCGAGCCGTGGGAGTGGGCCCTCCTCGGCCTGGGGATCGCGAATCTCCCCGTCTTCGCCGCGGGCATCGTGGCGGGCTGGTTCCTTGTCATGGCGTGGCGGCGTGACCGCGTCTTGGGCTCGGCCGTGCTCCACGATCTCCTCCAGCTCACCCTCGCTCTCTGGACGGTGCTCGCCCTGGTCTTCCTCTACGTGGCCGTGCACCAGGGCCTCCTGCTTCAGCCCGACATGCAGGTGTCCGGGGGAGGGAGCACCGAGACGCTGCTGCGGTGGTACCAGGACCGCACCGCCGGGCCGCTGCCCCGGCCCTGGGTGCTGAGCGCCCCCCTCTGGTTCTACCGCGCGCTCATGCTCCTCTGGTCGCTGTGGCTCGCGTCGCGTCTCGTGAAATGGGCGCCCTGGGGTTGGGGGAGCTGGAACAGCGGAAGCCTCTGGCGACCCCTCCCGCGCAAGCCCCGCGCCGCTCCGGTGCCGGGTTCCAGGGGCTCCGGCACCGCACCTCCTTCCGAAGGGAAAGGCAACGATTCCTAGACGAGGCTCCGCGGCGAGGGTGGCCGCGGCCATTCTCGGACTGGCGGCGGCCGCCCAGGCCCAGGGTCCGTCGCCCGCTTTCCTGGATGCGGTCGAACGCTACCGCCGGGGCGAGGCGGCACGTGAGGCGTGGTCGACCGAGGGGCTGCGCCGGAGCGTCACCGACCTGAAGCGGCTCCACGACCGGGCCGCGACCTGCGCCGCGTGCGAGGAGCGCCGCCCGTTCGAGTCGTTCCCCTTCGAGGCCGCGGCGATGTTCTGCACGGACCGCGACGTCGAAGAGCGTAACGCGCGCTCCGATCTCGAAGAAGTCCTGCCGGAGCCGGCGCCGCTCTTGGACGTCGCCCGCGAGTTCCTCGAGCTGATCTCGGATCCCGAGCGCCGCCGCCGCTTCGAGCGTCCCTGGCTCCTGGCGGTGGCCCTTCACCTCTACCGGCGCGGACAATGGCCCCTGGCCCTGCACTATATGGACCTGGGCTTGCAGCGCTATCCGGGAGACCCGCGTTTCCTGCTGGCGCGGGGCTCGCTCTTGGAGGCTCAAGCAGCTCAGGACGTCCAGCTCGTGTCGCCCGCGGACCTGGCGGCACCCGCGCGGAGCCGGCGCGACGCCGCGGCGCGACAGACGGCCGCGAGCCGTGGCCAGATGCTCCAGGCCGAGGGCTGCTATCGGCAAGCGCTCAGGGCCGACCCGGGCCTGCTCGAGGCGCGCGTCCGTCTCGGGCACGCCCTGCACCGCATGGGCCAGCCCGAGAAGGCCGTCCCGGAGCTCCAAGGCGTCATCGCGGCGCCGGATGCGGAGCCCCGCGTCCGCTATCTCGCGTGGCTCTTCCTGGGGGCGATCCGGGAGGCCGAGGGAAGACCGAGGGACGCGGTCCCTGCCTACCGGGCGGCCATCGGGGTGCTGCCGGACAGTCAGGCGCCGTACGTCGCGCTGAGTCACGCGCTCCATCGGCTCGGCGAGCGCGCGGCATCGCGGGACGCGCTGCGCGAGGCCACCGCCCGCGTGGGCCGGCGCCATGACCAGGATCCCTGGTGGAACTATCCGTGGGGCCTGTCGCGGGAGGCGGACGAGCGCCTCCTGGCCCTCCGCCAGCAGGCGACGAGATGAGGGCCGCCGCCGCGGTCGGCTCTCTGCTCATGGCCGCTCCCCTCGTCGCCCAGGACGTGCCGACCTTCACCACCTCGGTCGAGGCGGTCTACCTAGACGTGTTCGTCACGCGCGACGGCCGGCCCGTCCCCGGCCTGGCCGCGCGCGACTTCGAGGTCCGCGATAACGGAGTCAAGCAGAAGGTGACCCTGGCTCGCCTCGAGGAGATCCCGATCGTGGCGGTGCTGGTGTTCGACGCGAGCAGCAGCATCGCGGGGGCCCGGCTGGGGGACCTGCGGGCCGCGGGTCGGGCCCTGCTCGCCGGTCTGCGCCCGCAGGACGAAGCGACCCTCGTCACCTTCTCTCACGAGCTGCGGGTCGTGGTTCCGCAGGCGGGAGACCGCTCAGAGCCGCGGAGCGCGCCCTCGACCGACTCGAGCCCAGGGGTGAGACTGCGCTCTGGGACGGGCTGTACGCGGGCTTGCGGCTGCCGGTCTCGCGCGGCCGCCCGATGGTCGTGCTCTTCACCGACGGGCAGGACAACGTGAGCTGGCTCAGCCCGGATCAGGTCCGGCGAGTGGCGGAGGAGTCCGAGGCGATCGTCTACGTGGTGGCGATCGCCCCCCCGGAGTGAACCGCCGGGCGGCCGCGTCGAAGCCCGGAGCGCGGCGGCGGTGGGGCTCCGCGCGCTCTCCCATCTGGCGGAGGCCACGGGCGGGCGTCTGTGGCCCGCGGGCTCGAGCGCCCAGCTCGAGCGAACGTTCCTGCGGATCCTGACCGAGATGCGCTCGCGCTATCTCTTGAGCTACGACCCCATGGGCGGCGCGCGAGGGCTGGCATCGCCTGCAGGTGAAAGTGAAGAGCCGTCGCGGCACCGTGCGCAGCCGCAGCGGCTATTTCGTGGCCCCCCGGGCGGGGTCCTAGGCTAGTCTTAGGCGCCGTCAATAAACAAGGTTTACAGACCGATGCGTGGTCGAATAAGGTAGTTCCACTCGCCGTGGAACGACTGTGGTTTGAGATTGATGGTGGCCATTTCCTCGTCGGAGACCCTGCGGCCAGGCGGGTAACGGCGGCGATCCAGTCGACACCTGACCGTGAGACCTTTCGCTGTGGTGGTGTTGGCGATGAGCCGGACGATCGTCTCATAGTCCCGAAGCGGCTCTCCACGCCAGTTCGTGGAAATGAATGAGAAGAGCCGGTGCTCGACCTTGTTCCATTTGCTGGTCCCCGGCGGGAAGTGGCAACCCATGATGGACAAGTCCGCCCCATCGGCGAATCGCTGCAGTTCGAGCTTCCACTGGCGCAGCCGATAGCCATTGCTCCCGCCGCCGTCGGCGGTGATCAGGAGCCGCCGGGCACGCGGATACAACCGCTGACCCTCGGCTCGCCACCACCCGCGGATGGATGCTACCGCGAACGCGCCCGTGTCATGGTCGGTACCCACGTTGACGAAGCCAGTGTTGCGGCCCAAGTCGTAGATACCGTAGGGATGGGCTCGCGGGACGGAAGGAGCCGGGAAGTCGTGGACCTTCACGCGGTCCGGAGTTCTCGCCTTCCGCCACTGTCGCCCAGGATTCTGGTAGTTGCCGAGGAGCTCCTTTTTCTTCGTGTCCACCGAGATCACGGGACGCTTCCCAGTGAGTGCCCGGCGGACCTGCTCGTTGATATAGAGAAACTGGGTGTCGCGGTCCGGGTGATCGGACCCCTCTTCGGTCTTCCGATTCCCCTGGAGACTGTAGTCCAGCTGCCGCAGCAACTGAGCCACCTTCTCATGACTGATCGGATGGTGTTGCGCCGTGAGGTCCGCGGCCAACGCCCGCGTACTCTTACTTGTCCAGCGGAGCGGCGATTCGGGATCGCCCCGCGCCAGTGGCTCGACCAATGCCTCGAGGTGACTCGGCAAGTCGGGATC
>WNFJ01162432.1_pt3 | contig 13262 bp, 13 predicted proteins | sample 5400461 | NCBI WGS metagenome assembly WNFJ01 (sample SAMN13153349, study PRJNA577476) | soil metagenome | isolation source: 115 cm saprolite on Douglas fir-dominated hillslope | place: USA:California | collected 2013-09-17 | reverse complement strand
GCAAATGTTCCGCCGCCCCAGCCGTATCGCTCAGGCATGTCCGGGAGCAACAAGCCAACCCCACCCGCCTTGCTCCACGCCTCGGTGTCCGGGCGGCCCTGCTCTGCCCACCTGGTCTGGTGGGGCGCGAGCTCCTTGGCGATGAACGCGCGAGCCACCTTCCGAAAGATTCGCGTCTCGTCGTTCATCCAGGGCGACTCGTAGCTGGCTAATGTCATCGCTTTTCCGTTCTTCCTACCAATCCAACGGCGCCCGATTCAGCGTAATCACGATCGCATCGAGATTGAATCTCTCCTCGTGGACCGCAATGTGACTTCGAGGAGGACTAGCTAGAGTGAACATGGAGCAAAGGCACACCCTCAGTAGAGTGATCGTAAGCAAAAACCTGACGCAATTGATAACAAAACACATAACAAAACTGTGATGTTGCCAAGAGGTCGCTGCGTCTGCCTTGTAACCGCTTGAATAAATGGAATAAATGCCGGATCCGACCAGAAGCCACTCCCTTGCACGTAACAAATATATGTTATATCAATGTTACAAGGGGTGACGAGCCAAAACTTTAGAAGCCCATGAGACAACTTGCTTCATCTTCGGGTGTCCTTCGCGCGGCGAGGCCCGGTGTCTACCCGTGGCAGCGTCCTTCCAGATGGCAATCGTCTCGACGTCAATACCCCGTTCAATTCTCAAGCCTCGTGCTGCTTTCGACAGCCGCAGAGTTTCTCGACGTCGCGATCGTCGCGCTCGCTTCCAGTATCGTCTATTCCCGTCTCGTCGAGGGCCGCTGGCAGCCGGATTGGCCGTACCTGGCCGCCCCCTTTGTGATCGCTGCAATATATACCTGCGTTTCGCTCGGCTTGCGTCAATACCGAGCCATCAAGACCCGGCCGCTCCACACTTTTGCGTGGAACGGGATCGGCGCTGTGGCGCTTTCGTTCTCGTTTTACCTGTCCGCCCTCTTTCTATTTAGGCTCGTTGGCGAATACTCGCGCGTCACGCTGTTGCTGCAATTCTTCGGAGTGGCACTTTCGATCATCGGGCTTCGCGGCACGATATACTCGACGGTTCGAACCGCGATCTCCGAGGGTCTCGTTCGACCGCGACGCGCCGTGCTGGTGGGCGAACAATCGGCATGCGGTCGCCTGTCCGTCATGCTGCGAGAATCGAATATCCGTCCCGTCGCGACCCTCCCGGTAGGCTTAAACTCGGAAGACTGCAGCAACCCTTCGGATTACGAGATTGCATACGTCACCAATGTATGCCGTGAGCTGCTTCCCGACGATGTCATACTTGCGTCGATGAATCCAAACCTGCGGGGCATACAGCCCCTCGCACGTGCGCTGTCCGAACTGCCAGTCTATGTACATATAAGTCCGGCCGAGCCCGCCGAACTACTGAAGCGCGCGCATATTGGCGAGGTTGGACGCGTCAAAACGATCGTCACCTCTTCCAAACCACTATCAGCCTCAGATCAGGCCTTGAAGCGCGCATTCGACTTGGCGGTGGCGGTTTCTGGGTTGATCATTCTAGCGCCGGTCATGCTGCTGATTGCAGCGGCTGTGAAAGCGTCGTCGAGCGGTCCGGCGCTTTATCGCCAGCTGCGCCACGGATTCAACAATGAAAAAATTCTCGTCTGGAAGTTCCGTACTATGCGCGTCTGCGACGCGGGAGAAAAATTTACCCAGGTCGTCCCGGGGGACCAACGCATAACGCGATTGGGAAAGTTGCTGCGCGCGACCAATCTGGACGAGTTGCCGCAGCTTTTTAACGTGCTCGCGGGCAACATGTCGATTGTGGGCCCGAGGCCGCATGCAGTGGCGCATAATCAGGTTTTCGAGAAACTCATCGGGTCGTTCGCACGCCGGCACAGCGTCCGACCGGGCCTAACCGGCTGGGCGCAGATTAACGGCTGCCGCGGTCCGACGGATACTGTCGATAAAATGCAGCGTCGTATCGATTACGATCTGCAGTATTTGGACAACTGGTCACTTTTACTCGATTTGAAGATCGTCATCCTGACGCTTTTCTCGAAAAAGTCTTATGAAAATGCGTGCTGACAACGTCGCGTTCGACGCCTGCGCCGGCGAGCCGCGCTTAGTCACTGTCGGAGGCCTCTCGATCGCGGCCCTCGACCGGCAGGCGACTGCAACACTCATGGTCCAAGTCGCTGCGAAGCGAAGCCGCACCGGTGCACCGCCGCTTTTTACCTCCGCCAACGGCGAAGTTATCTCGAAATGTTCACGCTCCGCCGAATTCCGTCGCCTTTTCTCTCATGCGTGGCTGGTGAGCGCTGACGGACAACCCCTGGTGATGGCGTCACGGTTATTCGGCGAATGCGGGCTTCCGGAGCGGGTGGCTACCACCGACCTTTTCCATGACGTTGCGCGTATCGCTGTTCGTCGAAACGTGAGCTTTGCAATCTATGGAGCGACAGCCGACGAAAATGCCAGGGCGCTTGTTTCAATTCGGAAGATGTATCCCCAGGTCAGAATTACTCTATCCTCGCACGGCTATTTGAGCGAGGATGAACAGCGCAAATTCGTGGCGGCGGTTGCTGCGGCGAAAACGGATATTCTCTGGGTATGTCTTGGGGTTCCGCGCGAGCAACAATTCTACTACAAATGGCGAACGGAGCTGACCGGGGTGGGCGTCGTCAAGACCGGGGGCGGCCTTCTCAATTTTCTTTCCGGCAGCTGCAGGCGAGCCCCGCGAGCGATGCAAAAAGTCGGATTGGAGTGGCTATTCAGGGTAGCCGCCGAGCCGAGACGGCTGTTTTTTCGATATCTGTCCACGAGTCCTCATGCGGTTATCCTGCTCTTATTTCGGACGGGATCCTCGAATGGAGGCCGTTCGTTCAGGAGTTGAAATTTCGATATGTAGTAGAGCCCAAACACCGCACTGCACAGGAAGAACCAGACCCTGTTTCCTCGGTCAAATAACGCGCTCTCGAAGCAATTGAAATATATTCCGAACAACCAGATCTGAAGAAGAAAAGTTGAGAGGCCAGCCAGCGCAAGCCCGCTGGAGTTGTCCCTCCTATATCGGTGATAACTGATGATCGGCCCAATGACGACAAAGGCGATGCAAAGAAGGAGACCGGGGAAGCCGGTCGTGAGAGCCATATCCAGGTAGCCGTTGTGGCTATGGGCAGCGGTATTGGCCCACAAATCCATGGATGGGGTTTCGCTCAATACCTGGTCGGTCCGCCAGAAAGCCATGAAGCCGTGGCCGAGCACGGGCCGCTCGATAATATTGGCGATCGCGTATTGCCATACGTCGGTTCGACCGGTGAAGCTCGCATCTGAAACGGCCGAGTTGAGAATGGTTTCCATAGTGTTGCTATAGACGGCTAGCACTGCGAAGGCATTGAACAGCACCAACGGGGCGAGGCAGTAGAACGATAGTCGGCCGAGCGTAGCGGAATGACGAGCGAGATATGAGACCCCCAGCACAAGGGGGAGCAGGATCAGGGAGGTCTTTGCTTGGCTGCCTATCAAGAACGCCACGGCGCCGACAGCAACAAGAGAACCGATTAGCTTTCTGGATGTATGTGTAATGAAGATGCCAGAGAAAGTCATAAGCGCCATGACGGCGCCTGCTTCGTTTTTGTGGCCGAAGATGCCCCTCCAATCCCCGGCGAGGCCGGGCTCCAAGAAATCAGCAAACTGGTGAATCGTATGAGATGGCACCAGGACGATTCCAGCATAGCAAAGCATGAGCACGACGGCCGCAAATACACTCAAGATCGTCGAAAGCTGACGGGTGCCCCCCGGTAAAAACATCCAGCCCGCCGCCGTGAGATATACCACTAGCGTGAAAGCGAGCCGCCGAAGCGAGAGCTCGGGATTTTGCGACGTCAGAGCGGCGAGCCCGAGCCACGCGACGGCGGCTATTGCCAACGGCGTAAAGCCGGACAGAAATTGCCGAAAACGACCGATGGGGATCATCGATAACGTCAGAACACCCATTAGCGTATAGGAAGCCTGGTTGACGACATCGCCGGCTTCCCAGGCACTGGCCATGAGCGGGTCGGAAAGATTGCTAAAGGGATCCAGGGGAATGATAATCAGCGACAGCACCAGGAATGCCGTCGCCGCGCGGCTTAACACAATCCATGCCGATGGACCGTCTCGGTAAGCCATGATCGTTGTGTTGTCGGTCACTGATGGGACCTTGAAAAGGGGGTACCGTGATGATCCAGTGTGCCGTATGCGGCAAACTATCACTAACATACCACTTGTGTAACATACAAATGTTGCTAGGATGCAACGTGACTTTTTTGGCCGCGGCGGAGGACGACTTGGATTCACCGGTTCGAGGCTCGCGGGTCGGTCGCGCCGGAGATCTTAGTCTTTCGCGGTGGCGAACCGGTCTGCGGTCGCCTGGGTATGCTGGGTCAGATTCCGGGACTATTCCGGAACTTCCGCGTGTACTTCTTATCACTGCTGATAAATGGGAACTGGGCGCTCGGTTTTCGGCCGAGCTCAGAAAGCGTGGATTCGCCGTCGGGGTCGTTGCACCTCGCGGCCAGATGGCACGGAAGGCGCTCACCGGAGACGCATATTACGATTTTCGTCGATTTTGGAAGCTGGATTGGTTCGGCAGGATTGTGAAGCTCTGGAATCCCGATTTCATCATCTGCGTCGACGACTGGTCACGCCGTTCTTTGCTCGGCTATTATACGAAAGCGCTGTCATCCCGAGAGAGCGACAGCGTTGGAATAATACAAGTTATCAGGAAGTCGCTCGGTGCACCCGAGGCGTTCCAGTTGCTCGAAAAGAGCAGGCTGATGACATTGGCGACACGAATGGGAGTTCGCTGCCCCCCAACCTCCGTCATCCCCGACATCGGCGTCCTCGGCGAGCAACTCGATCGATCCGCGTTTCCGCTGGTGCTCAAGGCTGACGGCGGCTTCGGAGGTCGCGCGGTCCGCATCGTGCACAACCGGGAAGACGCGACAAGGGCGTTTCACGAACTTCGATGGCCGGTCAGCTGGCCGCAGCACGTGAAGAAAACCCTTGCCGGCATGGCAGGGCGGCTGCCCCGCTTTATTCCGCCAATCGGGGTGTTTTGTGTTGGGAAGGAAAGGTACTTGCAGGTATCAGCGCAGAGGCGATTGAAGTCTCCAATGAGACCGGCCCCGCAACCGTAGTAAAAGTCATCGAGCATCCTGAACTCGCAAATGCGGTTGCTCGGCTGGTTGAACATCTAGGCATAACCGGCTTTTGCGGATTTCATTTCGTCCTCGACGAACTGCGGCGCCCATGGCTGATCGAGGCCAATCCGCGCGTCACGCCGATTTGTCACCTCAGATGGGGTGCTGACCTGATCGGCGCCTTTCACGCCAAACTGACTGGAAGACCGCTGGTTGGGGGTCCCGCGGAAATCACGCAAGATCGCGTCGCGCTGTTTCCTCACGAGTGGCTGAGGGATCCGTGCAGCCGCCATCTCCGCAGCTGCTATCATGATATCCCGTGGGACCAGCCTCGGTTCATACAGGCTTGTGTTGCATTGCAGTCCTGCCGGCGTCAAGCTTGGTGTTCACGCCGATGAGACGACCTATGCAATCTGAAGTCGATGTACTTGTCATTGGTGCCGGCCCGTACGGCCTCTCGCTCGCTTCCCACCTCTCCGGCATGGGCATCGAGCACCGCATTTTCGGCCGGTCCATGGAATTTTGGAAGGCCGGCATGCCCGAAGGCATGCACTTGAAATCCGATGGATTTGCATCGAATCTCTGCGATCCACAGCGCCGCTTTAGTCTCGCCCACTACTGTAGAGAAAATGCAATTGCCTACCAGGATCTTGGCAGGCCCGTCGCGCTGGACACGTTTGTCAAATACGGCTTTGAATTTCAGAAGCGGATTGTCCCCCATCTCGAACCACAAAAGGTCGAGCTTCTCACTCTAGGCGCTCGGGGTTTTACTGCCACTATCGAGGATGGACGATTCGTAGCCGCCAGGCGGGTCGTCATTGCGAGCGGGCTCAGTGGATACTGTTATATTCCGGCCGAAATCAAACATCTGCCTTCGGCTCTGCTATCGCATAGCTCCGACCACAGCTCGCTGCGCCGCTTCAAAGGTAAGAAGCTGATCGTGCTGGGTGCCGGTGCTTCTGCGGTTGATTTGGCGGTTCTCGCCCAGGATTCTTGCGCGGATGTTACCCTGCTTTCTCGTGCGATCTCCATCCAGTTCCACACGCAAATGCAACTTCCGCGGCCGCTTTGGGAGCGCATGCGAAATCCGGTTTCTGGGATTGGATCATCATGGAGGTCACGTTTCTTCGCGGAATATCCTTGGCTTTTCAGACGGCTTCCGCAGGCAAAACGCCTTTCAATCGTGCGAAATTACCTCGGACCCGCCGGTGGCTGGTTTATGAAAGATCGGCTTGCCGAGGTTCACGTCGTCAACGGCTGCGCAATTACCGGCGCAACGCCCGAACATTCCGGACTAAAATTGTCTATCGCCCAACGCGATGGCAGTACGCGTGACCTGAAAGCGGACCACCTCATCGCGGCGACGGGCTTCAAGGTAGATCTGCGCCGTCTCACGTTCCTGGCGCCCGAACTTCGAGCCCGGATATCCATGGCTCAGCATACCCCCATCCTCCTTTCGGATTTCAGCACGTCAGTTTCCGGCCTGCACTTCGTAGGTCCGGCGGCTGCGAACAGCTTCGGCCCCGTCATGCGGTTCGTGTACGGAGCCGACTTTACTGCTCGCCACGTTGCGAGCCACCTCAGTCAGTTCAAACCAGCCGGCGGGTCGACCGGCGGCAGGCAATCGGAACCGATGGAATTCCAACGGGTGCTGCCCGGCCGAAACAAGCCGCTTGTCGGCATGGAATCAGAACTAACATCTTAACACGTCTTGGATAGTGTTATATCATAAGATAACAATAGATAACAGTCCATCTTCAATGGCGGGCAAAGGTGAGGTCCGAACATGCAGGATGTTCCTCCACTAGATACGCGTGAGATCCTGGCAGCTCGCCTCCCGAAGAGGAAACTCCTCGTCTATGAAGCCGGGGGTGGGTCGACATCGTGGCTTCCGCCTGACGTGCTGGCGCGCAGTGACATCGTGGTTGTCGACATCGACATGCGACAGCTCGAAAATAACCGGTATGCCCAACAAAAGATCTTGGGAAACATCGAGAGTTGCACCTTTCCTCCGGCTTCGTTCGATTTGATCGTTTGCTTCAACGTTATCGAGCACCTCGAATCGCCGCCGGCCGCGATTGAAAGGTTTTCGGAGGCGTTGCGGCCGGGCGGCTTGCTGTTGATCGGCGCACCCAACCCACGATCGCTGTCTGGAATGGTCACGCGTTTCACTCCCCACGCTTTTCACGTCTGGTACTATCGTGCGGTGCTCAAGAAGCCGGACGCCGGCCATCCCGGCCAGCCGCCGTTTCCCGTGGTTTACCACCCAGTCGTGGCGCCGGACGTTCTGCTGGCGTACTGCGGAAAATTGGGTCTGGACGCTGTTTATAGGGAAGATTGTAGGAGCGGTCGTGACGAAACTGCGATGCGCAGTCGGCCGTGGCTCGCCGCAGTCTTGCGGGCCACTATAGCGACGATGAATCTGATATTTTTGGGTAGCCGAAACTTCAGCCATGGTGACTATCGCGTCATTTTTCAAAAGTCGCTTAACTTCCGTTTGGCTCCTTCAGGCCAGAGCAATCTGTCCAAAAGCGATGAGACGACTGCGCCTAACTTAAGGTCTGGAATGTGCGAATAGCGGCAGCAGGACATGGCGCGCTGAGCAGAATAGGTGGTCGATTGCTCACAAATCTGACCAACCAAGGCACGGCAATAGGTCTTTCCTACAAACTTTCCGGGCTCGGGAGCATCTTGGTTTTTCATGAAATTCACGATGATCCCGATGCAGAGCTTCACGTCGGCTGTTCCAGTCGAGCGCTCGAAAATCTGATCAACGTAATGCGTGAGTCTGGAACCGACTTCGTCACGATGGACGAAGCGTTGCAGCGAATAGACGACAAGCAGTCAAAGCCGTTTGTCACCGTGACCTTCGACGATGGATACCGCGACACGTATGAGCGCGCCTTGCCGGTTTTAGAACGGCTTAATGTGCCATTGACGATATACGTTCCGACCCACGCCATAACCCGTGATCTGTACGCCTGGTGGCTGGGGCTGCGAATGCTGTTCAAACAACAGGATGCCGTAACAATCGATGCCATGAACCAAAGATTTTCGTGCGTCGATATGAGGTCGAAAATTGCCGCACTTAGAATCGTGACGACCTGGGTAGGGCAGGACTTTCGCCGGAAAGACGCTTTACGACACACCTTCAAGTCCAACGGCATTTCGCTCGAGACGCTTTCGGACAGGTTTTTTTTGAATCCCGAGGAGCTACGCGAGCTTGCGCATCGGCCTCTAGCAGTAATCGGCGCCCATACGACTTCTCACGCAGCGCTTTCCATCTTGTCGCGCAAGGATATGGAGGCAGAGATGTCCGATAACCGTGATTTTCTCGAGAACCTGACAGGAAGGGAGGTATCGCACTTGGCCTATCCATATGGGACCGACAAAGCGTGTGGCGACCGCGAGTTTTCCGCCGCCCGACGCCTTGGGTTCAAATCCGGTGCAACGGCGACAAATCGGTCGGTCGGCCATGGAAGCAGCAAGTATGCCTTGCCGAGGCTCAATCTCACCGGCCGATTCTGGACGACTAGTGTCGAACGAATGGCCGGCGCCCGTTCTTCGAAACCCGCCACTCTGACCTGTCATAATGCCACGGCGGAAAGGAAATTCCTATGAGCTTGGCACTTCGAAAAGTCGGCGACGATGTTGCTTCGAGCACCGCGGATATCGGAAGCCTCGTCGTCGGTTGGAAACCCCAGCACGCGGCCCTCTGGGGTCGAGCTCCGGTTTGCGTAAGCCACAACCTTCACACTTCTTCGCTTTTCGACCGCTGCGCTTTGGCTAGCCTCATCGAGAGTTACCCGCGAAAGCACTACAGCATCATCCATATGGGGCAGCGTACCGAAGATCGTCGGTTTTGGCGTGAAGGGGAGCTGGGAGGCATGCCTGGTCACGATGTCATCGACGCGATAGAGAATGGGAGGCTGTGGCTAAACCTGCGGCACGTCGGCGACGTCGATCGACGTTATGCAGCCGTCGTAAATGCCCTATTCGACGAATTGGAAGCGTTGGCTCCAGGATTTACCACGAAAGCCCGCGGATGCGGGATTATCGTTTCGTCTCCGAATGCCCAAGTGTATTATCACGCCGATTTGCCCGGACATGCACTACTTCAGATTATCGGGCGAAAGAGAATTTTCTTTTATCCCCCCAATCCGCCGTTTATCACTCCGGAGGAGTTGGAGCGTATTGCGATTTTTGGACTCGAGGTCGGCATTCCCTATTCGGCTTGGTTCGATGAGTATTCATCGGTATTCGAATTCGAGCCGGGCCAAATGATTCATTGGCCACATACCGCTCCTCACCGCATCGAAAATTACGATTGCCTAAACGTCTCGCTCACACTCGATTTCGTGACACCGGAAATTCGGCGCCGTCAAATGGTCATCCTTGCAAATGGCATCATGCGCCATCGCTTTGGGTGGGCAGCGCGCGAGACTTCGACCAAAGGGCCAAGCTTTTGGACCAAAGCCGTTTTGCAGAAGACGATGCGGAATACGCGCTGGATGAACCAGCAGCGCGCTTCCGCACGCAAAATTCAGTTCAGGTTGGACCGCGCTGCACCGGGTTGCGTCGCGGACGTCTGACCACGGAATGATGGTATCGGACAACAAGTCGTCGCCCAAGTGGAATGGCTCGTCTGGCGGGCCAAGTCAAAAGTTTGCGGCGCGCGCCGAGTCATGGGCAGACGGACTAGCTATCCTTGCCCACGAAGGTGTGGGTGCAACCGGCAGCGTGTTTCAATCCATCGATTGGCTGAAGATCTGGAACGAAACCATCGGGCGCGTCAGCGGCTGGCCGTTCATGATCGGCGTGTGGGAAGTCCGACAAGGAAGTTTGGCCGCCTTGTTACCGCTGCTGCTGCGTAGATCATCTTGCTTGAGGGTGATTGAATGGGCCGATTGCGGAGTCAGCGATTACAACTGCCCGATTCTCGGCGCGTCGGCGCCACGGGACCTGGACGGTGCGCGGGCGATGTGGAAAACGATCCTGGACACGTTACCGGCGGCGGATATTGTTAAATTCACCAAGATGCCGGGTGCCTTGGGCAATCGACCTAATCCGTTGGCGAACCTGCCGCAGGCTGGGCTGTGCGCCGTGCATAGCAACGCGCTTGCGGTGCCGTCGACTTGGGAGGACTATCTCCAAAGCCTCGATCGGCGCTTTCGTAAGGAGCTTCGAAGAAGCTGGAGGGTCTTCGCCAAGGAAAATGGCGCGACTTTCAAGGTCATCGATACACAAGATGACGCGCGTAGGGTGTTCGCGACACTGGAAAGCCAGCAACGAGCCCGATTCGGGGAGGACGAGGCATACCTGTTGGACCGCCCAGAGATTGCCTCGTTCTATCGCCAAATGGCGATTAAAGGCGTCGCCGATGGGAGTGCGATGCTGACCGCGCTCACGTATGGAGACGAGGTCGTCGCCACCCTGCTCGGGCTGGTGGAGAGATCCAGATACGTAATGGTTAGAATCTCGACTCATCCTACCAAATGGCGCTATTGCTCGCCTGGCCGCCTCGTCATTGTCGAGACAATGCGTATGCTGCATGGGCGAGGTTTCGACACTTTCGATTTTTCGATTGGCGATTACGCCGCAAAGCGGCGAGTTGTTCGATTTGGCCGCCCCGCTGTCGCCGCTTGGGGTGCCATATGCGGCCTATGTCCGTGCAAAAAGTACGATGCGGCGCTATCCTAAAGTGGAGCGGATAGCCCGACGACTGCTGAAGCGGGAGGCGGCTCGCCAATAGCCTGGCACTGCAGGCCTTGGTCGCGACTTGTGGTCGCACTCCTGGGTCACGGCCAAGGTGCTCACTGGATCTTGAGGGTCCTGACGATCTCTTGGAGCTTCAGCTTTTCAAGTGAAAGATCCGTCACGAGTTGGCGCAACCGTCCATTCTCCTCACGCAGTTCCTCTACTGAGGATCGTGGAAGCTCTGGAACAGGTTCTTGGCGGGTTCCATTTAGCCTCCGGTCAACCCTGGCCTTGCGCCAGCGGTGGTAAGTCATGGTGCTGACCCCGAGGATCCGAGCAATCTCGGCCTGCGTCTTTCCGCGCTCGTAAAGGTCATCTGCCCGAGAAAGTTTTGTCGCGACTTCCTCCCGAGAGTGTTTTTGCCTTTGCATCCACTTCTCCGACTCGAATGTCGACTACCCGACTCATCATCGATGTAACACAGAGTCTACGTCTGTTACATTGAAAACCTACATATGCGCTACATCAAATTTGAACTAATGCATCGGTATCGCGTTGCTCCCGTCGAACGGGCCCCAATGAGTCGAGGAGCCGGGCGGTGAATAACCTGCGTGGCGTGCGTGACATCCGTGAACGGACCGAGTTAGTGTTAAGCGAGGCGGACGATTTACGGGTAAAAAACCAGCAATTATATCGTTTGATTCTCGAGCTTATTTTGGATCTCGATGAGCTTGAAGATGCCTTGTCGACCGTCACGTCGTCGGATCCCAGATGGTTGCGGTAATTAGATACAGCAAACTTTTTGATCGCGGCCTACCGCGGCCTATCGGTATGTGATATAATAACGTTATCGTAACATTCTAACCTTTGGACCCCTAAGGTGATGTTTCTACCGTTGGAGCCCCTAAGGTGACCGATCTGCGCATGCTGGCGATGGTGGCCATCGCCGCTCTGTCAGTCCAGGCCGTTCGGGCAGAGCCGGCGACCGAATACCACCTTGCAACCGGGGACGTCATAGAGATCACAGCAGTCGGCGCCCCGGACATCCGCAGCCGGGCTAATGTCGATATCAACGGACGCGCGCTTTTTCCATTGATTGGTCCAGTAAATGCGGCGGGACTCACGATCTCGGCGATACAATCAAATGTGCGGGAATTGTTGCCCACCAAGGTGTTCAGGCGACGCTCCGATGATGGCCGCGAGTATCCAATCGTCCTGACGCCCGACGAGATCCTCGTGAGTATCGCTGAATACCGCCCGGTTTACGTGAATGGCGACGTCGCAAAACCCGGGCCGCAGCCATATAGGCCGGGCCTGACCGTACGGCAGGCCATCGCCTCGGCTGGCGGATTTGACGTGATGCGGTTCCGAGCGAAGGATCCTTTCCTCGAATCGGCAGATCTCAAAGGCGAATACGATACCCTGTGGCTCGAATTTGCGCGCGAGCAAGCGCGAGTGCAGTCCCTTCGGCAACAACTCGGTGACAAAGACACGAGCGCGGCGGCCAAACTTCAAGGCATTCCAGTGCCTCAATCGGTGCTTGCCGAAATCAATCGAGTTGAAGCGGAGCGGTTTGCGGCCAGCACCTCGGACTATCAAAAGGAGAAAACGCATCTGGCGACAGCCCTTCAAAAGGAGGAGCAGCGAATCAACGTGCTCGTTGCTGAGAGAGATAAGGAGAAGGAGGACGCCGATGGCGACGCGGCCGAATTTCAAGCGACCAAAACAAATCTGCAGAAGGGAGTCGTTCCAACGACACGCGTGACCGAGGCGCGACGGCTCGCGCTATATTCCGCCACCCGTGCGCTCCAGACCAGCGCCTTGATCGCGCAGCTCGACAGCCAGCGCCACGAGCTCGAAAGTCGAATCGATCGGCTCGACGACCAGCGGCGCGTCAGGCTGCTAGAGGAGCTGCAGAATTGCTCGGTGAAGATTGCGGGAATAAGCGCGCGCCTCCAAGCCGTAGGCGAGAAATTGTTGTACGCCGGAATGGTCAGGTCGCAGTTGGTCCGGGGAGGCGACGAGCGCCCGATCGTCACCGTATTCCGAGGCAACCATCAACAACCGGCCGAAGGTGGTGCGGACAATGATTCGATCCTTATGCCCGGCGACGTCCTCGAAGTGGCGGCACGGACCGTAAGCCAAAATCAAAAATAGCCATCTATCGGCGCCTCATCCGCGAACGTACGGAAGGAAGCGATGTTAGAGACACCGAGCGCCTTACGGATTGTGTCCGACAAAGCGGCAGACAGCGAAGCCGTTCCGCTAGCAGTCGCGTTGGCATTCGTCAGAAGGCAAAAGACAGTGATATCGGCATGCCTGCTGGTGGCATTGGGTCTGGCCGGCTTGTACCTCATCATCACCCCGAACCGCTACACTGCCACCGCCCAGCTGTTGACCGATACGAAAC
>WNFJ01034411.1_pt1 | contig 13262 bp, 9 predicted proteins | sample 5400461 | NCBI WGS metagenome assembly WNFJ01 (sample SAMN13153349, study PRJNA577476) | soil metagenome | isolation source: 115 cm saprolite on Douglas fir-dominated hillslope | place: USA:California | collected 2013-09-17 | reverse complement strand
CCCCGAAACCACGACGGGCGGCCGCGCGCTGAAGTTCTACTCCTCGATGCGCCTGGACATTCGCCGCATCCAGGCCATCAAGGAAGGTGATCGCGTGGTAGGTTCGCGCACGCGTTGCAAAGTTGTAAAAAACAAGGTGGCCGCGCCCTTCCGCGAAGCCGAGTTCGACATCATCTACGGCGAAGGTGTTTCGCGCGAGGGCGACCTGATTGACCTCGGGATAGATCATGGGGTCATCGAGAAATCCGGCGCATGGCTGGGATTTGGCGGCGAGCGCATTGGCCAGGGCCGCGAAAATGCGCGCATTTTCTTGAAGGAAAATAAGGACATCTGCCAAAAGGTGGAAACCGCGCTGCGCAAGAAGCTCGGCGTGCCGCATCCGAATAACTCCGCCTCGGAAGCCTCGGCATCCGCCCACACAGAAAAACCCGCTGCCATGGCGGCGGCGGCCAATGCGGCGGCCAAAGGCAAGCCGGCACGATAAGGCCCCGCGCGGGTCCAGGAAGCCCCCGTTGCCTGGATGACCTCGCCCAGGCCGTGCGGGCCTGACCTCCCACCTGTACGAAAGTCCGTGTATCTGTATGGGCACAAACGCGCGTACTAGTGCGGGTTTCCCATTGTGTCTGGTTGCTGCGTCCCGGTAGACTACACCTCCGCGCCGAAATGCCGGGCGCGGGCGGGACAGAGGATTGCCCGTTGAGACGGCAAAGAAGTTCGCTGGAGCATCTAATACGAAGATGAAATTCGCGATTCGAGCAACGCACACGCTTCTTGCGCTCCTGCTTGCGTCTGTGCTCGCGATTCCTGTGAGCGCTGCTCCGCGAGCAACGCGGAGCTCGCGGCGGAGCACGCCTTCGCGCTATCGCGGAGTGCCCACCTTCGCGGACTCCACGAAAGAAGACGTGGCGGGCTTCGATGACCCGGTCGTGCGTCAGGCCGCTGTGGAGGCGCTGGGCCGCTACAACGGCGCTGTGGTCGCCACGGACCCCAACACCGGCCGCATCCTGACCGTGGTGAATCAGAAGCTTGCATTCTCTTCCGGTTTCATTCCGTGCTCGACGATCAAGCCGACGATCGCGCTGGCGGCCCTGGAAGAAAATATCATCCGGGGCGACACTCTGATTAAAGTTTCCCGCCGCCGCTACATGAACCTGACCGAGGCGATGGCGCGCTCGAACAACCGGTTTTTCGAAGAGTTGGGGCGCCGCATGGGTTTTGAAACCGTGTCGCGCTATGGGCGCCTGATGGGTCTGGGCGAACTGGCCGGCTATGGATTGCCGGAAGAACAGCCCGGATCGTTCCCGATGGCCCCGCCGGAAAAAGGCGGAGTGGCGCGGATGTCGAGCTTTGGGGAAGGCATTCAAGTCACGCCGTTCCAGCTTGCCGCATTGACCTCTGCGCTGGCCAATGGCGGGACCATTTATTACCTGCAATATCCGCGCACCGCGGAAGATCGGGATCAGTTCACGCCGCGCATCAAGCGCAAGCTGGATATCGAGCCGTTGCTTCCGGAGCTCCGCGAAGGGATGCTGGCGACGGTGCTCTACGGAACCGGCAAGGCGAGTTTCGATCGCGAGGGCGACGAGCAAGCGCTGGGCAAAACCGGAACGTGCTCGGACCAGCGTGCCGGAGCGAGGATTGGCTGGTTTGCTTCCTACGCCGATGAGCATCATCCAAAGATCTCTCTGGTGGTTTTTCTCCGCGGGAACACGCGGCGAGTGAAAGGGCCGACGGCTGCGGTCGTTGCCGGCCGCATCTACCGAAAGCTGCGCGGGGAGAATTATTTCGCCGAGTCCTCCCCCAGTGATGCCCGCACGGTCGCCTCGCTGAATCCCAGCGCAGCGGCCCGCTAAACCGCTGAGTCGCGCATCCGCCTCGCGTTCTCTCACCGTAGAACTTCAATTCTCAAAACCAAGCGGGTAGCGGCGAGTAACCAGCGGCCAATGCCCGGCGACCTGCGCGCGCTTCAATGCCCCGGCGGCTTCCGGAGGGTCTTCAGGTAGGAAACAATTTGCCAGCGCTGCGCATCCGGCAATCGGGACCACGATGGCATTCCCCGCCACAAATTACGGCATTCCCCGCCACAAATTACCGTTCGTCAGGAACCAGAACAGATCCCCGGGCGGCGCCTGATACACCGATGCCGAATTGAGTGGAGGAGCATGTTCGCGCCCGCGGGCGTCAACTCCATGGCATTGCGCGCAGTGACGCTTAAAAAGCTTTTCTCCCGCCAGTACGGCATCCGCGCTGCCCTCGTAAGGATTTCGCCGGGCATGCGAGGACTCCGGGGCCGAAGCGAGGCCCGAGCCGTGCCTGCGTTTCTCAGCGTCGCTCCTGCGCGCGGATCCCAGCGCGGAGCTTAGCGCGAGAATTGTAAGCATCAGAAACAAGCGCCTTTTCATGGTTTTTTCGCTCGAAACATTTGCCGCACGCGGCGTTTGAAGCCCGGGACTTCGTAGGAGACTCCGAAACGCAGGAGAAAGCGGTGGCTATTGCCGTTCAGGCCGAAAGACGGGGAAAGGCGCAGAGTCAGGCCGCTGGGCAGGTTCCACGCGAGCAGAGGAGCAAGATAGTGCGATGTATCTTTCAGCCCGAAGCTGTAACGGTCGCCCAAACCGCCATACATCTCGACGCCCGCAGTGAAGTTCTCAGGACAAAGAGTGCAGGAATAAGGCCGAGCGGCCAGCGCCAGTGGCCGGCTGAGGCCCACGGCATATCCGAATTCCCAGGGTGAGTTCGAGAGGTTCTTCTCATGGATGATGTTTTCGGAGATGTTCCAGCCTTTGAAGTTGCTGGACAGAATCAGCTTGGCCTCGATTTCGCGCTGGCGCTTGCGGCGCATCAAGGCATTGGGCAAGGCATGGTCGACTTCGACGTCATGGCCCACGACCTCCAGCATGGTCTTGTCGGCGGCGTTGATGTCCTCGAACTCGACGTATAGGACCGGGTTAATCCAGTGCTCGCGCATCAACGGCCGGAAACGGTTTTCCCAGCGGAAGCCGGTGAAAATGGTGCTGTCGCCGTAGGTTGTTTGGCCGTCGAGATAAAACTCTGTGGTCCACCAACCCTTCGCGCCATATTCAAGCTCGGTCCAAGAAGCCAGAAAATTTCCGGCACCGCGCTGCGTCGCGAAGAGAGGATTCATGGAAATTTCAAGACTGCCTGGCTCCTCCATCTGGTGGTTGTAGGTGACGAAGTAGGGCCGTTCCTGAGCCCGTGCCACAGTACAAGCTCCAAAGTAGATGGCGATCGTTGGCAGCCCGGTAAGGACTATGCTTGCGAAACGGCGGAACCGTGCGATGCGCATTCGCAGCATGTGCGCACAGGAAGCCAGGCTAAAACTCTTCAAGAATCACTCCTCGTGGGCTAAGCGCACAAAAAGAAGGCAGACAAGTGTACGAAGCCCGGGTCCTAGTTGCAAATGAGTCTCAACTACATTACGAGCGTACCTCGCGGCTTGGAAGCTGCACAATCCGATTGCAGGGAACAGCGGCCTCTATCATTCGAGCGTACCGATTCGCCGCTCAATGGGCGCAGTGGCTGCACGAGGCGGAAATCCGAACGGCAGTTGCGCGCCCCATTTTTTTCGTGGCGCCATGGTTCTGTGTGATCAGTTGCCGGTTAACGCTTTGTACTGGGCATCGGTCAAAGGGACAACCGAGAGGCGCCCTTGGCGCACCAGAGGCGAAGCGGAGAATAATGGGTTGGACTTGATTTCGGCCAAGGTGACCGGTTTCGCCAGTGCGTTTCCGGCTTTGATCTTGACTGCCGGATTCTTGGGATTCGAGAGGTTCACCGAAACGACGGACGCAGTGCCAACCGCGCTTTTGCGCGCTCCCGTTTCGTAGATGACCAGGCGAGTGCCCGGCGTCATCTCGCGGAGGTTCCTCAGCGCGACGGGGTTCGACACGCCGTCCCACACCGTGACGGCGTCGCGCTGGAGATCGGCAAAAGAATATTCGGAAGGCTCGGTCTTGAGCAGATAGTCAGAAGACATCGGATCTTCACTCCTGGTGGTTCTCAATCGCCGGTCGCCAGTGTTCGGTTGTTTGTGTCCTCCTCATTATCGCTCGCCGGTGGTGGATGTGACGACTGCGCCTCCCGGAGCGGGGCGGATGTCGCGGAAGGCAAACTGCGATTTCACTTCGGCGGGCTTGCCGTCCTGCTCGGTGTATGGATAGATGAAATAGTTGAGCGGTGCGCCCTTCTGATCGGCGCCGAGACGCAAATCCCGGCCGCGAGTGAACAACACGCGGTTGTCGTCGTGCGCGCCGAAGAAGTAGTCACGCCTATCCGCATGCTTCCAGGCCTCCGACGCATCCACGGGCACCCAGCCGATGCCTTCGATATAGAACTCCGCCCAGCAGTGATAGCCCGGGATGTCGCCTTCGGTCTTATTGTCCGGCAGCGGAAAGCCGATTTCAAACCGCGCCGGAATGCCCTTGGTCCGCATCATCCCGATAAGAACAGAATGGAAGTCGGTGCAATTGCCGCGCTTCGAGTCGCACGCCCAAACGGCATCGCCGCGTCCCCAGCCCTGGCCGGTCTTGTCGTACTTCATCGTCGCGACCACATAGTCGTATGCCTTGCGCGCCTGCTGCAGCGGATCGTTTGTGCCGTCAAGCTCCTGGTGCGCAAGCTCGGCGATCACGCCGTCGAGCGGCACCATATGGTCGGGTGCAAGAGAGCGCTTTATCTCCGGGGTAAACTTCGCCGGGGCGAGCCTCGCAGGATGCGCGCCGCCGAGCGCCACCTGGTGTTCGCGGCGCGTGGCCTGGAAATGCAGTGTGATATCGAACGCGACGGAGGCCCGCTCGGGTGGGACAACGAAATAAGCGAACCGGTTGCCGTATTCCCGCTCGGACTGAATTTTGTACGCGATGGGGCTTTCAATCTTAAGATCGCTGATTGTCTGGAAAGCATCCGACGGCGGCAGCGGAATCCACAGATGCAGCGAAGCGCTGCCCGGCGGCAGCGCGGGCACGGTCACCTTGTAGGTGAACTCAAACTGGCGGGTCGCCACGGGCGTAGCCTCACGAGTCTGGCCGACGATACCCGCAAGAAGAGCGATGCCAACGAAGGCGACAAGAACCCGCACAAATCGGGAAGGCATGGAAGATGGCTCCTTGAAAAAAGGAAAGACTGAAAGTGCAAAGATACTCCAGTGAAGGAAACGCCGCAACTTCGAAACTGGCGCTCCGGCATGCGTCGCGCCAGCACAAGAGCCGGGTATGCTTTGTGCACGGCGCGCGCCCAAACACTCCTCCGGCCGCGAAACATGGTCTAGAATGCAGCGAAAATCCAAGGAGCAAGCCCTGATGAACATCCCGAAAACGGTTGCCGCATTCGCTCTGGGGCTTCTGGCCACGCCAATGGTCCACGCAAGAATCCCTTTTCCGGCTGCGGCTTCACTGCGCATAAACGCAACAACTCATACCCGCGAGGGGGGCCCGTCAAATGCCCAGTCCACGCAGAAGGTTATCAAGGACCCTGCCGAGTACAACGCCTACATCGCCGCCCTCAACACGCAGGATCCCGCGGCCAGAGCTGCAGCGATGGAAGCGTTCGTCAAGCAGTATCCCGCCAGCATTGTGAAGATTGAGGCGCTGGAGCAGGCCATGGCCGCCTATCAGCAAGCCGGCAATGCGGCCAAGGTCCTGGACGGGGCACAGCGCATTATTACCCTCGATCCCGGTAACGTGCGTGCGCTGGCGATTCTTGCTTACCTCAAGCGCGCCGCGGGGACTCCGGAAGCCGCCAAAGAGTGTCTGGCATATGCCCAAAGAGGACTGGACGGGCTGACCAGGTGGACCATACCGGAGGGAACATCGGAAGCCGACTTCCAGAAACTGCGTACCCAGATGTCCCTCATCTTCTACGGCGCCGCCGGCTGGGGCCATCTCCAGGCCAAAGAATTTGGCGCTGCGCGGGATAATTATTTGAAAGCCCTCCAGATCGATCCGACGGACTTCCAGAACAGTTTTCAGGTTGGGTATGCCCTCCTGGAATCGCACCCCATGGACCTCAACGGATTCTGGTATGCAGTAAAGGCCGCCAATATGGCGCAGGCTGCCGGCAACGCTGCTGGTACAAAGCAGATTCTGGACTACGCTAAAGCCAAATACCGCAACTACCACGGCGGGGAGGACGGCTGGGAGCAGCTAATGGACAGCGTCAGCGTGGCAGGCCAGTCTGCGCCGTCGGCTGGTTTTGCGCAAAGCATAAAGCCGAAGCCCACGCCGGCGGAGATTGCCCTGCAAGCCGTAAAGGAAAACGATCCAGCGACGCTTTCGTTTAGCGACTACGAGTTCATTCTGAGCTATCGCGACGCCTCACCCGCAAATAAAGAGGCCGCGGAAAAAGTGTGGGCGGTGATTCAAGACAAGCAGAAGCAGGGAGAGGCCAAGCTGAGACTTAACGGAGTAAGAGTCATCGCCGCGACAAAGGACAGCATCGACGTAGCCATCACCGATGAGAACCAGCAGGCCAACAAAGCGGATTTGCATGTCGTTCTGGAAAAGCCGGCGCTGCATCCACCCGCGCCGGGGGCGACGATTGATATTATTGGCGTCCTGACCAGCTACACGGCCGATCCCTTTATGTTCGCCATGGAAAAAGGAGAATTGCCGGTACTTCCCAAGCCCACCAGTCCAAACCGTCCTGCCAAGCGCCCCTAGGCGCACTGGGCGAAGAGGTCCGCTGCCCGGGAATTGGACGAAGTCCAGCTTATTTAAGTCCGCGGGATTTTCTCTTCCCCAAAGAAAAAGCCCGCCCCGACCTGGTCGGGGCGGGCTTTTCTGAGTTAGATCCTGGTTAGCCGACTACCACGTGAGTCTGCCTCCGATGAGAAGTGCGCGCCCAGCGCCAGCGCGCACGTCAGACGTTGAAGTCTGAAGCCGCGGGTTGGCAAACCCTTGGCCGAAATTGGCAAGCCCGGCATCCTCCAGGCCGACATCGACGTTGGTAAAGTTGAAATGGTTGAAGACATTCAAGGCAGTCGCGCGAATCTCAAAATTCGACCGCTCGTTGAATTTGAACTGCTTGAACACGGAGAAGTTGGCAATGTTCGTGATCGCATCCCGCAGCGGGTTGCGGGGCACATTGCCGAACGGCGTGCCGAAGACAGCCTGCGCAGCTGAGGTATTCATGATAAAGCGAACATCGTTGCTCGTGACATTGACGACGGTCCCGTTGTTCAGCGCGTTGAGGCTGACGAGCTGAGTGGCCGGCAGGGCGGCGAGAGCAGCCGCATTTGCTGACGAACATGCTATGGTTGCCGACAGACAAGCCTGGTGCGCGAAGACCCCAACCGTGTTGCCTGGAGCGCTGAGGCTTCCGAAGAACGGTCGGGCGGTATCAACGCCGACGAACGCTGCCACAAAAGCCGTGTCGTAGTAATTGGCCGCCCCGGTGGACAATGCCTCAGCAAAATTCTGAACGGGCGTGAAAGGCTGGCCGGAGCCCCAGATATAATCACCCGAAAACCCCCATCCACCGACTGCGTGGCCAATAAACCCGTGCTGGCTTTTCATGAACGGCAAGTATTCGATGAACTCGACCGTAGTGAGGTTGGGGAAGTCTATTCCAGAGATGGAGCGCTCCGCTCCGCCGGTTCGAAACGGGTTTTGAGCTGCAAAGAGTGTATTTCCGGCCCCGCCGGTGGAGAAGATCTCGCTCACGTTGTCCAGGGTCTTGCTGTACGTGTAGCCGGCGCGTATGGTCAACTGTTTGAATAGATTGGTGGCGCGCAATTCGAACTGCGCGGCCTGGTAGTCTGAGAAGCCGCCGTTCTTGCGGCTGCGGGCCACGCCGAGGCCGCAACTGACGCGCCCCACGTCCGTCCCGGCACCAGGACCAGATTGGGTAGTCGCCGCGCAAGGAGTCAACGAGGAAGCGCCGGGCACAAACTGTGGGAAGGTCTGGAGCAATCCTGGGTTGGCAACAGTGCCCAGGTACGGATTGGCGTCCACAGTCTGGTAGAGATTTATGGCGTGGTTGCCGACGTAGCGGGCCTCGAGAGCTAGGCTGGGATTGACTTGGCGCTGAATGCCAAAGCCCCAGCTATGCACCTTTTGCGGACCGAAATTCGAAGCGACGTTTGTCTCGTTTTGCGTGCGGGGGTCAAAAGTGTTGGTCGCAATGGCCGACGCCAGGGACGAGCGAACGTTTGGACCCGTAGGCACGACCGGGAGCAGTTGCCCGGTAACCGACGGTGTTGTCGTCGCCGTGAGCGTCTGCAGGAAGGTCATGGGCGCCGACGATGAGATGTTGACGAATATGTTGTAGAACGGCGGGTCATAAGCCAAACGATACCCGCCACGCAGGACGGTCTTGCCGTGGCCCGTCAGAAAGCCGCCCCACTGCGGCGAATAGGCAAAACCGGCGCTGGGGCCGAAACTCTTCTTGACCGCCGGGATGACGGGGTTAGAGCGCACCGAAAGAGGCAGCGATTGCAGCCACAATGCCGTGCTGGCGTTGCTTTCGCGCGCTGCGGTGATCTGGTTGAAGAGATTGGCCGGAGAGCCGAAGTAGGTCCAAGTCAAACCCAGGTTCAAGGTCAGGTTCCGCGTGATCTTCCAGTCGTCGCCCCCGTACAGGAACGTGTCGTACTCGCGGAAATCCAGATTAAATTGTCCTTGCGCGATCTGGACCCGGTTGGGCTGATCGGTGGTGAGGAAGCTACCCAGGCTGGTGAAACGGAACTGGCCGTTGAGGTTAGGCAGGAAGATATTGGGTGAACGTTGGTAGGTCCAGTTGGCGCCCGCCTTCAACTGGTGCTTGCCCAGAATGTAGTTCCAGTTGTCCTGGGCTTGCCAAGTGTTCACAATACGACTCTGGGGGAGATTCGTTGCCGGGCCGATGCCCAGGAATCCGCCCGTCTGGAAACTGATATTCGTGAGCGCCGACGGTAAGCTCCCGGCTGTCGGGAGAAGGGGACTCACCCCGCCGCCAAACTCCACGTTCAAACGGCTAAAGCCCCCACGGAGGTCGTTCGTCATGTGCGGACCGAAGGTGCGGGTCCATCCAAGCAGCCCCCGCTGGCTCAGTGCCGGAACGTTATCAAACCAACCCGCAGCGGCAGCAGCGGCGCCGCTATCAGTTCGATTGAAAGTAGTCCCCTTATTGTACAGATACCGGCCTATAATCTGATTTTTTCCAAGCTGCCAGTCGTTATTGGCGATCCAGTTGTAACCATGAAAGGGAGTTCCCAGCACACGCGTCACCCCACCCATTTGAATATTGGTGCAGGTGCCGCTGATGTTCCTGGTCACGAATGTCCCTCCCGCGCCGGTCGGCCTCGGAGCCGGGTTGCCGAACCCGAAGGCATAAGGCCCGAAGTTGCTCAAGACGGTCAGGGCCGTTGCGTTGATGCCGCTGCAACCTGCCAATTGGGAAAGCCCCAGCGGCGTCGGCGTAAGCGAAGTGGTCGTAAACACGTTGCTGCCCTCAAAGAGATCGCTGTCAAAGCCGCCGAACAAGAACATCTTATCCTTGATAACGGGGCCGCCAATGGTTCCTCCGCTGAATTCCTCGTTGGAGCGCGGCGGACCCGTAAAGGGCGAGGTAGTTCCAGGCTTGTTTGTATTTCTTTGAGTGTTGTTCAGAGCGTTCAGGTAGGAATTGTTTTCGCTCCCGTAGACAGTTCCATGCCACGCATTGGTGCCGGTTCTGGTGATAAGGTTGACCACGGAGCCAGAATTGCGACCGTACTCCGGTCCGAAGTTGTTGGAGATCAAGTTGTACTCCTGCACGAAGTTCGGATCGCTCACAAACAAGCCAGGGCCGCCGACACTGTTGTCGTTGTTGTTCTGACCGTCAATTTCCTGGTCGTTGTTGCGGCCGCGCAAGCCGTTGCTGGAGATGCTGGCGCCATTGGTGTTGGAGAAGTTATTGCTGCGGCTGCTCTTTACGCCCGGCACAAAGAGCGCCAAGCGGTCCAGACCCTCGTTCTCCTGAATGCCGGCGAATTCTTGGAGGGTTTCGCCCGAGAATGTGTTCGTGACCTGCGCTTGGGTGGTCTCAACCAAGGGAGACGCGGGAGCCGTAACCTCGACCGTTGTCGTGGCTTCGCCAACCTCCAACGTCAAAGACCCCAAGCCGACGTCAGTGCCGGCAGTCACTGCCACGTTGTTCTGCGCCAGGGTCCTGAATCCCTTTGCGGTGATCTCGACGGTGTACGTTCCGACGGGCAAGAGGCTCAACCGGAACAGACCAGAACTATCGCTCGTGGTCGCGGTTACAACTCCGGTTTCGACGTTTCTCGCCTTCACGTCCGCGCTGGCTACCACGGCGCCGGACTTGTCAACTACGGTGCCGGAGATCGAACCCTTGATGACCTGTGCCGCAGACGGCAGGCACCACACCAGTGTCAGGACAACCGCCGCGAGAACCATAATATTCCGCAGTTTTGAACTCATTCTCTTCTCCATTTTCTATGAGTTACGCAACGCGAGGGCTTCCGTCGACCCCTGCACTCGCTGTTATTCAGGACTGCTGCAATCGGAATTCCATAAAGTTGGGCCTTTCGAATCATGGACTTACGGGGGGAGTCTTTGTGGAAATACTTCTTTCCGTATATCATAGGGAAGGAGCATTCCAAATTTGGAATAAGGTTTGAGAGCCCAAGCGTCCCAACAATACAACCGCGGCTCACGCAGCCTATTGGCCTTGTGCGTTTCACCCATCGCCGTGCCGCCCGGACCTCCGACGTTGGCGGGGGCGGAAGTCACAGGGCTGGGCGACCTGTGCATTATAGACACTCGCGGCTCTCAAGGCCCTTCGCCACACCGGTTTTGAGGGGTTACCATCATTCTTCCGCCAGCGTGCTCTCGAATATCATCTGATTCAGCCTAAATGCTTTCAGTGAGGGAGCAAGGAAACTGGCAGCGAAAGCAAACGATCCACTTTTTCCAGTCTCACTGGAGCTTAGTGAGCGGACAAATGCGCGGCCGGATTCGAGGTGAGCCATGAAGATGTTTGTAGTGATGATGCGCAGCAACAGCTTGGCGCTGAGCGCCGCTTTGTTTCTGCTGCTGGCCACGGGAGGCTGCAAGGCCCAGACCACCAAGGCATCGGAAACCCTGAGCGATGAGACCATTCACCGCATTGAGTCGGAGATCCGCTCGCGGTATAAAGTCCCGAGCGAGATTGGCGTTTCCATTTCCGCCCCGCGCCCCAGCGACTTCCCGGGATATGATCAAATTATTGTCAGTTTCACGGGCGGAGCCCACAGCAGCACCCACGAGTTTCTGATCTCCAAAGACCGCAAGACGCTCGCTCGCCTGGAGAAGTTCGACATTTCCTCGGACTGGATGTCAAAGATTGACGTCAAAGGAAGGCCGTTCCGTGGCAGCGAGCAGGCCAAGGCGGTCATCGTCAGCTATCAGGATTTTCAATGTCCTTTTTGTTCGAGAATGCATGCCACGTTGTTCACCGGCCCGATCCTTCAGGAGTACGCCGGCAAAGTAAAGGTGATTTACAAGGATTATCCGCTCCCGGAGATTCATCCCTGGGCCTTGCACGCCGCCGTGGACGCGAATTGCTTGGCGGATCAGAACCAGGACGCTTACTGGGATTTTGCGGATTACGTTTTCGCCAACCAGAAGCAGGTGGGCGGCCGGGCCCGCGAAGAAGCCTTTCTCAATCTCGACAAAGCTGCTCTCGAGCAGGGGATAAAACGCAAATTGGATGTGCAGAAGTTGGTGGCCTGCACGCAGAAGCAAGACGAATCTGCCGTCCGGGCGTCCATGGCGGAGGGGGAGAAAGTTGGAGTGGAAGCCACGCCAACCCTGTTTATTGGCGGCGAGCGCATCGCTGGCGCGGTTCCGGCGGAAGAGCTACGCCCGAAGCTCGACCGCGCAGTGGCGGGACAAAAGTAGACCGTTCCCCTCACCGTTCCATGGTTCCATCAAATCACCGTGGCTTCTGGTCAACTCCGGGAATCGGTATCGGTGTCTTAATGTCCTGAAGCTCAGGCGGCACTCCCAGCACTGCATTCGTATTTTGGGCGACTGCAACTAGCCAGGTGCCGCTCCGCTTTTCCGCGACCATGGTCATCATGCCGTAGCGCGGCTGCTGGCGCGCTGTCCCATCCATGTTTCTATCGCCTTCGATCTTCCAGCTCCAGTGAACAACCGCCACATCGGGCCGTAGAAAACGCACGGTTGTTTGGAGCGGCGTGAGGGTGGACTCCTTGAATCGCCCGCTGAGCAACCGAGCGTGGAATGTTTCGAAGTCGGCTCTGCCATGCAGATAGGTCGTCGCAACGGTCACAAAATCGACGTCGTCCGCCATGATTTTTGCAAGTTCGTGCCCGTCATGCTTTGCCCAAGCCTCGCGGAATGCCTGGGGCAGTTTGCGCGCGGCCTCTTCATCCGCCTTGGTCTGGGCGTTTAAGGTCGCGGCGAGAAGGAAGAGCAAAAGGCTGCTCAAGAGGTGTTTCATCTTTCATCCTCCAGGCGCATAGCGGGAAGTTCAATCAGGAGTGGTCTGATCTCACATCGTCTTCAGTAGCGCCAGCCACCTTTGCCAGGCGTCCGCGCGCGCTTTCTTGTTGGCTTCGTTGGTATTTGACGGGTCCTCGCCCGCCCGCATGAACCCGTGCCCCGCGCCTTCGTAGGTGACCGGGTCGTACTTCTTATTCGCATTCTTCATGGCCGCAGTCGCTGCGGGTATCGTCGCGTCGATGCGCGCGTCGTTGCCGGCATAGAAGCCATAGACGGGCGCGGTAATCTTGCTGACGTCCTGCGGCGGCGGACCGTAGAAAACAAATGCCGCGCTCAGGTCGCTCCGGTTGGTGGCGAAGCGGAAGGACTGGCCTCCGCCCCAGCAAAAGCCCAAGTTTTTTCACGTAGTCGGTCACCGCGTTCAGGTCGGCCGTCACCGTATCCGGGTTGAGTTCCGAGACGGCTTTCATGGCGTCGCCGGTCCCTGAAAAATCGCTCGTGCCGCCGCCCTTGGGGCCAAACCCGGAGAGCAGGTCCGGAGCGATGGCCACGTATCCGGCGGCGGCGAGCTCGTCGGCAGCGCTCCGTGCCCAGTCGCTGAGTCCGAAAATCTCATGGATCACCACGATTGCCGGCGCTTTCTGCTTCACTTCCGGATAAACAATAAAGGCGTGCACCACCCGGTTATCGTGCTGGATCTCCACCCACTCCTGGTGCCGCGGGGATTTCTCCAGCGATTGCTTGGCCCAATCTTGCGCCGAGGCGGGCACAACGCTGAACGCCAAAACAACTGCGACCGCTGAAATCTGTTTCATG
>WNFJ01134758.1_pt1 | contig 13263 bp, 9 predicted proteins | sample 5400461 | NCBI WGS metagenome assembly WNFJ01 (sample SAMN13153349, study PRJNA577476) | soil metagenome | isolation source: 115 cm saprolite on Douglas fir-dominated hillslope | place: USA:California | collected 2013-09-17 | reverse complement strand
GAGATGAGGCGGAATCCAGGGCGAGTCACGCCCGATGAGGACGTGCCACTGGAAGTCCCAGGACACGCCCCAACCACCCCAGAGCTTGGCGGCGAGCAGGCCCCACAGCGCCGCACGCCTAAAGGTGTCGATCTCGGTGTGAGTCGGGGCCGTTGATCGGATCGTCACCGCCGCGCTGACGTGCCCCCTGATCTCGTCCGGGTCGACTTCCATCTTTTCTGGAAGGCGCTCAGGACCAGTCCCTGATAGATGTAGGAGGGTACGCTATACTACGCGTGGCCTAAATACAAGCGCACCAGGGAAATCGGATGCTGTGTCCCCGCTGTCGGCAGGAGAACCCCCCGCAGGCGAAATTCTGCGTGGAGTGCGCAACTCCGCTCGGTCTGACGTGTGCCAAGTGCGGCACCAACGTTCCGATCACGGCCAAGTTCTGTCCCGAGTGCGCGCACCCGGTCGCGTCCCGTCCCGCGGAACCGCCCCGCTTCGTCTCGCCCGAGGCGTATACCCCGGCGCATCTCGCCGAGCGGATCCTGACGTCCCGCAGCGCCATCGAAGGCGAGCGCAAGCAGGTGACCGTCCTCTTCGCCGACCTCAAGGGGTCCATGGAGTTGCTCGCCGACCGTGATCCCGAGGACGTGCGGCGGCGGCTCCTCGACCCGGTGCTGGAACGGATGATGGAGGCGGTCCATCGCTACGAAGGAACGGTCAACCAAGTGATGGGCGACGGGATCATGGCGCTGTTCGGAGCGCCGCTGGCCCACGAGGATCACGCCGTGCGGGCCTGCTACGCCGCGCTCAGGATGCAGGAGTCGGTGAAGCGGTACGCCGACGAGATCCAGCCGAGCGAGGGCGCTCCCCTGCCGATTCAGATCCGGGTCGGGCTGAACTCGGGCGAGGTCGTCGTGCGCTCCATCGGCAGCGATCTCCACATGGACTACACCGCCGTCGGGCGGACCACGCACCTGGCCGCGCGCATGGAACAGACGGCGGTGCCGGGAACGATTCTGATCACGACGGACGTCTGGCGGCTGACCGAGGGTTACGTGCAGGCCGTCTCGCTCGGCTCGATCCCGGTGAAGGGCCTGAACGAGCCGCTGGAGGTGTACGAGCTCATCGGCGCCGGGCCGATCCGATCCCGCCTGCAGGCCTCGGCGTCGCGCGGACTCACGCGCTTCGTGGGGCGCGACGCCGAACTGGACGGGCTCCACCAGGCCCTTCAGAAGGCCCGCGGCGGCCGCGGGCAAATCGTGGCGATCATCGGGGAGCCCGGGATGGGCAAGTCGCGGCTCTTCTGGGAGTTCACCCACCTGCCCGAAACTCACGGCTGGCTCATCCTCGAAGCGGGCTGCGCCTCGTACGAGAGGCCCACGCCCTTTCTCCCGGTGATCGAGCTGCTGAAGGCCTATTTCCAGATCGAGGATCGCGACGGTCATCACAAGATCCGTGACAAGGTCACCGGCAAGCTTCTCACCCGGGACGAGGCGGGTGCCCCGACGCTCCCCGCGCTGCTCGCCCTCCTGGACGTCCCGGCCGACGACCCCAAGTGGGAGGCGCTCGACCCTCCCCAGCGACGGCAGTGGACGCTGGACGGGGTCCGGCGTCTCTTGCTGCGCGAGAGCCAGGTCCAGCCCGTCGTGCTGATGTTCGAGGATCTCCACTGGATCGACTCGGACACGCAGGACTTGCTGGACGGCCTGGTCGAGAGTCTCCCCACGACCCGAATGCTGCTCGTCGTCAACTACCGGCCCCAGTACCAGCACCGTTGGGGGAGCAAGACCTACTACACGCAGCTCGGGATGCATCCCCTTGCCGCGGGGGTCGCCGAAACACTCCTCCAGGATCTCCTCGGCAGCGACCCGGGTCTCGAGCCGCTCAAACGGCTGTTGATCGAGCGGACCGAGGGCAACCCCTTCTTCCTGGAAGAGATCGTCCGGACGCTCGTGGAGTCCGACGTCCTGGTCGGCCAGCGGGGCGCCTATCGCCTGACGAAGGCCCCCGAGACGATTCAGGTACCCGCGACCGTCCACGCGGTCCTCGCCGCCCGCATCGACCGACTCCCGGCCGATGAGAAGCGACTGCTCCAGGCGGCCTCCGCCGTGGGCAAGGACGTCCCGTTCGTCCTTCTCCAGGCCATCGCCGAGCTCGGCGACGAAGAGCTCGGCCGAGGCCTCGCCCGCCTGCGGGCCGGAGAGTTCCTCTACGAGACCGCTCTCTTTCCCGAGCTCCAGTACACGTTCAAGCACGCGCTCACGCACGAGGTGGCGTACCAGGGTTTGCTCCACGAGCGGCGGCGCGTGCTCCACGCGCGCATCGTGGACGCGATGGAGGCGGCGTACCGAGGCCGGCTCGCCGAGCAGGTCGAGCGCCTCGCCCATCACGCGCTCCTGGGCGAAGTCTGGGAGAAAGCCCTCACCTACTTCCGCCAGGCCGGGACCAAGGCGGCCGCGCGCTCGAGCTACCGCGAGGCGGTGAGCTGTTTCGAGCAGGCGCTGGTCGCCCTCAAGCATCTCCCCGAGACCCGCGACTCACGCCAGCAGGCGATCGATCTCCGCTTCGCCCTCAGGAACTCGCTCGTCTCGCTCGGCAAGATCGAGCGCATTCTCGAGTACCTCCGGGAAGCGGAGCCCCTGGCCGAGGCCCTCGAGGACCGGCGCCGACTCGGGCGGGTCGCCGCCTACATGGCCAGCTATTTCTGGTGGGTCGGCGAGTACGAGCGCGCCATCGAGTCCGGGCAGCGCGCGCTGGCGATCGCCGCCGACCTCGGTGATTTCGCCCTCCAGGTCTTCGTCAACTTCTCGCTGGGCCAGATCTACCATGCGATGGGCGACTATCGTCAGGCGCTCGAGTTCACCAAACGCAACGTGCAGGCGCTCCAGGGCGAGGCGCTGCGCGGGCAGCTGCGCGTGACGATCGCGCACGTGCTCTCCCGTACGTGGCTGGTCGACTCGCTCGCCGAGCTCGGCGAGTTCGGTGAGGCCATCGCCCTGGGCGAGGAAGGGGTCGCGATCGCCGAGGCCGCCGATCATCCCTACAGCCGGATCGTCGCGGACCTCGGCGTGGGCTATGCGTACATCCGCAAGGGGGACCTCGACAACGCCGTCCGCGTGCTCGAGCGCGCCCTGGCCCTCTGCCAGGGCGGGAACCTCCCGGTGGACTTCGTCGTCGCGACGGCCCATCTCGGGAGCGCCTACACCCAGGCCGGGCGGGCCCAGGACGCCGTCCCTCTCCTCGAGCAATCCATGGAGTCCACGACCTCGATCGGGCTGATCTCCGGCCGGGCGCTCATCCTCGGCTGCCTGGGCGAGGCCTCTCTGCGGGCGGGTCGCACCGACCGGGCGATCGAGTTCGCCGGGCGCGCGCTCGAGCACGCGCGTGTCCACAAAGAACGGGGCTACGAGGCGTGGACGCTGCGGCTCCTCGGCGAGCTTGCGACGCGGCAGGACCCCACGGACCTCGCGAGAGCGCAAGGCTTCTACCGCGAGTCGCAGGCGCTGGCCCAGGAGCTCGGGATGCGGCCACTCGTCGCGCACACCCACCTCGGGCTCGGCCGAGTCCACCGCAAGGCCGGAGACCGGGCGAAGGCCGAAGCGTCCCTGGTGACGGCGAGCACGCTCTTCCGGGAGATGGGCATGCCGTTCGGGCTCGAACAGGCGGAGGCGGAGCTGCGGGCGCTTTCCCCGTAAGGCCCCGCCAGGTGCTCAGCCGAGCTGCTTGCGGAAGCGGACGACCGCGAGCGAAAAGACCACCAGCCCGAAGATCGCCAGCGGCACCAGGTTCGGCCACATGAGGTCCAGCCCGACCCCCTTGAGCACGATGCCCCGGACGATCCTCAAGTAGTACGTCAGCGGGATCAGGGCGGCCAGATACTGGGCGGCGAGCGGCATGCCCTCGATGGGGAACAGGAGGCCGGAGAGATAGATCGACGGGAGCACGGAGAGGAAGGCGAGCTGCATCGCCTGGGGCACGGTACGCGACGACGCGGAGACCAGGATGCCGATGCCGAGCGTGCCCCACATGAAGAAGAGCGACAGCGCATACAGGAGCAGCAGGCTCCCACGAACCGGGACGTCGAAGACGAAGTGCGCGACGACGAGGGCCATCGTCATCTGCGCGTACGCCACGAAGAGATTCGGGATGATCTTCCCGAAGAGGATCTCCCAGCGGCGGATGGGGCTCACGATCAGCGCCTCGAGCGTCCCCCGCTCCCGCTCCCGGACCACCGACACCGCCATGGCGGTGATCGTCGTCTGCATGAGCAGGGCGCCGATCAGCCCGGGCACGATGAAGATCGCCGAGACGAGATCCGGGTTGTACCACGCCCGCACCCGAAAATCGACGGGCGGCGACTCGCGCCGCAGGACCGTGCCCTCGGCGGTCTCCGCCAGCACCCGCAGCGACCGGTCGGAGGCCAGGGCCGTGGCGGCGTTCATGGCGGAGGTCGCGACCATCGGATCCGAAGCGTCGACGACGACCTGGATCTCGGCCGCGCGGCGGGAAAGCTTGCGGGCGAAGTCCGGCGGGATCACGATGCCGACCTTGGCCGTGCCGTCGTCGATCAGGCGCGTGAGCTCGCGATGGCTGCGCACCCAGTGACGGACGTCGAAGTACTGGCTGTTCTCGAGCGCCTCGAGCAGCTTCCGCGCCTCGACGCTCCCGGACTGCTCGAACACCGCCGTGGGCACGTGCTTGACGTCGGTGTTGATGGCCCAGCCGAAGATGAAGACCAGGACGACCGGGATGAAGAGGATGAGCGTGAGGGCGAGCGGGTCACGCCGGAGCTGGATGAACTCCTTGGCGATGATGCCGTAGAGCCGGCTCAGCACCGCCTCAGGCGCCCGGGGCGCCGAGCGCGCGGAGCTGCTCGCGCACGCGGGCCTTCCGCTCCCTGTCGACGAGCGAGACGAAGAGGTCCTCGACCGACGGCTCCACCGCGCGCGCCCAGCCGACGCGAACGCCGCGGGTCTCGAGGAAGCCCGCGACCGCCGCGGCGTCGGGCCCGCCGGGCGCCACGATCAGCCGCAGCCGGACGCCGATGCGAACGACCTCGTCCACCGCCTCCCAATCCGCCAGCGCCTCGGCCGCCACGCGCAGCGGCTCGGCCTCCAGCTCGATCACGGACGCCGCGAAGGCCTCGGTCTTGATCCGGGCCGGGCTGCCCTCGGCGATCAGCCGGCCCTGGTAGATGAAGCCCAGCGTGTCGCAGAGCTCCGCCTCGTCCATGTAGTGCGTCGTCACGACGATGGTGGTGCCCTCGTCGGCCAGGCGACGGATGAGCGCCCAGAACGTGCGACGGGAGACCGGGTCCACGCCCGCCGTGGGCTCGTCGAGAAAGATCAGGCGTGGCCCGTGGACGAGGGCGCACACCAGGGCCAGCCGCTGCCGGTAGCCGCCCGACAGCTCGCCCGCGAGCTGGTGCTCGCGGCCGACGAGATCCGCGAGGCGCAGCATCCGCTCCATCCGCGGCCGCCGCTCGTCGCGCGGCACCATGTAGAGGCGGGCGTAGAACGTCAGGTTCTCGACCGCCGTGAGGTCGTCGTAGAGCGAGAACCGCTGGGACATGTACCCGATCAGGGACTTCACGCGCTCGGGCTGGCGGCGGAGATCGATGCCCAGCACCGAGCCCTCGCCGTCCGAGGGCTCGAGGATCCCGCACAGCATCCGGAGCGTCGTCGACTTGCCGGCGCCGTTCGGGCCGAGAAAGCCATAGAGCTCGCCGGCGCGGACGACGAGGTCGAGATGATCGACGGCGACGATCTTGCCGAACCGCTTCGTCAGCCCCCGGGTGACGACCGCGGGCGGGGACGCCTCGCCGCTCATGGCGCGAGCGGCCCTACGGGTGGATCTCGACGTCCGCGGGCATGCCGGGCTTCAGCACACCCTCCGGATTGCGGGAGGCGACCTTCACGCGGAAGACGAGGTTCACGCGCTCCTTCCGCGTCTGCACGTTCTTCGGCGTGAACTCCGCCGCGGAGGCGATCTCGGTGACGGTGCCCTCGAAGACGCGGCCCGGAAACGCGTCGACGGTGATCGTCGCCGTCTGGCCGATGCGGAGCCGCCCGATCTCGGTCTCGGGCACGTAGGCGCGCACCCAGAGGTCCCGCGGGTCCATGAGCGTGAGGATCGACACCCCGGGGTTCACCGTCTCGCCCACCTCGACGTTCTTCCGCAGCACGACGCCGGTGAGGGGCGACAGCAGGCGCGTCTCGGCGAGCCGCGCCTGCGCCTGTGCGAGCGCGGCACTCGTCTCGGCGAGCCGGGCGCGCGCCGCCTCGATCTCCTGAGGACGCGACCCGGCGCGCAGCAACTGCGCCCGCTCCCGCGCAGCGCTGAGCTCCGCCCGGGCGGCCGCAATCTCGTGCGGGCGCGACCCCGCCTCGAGCAGCGAGAGCCGCTCCTTGGCGGCCCCCTCGTTCGCGGCCGCAGACTCGTACGCCTGACGCGCGCGATCGACCTCCTGCGCGGCGATCAGCGACTTGGCGAAGAGCTCCTCGGCCCGGCGGAAATCCCGCTCGGTCCACTCGCGGGTGACCGTCGCGCTCCGCAGCGCCGCCCGAGCCTGCTCGATCTCCTGGCCGCGGGAGCCGGCGAGCAGGTCGTCGAGCTGAGCCCGCGCTCTCGCCTCGCGGGCTTCCGCCTCGCGGATCTCCTCCGGCCGCGCGCCGGCCTCGAGGTTCCGGAGCTGGGCCTCGGCGGTCCGCACCGCCGCCTCGGCCCGGCGGGTGTCGGCGGTCAGCTCCTCGGCATCCAGTCGCACGAGCAGCTGCCCACGCTCGACCGGCTGCCCCTCGCGGACGGTACGCTCGACGACGCGACCGGTGATCTTCGCGCCGATCTCCACCTGCATCGCCTCGATCGTCCCGGTCACGGCCACCACGTCGCTGCTGTTGAACCGGCGCGCGGCCCAGGTGGCGGCGAGGGCGGCCACGGCCGCGAGCAGCACGAGGACGACGACGGTGACCGACTTCCGCATCAGTCGATTATAGCGCGATGGCTTCTCAGCCCTCGAGCGCGTCGGGGTCGATGCCGTGCTCGATCAGCTTTTTCCGGAGCGTGTTCCGGTTGATGCCCAGGATCTGCGCGGCGCGGACCTGGTTGCCGCCCGTCTCGCGCAGGACGGCGCGGAGCAGGGGCTTCTCGACGAGGCCGATCATCAGGTCGTAGAGGTGCGCGCTCGCGTGCTCGCGGAGCCCGCGGACGCACTCCATCAGCTTCCGCTCGATGATCTCCTCGAGCGTCGCGTCCACCGCGACCGACGCGGCGGCCGAGACGGGCCCGATCGGCAGGTGCTCGGGCAGGATCACGCCGCTCGTCGCCATCACCATCGCCCGCTGGACGACGTTCTCGAGCTCGCGCACGTTGCCGGGCCAGTCGTGGCCGACGAGGCGGTCGAGCGCCTCGGGCGCGACGCCGCGCTCGCCGAGCTCGGCGGCGTGCTTGGCGAGGAAGTGCTCGACCAGGAGGGGGATGTCGCGCCGGCGCTCGCGCAGCGGCGGGAGGTTGATCGTCACGACGTTGAGCCGGTAGTAGAGGTCCTCGCGGAACTGGCCCTCCTTCATGAGCGTCTCGAGGTCGCGGTTGGTCGCGGCGAGCACGCGCACGTCGACGCGGATCGGGTCGGTGCCGCCCACGCGCTCGATCGTGCGCTCCTGGAGCGCGCGCAGGACCTTCGTCTGCAGCTCGACGGGCATGTCGCCGATCTCGTCGAGATAGAGCGTGCCGCCGTGGGCCAGCTCGAGCCGGCCGAGCTTGCGCTCCTTGGCGTCGGTGAAGGCGCCGCGCTCGTGGCCGAACATCTCCGTCTCGAGCAGCGTCCCCGGGATCGCCGCGCACGAGACGGCGACGAACGGGCGGCCCGCGCGCCGGCTGTAGTGGTGGATCGCCCGCGCGACCAGCTCCTTGCCCGTCCCCGACTCGCCGCGGAGGAGCACCGTCACGTCGCTCCCCGCGATGCGTCCGATGGTCTTGTAGACGTCCTGCATCCGCGGGTGGCGGCCGATGAGCGCGCCGAACTCCCACACCTCCAGGAGCCCGCTCTTGAGCCGCGTCACCTCCTGGGTGAGCCGCCGCGCCGCGAGCGCGCGCTCGGCGAGGAGCAGGACCTCGTCGAGGTCGAAGGGCTTGGCGAGGTAGTCGTAGGCGCCGCGCTGCATCGCCTGGATCGCGGTGTCCATCGTGCCGTGCGCGGTCATCACGACCACCGTCGCGTCGGCGCGCACCTCGCGCAGCCGCGCGAGCGCGGCGAGCCCGTCGACGCCCGGCATGCGCACGTCCAGGAAGACGATGTCGAACGGCTCGGCCTCGAACGCCTTGATCGCGCTCATCCCGTCCTTGACGGCCGTGACCTCGTAGCCCGCCTGGCGCAGGCCCTTCTCGAGGACCCAGCGCAGGCTGTCCTCGTCGTCGGCGATCAGGATCCGCGCGCTGACCTGGTTCATGCGCCGCCTCGAGTCATTTGGCGATGGGCAGGAAGCAGGTCACGGTGGTGCCCCGTCCCTCGGCGGACTCGAGCTGGATCGCGCCGCGATGCTCCTCGAGGATCCGGTGGCAGATCGCGAGGCCGAGCCCGAGGCCCTTGTCCTTGGTCGTGAAGAACGGGTCGAAGATCCGGGCGCGCACGGCCGCCGGGATGCCGGCGCCCTCGTCCCCCACGCTCGCCTCCACCATGCTCCGCTGGCCCGCGCCGAGGTCCATCTTGCCGAAGAGCGGATTCAGGCTCACGCGCGTCGTGAGCGTGATCCGCCCGCCGCCCTTCATCGCGTCCAGCGCGTTGCGCACGAGGTTGTGGAAGACCTGGACCAGCCGGTCCTCGTCGCCGAGGATCGGCGGGAGGCTCGGATCGTAGCGGCGGACGATCGTGACGCCGCCCTCGCGCGCGCCCTCCTCGGCGAGCAGCGCGACGCGCTCGAGGAGCTGGTGGAGGTTCAGCGGGACGAGGCGGAGCTGGACCGGACGCGCCAGGTCGAGGAGCATCTCGATGCTCCGGTTCACCCGGTCCACCTCGGTGAGGAGCACGTCCGTGTACTCGGTGAGCCGTGACTCGGGGCCGAGCTCGCGCCGGAGGAGCTGCACGGCGCCGCGGATCGCGCCGAGGGGGTTCCGGATCTCGTGGGCCAGCCCCACCGCCATGCGGCCGGCCGCGGCGAGCGTCTCGCCGCGCCGCACCTCGGCCTCGAGCTGGCGGATACGCGAGAGGTCGCGCAGGACGGCGACGGCGGCCGCCACGGTGCCGTCGTGGCCGAAGAGCGGCGCCGTGACGATCGAGACCGGCACCGCCTTGCCGTCCGGCCGCTCCACGAGCGCCTCGGGCTCGGACCGACTCTCGCCCGTCGCGAGCGTCTCGCCGAGCCGGCGAACGACGGACGCCTCGGCCGGGAAGAGCTCCTTCACCAGGCGTCCCTCGGCGCGGCGGGCCGAGCGCTCGGTCAGCACCTCGGCCGCGGAGTTCCAGAAGACGATGCGGAGGCTCGTGTCCACCGCGATGACCGCGTCGGGCAGGCCCGCCAGCACCGCCTCGTAGTTCATGACGCCAGCGCCCAGTCGGGGATGGCGTTCAGCGTCAGGTCCGCGCGCTCGCCGGCACGCAGGCGCTCCGTCCCCGCGGCGGTGATCATCGCCGCGTTGTCCGTGCAGAGCCGGGGCGGCGGGACGTGGAGCGTGAGGCCGTGTTCCGCGGCCTCGGCCGCGAGCCCCGCGCGGAGGGGGCCGTTCGCCGCGACGCCGCCCGTCAGCACGAGGCGCTTCACCCCGAGGCGGAGCGCGGCCTTCACCGACTTCCGCACGAGCGTCTTCACCACCGCGGCCTGGAACGAGGCGGCGACGTCGGCGACCTGCTGGGCGGACAGCGGCGCCTGGCGCTTGACGTAGAGCGACACCGACGTCTTGATGCCGCTGAACGAGAAGTCGGGCGCGCGGTCGGTCATGTGCGCGAGCGGGAAGGTGATCGCCTTCGGGTCGCCGGAGGCCGCCGTCCGCTCGATGACCGGCCCGCCCGGGAAGCCGAGGCCGAGGAGCTTCGCGACCTTGTCGAACGCCTCGCCGGCCGCGTCGTCACGCGTCTGGCCGACGAGCGTGTAGGCGAGCGGTGCCCGGGCGTGGTAGAGCGCGGTGTGGCCGCCCGAGACGACCAGGGCGAGGAACGGGTGCGCCGGCGGATCGTCTGTGAGGAACGCGGCGTAGATGTGGCCCTCGAGGTGGTTCACGCCGACCAGGGGCTTGCCGTGGACCCAGGCGAGCGACTTCGCGACGGCGCAGCCCACGAGCAGGGAGCCGACGAGCCCCGGACCCTGGGTGACGGCGATCCCGTCGAGGTCCGGCACCCCGACGCCGGCGTCGGCGAGCGCCTGCTCCACGACGGGCACGATGACCTCGAGGTGGCGCCGCGAGGCGAGCTCGGGGACGACGCCGCCGTAGGGCGCGTGGATCGCGTCCTGCGAGGCGACGACGCTCGACCGCACGCGCCGCCCGTCGACGAGCACCGCCGCGGCCGTCTCGTCGCACGAGCTCTCGATTCCCAGCACCAGCATCCCGATGGGCCCCTCCCGCGAGGCCGTAGAAACAGCAAGGGCGACGCGGCCGCCGCTCCGGCCCGCGTCGCCCCCGGACGCGCGCGGAACCCTACTGCGGCCGCGCCTGGACCTGCGTCGGCGGACGCTGCTGTTCGATGATGCGCATGGTCTTGATCACGTCGATCGCCCGCTGGACCTGGACGTCCCGCCGGAGCTCCTCCGCCGGCTCGAGCGCGGCCTGGACGCGGTCGCGTGGCGTCTGCTCCTTCGGCACCTCGACCACGATGTCGGGCGTGATGCCCTTGCCGTGGATCGAGCGGCCCTTCGGCGTGTAGTACTTCGCGGTCGTCAGCCGGAGCCCCGACCCGTCGGAGAGCGGGATGATCGTCTGCACCGAGCCCTTGCCGAAGGTCTGCGTGCCGACGATGATCGCGCGCCCCCAGTCCTGCAGCGCCCCCGCGACGATCTCCGAGGCGGACGCGCTGCCCTGGTTCACCAGGACGACCATGGGCAGGTTCGGGTACGACTTCTTCGCGTGCGCCGAGAAGCGCATGTTCTGGTTCCGCACGCGCCCCTCCGTGTAGACGACCAGCTTGCCCTCGTCGATGAAGTCCTCGGTCACCTCGACCGCCGCCGTGAGGAGGCCGCCGGGGTTGTTGCGGAGGTCGAGGACCAGCGCCTTCATGCCCGCCTTCGCCGCCTTGTCGAGCGCGGCCGACATGTCGCCGGGCGACTGCTCCTGGAACTGGCGGAGCTTGAGGTAGGCGATACCGCCGCCGAGGTCCTGGGTGCGCACCGACTGCACGCGGATCTGCTCGCGCGCGATCTCGAAATCCTTCGGCTCGTTCCAGCCCTCGCGCGCGATGGTGATCGTCACCTTCGTGCCGGGCTTGCCACGCATGCGCTTGACGGCGTCGGAGAGCTGCATGTCCTTCGTGGAGAGGCCGTCGATCTTGACGATCCGGTCGCCGGTCTGGAGCCCCGCGCGGTACGCCGGCGTGCCCTCGATCGGCGAGACGACCGTGAGGATGTCGTCCTTCAGCGTGATCTCGATGCCGAGGCCGCCGAAGCTCCCCGAGGTCTCGACCTGCATCTCGCGGTAGCTCTCGGGATCGAGGAACGAGCTGTGCGGATCGAGCCCGCGCAGCGTCCCCTTGATGGCGCTGTAGATGAGGTCCTTCGGGGACACCTCGTCCACGTACTGGTTCTGGACGATCGAGAGCACTTCCGTGAACAGCCTGAGCTGCTCGTACGTCGCGCCGCTGTCCGTCCCCTTGCTCACCGCCGAGCCGCCGAGCGACAGCGTCAGCACGACGAGCAGTGCGCCGATCACGAACGCTTTCTTCATGGAGTCCCCCTCATCGCGATCCCCGCGCTACCCCCGCTGGCGGAGCCAGTCCGCCGGATCCTGGGCCTTCCCTTGATAGCGCACCTCGAAGTATAGCCGAGGGCCCGTGAGCGAGCCCGTGTCGCCGACGGTCCCGATCCGCTGTCCCTGCCTGACGTCCTCGCCCTCCTTGACCTCGATCTCCGCGACGTGGGCGTAGAGCGTGTAGTACTCGTTGCCGTGATCCAGGATGATCAGGTTGCCGTAGCCCTTGAACCACCCCGTGTAGATCACATTGCCCGCGTAGACGGCCGCGACGTCCTTGCCCTCGGGCGCCTCGATGTCCACGCCATTCCGGAAAGTCCGCGTGCCAAAGCGCGGGTGAACCTGGGCGCCGAACGACGCCACGATGCGTCCCTCGGTCGGCCACGGCAGCCGCCCGCGGAGGGTCCCGAACCCCACGCTCGGCGGCTCGACGCCGCCCTTCGGCGGCGGGATCTTCGCCAGCTTCCTCTGCTTGGCCTGGAGCTCGCGGATGAACGCCTCGAGGCGCTTCGAGGCCTCGGTGAGCTCGCCCACCATGCGCTCGTGGTAGACCCGCTCGTCACGCACCTTCGCGAGGAGCACGCGGCGCTTGGCGCCGTCGCGGTCCACCTCGGCCTGCTCGCGCTGGGCATCGGCGTGCAGGCCCCCCAGCTCCCGCTGGCGCGTCTCCTCCCGGCCCTTGCGGTCCGCCAACTTCTCTGACGTTCCACGATACTCCTGGATCAAGCGAGCGTCCAGGGCGGCGAGGTTCGTGAGGTGGCGGACGGCCGCCGCCCGGGCGATCGGGTCGTCGTGGCTCAAGATGACGGGGAGCGCGCCGCCCTGGGCGTGGACGCGGTACATCGCGCGGAGCCGCCGGGCGAGCGCCTCCTCCTGCCAGGCGCGCTGGCTCTCGAGGCGCGTGATCTCGACGCGCAGCACGGTGACGTCGCCCTGGGTGCGCTTGATCCGCGCCTCGAGCCGGTGCACCTCGGCCTGCTTGGCGGCCAGGCGCCGCTCGATCTGCTCGAGCTCGGCGAGCAGCGAGGTCTCGCGCGCGCGCGCGGCGGCGGCCTTCGCGCGCTCCTCTTTCAGGCGCTGCTGCGTCTGCTGGAGCTTCTTCTGCTCGCTCGTGACCGGATCCTCGCGCTTCGGTTGCTGCGCGCCCACGGGCGCCGCGAGCGCGAGCACGATGACCGCGGCCAGCAGAAGCCGCGGGAAGGTGCGGCGCCGTGGCGGAGAGCCCTCCGAGACCCGTAGCTTCTGGGCGTTACTCGGGTATCGCGCAACGTCACAGCCCGCCGCGGGTCGGTGGCTAGCGTGGTCGAGGAGGGCTCCCCGGCGCGGCGCCGGCACCGTCAGGGGGCTCATGGCTCGCGGCTCCCGCGGGCGAGCCAGCCGCCGAGG
>WNFJ01618557.1_pt1 | contig 13265 bp, 11 predicted proteins | sample 5400461 | NCBI WGS metagenome assembly WNFJ01 (sample SAMN13153349, study PRJNA577476) | soil metagenome | isolation source: 115 cm saprolite on Douglas fir-dominated hillslope | place: USA:California | collected 2013-09-17 | reverse complement strand
GCCGGGGGCGGTTCGAATGGCTTCGAGGACGGTGTTCATGGCGTTGGAATCGGCTTGGAGCTTTTTGTAAACGTCGGGCGCGAAATAGACATCGCTGCCGTTGATGCGCGCGACTGCGGGCTTTGGATAATTGATGGCTTCCAGGGCCATCTCGATGCGCTCTTGCACTTCGGGGAGATGGAGGACGCCGGCGTCGGCGCCAGTCTCTTGCATGTCTTCGGGAATGGGCACGACGCCGTGGTCGGCGCTGAGGGCGACGACGTAATTTCCGCGGCCGACCTTTTGATCCAGATGCGCGAAAAGGTTGCCGAGATCCTTGTCCAGCCTTATTAGGATGTCCTGGATTTCGCGGCTGCGCGGACCGAATTCGTGGCCGACGTAATCCACGGGGGAATAGCTGATGGCGAGGAAATCCGTTCCGTTCGAATTGCCCAACTTCAGCGCGTCCACGGCTTTTTCGGCAAGTTCGGTCAATGCCGTGTCGGCGAAGGGGCTTGAAGCCCATTGCTCGTAGAAAGTGCTGTCCGGCTCTCCGGCGCCCGTTTTTCCTCGAAGCGGATGTGGAAACGTGAGATCCCATCCTTCGGGCGGAACGGCGCCGAGAGCTTTCTCGCCGTACCAATAGGCGTTTTCCGGAAGGGAAAGCGACCAGGTCTTGCCGAAATCTGCTTTCGCCGGATGCGACTTGGCTTGCTCTTCAATGAAAGGCAGCGTGCCGTAAACGCTCGAGGTGACCCACGCGCCGCCATCAAACCAGGTGGCAGCGTCGGCTTTGTGTCCAGCCATGGTGATAGCCGTACGTGCTTTCAGCGAAAACGACACGATGCGCGTGGCGCCACTGGTCTGAAATTTAAGCTCCTCGGCGAAGGACGGCACGGCCATGCGCCAAGCGGTGTCCGCGCCTTTCGGAGTGGCGCCGGCATAGCCAACGTTCTTTACGCTGGGATCCGGGTCGGAGGTGCAGCTGACCATTTTCTGGTCTCTGCGGTCCCACCAGGCGTTGGCGACCATGCCGTGGGTGGCGGGAAAAGCTCCGGTGGAAATCGTCGCATGGCCGACGCAGGTTTCCGTGGCGGCGTAGGGATAGGCGGCGTCGCGGAACCAGGCGCCTTCCTCGAGGAGGCGCTTAAGGCCGCCGGTCCATTGGCCGAGGAATTTGTCCACGTAGTCGGCGCGCATCTGGTCCACGACCAGGAGCACGACCAGCTTAGGGTTGGCAGGAGCTTGCGATGCCTTGGGAAGTGCCGCGCGAGGCCCCGAGGCCTGGGCCGCGGCGCACGGAACAAAAGGAATGCTGCCGGCAAGGAGAAATGCCGCCGCTATCATCCCGCGGTGCCAAAGAGTACGCTTCCACGAGAATCCGCCCGAATCCATAGCCAAAGCCGCCTCCCGAATCCGCCCAAGAGTCTACTACGACGACGTACCGGTTCGATGATTGGGGCTGGATTGACCGCGGCGCGGTCAGGAATGATACGATTACGCGGCCATGCGCATCGTCGAAAAAAGCCAATTGATGTCCGCGCCGGAAATCGACCGCACGTTGCAGCGGCTGGCGCACGAAATCGTGGAAAAAAGCGGCGGAACGAAAAACCTCGCGCTAATCGGGATCGTGCGGCGGGGCGTGCCGCTGGCGCAGCGGATTGCGCAGGCCATGCGCGGGATCGACGGGGTGGAAGTTCCCGTAGGCGTGCTGGACATCACGCTGTACCGCGACGACCTTTCCAAGGTTGCGCCGCAGCGCTCCTCGGACATTCCTTTTGGCGTCGATAACATGGACCTTGTCCTGGTGGACGACGTTTTGTACACCGGGCGGACGATTCGCGCCGCCATGAATGGGCTGTTTGACCTGGGGCGGCCGAAGCGCGTTTCGCTGTGCGTGTTGGTGGACCGCGGGCATCGCGAAATGCCGATCGAGGCGCAGTATGTCGGGCGCAACGTGCAAACGAGCGACACGGAAATTATCGAAGTGCGGCTGCGGGAGATCGACAAGGAAGAACGCGTCATGCTGGTTGATCGCGTGGAGTAGATTTGGAAATCTTGTTCGAATGGCCTGGTTCCATATCCGAGAAGGGACATTGAGCACCAAATTCCGCGATTTGCTGGCCCTCGAACCGCTCACCGCGGACGAACTCGGATTTCTTCTCGATCAAAGCAAGCCCTTCCAGGAAATTCAGAAGCATCCGCTGAAAAAATTGGCGACGCTGCGCGGGAAGACGGTGGCGCTGGCGTTTTTCGAAACGTCCACGCGCACGCGCATCAGCTTTGGGACGGCCGCATCGCGTCTCGGCGCGGACACCATGAATTTGCAGGCGGAGGCCTCCAGCCTGAAAAAGGGCGAGACGCTGCTGGACACGGTTTTCAACTTGAATGCGATGAAGCCGGATTGCCTGGTGATGCGGCACGCGGCGTCGGGGGCGTCGAATTACGTGGCGCGACATTTGGATATTCCTGTAGTAAACGCGGGCGACGGCACGCACGAACATCCTTCGCAGGGGCTGCTGGATGCGCTGACGATTCGCGACCGGCTGGGGACGATTAAAAATTTGAACGTGACGATCCTGGGCGACATCCTGCACAGCCGGGTAGCGCGTTCGAACATTCATCTGCTGGGAAAATTCGGCTGCCGGTTCACGCTGTGCGGCCCGGCGATGTGGGTTCCGCGCGAGCTGGAGAAAATCGCACCCGGCACGCCGATTCGCTGCGTCTACCGGATCGAAGAGGCGCTGGAAGGCGTGGACGTCATCATGATGCTGCGCGTGCAGACGGAACGGCTGAATGATCCGCCGCTTTCCGCGGACGATTACGTTTTGCTGTACCAACTGAATGCGGAGCGGCTGCGCCGGGCGAGCCGAGACGCTATTGTGCTACATCCGGGGCCGATGAACCGCGGGATCGAGATCACGCCGGAGGTCGCGGACGGGCCGCAGTCCTGCGTGCTGGAACAGGTGACCAACGGCGTGGCGGTTCGAATGGCTATTCTGTATCTGCTGATCAGCGGCGCGACGGAAACGGACACTCATCCAGCGCTGGAAGTGAAACCGAAGGAATCCGCCAATGCTTGTGATTAAGAACGGGCGCATGGTTGACCCGGCGTCGAAGACGGACGCAGCGCTCGACGTTCTGCTGGATGGAGAGAAGATCAAAGAGGTCGGGCCATCCGGGAAAATATCCGCACCGCAAAACACGGAAGTTTTTGACGCTAGCGGATTGATCGTCGCGCCCGGATTTATCGACCTTCACGCACATCTGCGCGAGCCGGGGCAGGAATCTTCGGAAACCATCGAGACGGGGACGAGGGCAGCGGCGCGCGGGGGATTCACCGCAGTGTGCTGCATGCCGAATACGAAGCCGGTGAATGACAATGCGTCGGTGACGCGGTTCATACTGGATCGCGCGAAGGTCGCCGGTGGCGTTCGCGTGTGGCCGATTGGCGCGGCGTCGATGGGGAGCAAGGGCGAAGCGATTGCGGAAATCGCAGCGATGAAAGAAGCGGGGATCGTCGGCGTTTCCGATGATGGAAGACCAATTGCGACGGCCAAGCTGGCGCGCCAGGTGATGGATTATTGCCGGTCGCTGGATCTTCCGGTGATTGAGCATTCGGAGGATGTTTCGCTCGCTGCGGGCGCGGTGATGCGCGAGGGAGTGACTTCGACGCGGCTGGGGTTGCGCGGGATGCCAGCAGCGGCGGAGTCGGTTTGCGTGGCGCGCGACGTGCAGCTCGCGGAGTTGACCGGGGCGCGGCTGCATGTGGCGCATCTTTCGGCGAAAGCGTCGCTCGAGCAGGTGCGCTGGGCGAAGTCGCGCGGGCTGCGCGTCACCTGCGAAGTTACGCCGCATCACTTCACACTGATTGACGAGGACGTGCAGTACGATTCGCGGTTCAAGATGAATCCGCCGCTGGCGGCGCGGGAGGACCGGGAAGCGCTGCTGGCTGGATTGGCGGACGGAACAGTGGATGCGATCGCCACGGATCACGCGCCGCATGAGCCGGCGCTGAAGGATGTGGAATTCGATCGCGCGCCGTTTGGGATACTGGGATTCGAAACGGCGCTGGCGCTGGCGCTGGAACAATTGGTGCAGAACGGGCGAATTTCGCTGATGCAGATGGTGGAGCTATTCACGGCGGGTCCGGCGCGCGTGCTGGGCATCGAACGAAAGATCGCTGCAGGCCAACCCGCCGACCTAACCATTTTCTCGACCGAGCACGCCTGGACGTACAACGTGAAAGAATCGCCGAGCAAGTCGCGCAACTCTCCGTTCGACGGGCGGAACTTTAAAGGCAAAGCGATGGCCACCATCGTCGCGGGACGCGTCAACTACAAAACGTAACGCCGAGACCGGAGCGGAGCAGTGGGACTTTGGGACTTATTCAGCAAGCGCCACACAGATGAAGTGACGGGCACGAAAGTCCTTTTATGTACCTTGGGAGAGAAATTTGCCCAACTTCTTCGCGACGACCGCATTTCGTATTCTCGCTTCTACCGCGCCGTGATAGCGACAGAATTCTCCACCATTAAGCAGCTATCGCAAGCAATCGAACAGAGATATGACATCGTTCACCTGTTTTGCGACCTGTCTCCAAGCGGAATGGTCGTGGACGGTCGCGGCAATACGATCACTGGCACAGCGCTGATAGAGAAGTGCTCTGATTCAGACGTGAAGTTGCTTTGGATAGCAAATGAAAATAATCCAGAAGGCTACATCAAGGGCTTCAAACTCGCCGGGAAACACATAAATCTTGTCATGACAATCAATCGCAATGGCTCCAAGTTCTCGACGTTTTTCGAAAAGCTCCTCTCCAAGCTATCGCGCGGGGAAACTATGCCTGTGGCATGGGCAGCGTTGGCGCCGCAAACTCCTGGTCGGTCGCAGCAGGATTTGCCGGGCTGTATCTTCGCCGCTGGGCGCCCCGGCGTTAGGCTACGCTGAATTGTGCAGTTCCTGCCTATAAGAATCCTTCCTGCGGAGACAACCACTCTACTACTGCGGCGTCTTAATGTGCGGCGGGTTCGGCTGCGGGGTGCATGCCGTGTTGGGGGACTTCGTGGATGCCGCGGGCGGGGGGCTCAATGCGCTGGCGGTAGAAATGATCGAGCGGAACGCGGCCCTTGCCGATGGGGTAGCCCTTTTCGATGGCCTTAGTGACGTAGGCTTTGGCGAGAGTCGCGGCTTCGAGCAGTCCGCGGCCTGCTGCCAACTGCGCGGCCAGCGCCGAAGCAAAAGTACAGCCGGTTCCGTGCGTATTGTCTGTCTTCACGCGATCTCCACCGAGTTGGACCATTTCGGCGCCGTCAAATAGGACATCGACGGCACGTTCCATGTGGCCGCCCTTGACGATCACCGCGCGGGCGCCCATCTCGACGAGCTTACGCGCGGCCGCTTCCATGTCCGCCACATCTTTGATCGTCAGCCCGGTTAGAACTTCGGCTTCGGGAACATTGGGGGTGATGACGCTGGCGCGCTTCAGCAGCTCCGTGGCTACAAATTTGATTCCGGCGGCATCGAGGAGTTCCGCGCCGCTGGAGGACTTCATGACCGGGTCATGCACGACGTGCGCAAATTTGTGGGCGTCGAGGAATTCCGCCACCACTACCGCGTTGCCGCGGTTGCCGAGCATCCCAATTTTTACCGCGGCGATTTCGCAATCGTTTGCCAGCGCATCGAGTTGGGCGCGCAATTCCGCGCTGGGCGTGTTGTGAACCGTTTCTACGCCCTGCGTGTTCTGGACGGTAAGAGAAGTGATCGCAGCGACGCCATAGCAGCCATGGGCGGCAAAAGTTTTCAAGTCCGCAGCGGTGCCGGCGCCGCAGGATGGATCAAAACCCGCGATCGTCAGAAGGATGGGCGGCGCTGGGTGGCCGTGCCCGTTCGTGGTCATCGTCTTTTCTTACTCGAACAATGAAAATGGCCGGTCGCGTAGAGAAAACGGACCGGCAACTGCGAATGTACGCGCGTCAGTAGCTTGGTGCAACAGAAAAGTTCACGCGCGCGATGTTTGCGCAGTGGAATCGAATCTTTGCTCGATGGAGGGCAATCGCAGATAGACGAGGAAAAATACGCTCAACGCGGAAACTGCTGCTCCTGAGAACTTCCACCAAGTGCCAGGAATCAGAAGAAAGATAATTCCAGCCACCAGAAAAACCATCATCGAAAAAACGGCTAACAACAGGCCCTGACGTTTCAATCTCCAAAGCTTGAGACCTGCCGTATACGACACCCAGGCTAACGTTAGAAAACAAGCTGACACAAGCATCAGCCAAAAGCATAGCCAAAGGAACGCTCCTGGGTCCTGTCTAAACGAGGGCGCCACACCCGCTGTGTAAAGTTTGAAGAAAAAAACTCCCAGCAGAATGACGAACACTGGAGAAAAGGCAAACGCAAGCAACTCAGTACTGTGACTCCAATCGGTCGGGTTTGAGAGTCGATTGGCATATTTCTGCCTAGGAATCCTCTATCAAGGGAACAGGCCGCGGACAAGGGTGGCCTCGGAGACGCGGCCGACGGCGAGAATCATGGCGCCAGCGCGCGGGGGGACGTGATGCTTGCGCATGGTGTCCACCATTTCGTGGAAGGCGCGGACCATGATTTTCTGCAGGCGCGCCTTTACTTCGTCGACGTCCCACATCAGGCCTTCCTGGTTCTGCACCCACTCGAAGTAGCTCACGGTGACGCCGCCGGCGTTGGCGAGAATATCCGGCAGCACGATGACGCCGCGGCGCGCGAGAATTTCATCGGCGTGCGGGGTGGTGGGGCCGTTGGCGGCTTCCGCGACGATGCGGGCTTTTACGGCCTCAGCGTTGTGAAGGGTGATGACGTTCTCGAGCGCCGCAGGGATGAGGATGTCGCACTTCATCGTTAGCAGCTCGTCGTTGGTGGTGCGCGACGCCCCGGGCATGCCGACGACGGTGCCGGAACGCTCCTTGTAGCGAATGGCTTTGATGGGATCAATGCCGCGGGAATTGGTGACGCCGCCGCGGGTGTCGCTGAGAGCGATAATCTTCGCCTTCTTTTCAGCAAATAACCGCGCCGCGGTCGCGCCGGCGTTCCCGAATCCCTGAATCGCGACGGTTGCGCCGCGAAGCGAAATCTTTTTCAGCTTGCAGGCTTCCTCGACCACGTAGAGCAGTCCGCGCGCGGTGGCTTCGCCGCGTCCCTCGGAACACGACGCCGTGGGCGGCATGGCCGATGGTCATGGCATAGGTGTCCATGATCCAGGCCATGGTCTGCGCGTCGGTGTAAACATCCGGCGCGGGAATGTCCATGGACGGTCCGATGATCGGCAGAATTTCGCTGGCGTAACGGCGGGTCATGCGCTCGAGTTCGCTCTTGGACATGCGTTTGGGGTCGCAGATCACGCCGCCCTTGGCGCCGCCGAATGGGACATTTACCGTGGCGGTCTTCCAGGTCATCCATGCGGCGAGCGCTTTCACTTCATCGAGGGTCACGTTGGGATGGTAGCGGATGCCGCCCTTGCCCGGGCCGCGCGAAATGTTGTGCTGCACGCGGTAGCCGGTGAACACTTTAACCTGACCGTTGTCCATTTTCGTCGGCAAGGAAACTTCCAGCACGCGCTTGGGAGTGCGCAAAATCTGCCGCAGGCCGGGATCAAGCTTCAGGAATTCGGCCGCCATGTCGAATTGAATCTGTGCGATGCGAAAAGGATTCAGGTCCTCGCGGGGAGCTATGCGGGGCACCATGGGAGGCGCGCCTATCTGTCTTATCGGGGCTGTGGGCTTTGCGACCGTGGCCATCGGCGTCGGTCCTTTCGTCTACGCGATTTGTCTAAGAAACTCTGTTTTCACTTGGCCCAAGTTCAAAATTCGTTAGAGACGAATTCCGTCTATTCGTTCGCGGCAAACTTCCTCACGTTGACGGCGTATGCATCCCGGCAGGCAGGCGAGCAAAAGTGGAGGAGCTCGCCGTCTTCCCGCAACGGAATGGAAATCGTTTCGTCCACGTGCATGCCGCACACGGGATCGCGCACTAGCCGGTGTGCCGCTGCAGGGGCCGGAATCCCGTCAGAGCCATCCGCGGTTTGCGGCGCACGGGCTTTGTCATCGCGGAGCAAACCGCCAATGATGCGGCGCAAGAGCCGCACGCCCCAGGAAACGACAAGCAGCCAGAACAGAAATCTCACGATGCGAGCGAGAAAGTTCATCTTAATGATTGTGTGCTGATCGGCCCCTTTTTGCCAAATAACCCCAGTAGCGCCGTGAAGGGAGTGTATGCAAGGCGAAAAGGGCCCGTCAAACGAAAAGGTGTGATTTCAAGGGGTTGCGAGGCGAATTGTGCCCTACCTTTTGGGGCAAATGAGGCTCAAATTTGACTTAACACATTTAATTACAATAAGTTACAAGGAAAATGCGCGTCCATCGGCTGAGAAGGGCGCCAAGGGGCAAATTTATGCGCTGGCGGGAACGCACGTACTTACCCCGCTGCCGGAATGCGGTCAATTCCCATGTATGGGCGCAAGACTTCAGGGATCAGGATCAAGCCATCCGCCTGCTGATAATTCTCCACGACGGCGATCCACGTGCGGCCGACGGCGAGCCCGGAACCGTTCAAGGTGTGAACGAAGTCGCTCTTGCCGCCGGATTTTTGCTTGAAGCGGATGCCGGCGCGGCGGGATTGAAACGCTTCGCAGTTGGAGCAGGAAGAAATTTCGCGGAATTCGGTGCTCGCGGGCAGCCAAACTTCGATGTCGTATGTTTTGGCCGAAGCAAACCCCATGTGGCCGGTGCAAAGCAGCACGGTGCGATAGTGCAATCCCAATTTTTGAAGTATGGTTTCCGCATTTCGTGTAAGAGACTCGTGCTCTTGGTAGCTTTTCTCCGGATGGGTGAACTTGAAGAGCTCAACTTTCTGGAATTGATGCTGGCGGAGAATGCCGCGGGTGTCCTTTCCGGCGGCGCCAGCTTCGGAGCGGAAGCAAGCGGTCCAGGCGGTGATGCAGATGGGGAGTTTTTCTTCGGGGATGGTCTCGTCGCGATAGAGATTGTGGAGCTCGACTTCAGAAGTAGGCGTGAGCCAGAAGTCGGTGTCCTGGATCTTGAAAAGATCAGCGGCAAATTTCGGCAATTGGCCTGCGCCGGTGAGCGACGCGGTGTTCACCAGGAAGGGCGGCAAGATTTCCGTGTAGCCATGCTCGCGGGTGTGGACGTCGAGGAAAAAATTGGCGAGGGCGCGTTCGAGTCTGGCGCCCCACCCTTTGTAAACGGCGAAGCGCGCGCCGGTGATTTTCGTGGCGGCGGCGAGGTCGAGGATACCGGCGCGCTCGCCGACTTCCCAATGCGGCTTGGGAGCGAAATCAAATTTAGGAGGCACGCCCCAGCGGCGGACTTCGGCATTGTCAGCCGGGCTCGCGCCGACGGGCACGGAGGAGTGCGGAACGTTGGGAATCGTCAGCAGCAATTCGCGCTGCCTGGCGTCCAATCCAGCGATGCGCTCGTCGGATTGCTTGATGCGCTCGGAGACCCGCTTCATTTCGACGATCAGCGAGTCGGCGTTCTGCTTTTCCTTTTTGAGGCGTGCGATTTCTTCGCTGGCCTTGTTGCGCTGCGCTTTGAGCTGCTCGGTCGCGGTGATGAGTTCGCGGCGCTCCTTGTCGAGCTTGCGAAAAGCGTCCAGGTTGATCGAGGCGCCGCGCTTTTTCGCCATCTCGGCGAAGACATCCAGGTGGTCTCTAAAATAATTCAGGTCATGCATGGCCTTCGAAGGATACCGTAATCCGCAAGACCCGTGTAGCGCGGGGTTGCGGACCAAAGCCGTCAGCCGAACATTCTTACGAAGGACGCACGCGGAATGAAACGAGCATAAAAAAGTGAAGCAGATGATCGTGGACCGCGCCTAGACCGGAAGTACTTCCGTACCAAAAAAAGTGAACCCAGCGGGAGCGGGAAGTACTGGAAATATTGAACCCAGCGAGCTATCGACGGGGAATCCGCTGGACAGCAAGCTAGGCAAGTAGTCGGAAGTCATTTGGATTTTCTGGAGTAACACCACGGTTGTGACCTGTTTGCTCCTGTGTGTCGTCCTGCTGCTCGCGAGCGCAGCAGAACGGCCAGAGAAACCGGACTGACTTCGGATTACAGTACCCTCCATCCCCACGCCCGAGCGGCCGGTGCCCCCACCGGCCGCTCATTTTTTTGGTTCACAGTTCATTGTTGACACTTATCAGTCAGAAAGACGGAAGTTTCGGCCTTCCGGGTTTCGCCGGAGAGTGGCCCTTTCTCTCCACTGCGCATGATTCGTCCCGGCCTAAGAAGCGCGTTAGTGGCAGGCCGACGGAGGGGCTAGACAACGGGCGAGGTGACAGGGGTGCAGGGAGGAGAAGGCCGTAGAAATGAAAAAGGGGGCTGGCGCAAGCCCCCCTTTTCGTAATTGACGCCCCAAACCGGTAACCGAGTCGAGGATCGGTTCCGGCCACCCCGGGAAGCCAATCTCTATAAGTTGAGAATCAGAGAGCAAACCGCATGCCAGCGGTGACTGTTCCAGGGGAAACTACCGAGATGATTGAAAGTAGGGCGGTTAGCATCAGGTTCGGTCAAGAAAGCCCGATGTTGCATAGACCAAGTCTACAAAATCCCACAGAATGAAGGCGCGACTCTCCATTCTTTGGGAGCGTTGAGGGCGGTTTCTGTTGGATAGATGCATGATTTGCCGTACTGGCAGCCGCCAGGTAAAGAGCGCTAGCGGGCGCAAAAAGAATTTCGTTATTGTTGATTTTGGCGAAACCCATCATTTCAATACGATGTGGACAATTTCGCCGCGGACAAGATTGCAGAGAAGCAAGCATCGAAAGGGATGTGTAGCCGATTGGCCGCACGGGTGCCTTCTCAGCGTTTGAGCGTAAAGACGGTGTCGATGGTGGTGTAGATGCGCACGTTTTGGCCATTCACAACGAAGGGCTGATATCTCCACTGTTTGACCGCGTCCATGGCGGCCTTCGAGAGAGAGCAAACGCCTTTGGCGACTCGTAACTCTCCAACGCTGCCGTCTTCCTGAATAACGGCGAGAAGCCGAACTGTGCCCTGGATGTAACCGCGGCGGGCATCTTCCGGATAGACCGGAGGGACGCGCTTCAGGAGTCTTCCGGATCCAACATTGCCTCCAAGTTTGACGGGCTTATTGGATCTGGCCGCCGCTGGGATATCGGACGATTTGTGCCTCAACTCGTCGAAAAGCAATCCATCGGGGATGTTGATGCGGCCGATGTAGCGGAAAGCACCGTCCGCGTACACAAAAGAATTCATCTGCTGATAGCTATTGCCGTTGCGAAAAGTCGCTTCATAGAGAGGAACCTGCCCGGCGCGAGCAAGGAGCAACGGATAAACATAATCATCAGCATGCTCGTCGCAAGGCTTGTCAAATTTCCTGATCTCGATTTCGTTGAATTTCATGTCATCCAGATGATCGAACGTGCCCTTCAGCACCTGAACCAACGCATGTGAAACGGGGATGTATTGCTCGGCCATGTGCTCGCCGGCATCGGAGCCAAACATCTGCGTAAACCACTTTTCCGGATCCGGAAGCACAAAACTGCTAAGGATCGCGTCTTCTGCGGTCCTGTCGCCGGACTTGCGAGCCTTCTGAAGATCATGAAGTTCTCTGTCCAATCCACCGCTTTTCTCTGAATACGCGGATGGCGGGGCAGTCGCGGGAAGTGGTTTCGCTAATTCCGCAGAGTTGCCCGCCGGTTGGCCGCCTCTCAAATTGAAAGTGAGCTCCACAGGAATGACCAATTCGACCGGCGCGCCATTGAAAAGCGGAGGCTCGAAGGACCACTGAAGAACCGCAGCTCTCGCTGCTTCGACGAGCAGGGTGGGGCCATTGAGAGGCGTCACCTCCTTGACGGAGCCATCACTTCCAATTACGGCTTCGAGAATAACGGTGCGCGAGAGGCTTTGATCACGGGCGTCCTCGGGATATACGGGCTGTGGTTTGCGGATCGCTTTCGGAACCGGCCCCCCGGCAAATTGACGAATGCGGAGAGGTTTGGAGGAGTCCAGAGACTGGAGCGTTGCGATGTCTACATAACGAAAAATGCCGGCCACCTGGATAAAGTAGCCAATCGGAATGACGGAATTGTCAGACAGGTCAACGAGCTTCGCGGAAAAGAAAAGCTGGCCATTCTTCATGGCATCCGACAGAGCCCGCTCAAGGGGAGCAAGTGGTCGGCCGGCGGAAGCTACAAGAGGGCTGGCTAGAATTTCCCGTTCGCGGGTTTTCGCCGTCGCAAGCTGCTTGCGAAGTTCTTCTTCGCGACCGTTGGGATTGACGGAATAGGCGACGGTCATTCGCTTCGCGAGATCGGGACCGAGAAGATCGTAAAACCAATTCCCCGGATTAGGGATTTCCAGCTGGTGGAAGGCGGCAGAAGATTTGGCAGAATCATCGGAAGCGGCGGCTTCCGAGAGTTGTTGGAGGAAGGACTTTAGGCCAGCGGCGGTCTCCGGAAATGCCGGCGATTGTGTCTGCCCAGCCGCTGGAAGAACCCGGCCCAAAAAGAGCGCCGCGATCAGAAAAAGAAACGTGGATAACAGAGGGCGGAAATACATCCAGCGCGCGGCATCCCAAGATTCTCCCCGTTGAGGTGGCTTTCTCTCCCATGAAGTTAATGGAAGAGACAACGAAGTTCAACTGTTTCTCGTTTGAGGGTGCCCGAACGACGACACGCCGAATCCATGGTTAGACGAAAGATGGGCTCTCCTCCCCGCAGGCGCTCAGGCGCCGATGGAGGAGCGGAGGGCTTTGGCGAGGGATTGGCTAAAGCGCTGGACATCGGCTTCGTGTTCGGCTTCGACCATGACGCGGGCGAGCTGCTCGGTTCCGGAGTAGCGAAGAACCACGCGGCCATTGTCGCCAAGCGCGGATTGGGCTTCGGCTAAGGCGCGGGAGACTTCCGGAAGCGTCTCGAGCGGCGGTTTCGAACGAACCTTCACGTTGACGATCAGTTGCGGATAATCCCTGAGGCCTTCGATGAGCGATTCGATTTTGCCGTGTATAGAAACCAGCGAGGCAATTTTTGCAGCCGTGAGCAGGCCGTCGCCGGCAGGGCTGTCCTCGAGAAAAATAATGTGGCCGGACTGTTCGCCTCCCAGCACGGTGCCGCTGCGAAGCATTTCTTCGAGAACGTAGCGATCGCCGACGGCAGCGCGGGCCAGCGCGATATTTTCGCGGGCCAGAACGCGCTCGAGACCCAGGTTGGACATGGAGGTGGCGACGACGCGGCCGCCCTTGAGCTTATTTTGAGATTTGAGGAAACG
>WNFJ01247621.1_pt2 | contig 13266 bp, 14 predicted proteins | sample 5400461 | NCBI WGS metagenome assembly WNFJ01 (sample SAMN13153349, study PRJNA577476) | soil metagenome | isolation source: 115 cm saprolite on Douglas fir-dominated hillslope | place: USA:California | collected 2013-09-17 | reverse complement strand
AGTGACGGCGAACTGCCTGCATCCCGCGACCTATATGGCGACGACCATGGTGCGGCAGAGCGGCGTGACGCCTATCAGCACCGTCGAGGAGGGAGCGGAAGCGATCCTGAACCTCGCGGTGGCAGACGAGCTCGATGGACGTTCCGGCCAGTTCTACAACGGCCTGCGGCCATCGCAGCCGATCCCGCAGGCCTATGACGACGCGGCGCGCGAGCGACTGCGTGTGCTCAGCTTGCGACTAACCGGGTTGGCGTAATCAGCCTAGGGCGTACTTATAAAATCGCGCATATCTTGGACGGCGGAGTTTCAACCAGACGACTAGTCTAACGACTCCCGCGGAATTCATCCCACCTCCTTCATCTCGCGCAGCCTCTTTCGGTCTTTCCCCGGCGCTTCGCCAAACTGCCGGCGATATTCACGACTGAATTGCGAGGCGCCGCGGGCCACCAGCACTATTTCTTCACTTGCGCGACCCTGCTGAACTCAGAGTTGGCCTCCGCGGAGCAATGGCTTGCTCTGACGCTTGCGCCAGATGGGACTTGGGGTGCGGCGGCAGAAGGCGTGATCGACATCGTCAGCGCGGGCTCCGGACGGCTGCATCTACTCTATCAGATGACCGTCACAACGGCGTGAGCGGCGTGGCCGTCGTAATAGAAACAATTTGAGCTGCGCAGGTGTGACGCGGATCACATTCGACGCGCCGCTTTCCTCATATGTCCCGGATAACGAGATGCATCCCTTTGGAAGAAGGAGAGAGGTATGACTTGGAGTTCCAACAGCACGAGCGTCGCGGAGATCAGGCAGGCCTGGAGCGATAACAAGGCCGGGGCTCTATTGAATGACAGGAATACTTAACGACCTGGACCTGGGATGGTGCGCACTCGAGCCAGCGGCAAAAATTTGGTTGTGGTTCGCGGCCGGGAGCCGCTTCGTTATGCCCTTTCGTTATGAACGTCCGAAACCAGGTTTCAGATGTAGCCGAATCTCCACTTTCTCAAATGATCGCAAAAACATAATCGATTTACCGCAAGATTGAAAACAACACCGCAAGATCTCTCAAACTTACGCCACTACTTGCACGATAACACCGCAAGATCTCTCAAACTTACGCCACTACTTGCACGATATAGAACGGCTTGCGCCACCACGGAAGGAACGTCCGCATTCGCCAGGCTGATGATCGATAGTAAGAGGAACGAGTGCTCATGAGCACGTTGAATGGTCCCTTCCGGGGCGGCGATATCGGCGGCGGATGTCATTCCGAGCCGCTCCCGGCCGCGCAGGCGACGATACTCGAGAGCGCCGGCTTTGCCGGAGCGCCACGATTGGATTTCGAGGCGTGGGAGGCGTTTCTGCGAACAAGTTGCGGCAACCAGCCGGATGTTGTCGACCGCAACGCCTTTACCGGTTGCGTGCGACCCATGAGCGTTTGCGGCCTGGACGCGGCTGAGCTCAAGATCGAATGCGGGTTCACGCCCACGGAGTTCGGTCGCGACGCTTACAGGTCCGAGCGGACGCAACGGGATGCCCGCCTCGTCGGCGCCGACTACTACTATGCGGTATTTCAGATCGCCGGCCGATCAGTGATGACCCAGAACGACGAGGCCGCGCAGCTCGCCGTGGGCGATGTTGCATTGCTCGATGCGGCCCGGCCTGCGGCATGCTTTGCCGGGGACTCGCACTGGCTGCGTCTGCAACTGCCGCGCCGGTCGCTCCTGTCCCATCTCGGATGCGAGCCGCGAGGCGGTTTGCACGCGCACGGCGAAACCGCGGCCGCGCATCTGCTGTTCGACCTTGTTCGGAATGTCGACACAGGCGACGGATCGGCGGTCTTTCCCGCCGATTCCTACATGCGGCTTGCGGTCTACGATCTCCTCGGCGCGCTGTTTGCGCCGCCCGATCCGCTCCCGGTTTCGCGTCATGCGGACCGACTGTTCGCGCGCATCCGCGACGTCATCAAGGACGGCTTTGCCGATCCGGATTTCGGCGCGCGCGGGGTCGCAGCCGAAGCGGGGATATCGCTGCGTTATCTCCAGAAGCTGTTCACGACGCGTGGTTCGACCTGCAGCGAATTCATCTATTCGCTTCGTTTGGATCACGCCGCGCGCCTTTTGCATCGCCGCGCGTGGCTGGAGACAAACCAGCCTCTCAGCGAGATCGCGTACGCGTGCGGCTTCCGCGACTACACCCATTTCGCGCGGAGATTTCGCCATCGGTTCGGCTACCCGCCGGGCGGTCACTCCGGACGAGAAACAGTGCGCGCCGGTACGGGTAAAAGGGCGCCCCGGGCCCACGACGTCCCGCCTCCGGCGGTTTAGATCCTGCCCGCAAGACCGATCCAGGCCGTCAAAACGGATCAAGTCGAGAGCTTGCGTCCGGCTGATGCGCGAACCCGCGTGCGGACGTGGGCCTCCTCTGCGATGAGATAAGGAGGCTGTCGATGACCATCCAGTTTTCGCGCCGAGGCATGGCCGCGCGCCCAACCAGCGCGCTGAAAGCCAGATCGAGCCTGGTGCACAGGCTTGTTCGGGCTCACGACGATCCAGGCAAGCAGCGCATACGGGCGTGGCTCAGAGAGCTCGACGATGAACAGCTCACGAGCCTCGGTCTCACGCCCGAGGACATCCTCGTTCTGCGCCACTGAACTTTCTGCCCTGTTGCGAAAACCGGCCCCGCGGAGCCACCATGTTCGATAGAAATAATTCCTTGCCTCTGTCCTTGTTCTTGCAGGCCGAGCGGCAGGCGCGTCTCGACAGTCGCGTCATCAAAGCCGGCATGCGCGGCACCATGAGCAGGTTGGCGGAATGGCTCAGCGCTCTCGGCGCGTGGGGCACCCGGCTGGCGCACGACCTGGCCGACGAACGGCTCCTGCGCAGCGCCATCCGCGAGCTCCATCAGCTCGACGATCGTATGTTGGCAGACATCGGCATCACCCGAGGTGAGGTCGAATCCGCGGTGCGCAATGGACTGCCCACTCGCCTGACCCACAATCTCCGTCAACACGCTGCTTCGGGCACGATAGGCATGCCTCATTGATCTTGAACGCGACTATCACCGCAAGTTTCGGGCAGCGCCCCGCAACAGGTTAACCCCGCAACAGGTTAAAGAGGCTATTGATGGTCAATGCAACACGGCAGGTCGCGCGGGATCAACGGGACAGTTCGGCAGTCACTGAATCTGAACAAGACGTAATCCGCTCGCTTGGATCGCTTGAGCACCTGTTTTGGCTACTTGATCAGCGTCACTTCGTTCACTTTGCGGTGACGGTGCTGATTTCTGGTGAGACGAGTCCGTGTGATTGGCGGAGAGCACTCGATCGCCTCCAAAAACGGCACCCAATCTTGTCGGTGTGCATCGATGGAGAGCCAGATTCGGCCCCCTTGTTTCGTCAGGCGGGCGCCGCACCGATACCGCTGCGGATTCTGGAGGAAGAGCCTGAGCTGCGCTGGGAAGCCGAAGTTGAAAAGGAGCTGGCGACGCCTTTCAACCCAAGTCGAGCACCGCTCATTCGCGCCGTTTTGATTCAGGGCGCCCGAGATGCCGCTTTCATGTTGGTTGCTCACCACTCGATCGCGGACGGTCTTTCGCTTGCCTATGCAATACGGGACACGCTTGATGCGCTCGCCGGCCGCTCCCTACTGCCGCTCCCTTGGTTACCTTCGCAAGACGACGTGATGAACGTGTCGGACAGCCTTATGGACGGCCAGGAGCAGGATCAGGCGGGGGCCGCGATGCCTGCTATCTATCGGCCGCATGACAATGCTCGCCCGACGGTCAAAGCGCTTCGACTGTCACCGGGTCTCACCTCAAGCGTTAGAAACCGCGCGCGACAGGAAGGAACCACGGTTCATGGCGCGCTTTGCGCGGCACTCGTGCTTGCGTCCCGGGAGGTGTTCGCCGCGTGGCGGGAGATCCCGCTCCGGATCCTTTCGCCTATCAACGCGAGGCCATTGTTGGACGCGGACGAGAGTTGCGGCGTCTTCCTTGGCGCCGCTACGAGCGTGTTTGACAAACAAGCAATAGATTTTTGGGATATCGCTCGCGACGCGAGAATCGATGTGGCCGCCAATAAGACTACTGAAAAGATCGCGGCGCAGCTCTCTGAATTCCGCCGGGTTGTTGGCAATGGCGCGGATGTGGCGACGGTGGCAGAGTTCGTTGCCAAAGTCTTCGCAAGTGAGGTTCTATTGACAAACTTGGGGAGTCTTTCGTTCGACCGACAGTTCGGACCTGTGACGCTCAAAGCGATGTTTGGGCCGGCGGTACTGACCGGCTTCGAGGGCCACCAGACAATTGGCGTAGCGACGGTGAATGGAGCGCTGTGTCTATTGCATACAAGCCATACGCCGCCACAGGGACTACTCGAGAAAACGCAGAGCGTCCAGGGCGCGCAGGCAACCGCGACGAATGCTGTCGCCATCGGGGCGGGCTCGGTCGCGAGCGCGCCCAACACGGTCTCAGTCGGCTCGCCCGGCAACGAACGACGCATCACCAATGTGGCACCCGGCATCGCACCGACCGATGCCGCCACGTTCGGACAGCTCACCAGCGTCGCGACGGGAATCCAGTCGCAGATCAACAATGTGGATCGCCGACTGCGTGACGGCGTGGCGGTCTCGATGGCGGCCGGCGGCGTCCCCGCGGTACCGCAAGGCCGAAGGGTCGGTGTCTTCGGCAACATCGCAACCTACGACGGGCACGGGGCTGCCGGCGTCGGGCTGACCGGCGTCCTTTACGAAACACGGGGCTATCAGGTCCAGGCCAATGGGGCGGTTGGAGTGGGTTTCGATACCTCTGTGGTGGGCGCCCGCGGAGGGATCGGTGTGTTCTGGTGAGCCGTCGATGCCCGGACGAACGACCTGGCAAGTTCGCGCCTCGGCATTCCGCGGCGAATACGGTGTCGGCTTCCAAGAGGCGAGCTTAGTCGAGCTCGCCGTGCGATGCATGACATGGGGTGTTGCGGCGGCAGGCCTATTGCCGCTCCCGGCCGCCGCCCAGCAGACGGAATGGGAAAAGCTCCCGCGCATGCAACTTGAGCGGCAATTCGCCGGCCCCTTGCAGGACACGATCATCCAGCGGTGGCGCGATCCGGCCGATGGAACGATCTGCTACATCTATCTGCCGATCTCGGCGCAGCACTCGCCGCCGACTCAAGCCGGCTTCGTGCAGTACGGCGCCAATACGATCGGCTCGATCAGCTGCGTCGCGGCTGGGGCGCGTCCAGCCAGTGCCACTCCCTCGCAATCGCGCGGCGGCGCCCACGCGCCCGCTCAGGCGCCGGCGCCGAAGTAAACCTCGCGCCACAGGCGATTCGATCTCGCGCGGGCGGCTGCTCGCGAGTTTTCTCGCTGCTAGAGGTCGCGCTGGCGACGGCCGCTTCTCCGTGCCCATGTATCTGTTGATGACAATTGGTCTTCAGCTTCACTTGCTCCGGTTACTACAGGGTGAACTTTTCCCGCAGGGACGCTGTTCCATAAACTCAACTGTGCTTGTCCGACTCCCGAACATTGGAACTTTTCACTTCTTCTGTTGCCCTGTCGCAACATGGGTTGGCGAATCGCGAGCGGTACACCCGGATACCGCAGAAGCAGGTCGGCTCTGTGATGTAGATTGGGCACTGGGAAACTCATCGGGGGATAGTCATGCGTCACATCGCGACTGCACTGCTTGCAACAACGGCGCTTTTTGTCGGTTTGGCTCAGAGCGCTTCCGCTGCGGATAGGGGAGTGCCCTACAGGGCAGCACCGCCGCCGCCTCCAGCGCCGGTGTTTAGTTGGACCGGCTTCTACGTGGGTGGCCATGGCGGCTGCGCACACGACAGGAAGAATTACACACCTGGGCCCTTCCGTAATGCTGATCCGGCTGGTCCCTCCGCTTTCACCATCGACACGGCAAACGGCGGTGGATGTTACGGGGGCGCGCAGGTCGGCTACAATTACCAGGTGGCGAGTTGGGTCTTTGGCATTGAAGCTGACGGCTCTTGGGGCAGCATCAAATCAAAGACCAACCTGCTCGAAACTGAACCGGGTGCAATCGAGACTCTTGCTCTATACGACCAAAAGCTGACTTCGTTCGGGACCGTTCGCGGTCGCTTGGGCTATACATGGAATTGGGGAACTACGCCGACCTTGTGGTATGTCACCGGCGGCTGGGCCTGGGCGAGGAACGAGCTAACGACGACCGCGCTCGATGGCGTCGTAAACACTTTGACGGATTCTCAAAGTCACACCGGATGGACCATCGGCACCGGGCTCGAAGTCGCGCTCGGCTGGAATTGGTCGCTTAAGGGCGAGTATCTCTACATGGACCTCGACAACAAGACCTATGCCACCGCCTTTATCACCGACGATGGTGCCTTACCTGGGACCAGGATCGCCAATGTCGATCTGAAAATTCACACGGTCAGAATCGGTCTGAACTACCGCTTTGGCGGCTACGGCTACGGCGCTTACTGATCTTCGCAAACCTCCCGTCTAAAACTGGGCCGCTTGCACCCGCGAGCGGCCCGGACTTGAAGCCCCGGGCACCGTCACCCTCCGGGGCTTTTCTTTTGGCCGCCTCAATTGGCGGCCTCGTCATGATGGGCTCACGATCCATGCCGACGCATAGCCGCAAGCGCAGCGTGTGCCCGCCACTCGCCGCCGGGGCCCTCGAGCTGCGGTGGCGCTATCCATGATGCTGTAGTCCGGCCGGCCATAGGTTAATCTGAACCGCCACGGCTTTGGCGTACACGTATTTGGCGAAGCGCGCCCGCGTGATTGACACCGGGTCAGCGCGAGCGCCGTCGAAGGTCATCACCAGGCGTGAGTCCTTCTCCCCGTGCACGCCTTCGGAGACGCGGCGCGCTTCCAGCTCTCCACCGAAGAGCAGGACGTAGATTCCCTCCCCCTCGAAGGCGCGCACTTCGCGCGTGGTAAGCGTGGCGCCGGCGGGCATTAGCGGCCCCATCTTATCGTCGCGTACCGTGAACACCCCCAAGGTGGGCGCCGCCGTTGACGTCGTCTGTCGAGTCATGGTCGTAGTCTCCGAGTCTCCTGGCGGGCGCGGCGCCCTATCTTGTCCAACAGGTCTCGCGTTACCTTAATCGAAGCTTTAAGGAACGCCGCAATCTCCGCATCGGCGGACCCAAGTGCGCGAAGCTCGGCCTCTTTCGCTGGAAGGTCGTGCTGTGTGTAATATTTCCACAGCGCTTGGGGATCGCGGGCGCCCGCTTTAATTGCCTCCAAAATGGCTTTGGCGCACTTCTTGCCGTGCTCGGTTCCTTTCTTCCGAAAATCCCCCGATCGTAGCAGGTCCGTCAGCCATGACGCGCCACCGCATGGGCCCCGCGCGTTGCAATGGCTGTTACTATCCGCGCGCGCGATTCCGTCATGTCATGGATGGCGTTATCGTCCATGGCATCGACGGTGTTCTGCAGGGTCACGACGTCGGCCCGAATGCTCCCGAGAAGCACACACGATGCCGTCGGCGGATCATCCCATAGGTAATGATCAAGCAATTCCAACTTCGCCATAACCTCATGGAGGTCATAGGCGGGCGTTGCGGCGAGTCGGCGAGCGAAGTCGTCGGCGACGTTCCTCAGCTTTTGCGCGGAGCCGTTGGCCTTTGGCGCCGCGGCGCGCGCGCTCTCTAGCTTTGCACGCGCTTCGAGCCAGCCGGCAAAGAGCTGTGCAAACTGACCGCCCCTGTCGGGGCTCAACGTGCTGAGCGTCACCACCGAGTTAGTTTTGCGCCTGCCAACAGGCTGCTCACCTTACCGCGCTCCACGCTGATGCCTCGTGAGTTTCGTTTGATGAGGTTCGAGAGCTAGAGTATCCTCAAGCCAGGCTGCTCCCACCTTCGTCTCATGCTGCGCGCCGCAGTGCGGGCATTCAAACCGCACTGAATTGGACCAGATGCGGGCTAGGGTCGCGTAGTCAGTGTAAAGCTGAAGATCAACCGGCTGTTGGGTCTCCGGGCACCGACAAATGAGTTTGCGCATCGCGTCGCCCCAAATCTCAAAAAAAAGAAATAGGGCTACTTGCTCGCGGCCTTCTTGCTTATGACCCCCCGTCTCTGGGGTGGGGGGTGTATCGCATGCTCTTCACGGTGACTGCATGACGGCTTCGGCCTTCACTGCAAGCCGGCCTTCCGCATCGTCACGCCCTTCCCTTACGTCGGCGAGCTGGTTGCGATAAAAGTTGAGTACGAAGAGACGAATAGCCGATGACAGATTGCCCTGCCGCCGCTCGGAATCGATCGCGGTGACTAGGTCCGACAAGCTAATGTTTCGCCCGCTGGCGATTTCCTTCAGGCTATTCCAGAATGCATCTTCAAGACTAACGCTCGTCTTGTGGCCAGCGGCCACAATAGAGCGCTTGGCGACCAGAGATTTCATGGCAACACCCCACCCTGTTGTAGTAAATTCGTAACATCGGAACAGAAAATTGGTCCTGCGGTGTGGCTGCCTGAAAAGAATTCTAGAGCGTTGCAAAAATCACACAGATCAGTGCAACAGGCCATCGCTTGACCGCCGCTCGCGCTACGTTTTCATCATTGCAATTCGCGCAAGCAGTTCGAGGCAGTGGTACCAAAGCAAGGAACTCGGTGCGCTCGCGCAGAAGGTTACGACCGAGACCTAGGCGGTGAAGGAAAGCTTCAAGGCGTGCAAGAAAGCAGCGTGAATCTCAGCCTGCCGCGGAGCCACCCCAATGCACGATGCTTTTTCCGCCGCAGCACGAACCCTTTGCTCTGGTGTTTTCGTGTCTGCCGGGCCTGATTGATTCAGGGAAAGATAAAGCGTGACATCCGCGCGGATTCAGCTACCTCAATCAGCGACTTCAGTCTGCGTCGTCGACGATCTCATCAGTGCGGACGCAACCATCGGCTCGCTAACGCATCAGATGGCATGCTACTTTTTTGAGAGTGTGCCGTAAGCGACGATTGTGTTGGCTTCGATACTGCCAAACCAGAACAACGCCAGATCGTTACCCGCTCGCGCAACCGTGATAGTTCCGTCGGGACAGCGCCCACCCTTGTCGACCGCGCCCTTAGTGATGATCTCGACGAAGAAGACATAGGATTTCGACGCCCCGGCGCGAGCAAGCGTTCCCGTGCAGTCGAGGTCAGGATACCTCGTCTCTGCCCCTCTGGGGCCGATGACGAGCTCGAATTTATAGGGCGTTTGGCTGCCGACCTGGGTGAGTTGACCGCTCCAATTTCCGACGATTGATGGGCCTGGAGGCGCAGGAGCCTTCTTGCCTTTCGGCGGGCCGGGGACGGGCTGAGCTTCCGCCGGCGGCGTTGGAAGTGGGGGAGGCGGTGGAAATTGCGCGGTCGCGGGAGCAATTCCGCAGATAGCAAGAACCAGGACGACAGCGCAGTAGAGGAATCCCTTAGCCATGAGTTGCTTCCGCTGGTTGCTGGACATCATTCCTCGATCGCTGCCATTTCTCCCACACCCGCTGTCCGTGCGCGCTCAGCTTCGACGACCGCCCGATAGGCCTTTGGGTCATCTGCAAAGCCGGCTTGTGACGCTAGATAGCGCTCGTATAGCCCGCTGAAACCCAATGCTTTGGTTTCCTGTTCGTATCCGTCCCAGAGACCGATCAGCACAAGAAGCACAAAGCCGGTGAGCGCAAAGGCGGCCAAGCTAAGGAGAATGCGACAAATCATCCTCGTCCGTGATGATCACGTCCGCGAATCGATCTTCGATCACGATCATTAATTCCAGGCGGTCGAGCCAGTCGGCCCCCAGATCATCAGTGAAGTGCGCTTCATCCGTCACACGTTTGACGTCGACGCCTAGCTGGTTGGCAATGAGAGTGCGGACATCATTGCAGGCAAGGACTTCTCTCGTAGCCGCTGCCTTCGGACTCGATTTCAAGCTGGCGATGCTCATGACAAGGCCCCCGAATCGGTAGAAAGCCGGCAGCGGACCATGAAATCCGCCCCGCAATGTGGCTCGGGGGAACTCCTGCTCGCCTACCGTCCGATCTACACGCTGTTATGCACCTACAAATCGTCGAAGCAGACAGCCAACTTACCCGGCGGTATGTAGCAAGCGGGCCACACTGCTGAACAATGTGATCGGGGTTACAGAAAGCCGCAGCGCGGGCGGAACTGACCAAGCGGCCGGATGTTAAGTGGTCACGTTCGGGCCTGGGGGCGATACCACTCCCGAATATTGGATCGATGGGCGGCGAATCTGGGCCGCTCGGAAGGCGCCATAGCGGAAAAGGCCGTGCCGTTCCCGGGCGCTGTCCGTCGATCCCTAGTCGTTCTTCGTTTCGCTGCGCTCGACCCATTTACGCGGCGGGGTTTTCTGCGGTTGTTCCTGCCCATGCTGGACGACTTCTAGAACGTCGGGATCACGTCGCTCCGACACTTACTCGTGCGATTGCTTCGATGACACGGTGTCTCCATCGGGTGAGAATAAACGGATGTCTCCATCGGCTGGTCAGGCACCATCGTTGAGTTCGAAGCAGCTCGCACGACAATCGAGGATGTGGGTTTGTCCGGCCTGGCACAGCTCCACAGCTAGAGCGCGTCGTGCAATCCTCGTCACCGCGCTATGTGCTGCAGCCCCACTGGCGCACGCGCAGCTGCTGCCCAGCATCGAATCTCTGAAGGAGTCCTATGTGGCCTGCGTGCAGAGCGCCTTTGTGCGCCGCCTGGATGACTTCGCTGTGAACGGGAACCTGCCACAAGCGGCCGAACGCGCGTTTCTCGACTGCCAGATTGAGGAAAATGCCCTCTACACAACTGCGGTAGCCTCGGGGCCCGGGCATGCTCAGGCAATTGCCCTGATCCGTGCCGCGGTCCAACAACTCAAGGCCAACCTGAAGGCCGAAATGCTTGCACCGCCACCGGCGATGCCCCCAAAAATATAGCACCAGACATTCGCAAACCTCAGTGCCCCATCCCCACGCCGTGCTCGGTTTTCCGTTCGGCCGGTTCACACTCGCGTCGCTCGCCATCATGAATGGCAAAGGGGTATCACTGTGTGTGGCGCCCGCAGCGCGCGCCGCCCGACAAGTGCCTTCCAGGAGGCGGGGTTGCACTCAGGACTTTGCGTCAACACGGAACTGCCCGCTTACACGAGCCCCAGAAATCCCGGAGCCCTGTCCGGCGCAAGCCAATCTATTAATCGATTGTTAGAGATTGTGAGCCCGACTCCCAAGCGGCGCTAAGCGCTGGCAGTAACCGACGCTGAGCGAAGTCAAGGATTTGACCGCCGCGTCCTTGAATGCGCCACGTTGCAAACCAATGCTTGCGTGTGGAGGTAGAGGATGGCTTTCCGCACGGCAGTTGTCATCGCAAGTTTTCTGGTTGGCCTTGGAGGATTGGCGCGCGAGAGCTTTGCGCAGTACTACCCACCGCAAGCATACCCGCCGCCTTATCCACCTGCGGGATATCGGCCGCTTCCGCCAGTTGATGCGGACGACGATGCACTGCTGCCGCCTTCTTATTACGATTTGCCAGCCGCCGGTAGATCCCACACCGGCGCAGCCGGTCCTAGTCAAGTTGATCCCCTGGCGCCAGGAGTGATGCGCGGCGATCAGCGCAACATGGCGGCGCTGCCGCCCGAGGTGCGGCCCGAGACCGGCCCGAAGAAGGAATTGCCGCCGCAGTTCCGTCGCGCCCTGGTCGATTACTACACAAAGGAATCGGCCGGCACGATCGTCATCGATACGCTCAACACCTATCTCTATCTCGTGCTCGGCAACGGCAAGGCTCTACGTTACGGCATTGGTGTCGGCCGCGAAGGCTTCACTTGGTCTGGCGCCGAAAGGATTTCCAGGCTGGCGGAATGGCCGGATTGGAATCCACCCGAACAAATGATCGAACGCCAGCCCTATCTACCGCGCTTTATGGCCGGTGGCGAGGGCAACCCCCTCGGGGCGCGCGCGCTTTATCTGGGCGACACCCTCTACCGTATTCATGGTACGAACCAGCCGTCGACCATCGGAACCTTCGTGTCCTCGGGCTGCATCCGGCTCACGAACGAGGACATTATGGACCTCTACAAGCGAGTAAAGGTCGGCACGCGCGTGGTGGTGCTTCCGTCGAGGCCGCCGATGACTGCGGCGACGGGGCCGGTCGGCTCGCGTAGGGGGATGTCCGAGGTTACGCCGTATGGCCTATCTTCGGCTTCAGACATGCCGAGGAAGAGATACAAACCTGAAGAAATTACCGCGAAGCTGCGACAAGTTGACGTGCTGGTCGCTCAAGGTCAGAGCATTGCCGATGCGAGCCGTCGGGTCGGAATAACCGAGAGCAGATATTATCGCTGGCGCCACGAGCGCGGGGCGTTGAAGAGGGACGAGGTGAAAAACCCGACAGAGCCAGCGCATGAAGCTCCAAAGGGCTTGGCTCAGGGCGAGGCCAGCGCAGTTCGGGACAACGCCCGTCAGATGGAGTTCAAGCCGGAACCCGCCGGCTTCGAGGAGTAGTGGCTCGCTCCACCTTCGTTATCGCTATACCCTGAGCATTCCGACTCGACGCAGTTGGGCCGCCTGCTGCGCGCGCGCCGCCAGCGGCCACGCGGCCGCGCCGCCGAGCAGCGTGATGTCGCGTCGCTTACCATTTTGATGCGTAGCTGTGGTCACGTAGGGGTGGGAATCGGCATCGGTCAACGATGGAAGCACACAATACGCGACGCCCTGGCGTCCGTCGGCGCAAATTCAATCAACAAGTCATCGACATAATTATGGTCAACTCTTGATCCCTAATGCCGGTGCCGGCGGCGGAATCATGCCTTACGCGAATTGGGCAGTTCGTGGTAACGGGCGAGCCCATCGCAGTGATGGGCGGCGGAGCCCAATCGGCCGTTGGCAAGGCGGGCGGTGCAAGCCAACCCGTACTTTATGTGGAGTTCCGCAAGGACGGTATACCCGTCCGATCCAGGCCCGTGGTGGGCTGCAAACGAAGGCCAGAAAGTTCGCGGATGATCATGCGAAAAACTTCCCTGATTCTCCTCGGTGCGGCGGCAGGCGTGGCCGTGACGCTGATCGCAACCCAGCCTCGCATCGTGCTCGATGGGGCGCGCGCACAAACGGCCGACGCCGATACCTATCGCCAGCTCAGCCTGTTCGGCGACGTGTTCGAGCGGCTGCGGGCGGACTACGTGGAGAAGCCCGACGACAGCAAGCTCATCGAATCGGCGATCAACGGCATGCTGGCCGGCCTCGATCCGCATTCGAGCTACATGGATTCCAAGAGCTTCCGCGACATGCAGGTGCAGACGCGTGGCGAGTTCGGCGGCCTCGGCATCGAGGTCACCAT
>WNFJ01426013.1_pt1 | contig 13267 bp, 8 predicted proteins | sample 5400461 | NCBI WGS metagenome assembly WNFJ01 (sample SAMN13153349, study PRJNA577476) | soil metagenome | isolation source: 115 cm saprolite on Douglas fir-dominated hillslope | place: USA:California | collected 2013-09-17 | reverse complement strand
GACTATCCGCAACTGGTGCGCTGTGATTCGCAGAGCGGCAACAATTGGATCAAAGTTAAGACCGTTGGGACGAAATCGAACCGCAGCGGGATTGGGGCGCGACTAAAGTGCGTGACGCGTATGCCCGATGAAACGAGGCTGCATCAGCAAATTGATGAAGTGCGCAGCGGAGGCGGCTATTTTTCGCAGAGCGATTTGCGCGTTCACTTCGGCCTGGGAAAAGCGGTGAAAGTGGAACTGCTTGAGATTCGCTGGCCGAGCGGGCAGGTGGATACGCTCAAGGACGTCAAGCCGAATCAGGTGATTTACCTCAAAGAGGCTGAGGGGATTGTGCGGACCATGCAGTTTCCGCCGCCGAAATGAAGGTCCGGATGTTCCAACTCCGCGGCTACTGAGATCAAAATCTTAACCACGGGGATCACAGAGGACACAGGGGAAGGCCACAGAGGAGCTCTATGGTTTCTTCGCGTCCGACGCCGCCGGAGTGCCCGATCCTTCTTTCAAGGTATGGATCGAGTCGACTGGCAGGTTATCAAAATGCTCCTGCAATCCGCTGGGCCAGCGGACCTGCACGGAATTCACCTTGGTTGCCGAACCGAGGCCGAAATGGACGCGCATGTCGCTGCTGGAGTTGTAACTTGATCCGCTGCGAACTTCGTCCACCAGGGTGCGCGTGCCGGCTGTTACCGAGATGCGCGCGCCGATACCGTCGCGGTTCGATTTCGTTCCTACAGTCCGAATGCCAATCCAGTGGTTAACGGAGCGAACCTGGTTCACGAGGAGACTCGGTACCGCGTTCAGATTCGTGATCACCGCCGAAATGCGTCCGTCATTCCATAAATCGCCGATTGCGAGGCCGCGTGACGAAGCCCGAGCGCTGATGCCCGGACCGGCGCCAGCGGAAATGTCAGCGAACGCCCCTTTACCTAAATTGTGGTAGAGAATTCGGGGCTCTTCGTAATTACTCCCCAGATTGTTCTTGTCTACCTCCGGGTAGACGTGGCCATTCACGAGTAGAAGATCGGGCCAGCCGTCGTTGTCGAAGTCGAGAAACATCGTTCCCCACCCAAGATATTTCGTATACAGCCCGAGGCCGGCAGCCGTGGTCACGTCGTCGAAAGTACCGTCGCCGTTGTTTCTGTAGAGCGTGGAAGTATCGTCCGAGAAATTCGTTTTGAAAATGTCGAGGCGGCCATCGCCATTGTAGTCGCCGATGGTAGCACCCATGCCGGCCTGTTCGCGGCCGTCTTCATTGAACGCTGCGCCCGCCGTTGCGCCGACGTCGGTGAAAGTGCCGTCGTGGTTATTGCGGTAGAGAATGCTGGGAGTGCTGTCGCAAGCGACATAGATGTCGGGCCAGCCGTCGTCGTCGAAGTCGAGAGTGGAAACGCTGAAGGCGTAATGGCCGTCGGTTCGGTCGATGTGGGCTTTCGTGGTGACGTCCTCGAACGTGCCGTCGCCGCGGTTGTGGTAGAGGATGTTCTTCGCGCTGGCAAGTCCGCGGGGACCGCACATCACGGGCACTCCTTTCCACATGCAGGAAGGACGCTCACCGGGAGCAGGCGCGGTCGCAAGGTCGAAGTCGACGTAGTTGGCGATCATGAGATCGAGGTGGCCGTCACGATCGTAGTCAACCCACGCGCACCCTGTGCCCCACGCCTTGCCGGACCCCGCTACACCCGCTTTTTCCGCCACCTCGGTGAAGACGCCGTTCTGATTGTGAAATAGCCGGTTCTTCCCGTAGTAGGTGACGTAGAGATCCTCCCATCCGTCGTTGTCATAATCGCCGACGCAAACGCCCTGGCCCCAGCCGGTCGCATTCAGGCCCGCTTTGACGGTCACGTCCGTGAACGTGCCGTCCTGGTTGTTGCGGTAGAGATGATTAATGGGAGCTTCGCCCGCCGGAAAACCCTCCAGAGTTGTTCCGTTCACCAGAAAGATGTCGGGCCAGCCGTCGTTATCGTAGTCGAAAATGGCGGCGCCGGTGCCGGTGGTTTCGATGATGTATTTCTTCGTGTCCTTGCCGCCGAACACGATGGGCGCTGTCAGTCCGGCTTTTCGGGCGACGTCGGTGAAGTAGGCGATTGCATTCTGCGGAGGTTTGGTTTGCGCCTGAGCGGGGGCTACTCGACAGGAGAGCGCCACGACGATTACGGAAAATGCCAACTGCCACGGGAGCGATCGAAGATGAGGAGACCGCGGCAGACTCATGACCCAAAAAGCATACAGGATGTATCGCGGAAGGGGGTTAAGGCAGGTCTGCCTTTTTGGGGTCACGGACGCGGCTTGACAGCGACATAGTAAGATTTGGCGAAGCGCTTGATGTCCAGTTTCATATCCACTTGATGTTAACTCCTGACTAACGAGCACGTCCGTGATTCTTGCCGCCTTTCGCCGAATTCGAATGCCGGAGATCGTGACTCTTCTCATCGCAATCGCCCTGCCTGCAATTTCGCAGAACGCAATTTCGCAAAAGAAGACGGACAAGCCGGCGGTTGACACTCTCTACCAGCAAGGCCTCCGATCCTTGCAAAAGGGCGATCTGGCGGCCGCACGCGTCGCTTTCGAAAAAGTCGTGCGACTTGCGCCGAATGCGCCGGAGGGACACAACTCGCTCGGCTGGGTACTACTAAAAACCGGCAATCTGGATGAGGCGGTCGCGCAACTCCGAGCCGCGGTGAAGTTGAAGCCGGACTTCGTCGAGGCGCACATCAATCTTGCTAACGCGCTGGCAGCCAGGCGGGACAACGAAGGTGCAATCGAAGCTGCGATAAACGAGGCCCGCATCGCAGTGAAGTTGGCTCCATCAGACAGCGAAGCCCATCGCACGCTCGGGCGCTTGCTGAGCTTCCTGCAGAATGTAACCGGCGCGATCAGCGAATTGCGCCGCGCAGTGGAACTCGACCCAACTCGGCCTGATCTGCATGACGAACTGGGAGCGCTCCTCACGCAGAATTCTCAACTCGACGAAGCCGCGGCCGACTTTTCCGAGGCGCTTCGCTTGCAACCAAATTTCCCGGCTGCAAAATTACATCTAGGCGTGCTGCGGTGGGAGCGGCGCTCCTTCGAAGAAGCCGAGCAGCTGTTACAGAGCGCGGTCGCACTTACTCCCGAAAGCGCGGAGGCGCACTACTATCTGGCACGCGTTCTTGCCGATAAGGGTGACCACGACGGTGCCGTTCGCGAGTTGCAGGCCGCGGTCAAGCTACGGCCAAATTTCAGCGACGCGCAAACGCAGCTCGGTTTGTTGCTTCAACGGCAAGGAGACGCCGTCGCAGCGGTGGCGGCATTTCGTCAGGTGGTCGCAGCACAGCCAGAGAGTGCCGATGCTCACAATAACCTTGGGCTGGCGCTGATCCAGGTAGGAGATGCGCCGGGTTCCGTTCCGGAATTCCAGACGGCACTACGGCTCAAGCCGGATGACATCGACTATCGCGGCAATCTGGGAATTGCGTATTTGCAGAGGACGGATTTCGACGCTGCCATCGGCGAATTTCAAACGGCACTGCGCGCCGCTCCGGACGATGCCACTTTGCACTACAACCTGGGCCTGGCTTTGAAGCTCAAGGACCAGCTGCCGGCGGCCGTCGCCGAATTTCAGAAAGCCGCAAGGCTCGATCCCAGTCTGGCCGACATCCGCTACACGCTGGGCGTCACGCTTTGGCAGCAAGGAGAATTTGCCCGCGCGATCGAGGAATTGCAGGCTGCGATCAAGATCCGTCCCGATTACGCGGAGGCGTATTACACGCTGGGCACAGTTCTGAAACAGCAGGGGAACTTCCAGGAGTCTGCGACTGCGCTGCGGGAAGCGATCCGGCTGCAACCGGATTTTGCGGGCGCTCACACCACGCTCAGTGGCGTGTTGCGCCAGCTCGGAGACACAGAGGGTGCGGCCGCAGAGACCAAGCTGGGAGCGGAAATCGCGAAAAGCGCAAATGCTCTGCAAGCGGCGACATTCTCGACCAACTCAGGACGACGCCTGCTGAATGCCGGCGATCTGGATGGAGCGATCTCCCAGTTTCGGGCCGCCACGGAACAGTTAGTCAGCTATGCGCCGGCGCACTTCTATCTCGCACAAGCGCTGCGGAGGAAGGGCCTTTCCGACGAGGCCGAGCGTGAATTTCGGAAGGCCTCGGAGCTAGATCCTCACTTCAAATCCGCCTCGGAATAGAAGCTGCGCGACACTCTACGAAAAACCGTAGGCGCGGTTAAAACTCTACCAGCTTTCATATTATTGATAAGACTCCATTTACGTATTGACAATGCAAACGCCCGAGAGTTACTTTGGCGGACACTGGTAATAGTTCATTCGTACTAGATGCCGAGCGTATTCCGCTTGCGCTTCGAGGAAAAGTCCTTGCTGCATTTCCCGAAGCGTGGCGCGAACCTACCCGGCGAACTCCGGACCGCGATTGTCCGGCAAATCTTGACGATTGAGCACTGCGGAGGCAGGAAAAAATGGCGAAACAACTCTCGATAGCCGCGATGCTGACGATTTGCATTTGTCTGGTAACACTGACGGCGCAACCCGTGTGGGGGCAAGCGGTATACGGCAGCATCATCGGCACGGTGACTGACCCGCAAGGTGCGGCGGTCGCGAATGCCAAGGTAACAGTCCTCGACCAGCGCAAAGGTACGTCGGACACGACGACCACTAACGACAGCGGGAACTATTCCGTCACCCACTTGATTCCGGACGTGTACACCGTTCGCGTCGAGGCGCCCGGGTTCAAGGCCAGTGAGCAAAAGGATGTGAATGTCTCCGCTGATGCCGCTGCGAACGTTCCCTTACAGTTCCAGGTGGGCGGCACCAGCGAAACAGTGGAGGTCACCGCCGAGGCTCCAGAGCTGAAGACGGATCGTGCTGACGTTGCGACGTCTTTCAATGAGAAGTACGTCGAGGACATTCCGATCCTCAACCGTAACTTTACTACCCTACAGTTAATGGCGCCAGGTTCGCAGAAATTGACGGGATGGAGCCACGCCGCCACGGAGAATCCGCAGGGCAGCCAGCAGATCTTCACACAAGGCCAGCATTTCAGCGGCACAGCGTTCGAACTTGACGGCACCGACAACCAGGATCCCATCCTCGGCATCATCGTCGTCAATCCGAACCTCGACGCAGTAACTGAAGCGAAGGTGGCCTTGCAGAACTATGACGCGGAATTTGGCAAGGCCGTTTCCAGCGTGGTTACGGCGCAGACGAAATCGGGCAGCAACGAGATTCACGGCAGCGGGTTCCTTTTCCGCCGCTCCGACGCGCAACTGGCGCGCAATCCTTTCACGCAAAGCCCGAATCAGGCCAGCCCCGTCACCGGACGCGTCCTGCCGCAGTCCCGCTGGGTGCAGTTTGGCGGCACCGTCGGCGGTGCCATTATCAAGGACAAACTGTTCTACTTCGGCGACTACCAAGGCACACGGCAGACCAACGGCGTCAGCGGCTTGTTCACCCTTCCTACGAGTACGGTTCGTTCCACATGTACAGGCGGCCCGACTGGCAATTGCGATCTGAGCGAATACCTGACGGCAGGTGTCACAGGTGGTGGGCAGGTCTATGATCCGACTACCGGCAACCTACTTACTGGAGCTGGAAGGGCAGCATTCGCTAACAACCAGATCCCGAACAGCAGACTTTCACTAGCCGCGGCAAAGGTTCTGGCCGCACTTCCCCCTCCGGCTAATACGAACGTTCTTAACAACTTTGTGGGCTCCGGCTCAGGTCCGTTCAAGCAGGACAGCTTCGACACCCGTATCGACTACACGGCGACCTCAACCGTAAATGTCTTCGGGCGTTTTAGCCTCGATTATTTCAAACTCTCCGGCAGCGGAGTATTCGGCGCGTTGCAAGGTCCCGGCAATGGCTTGCTGGGGTTGGCAGGCAGTTCGATCACGCACAACTACAGCTTGGCAACAGGTTTCACCAAGACCTTGGGCGCTTCATTGTTGACTGATTTCCGCTTCGGCTATTTCAAGTACAATCCGCAGACTAAGAAGCCGGACGGCGGCACTCCCATGACAGCGTTCGGGATCCCCGGTGCAAATACCAGCGACGCGAAAACCGCTGGCCTGGGTTCCTTCATTCTCGGGCCAGATCAGATCAGCGGAGAAGGCGGCGCTCCGCAAAGCGGCAATCAAGGATTGGTGATCTCCAGTTTCGGCGATGGTCTAGGCATTGCCCGCTGCAACTGCCCGCTGACGGAAAGCGAACAGCAGTTTCAATTTGTTAACAACTGGACTAAAACCAAAGGCAACCACATCATCAAGTTCGGTGCCGACATTCGGTACGCTATGAACTTACGAATCCCGAGCGACAACAACCGAACGGGAGAATACAACTTCAGCCCTGAGGCAACCTCGAATGGCGGCACAGGTGGCTTGGACCTGGCGACGTTTCTGTTGGGAGACGTGACCTCCTTTGCCCGCTATGTCAATAATCCCAACTTGCCTTCCGCCGCCAACGCAGCCGAACGCCAGAAGCGGTGGTTTTTCTATGGGCAGGACACCTTCCGCGCCACTCCCAAGCTGACACTCAGTTATGGATTGCGCTGGGAGATCTACTTCCCTGAGTCAGTAAACGGGAAAGGCAACGGGGGTTTTGCCAATATCGTCGACAACGGTGGTCTCGGCGGCATCCGGGTCGCCGGGTATGGCCCGTACGGGTCGAATGGGAATGTCAATAACAAACTCACTGCGTTTGCACCACGTCTCGGCATTGCCTACCAGGTAATGCCTAAGACGGTAGTCCGCGCCGGCTATGGCCGGAGTTATGACATTGGAGTTTTCGGTTCTAACTTCGGACACACGGTTACGCAGAATCTGCCCGTACTGCTGAAGCAGAACTACAATGCCAGTACCTTCACATCCGGCGCTTCAGGGGACCTCGTTCCTCTCTTCAGTCTGGATGCGGGGCCGAACTCGAATCCCGGGATCGATCCTGCGAATGCGTTCCCACCAATTCCGTCAAACGGCTTTATCCCATTGACTGCAGGTCTGTCGGGTACGCACATCCGCCCCACCAAGCAGGTCTTACCGACCGTGGACGCCTGGAACTTGACTGTCCAACATCAACTCACCAACACTATCGCTATCGAAGTGGCGTATGTAGGCAGCAAGGGCACCCACGGTTTTGCTGGCAATGGGCCAAACTACGATATCAATCCAGCGGCAGTTGGACAGGGAGCCGACATTACCACGGCTAAGGATACGGTCACGGGACTGCCGTGTCCCAATGGTACGATACCCAACACGGGTACTTGCGGACCGGCGTCTTACAGCTTCACGCCTTTCACTTCACAGAACAGCCGCCGCTCGCTCTACCCCACGATACCATTTGATTTGGGTAACTATTATGGTAACGATGCCTCGAGCACGTACAACGCCTTCGAGGTGAAAGTGGACAAGAGATTCTCCCAAGGCTTGCAGTTCCTCTCTCACTACACCTTCTCGCACGCCAACAACTACACCGATAACTACTATGCGATCAGCCATCCCCTCTCATGGGGACCGGTCGACTTTGCGCGGAACCAAGTATTTGTGTTCAACACGGTTTATGAACTGCCGTTCGGAAAGGGCAAGAAGTATATGGGCGACAGCAGCCGGGCGCTAGACTATGCGGTGAGTGGCTGGCAGTTAAGCAATACCACCAATTGGAGTAGCGGTTTGCCTTGGACGGCCAACATTGGGGAATGCGGCAACGTTTCGGACACCGGGCCGTGTCGCCCGAGCAAAGCATCGGGATCGTTCAGCACAGGAGTATCGGGAGGCATCGACACCGTCAATCACAACCTCACTTTCTTCACACCGGTCCCGACATTATTTCTCGACCCCAACAGCGTGCCCGTCGGCACCGACATGTGTACCTTGACTCGGCCAAAATCAGGGCCCTTTGCTCTTCCCGCTTGTGGCACGCTCGGCAACTTTGGCCGCAATACCTTCCACGGACCGCGGGGTTTCTACTCCGACCTTTCTATAGTGAAGAAATTCAAGATCTACGAAAGGTTCAGTGCGCAGTTCCGCACGGATTTCTTCAACTTGTTCAACCACCCTGTTTATGCCTTCAGTGCGAACAACGGCGGGAATACCTGCGTTGACTGCCAAGGCGGCAACAACGGGAAAATTACGAACATCGAAGACGGCAGTACAATGCGGCAAATCCAGTTCGCAATACGGTTCGATTTCTAGAGCTCGGTGCCGAGAATATGTTCCAGGAGGGAGTCTTCTAAGACTCCCTCTTTTTTGTGTTCTAATCTTCTGCAGACTCTCCTTGGTGATCCTTTGATGCGCGCGCCTAAGTCGCTGTTAGCATCCCTTCTTGTCGCGATGGCTTGCGTGGGGCAAAAGGCGCAGGATCCGACGCCGCTTTCGCCATCCTCAACCTCTGCCCCACCCTCCGAGTTTGCCTCGGCTGAACTGCTGCTCCACCAGGGCAAATACGACGAGGCGATCACGGAGCTGCTCCCCCGAAAAACATCGCCCGGGAACTCGGTGCCGCATATTACAAGAAAGGCGATTACCTGAAAGCGGTCGAGCACCTGAAGACGGCGCAATCCGAAGACCCCAAGGACAACGAATCGATTCAGTTGCTCGGCCTCTCTTATTACCTCGCCGGGCGCCCGGCGGACGCTATCCCCTATCTTGAGAGAGTCCAGTCCTGGTTTCCGCGCGCGAATGTGGATGCGGCTTACATTCTCGGGATTTGCTACATCCAGAGCAAGGATTACCCCAAGGCGCGTACTGCGTTCGCGCGTATGTTCGATGTGCCGGCAGATTCGGCGGCGGGGTACCTGTTTACGGCGCGCATGCTGCTGCGACAGGAATTCGATCCAGTGGCGGAAGAATATGCGCAGAAGGCGGCGACGCTCGATCCGAAGCTGCCTGGGGCGCACCTCATGTTGGGAGAACTCTATCTGTATAAGTCGCGCATTCCCGAAGCGATCGAGCAGTTCCAGAAAGAACTTACTCTGAATCCCGCCAGCGCAGCTACGTATTACAAACTCGCCGATGCCTACTCGCGAATCCAGAAATACGATGACGCCGAACGATTATTGCAGCGCTCGATCTGGTTGGACGCTACTTCGACCGGGCCGTACATCCTGATGGGTAAGGTTCTGGAGAAAAAGGGCGAATTCGAGCTTGCCGTGCGGGCGCTGCGCCACGCGGCTGCCATGGACCCGAACAATCCGATGACACACCACCTGCTCGGACAGACCTATCGCGACATGGGCAGGAAAGAAGAGGCCGAGACGGAGTTGAAGACTGCAGAGGAACTGCGCTCCAAGCAGGATTCACATCCGTGACCGCGTAAACCAGGCGTGCCGATGGAGAGCCGGGCGTCCCCGCCCGGCACCTGACGGGCGAGACGCCCGTCGCTCCATCACTGCGTCGCTCGGTCACGGTACTAGGGATTCCACTTTGTCCTTTGGCTGAGCGTGCAGTAGTTCGAGAAAGGCGCCATTAGTCCAGCCGAAGCCGACGACATTTTCCTGATATCCCACTGTCACCTGGGATTCCGAAGAGCGGGTCACCACGTTGTATTTCTCTCGGATGGTGCCGTCGCGCTGAAAGTTCTCGATCACAGTGGACAGGAACTTATCCGAAAGGCGATCGGCTTCGGCGTTGTAGCCGTAACGCCGCAATCCCTGGATGGCAAGGAGTTCAACCGGAGCCCAGCCGTAAGGGTAGTCCCATTGTGCACCGGAATTCTCGGGGCTCATGGCTAGTCCTCCGGGTTGCTCGAAAACGGGCAGGTTCTTTACCACGGCCGCAGCTTGCTCCGGCGTCACAAGACCTGCCCACAGCGGATAATACGTCGTGAGGTAGCGATAGCTCGATTTCTTGCCGCTGGTAAAGTCGTAGTCGAAGAAGAAACCGCGGTCTCCATCCCAGAGATATTGCTGCATACGACCCTTGCGAGCCTCCGCCCGCTCTCTCCAGGTTTTCGCTTCGGACGCCTTGCCGATCGACACGCTGATCTGATCCATGTCTGTTTCCGTCTTGTAAAGCAGGCTGTTCAAGCAGACCGGAGCGTAATGATGGGTGGCCGAGCCGTAGGCTCCGAAGCGGAAGGAAATGTCGAAGCCGGATTCGCGCATCGAGCGGTCGCCCTTGTAGTAATCGGCGCTGAGGCGGACAACTTGCTGAGGCTCGCACGCCGGGTGTGCCGTGGTCGTCGAGACGTCGCAGACCGTGATGCCATAGGTCGCTCCTGAGGCAGCAGCAGCTTGCCCTCGATCTTGTTTAACCAAATCTTGTTCAACCAGATAATGATCGGCTTGATCGGGATGAACCGCGAAGTGGCTGACCACCTTGCGGTAAAAGCCGCCCTCGTCCTGCAAGCCCTCGGCGGGCGGGCCGTCCCCAAAATCGTAATAACGCGCAAGTCCGGTCGGGCCGGCAAGGTGCGGATCACGAGTCCACATGGAATAGTCCCTTTCCAGATACCCGTATGCTCGCGCCAGCCATGCGGGATCGGCGTGACCTGCCTGTTTCTCGGCGTCATAGACGGCCAGTACCATCGAACTCAGAAAGGGCGGCTGGGAACGGGTCAGATAATAGGTCCGGTTCGCGTTCAGCAAAGCGCCGTAGTTCTCGATCTCGAAGAAAAAGTTTTCGACCATGCCACGAGCGAGGTCGGTCCGGCCGTCGCGCAGCAGACCGAGGATGATGAAGTAGCTGTCCCAGCCGTACATTTCGTTGAAGCGTCCGCCGGGCACCACGTACTTGTTCTCCAGATAGAGCAGACCGTGGGGATGGATAATGTCGGTGTCGATTTCGCCAAGTTGATGAATTGGCTTGGGCAGGTGCTCAATGTCAACATTGCACGCGGTATGAAGTTTTTCAACCGCGGGCGGAGCTGGGAATCCCGCCGGAAGATAGATTACGGGGTTAACCTTCATCTTGGGATCGACCACCGAGGCGCAGTCCGTCATGGAACGGGTGAGGTTGTCCCAACCGGCGGCGATGTATTGGCGGACGGATGGGAGACCAGCTATGGGCTTTTTCTGTTCCTGAGCCTGGACGCCAGGCGGGTAGGAGAGAAGAAGCAGGAGGAACGTCAGTGGCCAGGAGAAACTCCGATGGGCAGATTTGCTCAGTGGAATTGGAGCGTCGAGTGAACCCGCATGCGATCCACGACGCTCAGGCTCAGATCCCGATTCGTCCGGCTGCAAACGGTAACGTCGCCGATTGCCGTCTTATCGGAGGAGCCATTCGATCCAAGCACTTATGGGATCGCATCGGTCAATTACAACGGTCATGAGCCACCGCCACAACCGCAGCCACGAAGCGATACCCACGCCTCGGAATTCGATGGGCGGCGCCTATTAAGGAAACTGGCACGTGTTTGGAGACGGCGTATCCTATCGCCAAGAGGTTTAGTTCATGACCGAAGATTCCAAACAGAGCCAGTCCCACATAGACTCGATTGTGAGGCAGGAGGAAGAAGCGCTGGAACGAAGGTCCAGCTCAGAACGTCTCGCCGATGCTGTGGGAGTCTTCGCGGGAAGCCTTCTTTTCGTTGCGCTTCACCTGGGACTCGTGATCGCGTGGCTGCTCGTGAATAGCGGCGAGATTCCCGGGATACGACCGTTCGACCCTCACCCATTCTCGTTACTCGGAGTGATTGTGCGGTGGAGGCAGTCATTCTCTCCAGTTTCATACTCATGCGTCAGAACCGCATGATGCCACGCGGGCAGCGTCGGGATCACCCGAATTTGCAAGTTGACTTGCTGGCAGAGAAGGAGATCACGAAGGTCTTACAGATGGTACACGCAATTTGCGGGCATATGGGACTTCAGAACATCATGGCGGATAAGGAGATCCGTGAGCTTAGCCAGACCACCTCGATTGAATCGCTTAGTCAGACATTGGAGGATCGGCTGCCGGGGACTTAGCATAAGCCCTTGCCGGCATCCGCGAGAGTGTAGATACATTGCGCTTGTGGATTCCGGCTACAGCGCTGCCGCCATACTCGTCCCAGCGGCTGCAAAGACGTCGGCGGCTTCCTGCTCGGCGATGGGAATGAATGCTTGCACGACGCCGGGGTCAAACTGGGTTCCACTGCTGCGGACCAAGCGCGCAATCGCTTCCGAATGTGGAAGTCCTTGCCGATAGCAGCGATTCGAGACCATCGCATCGAACGCGTCGATGACGCAAATGATTCGCGAAACCATGGGAATATCGTTCGCCTTCAGTCCAGCCGGATAGCCGGTCCCATCCACGCTCTCGTGATGGTGTAAAGCGTAGAGACTCGCCTCTTCGAGCCCAGGGAACAGCCGCAGGATCGACCAGCTGTATTCCGGATGACGATTGATGAGGGCACGCTCCTCGGGCGTGAGCGGACCCGATTTTTTCAGAATGGAGTCTGGCACTCCGATTTTGCCGACGTCGTGGAGTAACGCGGCGACCTCCACTTGGTAGAGGCGTTCTTCCGGCATATCCATCTTCCGCGCTACACGCAGCGCCCACTCTGCCAATCGGGTGCTGTGGACTCCCGTGTTGATGTCTTTCAGGTCGAGCATCTGGTTAAAGGCGCAGACCAGAGAGTTGCGGAAAGCAAGATGCTGCTCTTCCAGTTCCTTGATGCGGAGCACTAAGGAGCCGGATTGTCCCGACATTGGATCGCCAATTCCCGCGATCATCGTCGCATGCGCATCTTGGCTCGCCATCATCATCAGTGGCATGACTGCACAGCCTGGTAGGTGTCCAGACGCCCGTGTCCCAGTTGAGGATCGGAAATAGACGCGGCATGCGCCAATCCGGACGCGACCGTAGAGTAAGTGCAGTTCCCGTTCGTGCCGAGCATCAGGGCAGCGGTTCCGCTGACTAAGGGCGCGCTGAACGAAGTCCCCCATCCCGCGGCATAAGTGCCCCACGGATAAGTCGTCACCACACCTTCTCCAGGAGCAGCCATCCAGACCGGAGGTGCGCCGAAGTTGGTGAATGTCGACTGGATATCTGAATTAGAGGTGGAGGCAACGTCGATCACCGACGGCAACGCACCCGGATAGACCGCCACTTGCTGGCCGTTGTTTCCGGCCGACGCTACTGAGATCACACCTTTGCTATTCGCGTATTTGATGGCATTCGCAAGCTCTGGCGAGTAGCTCGGATAGTCGAAGCTCATGTTGAGCACCTTAGCGCCATTTTTCACCGCGTAGTAAATCGCCCGCAGAATATCGGAATCGTAGCCTGTCCCGTTGGCGTTGAATGACTTAAGAGGCATGATCTTAGCTTGCGGCGCCACCAGATGCACGATGCCAGCGGTCAT
>WNFJ01123841.1_pt1 | contig 13267 bp, 12 predicted proteins | sample 5400461 | NCBI WGS metagenome assembly WNFJ01 (sample SAMN13153349, study PRJNA577476) | soil metagenome | isolation source: 115 cm saprolite on Douglas fir-dominated hillslope | place: USA:California | collected 2013-09-17 | reverse complement strand
GAGATGCCGACGCTGTTCGTCGCGGCGACGTTGTAGAAGTACGTGGTGCCGCCGGTCACGCCCGTATCGGTGTACGAGGTGGTGGTGCCGCTCAGCGTCGGCGAGAAGGGCCTCCAAAGCGGCTCGAGACGCCAAGACCGAACAGAAGCGACCAAGTTCACATAGAATCCGTTGAACGAAGCCGCTGCGCGGCAGCTGCGCTTCGCATGGCGGGCTGTTGCCATCAGGGAGAAATCGACCCCCTGCAGGAGCGGTTTGGCGAATCCGTCACGTGGAGCCTCGCCGCCTGGGACTCGGAGTCAGGGCACACTCGCCGCGGCTCGCTGGTTTTCCGTTGGCCGTCGGAGCGTGTATTGTCGAAAGGCTAGCCTCGCGAATGTGCCGACGCTCCTACGGAAGGCCGAGGGCGAGCTGCGCAGGCGCCTCATCGTCCCCGACGTCGTCGCTCGGATCGCGTGCGCGGGCGAGGGGCGGGGGCTCGGTCGGCAGCCCCAAGTGCGCGAGGATTCGTTGCACGGGCTCGCGCTCGGTGATGACGGCGAGCACGCGCAGCCGGCCGTGACACTTCGGACATTCGAGAACGTCCACCGAGACTGCGGCGCAGCAACGTCGCCCAGTCCACGCGCGGATGCACCGCGTAGAGCAGGCCACCCATGAGCCGGTCCCAGTTCTTGGCGCTCGCCGCGCTCGGGGGACACTTGCGCAGCAACGGTCCCCCAGGTTGGATCGTGCTCGGCCGCGCTTACGAGAAGCTCCTCATCCTCGAGCGGAGCTGGCTCGCCGCCATCGCCGCCCAACGCGGGGGCGCCGGAGATCCGATCAATCGTTAGCCGAGAAGCTCGTGACAGATTGGGGCCTCGGCATACGCTTGGTCCGCCGCAACGGCTACGGTTTCCTACCCTCTCGAACACGTACACGGCTCCTTACGCGAAGGCACTTCTCGCGGCGACGACGGCGGACCAACTGGTCGCGCCACCGAAACCCAATTCGCGTCCAAATCACGAAACTAAACACGGACCGACATGGAGCGCACGCATGCGTTGACGCGCACGCCACAGAGCGGCAACCTTTGGTGACTATGGCCGACGTGAAGCGCGAAGTGCTCCAGGCGATCCGTTTCGGAGAACGCGTCGCCGAAGAGGAGGCCCCGGATCTAGCTCGGTATTTCGTCGAGACCAACGAGTGGAGACGCCTGTTCAACGGGGACGTGGACGTTGTGTACGGACCCAAAGGGGCGGGCAAGAGCGCTCTCTACTCACTTTTGTTGAAGCGCTCCGCCGATCTGGCGGCCCGCGGAATCGTCGTTGTCGCTGCCGAGAATCCGCGAGGCACAACAGCGTTCCAAGAACTTGTCGCGGACCCACCGCCGACCGAGACGGAGTTTGTCTTGCTCTGGAAGATGTACTTCCTCAGTCTCGTGGGTGATTTGCTTCGACGCGAAGGACTCGACGACGTCGACGGCAGAATCGTTATCGACGCCCTCGAGAACGCTGAGCTGATGAAGCACGAGAAGTCGCTGCGCAACTTATTGCGAGTGGTCGCCGATTACGTTCGCCGCCTCTTGCCAAAAGGGCTTGAGGGCGAAGTGAAAGTCGATCCTGACTCCGGCGGTGTGATCGGGTTTGCTGGACGAATTACTCTGCAAGAGCCCAATGCGGAGGACGCAAAGAGAGGGCTGGTGTCGGTGCACGCGTTGTTCGAGGCGGCCGGTCGTTCTCTGGCAAAGGCCGGGAAGATCCTGTGGCTACTCACGGACCGTCTCGACGTGGCATTCGCCGAATCCCCGCCTCTTGAAGAAAACGCCCTGCGTGCACTTTTCAAGACGTACCTCGACCTTCACGGCGAGGATGCCGTTCGGCTCAAGATCTTCCTTCGGACGGACATTTGGAGACGGATAACGAGCGGTGGCTTTCGTGAAGCCAGCCACATCACAAGAACGCTAACAATTCGTTGGGATCGGCCGTCGCTGCTGAACTTAATCGTGCGACGCGCCATAGGGAATGAACCGCTCCGTGCCTTCTACGACGTAAACGCTGAGGATGCGTTGAGCTCGGGTGAGGAGCGGCTGAAGTTCTTCTTTCGCATCTTTTACGACCAAGTGGAGGTTGGTCCAAACAAATCCGATACGGTCGACTGGATTCTGAGTCGCACCCGGGACGGCACACGGGAAACGGCACCACGTGAAGTGGTGCATCTTCTCAACACCGCGTGTGCAGTCCAGTCAAAGAAGCTCGAACTCGGCGAAGCATCGCCCGAAGGCGAACGCCTATTCGCTCGTCCCACCTTGAAGGACGCGCTACCAGAGGTGTCGCGCGTGCGACTGGAGCAAACGATCTACGCGGAGTACGCCACCTTGAAGACTCGAATCGAGGCGCTCCGTAAAGAGAAGAGTAAGCACACCGCTAAATCCCTAGCGCGTGTTTGGGACCTTGACGAATCAGGTGCATCGCTGGCGGCCGAGGAGCTAGTTGATATCGGAATTTTCGAACCACGTGGCACGAAGACAGCTCCGGAGTTCTGGATTCCGTTTCTATATCGAGACGCGCTCGACATTAGCCAAGGTACCGCCGACGATGCCTAGAAGCGGTTCAGCGGCATGCCACCCCCCAATTGGCCGCGCCGCCCGGCGTCTTGCGGGATCTCGAAGGAGAAAATTGGCCTGGCCTTGGGTGCTCGGCAACCGCTGGGCCAGCGCGGTGCGACGAAATGCGTGGCTGAAGAGCTTTGCCCTCAGCCGAAAAGTCCGTCGACCGTGGTAACGCACTTCTCCGGCTGATGGACCATCCAGTCGCCTGCGATCAAGCAGACCGTTCGCGAAAATCACCTTGGGTCGAGAGACATGGGTCGCCGCCGGTTTCGCCAGTGTCGCATCTCGGTCGGTATTTCGTTCGTGATCGCATTCACGGGAACGAACCCCCGCTCGTCTCGATAGACGGAGAACACCCACCAGAAAATCGCCAGCGCCGTCTTCGGGGCAAACGAATAGGCCCGTAAACTCTGGGTTGGAAATCGAAAGCTCCGCGTGCGATGCGGCTAGCGTGTTGTCTCGCGAGCAATTGTGCACCAGGCAGTGGTACTCGGCGTCCACGAGCTCTTGGATGACTATTGACTCGGGACCGCGGCCGTCCCTGACGTCTTTGTCCAACGCTGCCCACGGTCGCCTCTCACATGAACCGGGGGCACGGTAGAATACGAGCCATGTCTCCTCCGGCGAGGAAATCGCAAGATAGAGGTCGAGGTCTCTTGGAGTTTCGGCCCATGTGAGACGGAGCGTCACCGGAGCAAGCATTGCTCGGTCATAACCCGTCGGCATAGCCGGAAATGCGCCCCCCGTGATCGTCCAAACCTTCCGAAGGGCTTTGACCACTTCTCGTCGGGCGGAAATGAGGTCATCGGGACGTGCTCTGGCGAGCCTACGCATGAACAACGCGATCTGCGCATCGGCTGCCGCGGCGCTCTGCAGCGCCATCCTCCAGAGACCGCCTTCCGTCTGCGGGTCGGTGTAGTCCCCCTCGTCCAGCAGTTTCCTCTTCACGAGCTCGCCAATGAGCGCCTCCACCTGGTCTCCATGGAGAACCCGTCCCTCCCGACCGTTGACTATCTTGTTAAAGGCCCCCGCGTCTATGTCTGCCAGTTTCGCTAATTCGAAACCCGAGAGGCCAACGCGCTCCTGAAGCTTGAACAAGAGTTCCCCAAGAGAGAGATCGATGTCCTCTCGTACCTGGGCAAGCAGCCGATGGCATTCCGAGCTGTCAATGACAGGCATGTCATAGCCCCCGCGCATCTGCTCCTGCAGCATACCGCAGACAGATCAAGACTACCCAAAACAAGCGCGAATCGGACGATGGCCAAATGCCGGTCGACCAAAGGACGGTGACGACGATGACACATGGAACAAAAAAGCTCCGAGAGCGGAAGAGGAGACAGTCGCGCGACACGCTGTTCGTGTTCGAAGTCAAGGGCATCTGCGTTGCGCTGGGGGACCGGGGGCGTGCAGCTATCATCGTCGCAACCGCGCTCGCCAGCCTCTTGGGAGCGCTTGCATCAAGGTGCGGCTAGGAGGGCGGCGTGCTGGCGCGCGCAGGGACTCTGCTCAGCGGCTCGTCTCCAGTCTCAGCGGTTCGGCGCGCGGTCTGGAGCGACGGACCGCACCGTGCGCGAACATCACCCTCGTGCGGCCACTTGCGCCGACCGTCGAACGGCGCCATGCTGTACCCTGTACAGGGAACACTTATGGCAGCCGAGACCCTCAGCGCGACCGAGGTGGCCGCCCTTTCCGGGCTGGAGGAGAGCCGCGTCCGCAAGGAGGTTGAGTACGGGATTCTCGCCCGGCCCAGCTTCAGCTTCGGCGACCTCGTGTACTTCTTCGCGGTGGCCGTCCTGGGCGTGCAACTCGGCGTTGATGACCGCAAGAAGCTGCACGAACTGATCGCCGCAGCGATGGCCAAGCGCTATCCACCGCCTCGGCTTGAGATCAGCCCTGTGCTTGAGGTCCGGCTCGATCGGCTCGCGAGCGACGCCGAGGGCAAGCTCGGCCGATTCGAGGCATGGAAGAAGAAGCGGGTCGTGACCGACGAGAAGGTGCTCGGCGGCGAACCCACGTTCCCGCAGAGCCGGCTCGCGGTGCGACACGTGGGCGGCATGCTCCTCAAGGGTGCGTCGAGAGACGAGCTTTTGGAGGACTACCCGTACCTCAAGGACGACGACATCGAGTTCGCGCCCGTCTACACGAGGGCCTACCCGCGCATGGGGCGCCCGCGTGAACGTCAAACTGCTGCTAGATGAGAACCTCTCCCCGCGGGTCGCCGAGATCCTGCGCCGTGAGGACGGGCTCGACGCCGTTCACATCCGCGACCGCGGACTTCTCGAAGCGAAGGACCACGAGGTCTTGGAGCGTGCGTACGCCGAGGATCGAATCCTCGCGACCAAGAACGTCGGTGACTACGTGAAGCTCGCTCGGGCTCGCGAGCTGCATCCAGGGATCATCCTGCTCGAAGACGGAGACCTTGTTCGGGACGAGCAACTGAGCGTCCTTCGGGCGGCCGTCGCGGCACTGCAAGGAGAGCGCGACCTCGTGAACCGCGTCTTGCGGATCTGGGCCGACGGCAAGTTCATCTTCGAGGACGTACCCCCTACGGAGTGAGTGCTCTCGCGGAGCATGGCCCCGGTAGGCGAGCTTGATGCAGAAGACCTTCACGGTGGAAGGCGCGTGTTCACCTCACGGAGCCAACGGGTCCTCAGCAGAAAGACAGAGCATGAGCACCAACATTCAAGGGAAAGTTGTCGTCATCACGGGTGCGAGCAGCGGCCTCGGTGAGGCGACCGCCCGGCATCTCTCCGCAGAAGGCGCGACCGTTGTGCTGGGGGCTCGGCGCACGGAGCGCATTCAGGCGCTCGCGAAGGAGCTGAGCGGGCGCTCATCGCGTAGACGATAGTACCAGCCTATCGATACCATCCAATCAATCGATTGGATGCATCGTGCTCGCGACGGTAGGGTGAGCGACGTGAAGCTGTTCTCGACCAGGAGATCCCCATGAGCGACGAGACGAAGAGAGCCCAGTGCCCGTTCCCGCACGCCGCCGGCGGCGGCGGCACGTCGAACCGTGACTGGTGGCCGAACCAGCTCCGGCTCGACCTTCTTCACCAGCACTCGTCCAAATCCAACCCCATGGGCGAGGACTTCGACTACGCCAAAGACTTTCGGAGCCTCGACTTCGCGGCGCTGAAGAAAGATCTCGCGGCGCTGATGACCGACTCGCAGGACTGGTGGCCGGCGGACTTCGGTCACTACGGCCCGCTCTTCATTCGCATGGCGTGGCACAGCGCCGGCACCTACCGCGTTGGCGACGGTCGCGGCGGAGGCGGTCGGGGCCAGCAGCGCTTTGCGCCGCTCAACAGCTGGCCGGACAACGTCAGCTTGGACAAGGCGCGTCGCCTGCTATGGCCGATCAAGCAGAAGTACGGTCGCAAGATCTCGTGGGCCGATCTCTTCATCCTCACCGGCAACGTCGCGCTCGAGACAATGGGCTTCAAGACCCTCGGCTTCGGCGGTGGTCGCGAGGACGTATGGGAACCGGATCAGGACGTCTACTGGGGCGTCGAGAAGACGTGGCTCGGTGGCGACAAGCGGTACTCGGGACAGCGCGACCTCGAGAACCCGCTCGCGGCGGTGCAGATGGGCCTCATCTACGTCAACCCGGAGGGCCCGAACGGCAATCCCGATCCCCTCGCGGCGGCGAGGGACATCCGCGAGACGTTCGCACGCATGGCGATGGACGACGAAGAGACCGTCGCGCTGATCGCCGGCGGCCATACGTTCGGCAAGACGCACGGCGCCGGCCCGGCATCGCACCTCGGCGCGGATCCGGAAGGAGCGGACATCGAGGCGCAGGGCTTCGGCTGGAAGAGCAGCTTCGGCACCGGCAAGGGCGTCGACGCGATCACGAGCGGCCTCGAGGTCACGTGGACCACCACGCCGGCGAAGTGGAGCACCGACTTCTTCAAGCACCTCTTCGGCTTCGAGTGGGAGCTCACGAAGAGCCCGGCGGGCGCGCATCAGTGGAAGCCGAAGGGGGACGCGGGTGCAGGCACGGTGCCGCGGGCCCACGACGCGTCGAAGCGCAGTGCGCCCTCCATGCTGACCACCGACCTCTCGCTGCGGTTCGACCCGGCGTACGAGAAGATCTCGCGACATTTCATGGAGCATCCGGAACAGTTCGCCGAGGCGTTCGCGCGCGCGTGGTTCAAGCTCACGCACCGCGACATGGGTCCGCGTGCGCGCTACCTCGGCCCGGAGGTTCCGGCCGAAGAGCTCATCTGGCAAGACCCGCTCCCCAAGGTCGACCATCCGCTCATCGACGAGAAGAACGTCGCGTCGCTGAAGAGCAAGCTCCTCGCCTCGGGCTTGTCCATCGCGCAGCTCGTCTCGACCGCGTGGGCGTCGGCGTCCACGTTCCGCGGCTCCGACAAGCGCGGCGGCGCGAACGGCGCGCGCATTCGTCTCGCGCCGCTCAAGGACTGGGCGGTCAATCAGCCCGCGGAGCTGGCGAAGGTGCTGACGACGCTCGAAGGCGTCCAGCGCGCGTTCAACGCCGCGGCGGCCGGCGGCAAGAAGGTCTCGCTCGCGGATCTGATCGTGCTCGGCGGCGCCGCAGGCATCGAGCAGGCCGCGAAGAACGCGGGGCACGCGCTGACCGTTTCCTTCACGCCAGGGCGCACGGATGCAACGTCGGAGCAGACCGACGCCGCGTCGTTCGCCGTGCTCGAGCCGATCGCGGACGGGTTCCGCAACTACCAGAAGGCCGCGTACAGCGTGCCGGCCGAAGCGCTCCTCATCGACAAGGCGCAGCTCCTGACGTTGACCGCGCCCGAGATGACGGTGCTCGTCGGCGGTCTGCGCGTGCTCGGTGCCAACACCGGATCGTCGAAGCACGGCGTCTTCACGAAGAAGCCGGAGGCGTTGACCAACGACTTCTTCGCGAACCTCCTCGACATGGGCACGGAGTGGAAGGCAGTGTCCGCGGCGAAGGACATCTTCGAAGGGCGCGACCGCAAGACCGGTGAGGTGAAGTGGACCGGCACGCGCGTCGATCTCGTCTTCGGATCGAACGCGCAGCTCCGCGCGTTGGCGGAAGTCTACGGAAGCTCGGACGCACCCGAAAAGTTCATCCGTGACTTCGTCGGCGCGTGGACGAAGGTGATGAACCTCGATCGCTTCGATCTCGCGTGAGCCCGCCCGACGCAGCTTGGTGCGCGCCGTATGCCGCTCCGCGTGCCTCGTCAGAAGTACCCGCTCGGGTTGCCTCTGAGCAGGTAGCCCTTCGCGAGCGCCAGGTGGTTGAGAGCGTGCATCATGTGTGTCGCGGGCATGCTATTGGCCGTGGACTGGGAGTTCAGGAGGGCTTGCTTGACGAGCCCGAGCTCGTTCAAGGCGCTCGCGGTCGCCGGCCCGGTCAACTCGGAGGTCGTCAGGTCGTCGATCGCGTCCTGGATGTCCCGCAGCGCGACTTTCAGGATGGTCGTGCCGCCGCCGGTGGCGTTCGTCTCCAGATAGGCGGCCCGCGCGCGCACCTGCGCCATGTTCACGAGCGCGTTGACGGTCCGCAGGAGGCCGCCGATGTCGAGAATGCTCTGGGCGTTGAGCTGCGGCGTGGCGAAGGTCGCCCCCGGCGACGCGAGGAACGTGGGTGACTGGTAAAAGGCGATTGAGTCCTCCAGCGTGGAGACGGCGCCGTTGTGGAAGAACGGCGCCGTGTCGGCCGCCTCGTAGAGGGGCGGTACGTTGAATTCGCCGCTGCCGAACCCGGTCGCAAGGGTTGTGCTGGCGAGAAACTCGTTTTCGACGAGATTGCGACGCGAATCGACGAAGTCGTGCGCTGGGCCAGTGTACCCTAACGAGCCTTCCGATTCTGCGGTGACGCCGACGATGGACTGGGCGATGGTCGCCCGTCGTGAAAGCCATCCTCGAGGCCGTCGTCGGTGCGCTGCTCGCAGCACTGCGTTCTCGGGCGATTCTGGTCGCCGAAAATCTGGTGCTCCGCCAGCAGCTTGCAATTCTCCGCCGCGCAACACCCCGTCCCCGGCTCCGTCCGATCGACCGAGCGTTCTGGGTCATCGTCTCCCGTCTGTGGTCACGGTGGGCGGAGTGTCTCGCGATTGTTCAACCAGCAACGGTGATCGGGTGGCATCGGCGTGGCTTCGCTCGGTGGTGGGCGTGGAAGTCGCGGCCGGTAGGTCGGCCGCCGCTTGCTCCCGCGCTGGTAAGCCTCATCGAGCAGATGGCGCTTGAGAACCCGCTTTGGAGCCGCCGGAGGATCGCCAGCGAACTTGCGAAGCTCGGATATGCCGTCGACAAGGACACGGTCGCGAACTACATGCCAAAGCCAGCTCAGCGACCGCGCCATCCCCCGTCGCAGACCTGGAAGGCCTTCCTCCGTAACCATCTCTCGGGAACGATCGCGATCGACTTTTTGATGGTGCCGACGGTCACGTTCAACGTCCTCTACGTCTTTTTCGTCCTCTCGCTCGAACGCCGCCGTGTGTTGCACGTCAACGTGACGGCGCACCCGCACGCTACTTGGGCCGCGCAGCAGATCGTGGAGGCCATCGGCGCGGAGATCGTGCCGGCACGGCTGATTCGAGATCGTGATGCCATTTTCGGCAGCGAGTTCGATGCGCGGGTGAACAACCTGGGCGTCCGGCAGATCCGCATCTCGCCGCGCTCTCCGTGGCAAAACGGGTACGCGGAAAGGTGGGTGGGCACGTTACGCCGCGATCTGCTCGATCACGTCATTGTGCTTGGTGAACGACATTTGCTCCGTCTCGTGCGCCAACACGCCGCTTACTACAACAGCGATCGACCTCATATGTCGCTTGGCGGTGACTCGCCGGTCACGCGCGACGTCGAACCGCCGACTGCGGGCAAGGTCATCGCGACTCCACGCGTCGGTGGGCTTCATCACCGTTACTCGAGGGCCGCGTGATCGTGTCGCCTCAGTTTTTCGCCCCCACCCCCCCGCGCAGCCAATCAGAAACGCGAGTTCCGCTGCGTCCTGATGCAATCGATCCCACCGGTACGGCCCATCGATCCGGGCGCCCGGCGCGTCCGTACTCGGTGAGCATCGCAGCGGGCATGGAGCTCTAACGGCGCGCCTCTTGGTCGCCGGTCCCATCCCGTGCGAGCCGCTGAGCCTCTCCCATGTCGACGAGCATGCGACGGCGCGCCGCCCACGCCTCGACATCGTGGACAAGGGCGCCCGCCAGCGCCGCATCCGCGCCCGAGATGTCTCGACGTTCGTCTGGGTCGAGCGTCATGTCGAACAGCTGCTCGCGTCCGGCCTCCGCGTCGAGCACGAGCTTGTGGCGGCCAGTCCGAATCGCCAGCTTGAGCACGCGCTGATCGGTAAACGCGCGAATGACGCGCGGCCCCGGGTCGAGTGCGGAGCGCCCTTCCCACCCCGCAGACGCCTTTCCGCCGACCAAGTCCACGAGCGTCGGCGCCACATCGAGGAGGCTCACGAGCTGCGTCGCGCGAATCGTCCGTGTCGTAAGGCCCGGCGCCACCACCAAGAGCGGCACGTGCAGGTTCTCGTCGTAGGCCTCGAGCGTGTGGGCAAAGTTGCCCTCGTGTTGGAGGAACGCCTCGCCGTGGTCGCCGTGAATCACGAGGACAGTGTCTTGCCAAACGCCGCGAGCCTTGAGCCCGTCGACGAGCGCTCCGAGCGCAAGGTCGCCGCGGTACAAGTCGCTCTTGTAGCGATCGAGGTCGGTCATCTCGCCGAACGGTCGCGGACCGTTGCCCGGCGTCTCGTACGGGTGATGCCCGGAGATGGGCATGTAGGTGACGAACAGCTTCTCGCCGGGTGCGCGCTCGTCGAAACGCTTGAGCACCGCCGAGGCGGTCGACATGTCGTCGCAGCCGAAGCTCGATTGGAACTTGCCTCCTATGCTCCCTGCATCCGCCAGCCGATCGAAGCCGCGGCGCTGCACGACATGGTCCATGCCGAGGTAAAGGAAGCGCCCTGAGTGGTAAAGGGCGGACCGGTAGCCGTCCTCGGCGAGCGCCTGCGCGATCGACCGGCACGGCAGGCGTGCTGCGTCGTACTCTTCTGCCTTCGTGTGCGGCGCGGGCGAGAAGGAGCACAGCATCGCGTACAGGCCCTTGATGCTTTCGGGGTACACGGCGTAGGCGTGGTCGAAGACGATGGCCTGCGAGGCCAGGCGTGTCAGGTTCGGCATCGGGTCGTCCGGCGCGCCGTATGCGGCCAAGTAGCGCGCCCCGGTAGACTCCAGGATGGCCCACACGACATGCCGCCCCCGTGCGGCCGCGGCCAGGTGGCGAAGGTCGACGCCGCGGGTCGAAGGATCGTCTTCGGCCACGGCGTCCGGGCTTGCCATCGCAGCTCCGCCCAGCCCGCCCAAGCGCGTCCTTGTGAGCTCGGTGCGAGCGAGCGTCACCAGGGCGTCGCGGTGCAGGCCCAACGTGTCGATCCTTCGTGCTGCCGTGACTCCCGCCGCGGCGGACCCGAGAGCGACCGCGATCGTCGATACGGCCACTGCCACGGGAAGCCGGCCAAAGGCCGCAGGCAAGGCAGCGCCGAGTGCGACCACTGCGACGATGGCGGTGGCATTGCCGACTGTGAAATACACGCCGATCGAATCTCCGAGCGCACCGCCCGTGGCGTCGAGCATCGATGCCGTGAGCGGCGTGGCAAACACGCGTGCGATGGGCACGTTCGCCGCCGCCAGAGCCACAAGGGCTACGTAGCCGACCCACCGCCCGGCGCGGGCGAAGCCTCGCGCCAGCGGACCCACCAGAAAGGCCCCGGCCGCGAGATCCATCGCCCCTACAGCGAGGCTTACGATCGCCTCCTCCCGCAGGACGGCAACCATCCGCAGAGCGTCGAACCCGGCGCCATCGATGGCGCGCAGCGCGAGGAGTGTGATCTTCGCCGAAGCCAGAGTCAGGAATACGGCCGCCGCAGCCCGGGCCGCAGTCGCGGTGGGCTCCCCTTTTGGCGAAGCAAGACGGGTCCACATCACGCGGCGCCCCGATGCAAGTTGAGCCGCTTGAACAGCCAGTACGCGACGACCGCGGAGCGTGCGGCGCGCCGGAAAAGCCAATCGTGGGTGACGACCAAGCGGTTGTAGAGGCGCGTGCTCTCGATGAGCGACCTCGGTCCGACGAACGCCAGCGGAAAGACGACGAGGTCGAAGCCGCGGTGAAGCTCCGGGTCGAAGCCCGTGTGCAACATTCGGGGAAGTGCACCGGCTCGCCAAGCGGGCGAACGCTGCAGATGCCAACGGGCAGCATCGAGGTTGGCCAATGACGTGTCGAGCACGACGACGTCAGCCTCGGGCGCGAGCTCGCGCAGAACCAGAATCGTTCGTGGAAAGAGCGCCCCGCCCACCACGAGCACGCGCGGCGAAACTCCGAGCTCAGAGCCAAGTACGTGGCGAAACGCCTTCTTGTGACACGCGACAATGGGCGCTTGCACCCATCTGTGCGCGAGAACGCGTCGCTCGAGCCATCCGAGAAGGGCACCTTGCACAGCCCCGTGCCCGCCCCCCGATACGTTATCGAGGAAGCGAAGGACAGGGGCATGGCGGCTAACGCGCGTCGTCGATCGCGGGACGCGAGGCAGCTCGGTCCAGTGAAGGCGCGGATGACTGTGGTGCTCGGCGTGGTGTCCGTCGTTGAACCAGAGAAGGTTGTACAGCGAGCCGTAGTGACTGACGCCTCGGACGGTCCCCGAGTGATCGCCGGCGTGCTCGAAGCGCCCCTGCAGATGACAGAGAAGCATTCCGAGGGCAAAGCCGGGCGCGACGATGAACATGGCGCTCGGGCGCAGCAGGCCGATCGCTAGGGCGACGACAGCGACCAGGCCCACCTCGACCGCCACTCGGGGGGTGAGGCGCAGCTTGAGCCTGCCCGCGGGCTCGCCGGCGTGGTGCCATATGTGCCTCTGCATCCAGAGTGTTTGCGGCACGAAGAGGACCAGCGTGAGCCAAAGCGACAGCGCCCGAGAGGCCAGCTTCGACGCGAAGATGGGCTTGTGCAAATGGCAATGCGAGACCGTGTTCGATGTGTACACGGTGAGCAGGCCGAGCAGGCCCGCAGCTGCCACACCATGCAAGCCGTGCGGTACTCGCGCGACCAGGGCCGCAAGCACGGCGCCGTGCGCGAGCGCAACGCCGGCGAGCCACGCGTCCAGCTTGGAATGCGCGAATACGCGAGGACGGCCCGTGTCTCGCGCGGCGGCCAGAGCAGAGACGAAGGACGTAGCCACGGCGCTCTAGTTCCGGCGTGCGCGACGTCGCGCAAACGCAAATGCAGTTCCCAGAAGCGCCATGAGGGCAAGTGCCGAGCCCGCACTCGCCGTCTGGGACATGACGCAGCCGCCTCCTCCGGAACCGGTGGGTGTCCCGCCGCCGGGCCTTGGAGCCGATGGGCTCCCCGAGCTCGTGCCGCTGGTGCTCGCACCGCTGCTGCCGCCGGCGGTAGTGCCGCTGCCGGCCGCCGTACCGGTGGTGCTGGCGGAGCCGCTTCCGGCCGTGGCGCCGCTGCCCGTCGCCGCGCTCGCTCCCGTCGCCGCGGTGCCACTGCTCGCGGCGCTGCCGCTGGTCGAGCCACTGCTTGTGCCGCTTGCGGCGCCACTGCTTGCCGCGCCGTCACCATGGCTGGTGCTGCTGTCGCCGCCCGGGCCGCTGTCGCTCATGCCTCCATCGGGAGTCGCGTACGCAAGCAGCTTTGGGCACCAGCCCCCCA
>WNFJ01362551.1_pt2 | contig 13268 bp, 20 predicted proteins | sample 5400461 | NCBI WGS metagenome assembly WNFJ01 (sample SAMN13153349, study PRJNA577476) | soil metagenome | isolation source: 115 cm saprolite on Douglas fir-dominated hillslope | place: USA:California | collected 2013-09-17 | reverse complement strand
CACTTTTTGCCGCCGCTGCTTCCTACTTCCGCCAGATGCCCTGGAATAAGGTCGTTTACGAGTCGGCCCTGAAAATCGCCATGGACCAATCCCCTGCACCCCCCTGCTATGGGGTGATCATGGGCGCCTCCGGCATGACGTTCGGCCTGTCGCTCTACGATGATCTGCGCTTTCTCCGGCTCATGTTAAGCGGGCGCATGAGCGAGCATGAAGCCGGCCGGCGAACCGTGGCCACCACCGTCGTTTTCGGCAGCGAAGCGGAAATCCCGATGCCGGACCTGGAAGCCGCCCGGCGTCACGAATGGGAAGTGGCCGGCCCACGCGCTTACCCCTGGTTCTTCCGCAAGGAGGGCAATCGAGATCCGCACTCTCCCTCTGCCGCCCAGATCGAATTGTTGACCGCCTGCCTCCGGGCCGTTCCTGAATTTGTATCCCGCCGCGGCCAGCACGATGCCACCCTTGAAGAGATTGCCGTCTCCACTTCCACCGGCGAGACACGGCTGACAATGAGCTGGATCGTGGAATGAATCGGGGTGTTGCGCTTGGACAGCAGAAACCTATTGTAATTGAGCCGGCGCTTCCTCGCCAAAGTTCAGCCAGTTGCCAACGTTGCATTCGCCGGCCCCGTGAAAGGAAGAAGCAAGCAAGCCCGCCTGCGTTTGACGGCCCACATCTCCGCCCCGATCATCCATGCCGGCTTCAGCGATAAAATTACCCTGGAAATCGTCAACCATGGCCCATTCGAGCCGAAAGTCCGGCCGGGAGTAACCCGCTTGTGCCAGGTGATTAGCGAGGAACTGAAAGGCGTCCCCAAACGCGGCGGCAGTGCCATGGTCGCGAAACAGTCCAGCGCTGGCAACGCCGCGGAGGAGGAAGAATCTGGGGGAAAACGGTTCTTGTCACCCGACTTATTATGTAGAATCTGTTTTGGGCATCACCCGGCGGAAACCCCCGCCTTCGCAGGCAAATCGGAGCATCCCGAATGTCCAACGCAACCAAAACAGAAGATCCAGCGGATTTCCGGATTCCCGTGGTGCGTCATTTTATTGCCTGTGAGCGCATTGACACAGTCGCCAGCAGCAAACAGTATTCGCTGATCGACGTAATTCATGCCATCAAGCCTTTCCCGGGCGCGGCTTATCCCCGCATCCACCCCCAGCTTTGCCTGTTCGCGCAGATGACGAATGGACGAGGGAGCCATTCCTTCCAAGTGCAGCGGGTTTTTCTAGATGACGAATCGACGAACACTTCCAAAGCGGTTATACTGGATATGGGAACGGATCCCCTGATTGTCCACGGTTGGCCGATTCTTCTGAAAAACGTTTTTTTCCAGCGTCCGGGGTTGTACGAGTTTCGCCTCGTTTGCGATGCCCAGGTGATCGCCAAGGAACCCATTATTCTGCGAGAAAATCCATGAAAACAGAAACCCCCAACAATGAGGGCAAGGACTACGAAATCCCCTGCCAGCTCTTGCCGGCCACGGAGTTCGACATGTCCGAGGCCATCCCGCCCGAACAGCTCGCCAACCTCCCTGTCGGCGGATTTGTTCGGGATGAATTGCTTCATGAACCCATTGAATTGGATTTTTCAGAGGAGGAGAAAAAACCAGTCAAGAAGCCGATGAAAGAGAAAGAAAAAAAAGAGACGTGAGCACTGGGCAGCAATGCCTGTCCCCGCTCACGCCTGGAACAGCCACATCAGCGCTCCGATCATCCATGCCGGCTTCAGCGTTAAAATTACCCTGGAAATCGTCAACCATGCCCCCTTCGAGCCGAAAGTCCGGCCGGGAGTAACCCGCTTGTGCCAGTTGATTATCGAGGAAATAAAAGGCGTCCCAAAACGCGCCGGCAGTGCCTTGGTCGCGAAACAGTCCAGCGCTGGCAACGCCGCGGAGGAGGAAGAATCTGGGGGAAAACGGTTCGTGACACGCGACTTTTCCGCAATGCCCTTTCCCAGAACCTCGCCGACAGCGTAAGATGCGCTATTGCGATCCATCAAAGTCGGGAGACGGCAATGGTTCAAGCACGCATTCAACATGGCCGCGTGGAAGTAGAGGAGCCTATTCCCCCCGAATGGGAGGGCCAGATGGTACACATCACCACCCTGACCCCGGACGAGCCCCTGTCCGATCTTGAAGAGCGCCTGGCGGCCCTGCACGCTCTGGGCCCGATGGAATTCGAGCCCGCTGAAAGGGACGCCATCGCCCGCGCCCTGGATGAACTCAACCGCGCCGGAAAGTCCGCCATGGATGCAATCGCAGGTAGCCAGCCTTGAAAAAATACCTTCTGGACACCAACCACCTGTCCGCATACCTCGACCGCAAGGCGGCGCTGGAACAACGGCTGGACAAATCTCTGCGGGCGGGCGACCGTTTTGGCATCTGTTTGCCGGTCCTGTGCGAGTACCGCGCCGGCATTCGCATGAGCCGGCGTTATCGCCAGAATCTCGCTCGTTTGCAAGCAGCGCTTGGCATTTTCCGCCTCTGGCCGGCCGACGAATCCACCGCCGCCGTATTTGCGGAGATTTTTCAGGAGCTACGCTCCGCCGGCAAGATGCTGTCCCAATTCGACCTGCTCATCGCCGCCGTCGCCCGCGCCCACAAACTGACCTTGCTCACCGCCGACCGTGACTTCCAGCAAGTCAGCGGTCTCAAGGTCGAAAACTGGTTGTAATCACCTTGGGAGATCTTCCATGACTCTCGATCCAAAAAAGGTCGCGGCTCGTCTGGGAGCGGAACACGTAGGCGAAATGCCGGATGTTGGCGGCGCGCTTTTGGCATGGCCCGGCTGGCGGCCGCGCTCAAGGAGCATCTGGGCATCTGGAACCGGCGCCGGCCCGTCGCCCCCGCCGGCCATCCAATATCCGCTGGGTGTTGTTTCCCAAGGTGCCGATGAGCCGTGAAACGGAAAATCAGCTCATTCTCCTTGCCGAACAATTAAGCACGCCTGAGCGGCGCATCAGCCCCATGCAGTTGGCCGCCCAGTTGTTGGAAGAAATATTGCAAAAGAGGGCAGACAATGAATAGACGCCGAAATCACCGCCCCGATCATCCATGCCGGCTTCAGCGGTAAAATTACCCTGGAAATCGTCAACCATGGCCCCTTCGTGCTGAAGGTCCGGCCGGGAGTTGACCCGATTGTGTCAGTTGATTATCGAGCAAGTGAAAGGCGTGCCAAACGAGGCGGTAGTGCCATGTTTTCGCAATAATCTGCGCCGCTGGGAATGCCCTTGCCCCGGAGGAATTTGAGGAAACAGTTCCTGACACCCGATATTTTCCGATGAAAGAGAAAGAAAAAAAATAGAACTGAGCATTGGATGACTCTCGATCCAAAAAAAGGTCGCGGCTCGTCTTGGAGCGGAACACGTAGGCCAAATGCCGGATGTTGGCGGCGGCGCTTTTGGCATGGCTCGGCTGGCCGCCGCGCTCAAGGAGCGGCTGGAACCGGCGCCAGGCCGTCGCCCCAGCCAACCATCCAACATCCGCTGGGTGTTGTTTCCCAAGGTGCCGATGAGCCGTGAAACGGAAAATCAACTCATTCTCCTTGCCGACCAATTAAGCACCCCCGAGCGGCGCGTCAACCCCATGCAGCTGGCCGCCCAGTTGTTGGAAGAAACTTTGCAAAAGATGGCGGAAAATAAATAGACGCCGCCGGTGAAGGACGAGAGCAAGTAATGTGCGGAGGACTTCCCGGAAAAACGGTTCCTGGCACTCGACTTTTTCCTTGCGACTTTTTCGCTGGAAAAACGCGTTCCTGACACCCGACCTTTCCCAAAGGCGACCGTGCCCTGACCCTGGACCACGTGCGGAAACTCGCCAAGCGGTTCCAGGTCAGTACCGCCCTTTTTGTTGGGTGAATCGCACAAGGGAAGCAGAAGGGCGCTGGGTGTTGTTTCCCAAGGTGCCGATGAGCCGTGAAACGCGAAATCAACTCATACTCCTTGCCGATAGGCGGAATGTCCCCTTTTCAGGCTTCCCTTTTCAGGCTTCCCTTTTCAGGCTTAAGATAAAGCGCACTTGTTTGCGGGGAGATTCAAATGTCACCAGAAGAATCCGATTTGTACGGAGGCCTCGCCGGAGGGTCGCTGCCAATTGAGCAGTTGGAACTGGGCGGCGGCATCACGATCTCGCGGACATATGCGCATTTAATGGCTCCGTTCCTGATGGCCTTTCATCCACCGGTGAATGGACTTCATCCAGCACCTTGGCGGCCTGCATCGGGTGGTCTTGGCTGGGACATTCTCGGGCAAATCCACGTGCCAAAAGATTTCAAAATCGAGGGTTGGTGGGACCGGATTAACATTGTGTGGTGGGTCATCGCGTTGTTGCGTTTTCGGGCGAGTCCGTTTCTGACAGTGCCCGTGGTCGCCAATGGCCCATTTGCTGATGGGGTCAGCGTCGAAGGAATCCAATATTGGCCAGTGGAAATTGAGAACCGGATGGTATGGGTGGAAAAGGAGCACTCGCGAGAAATCCGCGAAGCGGATTTGCTGTGGATCAAAGAACATTGGCTTGATGCCACGAATCTCGTGAAGGCAAAGACTGAATTCTATCTGCTCTTCAATGCATGTGCGCAATGCGGGTTTACACGGAACCCGGCGCTCGCCATGCTATCGTTGTGGGGAGCCCTAGAAGGCATTTTCTCGCCGGCAAAAGTCGAATTGAGATTTCGGATTTCCTCCAACATCGCGGCATTTTTGGAACATTCTGGGGAACGTCGCCTTGCTTTGCAGAAGGAGGTGGCCAAGCTGTATGATGCAAGGTCGTCGGCGGCACACGGGAGTTCGGAAGATCAAGCTGAGGCGCTTGTGGAAACATATGCTCTCAGCAAGCGATTGATCATAAAGATGATTGAAACTCGGCATGTCCCATCTCGCGAGGATTTGGAAAAAGCGCTTTTCTGCGGGTAAGAAACGCGATCGATCAATCCATCTGCATTAGCCTGGCTTTCGAGCAACCGTTTTCACTCGACCTGATCGTGCGCACTCCCTGGCAAATTGAGCGCGCCTTGAAGGACGATAATTGGTTTCTGCGGGAGATCATCGAGAAAGGCAAGGTTCTTTATGAAGCGCCAGACCGCCCGGTGGGCTCGCAAAGCCGAACAGGATTGAGACTGTTCCCATTTTCAGAGGGTTACGGGTGTGTTACCATCCATTCGACCGATCATAGGCGATCCTTCCACCCGGTGAGTTAATGGAATTCGCGACTGCTGATTTCGGAGCCGCGCTGCTTAACGAATTGAAAGTAGCGTCTAGAGCCAGTGTTGCGGTTGCCTATTTCAACCCCGACGATACGATCCTATCCGCGCTCAAGAAAATTCCGCAGTTGAGGTTATTGGTAGCAGACGATTTTCATATCAATAACCCCTACAAGCTTGAATCCCTCTGCCGGCGCGGAGTTTGGGTCCGGGCCGTTCCTGTAGACTCAAGCGCCGGTAAACTACATTCAAAAGTATTTTTGATCCGACGCAAGGACGGGTCGCGTTGGGCCATGGTCGGGTCTGCGAATCTGACGCGGGCTGGTTTGTATTCGAACCAGGAAGCCTGCGTGATTTTGGATTCAAAGCAGCAAGGGGACGACGTTCATTTACGCCAAATCAAGGACTGGCTTGATGAGATTGGCAACGAGGATCCTCCAGAAATCGATTTTGAGGTCGCAAAGGCGGTCTACGAGACGCGCGCAAAATACAAGACGACGCCAGCCAACTGCGGAAGCACACCGACTGATTCACCACTGAAAACAGGCGGCTATTGGGCTTTGAAACCAGGTTGGGGTGGAGAATACTGGCAGAACTTTCTTGGGGAGAACGTTATTGCGCTCGGGTGGGGCGAGATGTCCGGCAATCCATCGACCATGAGCCCGGAGGAAGTCGAGAGGGCATATCGTGCAGCTTGGTCCGACGACTCAAACGGGAAGGTTAATACCAACGTCGCCCAAATCATCAAATTCACACAATCAATGAATGATGGTGACTTGGTCCTCATTTGCGGTCGCTACGATGGAACCGCCTTGGGCAAGACCAAGGACGCTTTCATTTATGGTGTTGCGCGTGCGACGCGCATTGACGGCCAAAGTTTTTTGAATGACAAGAAATCCAGTTGGTTCCGGTTCAAGCGGCGGGCGACAATTCAACCGATAGGGGAGCGGATCCCGCGCGACATGATCGCGAGAGCACTTGGCAAGGGCGCTTTTGTACCGACGATTCAGTCAATCGATCAGGAGGGATTCGAAAGGCTGGCCAACGTCCTCCGTGCAGAATTTGGAATTGCGATAAACGTTTGATCCTTGCCAGGCAAATCCCCCAATTGGAGAAAACAATGTTTTTGTCTATCCGATGACCTGCTTGATCGCATCGGTAACCCGGCGCAGTCGTTGCCTGGTCTTGATGGAGGAACGAACGAACCTTCTACAATGAGAAAGTGTCCTTCCTGGTACGGACCGCGTGTGCCTTTGGGGCTTTCCCCGGTCCCCGGAGATACTCCATGGCAACAGAACGATCCGTCGGAGACATCGCGTGCCGATTTAACACTGAAATGATCGAAATCCAGCAGTACATCGGCTTCGTCAAGGCAAAGTCCTCGATTCACCTCCGCTATGTGCTGGACCTCAACAAGCTCCTACGAGAGCAGAATCTTCCCGAGATTCCCGTAAGAAAAAATCTCGGTGCCATCCACTACCTTACCCCGGAAGAAATACAAAAGCTTCTTCCCCCCATTCCCGATATAACGCCCAAGGTACATCGGAAAATACAAGACTTGAAAGCGGAGCAGGACTTCAGCTCTCTTGATGAGGGGGCTCGTTTCGACCAGAGTCTTCTCGGCGAATGGGTCGCGTATTTGTTAGATAGGATGCCAGTCCGCCCGACACCAGAAGACCTAAGTAATCTGCGGCAGCACGCCCTCCATGAATACGAGCGCCAACGCGATACGGCCGCCTCGGACCAGAACATAGCCGACCTCATCGATGTGGCACTCAAATATGCTGTCTATCAGCATCATCACCAACAGCGCGAGAACTTGCATGATATTCTTGACCGCTTTGAAGAACTGAGAATCATCGCGGCAGCCGAGAGCAAAACTGGAGTAACCCACATCCTACGCCAAGGGTTTATCCTGCTGATGGCTGCCTTCGATGCCACAATTTTCGACTTGGTCCGCGTTGCCTTACGTAAGAACTTTTTCGCCCTGGCAACTGCGTTTGGGGATAAGGACAAGTATACGATTTCAGACGTCACCGAGGCTGGCAGCTTCGAGAAGTTTCGAGACGAAATCATAGAAGCGCAGCTGACCAAAAGATATATTAAAGGGGTTCTATGCCTTCTCGACAGCGCATGGAAAGTCCCATGCGTAGACAAAAGCTCTGGCCACGATTTCGGGAGACTGATTGAAATCAATCTTCGCCGGAATGTTCATTTACACAACCGCGGCCAAGCAACGCCGGCTTGACAAGCTGCTGGACAAGAATAGGGAGGAAACCATTACCCCCACGTCACATCAGCCGGCATTCGATCCGCGAAATCAGGAGCTCCTGCTGCTCGATATGGCCGGCGGTTTTCAGGATCGGCTTCAAGCCGGCAAAGAACCGGTTTGCCGGCTCGATCGGGTTAGCCAGCACTTCCGCAGTGGTCAGATAGTCTTTCTCCGCCTGGGTTTGCTGGGGTGGGTGCCAAAGTCCCCACAACGGTGGCGCCGAGGAGGATGAAGCCACCATGCAGCCAGCGAAACGCTTGTCGAGCACCTGATACAATTCGTCCAGAATTGGATCGGTGAAAACGAGTTTCCCTTTCGCGTTGAACAATGGCAGAACGAGGCGAACGAGATAGGCGTAACCTTCCAGGCGGTTTTCTTCGAGACTGGGCAAGCGGAGATCTTCCGGAATGGCAGCGCTCAGGCTGTCGAGCCGTTCGCGGAACGTGTCAGCCGGCGTCTTTTTTTTGGCCATGTTCCTTGCCTGACCCTTCCTTCAATCCATTGGTCTCGACCAGGTCGGCTTTCTCCAGGGCCTTCTTCTGATCGGAATTCACGATCAGCGTTCGCTCGTGCCGAGTTTGAAATGAACCGCCGCGCTCCAGAAGCAGGCGAATGGCACTGCCGTACTTACCGGATTTGATTTTTACTGCTGCCGGCATGGCTGTTCCCTTTTGCAAGCTGACATTGGCCCAAGAATATTTTTACGATAACACAGCCGCGGAAAAAACACCAGACAAATGGCAGCGATCGATGAAAAAAGTCGCACCGCTGACAGCGCAGAAGTTTCCCGCGGCCAAGCAACGCCGGCTTGACAAGCTGCAGGACGGCGCTGCTCGGCAAGCTGATCCACGGATAAGCGCTGGTGCCTGGAACCGTTTCCCTTGGGTGGCATCGATGAAAAAACTCGCACCGAAAGTGCAGAAGTTTCCGGCGGCCAAGCAACGCCGGCTGGACAAGCTGCTGGACAAGAATAGCGAGGGAACCATAACCGCCAAGGAAAAAGGCGCCCTGGAGCAACTGGTCGCCCAGGTCGAACAATGGACGGTTGCCAATGTGCGGCGACTGGCGGATTTTTCCTGGCGCCGGCCGGAGTCAGTTTGCAATGTCGTCTGGTGTGAGATCCCGTTGGGCCACATGGCGAACCGTCAAGACAACGACCTCCGCGCCGCGAATCGTAAACACCGCGCGATGTGTCGGCCGGCGTCCTAACCCAAACCAAAGATCGCGAATCTCATAGGCGAAGCGATCTCTTTCTCTGGACCGGCTATGCCTTTCGGGATTCTCCGACAAGTCGGCGATGGCTTTGGCCAAGCCCGCGTACCATCGATCCGCTTGGCGTTTGGAGCGATGATCCGCCCACCAGTTGAAGGCGGCTTGCATTTCGTGCTCCGCTTTTTCGGTAATCACCACGCCCAGACTCATGGGTGGTTCTCAATCTGATTTCGTTCACGAAACTCGACATCGAAGTCAGCAAACGGCCGATAGCGTCCGTTCTCCATATCATGGATGCCGCTTTGAATGGCCGCCAGGTCGGCGTTCTGCTCCTCGAGCGCGGCGACGGCAGCACGCAAAATTTCTTCTTCCGAAGCATAGCGTCCCGTTCCCAACAAGGCATTCACGCGTTTCTGTAAATCAGCCGGAATGATCAAGGACATCGTTTGCTCCTCTCAGGGAAGATGGGACTAACTATTTGGCCGCCTGCCTTTGCAAATATACCGGAACCAGGTGCTCCGCACAATCGGCAATCCGTTGTTTGGGTCTGGATCGATGCGTACGTGCCAGATGTTGGGTGTAAACGGCGGTTTCCAGTCCGTAACGGGGGCAACAAGTTTTATGGGAAGTCGCCCGACACCATCCGCGCTAACAACAATTGCGGGACGCGTTTTGCGGATTTCGGCCCCAATCGTCGGGTCGAAATTCACAAGCCAAATTTCACCCCGCTGCGGACTAGGGGAGATCGACAAGGTCTCCTCCTTGCCATTGTTCGCGTTCGCTCACCTTGTCATCGGCTTGGTAATAGCGCACCATCCGAGCCGCCTGCTTTGCCATTTCCCGGCGACGTTTCTGAACGGACAGCCTCAGGAAACTCCGCCGTTGTTCGAGGGTTAGTTCAGCCATTGGCAGCATGGCTTTTCGCTTCGCCATCGGTTTACCTTCTTTCAAATGATCAGCTAGTCAATGAATGGAAAGGCAGGAATCGAAAAGAAAGTAATGGTGCCTGGAACGTGCCTGGAACCCTTTTAGCGTCAGGGCCAACCAAATGTTGCTATCGGCCAGCGCCATGGTGCCATTCCACTTCCTGAGCGAGAAGGATATCGGCCACGCGCTGGGGCGTCATTTCCTCTTGCGGCGCTGCGGCCAGTTTGCACTCGATCACCGGCAAGCCGGTTTTCTTGTCCCTGGTGATCACCGCCGCCTGGGAATCCGACGCGGTGTCCGCAGCAACGGCCAGACCTTTGCGCAACAGGTCGGCCACCTCGTCTTTCAGTTTCCGCCCTTGCATGGAGATGCCTTATTGCTGTGCAGGACTGGCGTTTCTGTGCACGGGAGGGGTGAGCGATTTGCACAGCAATTGCACAGAAACCGTTAGGCATGGCTAAGTCGAATATTAGGCTATTCTTCCCCCGCTTCTTTACAGCAATTGCACAGGAACCGTAACCAACGGCCAGGTCGAATGTTAGGCTATTCTTCCCCCACTTGCTTGCGGCGCGGCAGGATCGGCCTTTTGCTGCGCCACCATTTCCAGATCCCGGCGGTCAGGCCGCCGCAGTTCTTGGCGATTTGCCCAATCGCCTTCTTGTAGGTTGCCTGGAAGACCTTGTCGCGGTCGATGGGCTCGATGTTGGCGGCTGCTTTTACCAGAAAACGGCGGGCTTGGGCAAAGGCGCCGGGCTCGTTCCGGAGGGAAATGAGGATGGCCCTGGCCAGAGTGGCAATCCACTGGTGGTTCGGGTCGTGCTCTTCAATACGGTGCTTCTCGAAATATTCCAGGGCGGCCTCTTCATGGCCGGCGAGGGCATCGTCCAGGATGAGCCAGAGCTCGTGAAATCCGGAGGTGTAATCGGCAACCAGTTCTTGGAAGGCGAAGCGGTTGACGCGGTTGGCTTCCTTGAAACGGTCCAGGCCGCGCAGGGCCAGGGACAGTTTCATGAGCATCCACGGCTGGGCATCGTCGCGCTCCGGGTAGTCGCTCAGCCAGTCGGCACAGGCCTCATCGTCATGCCCGGAGAAATTGCCGCCGATCGAGCCCCAGGTCATGGTGTCTTTGCGCAGCAGGTCGTGATATTGTTCAATCCAGGCACGCAAGCCGCGGCGGTCTTCCATCTTGCCCAGGGCACTGGCAAAGGCCTCGATGGCGTGGCGCTTGCCATGGTGTTTTTCGGGCATCTTCTCGATGCGCTGGCTGACGCTGTTCAACTTGCCGCGGCGTTTGGCCAGGGCGACCCAGTGCTTGCACACGGGGGCGCCGGCGCCCAGGAAGCGGAACAGGACATCGTCGATCTCATTGTCCAGGCCGGCGTTTAAAAGGGCCATGACGCCTTGCTCCAGGAGCTCATCGGCATCTTCGCCGGCCTTGCACAGCTGCTCCAGGTTCTCCAGGGCGGAGTCGGTTTCACCCTTGGCGACGGCAAGCTGAATGGAGCGGAGAGCGAAATCGCCGGGGCTGCAATATTCGCGCAGGCCTTGCAAAATGCGCTCGGCCGCCTTGATGTTGCCGGCTTCCAGGTGCATCTGGAACAGACTACTCGCCGGGAAGACGTAATCCGGAGCCATGTCCACGGCATGCTGATAGTCTTCTTTGGCCCCCCTCTTGTCTTTCAGGCAGCGCTTGGCCTGGGCGCGATGGACGAACGACACGGGATTGTCGGGTGCCAGCTCGACCAGTTTTTCTGCCGCTTCCAGATGCTCGTGGTGCTGTTCCAGCTCTTCGTTCCAGTCGGCGAGCTGGCTGAAGCCCCAGTAATACTGAGGATCGTCGGCGACGACTTCATTCATGCGCTCGATGGCTGCCTGTTTGTTGCCGCGCTGGTATTCGATCCATGCGGCCCGGCCCCGGAGCGGGATTTCGGTGCCGGGGGGAGGATCGGCGCAAATTTCCAGGGCGTCGTCGAAGCGTCCGGCCTTGGTCAACAGCTCGGCTTTCAAATCCACGGGGCGGAGCTGGTCTTGCAAGAGCGGCCGGGCCCGGTCCAGTGCCTCCAGCCGGCCTTCCAGGTCGTTGTCCATGTCCGGGTCGTAGCTGTCCGCCCACTGGATGGCCACGTAGGGGTTCCAGCAATCTTCTTCGAGTACTTTGTGATAGATGGTGTGTACGCGACCTTGCCAGCCGGCCTCGGACATGGCTCGGGCCGCGGTCTCCAGGGGCCAGGAGCCGCCGTTGGCCGAACGGCACACCTGCACGAAGGCTTTGATCGCCTGCTTCTCTTTCCGGCGCAGAGCAAACCAACGCACCAGGCGGGCCTTGACCAGATCGTCGCGGACGTGCTGGTACAAGGTCATCAAAGTTTTGCGGGCGCGCGCCAGTTCCTTCCTTTCCGTGCCGTTGGGACCGGCACCGGCGTCGGCGAGTTGTTCATCGAACAGCTTCAGGCCGGCAAAGGAATAGTCCGGAGCGATATGGCAAGCCATGCGCAGGTCCTTCTTGCCGCTTTTGCGATCGCCCAGAAGGAGCTTGGCTTCGCCCCGATAGGCCCAGGCGACGGGCGATTGCGGGGCCAGCCGGACCATTTGTTGGGCGGCGGACAAATAGTTTTGATGTTTGCCGGTTGTCTCGTACCATTCGGCCAGCTTGGTCCAGCCCCAGAAGTAGACCGGATCGTCCTTGAGGATAGCGCGCATGTTTTCGATGGCCCCCGGCACGTCGCCATTCTGGGCGAGCAGCCAGGCTTGCCGGCCGCGCAGCGTGACGGGCGGTTTGCCGTTCCACACCGGCGCCTGGCATGCTTCCTGGGCGTCGTCAAACCGGCCCGCCTCGGCCAGCACTTGGGCTTCCAGATCGTAGGCGTCGGTCAAGCGGGGATTGAGCTGATGCACGCGCTTCAAGGCCTGCAGACATTCCTCGACGCGTTCGTCCTGGTTCACCTCGGGTGACGGCGGCATGCGCAAGAGGGCCTGAGCCAGGCGCATCCAGGAGCGCGTCTCGCCGGGGCGTTTTTCGGTCATGCCGCGTGCGAGGTCCACTACGCCCTGGAAACGGCCCAGCTCTGCGGACCAATCGCACAGGGAATCCCAGGCCATTTCATAGCCCGGATCGAGCAGGACGGTTTGGCGGATTTTTTCCAGCCCCTGGTCGCGCGCGCCGGTGTTCCACAGGACCAGAGCCATGGTGAAATGGTTGGCGGAAAACAAGGGAGCCCGGTCGATGGCCCGCTGGACGAGCGTGCGGGCCTGGTCGGCCTGGCCTTCCCGCTGATACAAGTCGGCCAGGAGGCGCAGGGGATACGCCCAGGCGAAATTGATTTTGAGGGCTTTTTCGAGGGCCTTGATGGCGGCCGGTCCGTTTCTCTGCGCCTGGTACACCTCGGACAGGTCCACCCACAGCTCCGGCAAGAGCGGGAAGCGTTCCAGGGCGAGGTGGGCGGTCTCCAGGGCTTCATCGTGCTGTTCCATGTCCCGGAGCTGACGAATGACCGCCGACCAGGATTGCCACAAATCCGGCCGGGCATCCTGGAAATTCCGCAACGACACCAGCAATTCGTCCGGCTCGAGAGTTTGCCGTGCCACGTCGCGGAAGGTCAACAGCCCGGTGCCGGAAATTACTTGCCGGACCAGCTCCCCCTCGATGAACACCAGGGCGTCGC
>WNFJ01161806.1_pt1 | contig 13269 bp, 9 predicted proteins | sample 5400461 | NCBI WGS metagenome assembly WNFJ01 (sample SAMN13153349, study PRJNA577476) | soil metagenome | isolation source: 115 cm saprolite on Douglas fir-dominated hillslope | place: USA:California | collected 2013-09-17 | reverse complement strand
AATTGTTTGAAATGGTACTGTTGATCATGGTAAGGGTGCCTACATTTTCAATGCCACCGCCATAGCTGGTGGCGGTGGCGATTGTCTTGTTGTCCGAGATGACGCTGTTGGTCACGGTGAGCGTGCCTTCATTGAAGAGGAAGGCATCAATAGTCGTCTCACCGTTTTTGAAGCTCAGGCCAGAGATATTGACCGTGGCACCCGGAGGCACATGAATATGAGCAAATGTGTTGTTGCCGCTACTGATGGTAATCTGGTCTGCTCCTGGACCTTGAATGGTGAGCTGTTCGCCGCTCAGAAATTCCAGAGACTCTCTCAGCTTGATGGTTCCACGCAGGCCCTGGGCAAAGGTAATCGTGCTTCCCCGAGGAGCATTTTCGATACAATAGCGCAATGATCCATTCACATTGTCCTGGAGTGTCGTAACGAGCGTTGGATCGGGGGGCCGCGTCACAAAAAACCACCCTGCTATCCCCGTCGAAGAGACTAGCAAGAGAGCGACGACGATGAGGCCCACGAGCCTCAGTTTTTGCTGTCGCTCACTGTCCTGCAGAAAGGCCTCCTCCTGCTCGCTCGGCCTGTTGCGCCTGGCCCACCCCTGTGCTTCTTTGAGCCGGGCACCACGATAGAGCCGCTCTCTGGGCCGCTTCCCCTGCTCCCACTCCGCGACATCTTCGCTCAGGGAGCGCTGAAACAGGATGTCGCTGCGGGCCTCTCGCAGCCACTCTGCCAGGCGTATCCACTCTCGAATCAGCGCCTCGTGACTCACTTCAACGGTGGTTTTGCCGGCGACCTGGTTCGTGGTCAGCAGGCGCGCTCTGATGAATGCCTCCAGCGTCTCTCGCATTTGCTGTGCCTGCATGGGATCGGCTGGCTCGAACTCGGCATGGGCCGCACGGCGGCGCGTGGTATCCTGCTCGGTTGTTCCAGGCTCGATCAAGCGCAAAAATATATCACGCGCCGCCTGGCGATGCGCGTCGGACGGCAGTGCCTGGTAGGTCTCCTCGGCATGCTGAGACAATGCTCCTTTGATGCCGCCCATCTCGTGATAAGCTTGCAGGGTCAGCTGGTAGCCGTTGCGCCGCTGAAACAGTTGATCGAGCGTAAACTCTAATAACGGCAAGGCCCCACTTTGCCCCTGCATGTCGAAGAGCAACTCATCAACCAACCCGCTCTCGAAGGTCAGTTGCACCTCAGGCAAGTTCGCTGGCTGTTCGATCACCCGGCGCAGCTCATCTCTCTCCAGGGGCAACACCGAGACGTGATGGTTATCGATCAGCCGGTACAGCTCAGGATACTGCATGGGCCGGTCATAAAAGTCTGCTCGCAGCGTGAGGATGACGAATAGGGGGCCACGAGGCTCTGTCACCGCCGTGACCAGCAGCTCAAAGAAATGTTGCCGTTCCGCTTCATCAGTTGTGAGGGTAAACACTTCCTCGAACTGGTCCACCAGCAGGACTACTTTTTGCTGCGGGGATGCCACGAGTTTTGGCACGCGAGCAAGTGCAGGCTGCGTGCAGAAGCAGATGCAAGATCCTCGTGAAGCGAGACGACGCTCCTGGCTGGCAACTGCTTTGCCAGTGATACCGCGAGAGCTTCGAGGGGATGTGCTCCCGGAAATATTGGGTCGAGATACACCCACTCTTTGCTGTTGAGCACCCTACCCTCACGCAGATATGGTAGTAATCCCGCCATCACCACACTCGATTTGCCCGATCCACTGGGTCCAAGCACTACAGTCAGCATGCGCGTATGCTGGCCCTCTTTGTACCCGCGAGTCAGAGCAGTTTCCACCGCTGTCGCCGATTCGTCGATGAGGGCATCTCGTCCAAAAAAATCACGCGCGTCGTCTTCGGTGAAGGCATGGAGTCCTTTGTAGGGGTTGCGCGGGACTGTCGGGCGCATGAGAGACACAAGCTGCGGCCATGCTTTCGTCAGCACGTCGGACGGGATGACAAACGCCGCCTTCGCGGCGGCCTGTTGACTGGAAGCAACGATCATCCCGACAACGCCTTGTGATTGCGTATCCCACACTGGTGTACCACTGAAACCCGCTATGACGGCAAAGCCGGGAACCTTGACGTCTTCGAGCTGAATCCAGTTGGTTCCGAGCCGCCCCAGGAGACGACCGGTAGCCCAGACACCATCATCGTATCCGCTGGGAAAACCCAGAGCGCGGAAAGGATGGTCCCAGACCTGTTTTGCCGGGGCGAAGTAGTGGACCGCTTCGGCGCCTATTGGCGGCTCATCGAGTAGTTCCAGGCCGGCGATATCGCCTTGACCGTCCTCTTGCACGGGATCCCAGAAAATCACTTTCGCGCTGAGCAGCGTATGCCGGGCAAGCTGCGGAAAATCCAGGCTTACCGTTGATGAAGGTAGATCCTTAGCATCATTAGCCAGGCCAAGAGCTTGCGCAATAACGTGAGCACAGGTGAGAATGTGACGTTCGCCAACAAGGAAACCGGCACCTATCACACCACCTGCTTTCGTGTGGATTCGCACCAGCGAAGTGTCAATGGGCTCCGGCATGGGTAGGACCTCCTCGATGGATGAACAGACCAAGAGGATTATGCTCGCTGGAGTGTATAACACATCTGGAGGATATTGTACAAGAATGAGCATTTCTTGTCAAAGCCGGTTTTTGAAAGGATAATAGCATAAACTGAGAGGAATAAAATACTTGGAGAGAGACGATCAATAGACCCCTTTAAGGGTACTATTTTTGACCATCGGGTCAACCTGGTCGTGATCACCGCCGTGCTGGCCGTCCTGGCGATACGCACCCGAACCCCGGCCGCCATGCCCACGAGCACACCGGCCCGTGAGCAACACCTGATTAGCCGCACTCAATAAAGCGCATCGGAAAGCGATGAAGCGATTGGATCCCTTCGCGCGTCACACGACACAGCTCACCCACCTGCACGCCCATGCGCTCGTCTTCGGTGATCACGTTAGGCTGTATGACAATGGTCATATCCTCTTTGAAGGTAAACGGCTCCGGCAGCCTGGCACTCGTTCGCCGCGTGCGCAGGATGGGAGGCAGGTAGCCACCTCCGTAACTATGTACCAGATCATCGTAGATGCTATATCCGGCAGCGTGGATGTACTCAGCAGCATCGAGCACATCATCGACCGTCGCTCCGGCGCGGATCACGCTTGCGATGCGGTTGTATGCTTCAACAGCCGCATCGTAGAGACGCCGGTATGCCGGTGTGGGCGGCGCTCCGCTCCGATGGCAAAGGGGCGCAGGATCTGACCCGGGTAGCCCATCATATACTGAGCGCTGATCTCGGTAATGAGCACATCGCCTTGCTCGAGGACACGATTCGAGTGGTACTGCGCCGGCACACAGATGGTGGGACGCTCCATGGGCGTGGTGGCCATGAAGTGGATGTTGTTTTTGCCGCCCTGTCCCAGGTAGGCCCCCTCCACGATGGCAGCCAGTTGATGTTCGGTGATCCCCGGGCGGGCCTCGCGTTCCAGTGCCTGGATTGCCCGGTCGCTGAGTTCAGCGCCAATCCGCTGAAATGCTATCTCCTCCTGACTTTTTATGAGGCGAAGCTCCAGCAATTGCGACGTAAAGTCGATGAACACGGCCTGCGGAAGCACTCGCCTGAGTGTTTCATACCGCTGGTATGGGATCATGCCCACCAGGCCGACCCTCCGCGTGCCCAATCCCCGCTCTTGTAGATTATAGGCGGTGCTTGCCGCCAGATCCGGGCCTCCCCAGCGTACGTCTGTGATGCTTGCCATTGCCCGTGCGTTCGGGACGTGATTGTACAGCTCGAGGAGCAGCGTAGGCTCGCCCTCGACCGGAAATACCAACATCGTTTCCCAGGTCGTGGGAAAGTTTGAGAGGTACTGTACCTCGTACTGCGAACTGATCGTTCCATACAGGACCAGCGCCGCCAGGTCATGCTCTTGCATCAATATGCGAACAGCACTGTACCTGCGTGAGAACTCCCCCTGAGAAAAACGCGGATATGGTTGCGTAGTAGCTATCGTCATACTTTTCTCTTCCATTCATAAGACCAATGTATTCATATCACTGTGAGCTGTGCGAATCATACGCTATCCTGTGATGTACCCGTGCCATCGTGTTCGCGCTTATGCTCCGGAGAGCGTTCCGCCAAAGAACAGGTGGCTCATCTCCGGGTCGGAGAGCACGTCGTTTGCCCGACCCTGCATACGCACGCTCCCACTCTCCAGGACTACGCCATGGGTAGCGATAGAGAGGCCGGAGCGCACGTTCTGCTCGACCAGCAAGACCGTTCTGCCCATATTGTGCATGCGTGTAATCGTATCGAACACCTGCTTGAGGGTGATCGGGTCTAGGCTCATTGATGGCTCATCGAGCAAGACGAGCTTGGGGTCGAGCATGAGGGAACGCGCTATTTCGATCTGGCGCTGCTGACCACCTGAGAGGTTCCCGGCCCTCTCCTTTGAGCGGTCTCTAACCACCGGGAACAGCTCCTCGATCTCCGCTAGCCGGCGGCCCATAAGGGCTTTATCCCTCAGCAGCAAGGCCCCCAGTTCCATATTCTCCCTGACAGTCATATCCTGGAACAGGCTATGCTCTTGCGGCACCTGCACGATGCCCAGGTCCAGAATCTGGCGAGGTGCGCGGCCAGCTATAGAACGTCCAAGGAAGGTAATGGCTCCATGGCGGGGCCGCAGTAGGCCACTGATCACGCGTAGGACCGTTGACTTTCCGGCGCCGTTGGGACCGACGAGGCAGGTGAGTGACCTCTCCTCGACTACGAGGTTGATTCCCTTGAGCACATCGCCCCCTCCGTAACCGGCGATCAGGTTCTCGATCTTCAGCATCGTCACCCTCCTAGGTAGGCTTCCAAAACGGCCGGGTTGTTTCGCACCTCCTGTGGCGTCCCCTCAGCTATGTTCTTTCCGCGGTGCAGGACCGTTACCGTATGGCACAGGCCCATGACAAACTCCATGTTATGCTCGACCACCAGGAAGGTCATCCCGTGTTTGTTGAGCATGCGGATGCACTGTGCCAGCTCGTTAATCATGGTGGGGTTAACGCCGCCAGCGGGCTCATCTAACAGGATGACCTGTGGATTCGCAATCAGGATAAACGCGAACTCCAGTAACTTCTTTTGCCCGTAGGACAGATTCCCCGCCGGCATGTCCTTGAGCGCCGAGAGATTGACAAAGTCCAGCAGTTGGAGCGCGCGCCGGCTCTCGTGGGACGAACTCCAGCGACCGAGGACACCCCTCCAGGTCTCTCGTCGCATGGCTACGTGCATATTCTCGAGCACGGTAAGCTGCGGAAAGATGCGCGTCAGTTGAAAAGTCCGGCCGATGCCCAGGCCAAAGACCCTGTCAGGGGATGCCCCAGTGATGTCACTGCCTTTGAAGTGTATGGCGCCCGCATCGACACGCTCATAGCCAGTGATTGCGTTGAACAGCGTGGTTTTGCCGGAGCCATTGGGACCGATTAACCCGCATATCGCTCCTTGTTCGACAGCGATTGAGCAAGCGGAGAGGGCCTGGATCCCGCCGAACGCCTTAGAAATCGCGCGTACTTCTAGAATGCTCATCGCTTTATCTCTCCCCCTCGTTCGGTTAGCGTTGCTGGCTGATCCCTTCCGGCAGGGGCGATAGGGCGTAGGCGCGCTGTGCGAGAAGCCCTCCATGTGTACCACCACTGTTTGAGCGAGGGCACGATACCCTGAGGCAGCACGAGGATGATTGTCAGGAAGAGAGCGCCGTAGATGATGAGGTTCAGGCCATTCCCGCCGATCTGTAGATCCAGGTAATGTTGGAGGGGTACGATGATCAGGGCTCCAACGAGCGGCCCTACCAGCGTACCCAGTCCTCCCAGGAATGCCATCAGCGCGATGGTGACGTCGACCACGGGATCGAAGCCGAACTGTGGGTAGATGATACCTACGTAGTAGGCAAATAAGGCTCCCGCCATACCAACAAACATGGCGGAGAGGATGTAAGCACTCAGCTTGAATTCCCCCGTTTTCACTCCGAGCCCCAGCGCCCGGTCCTCGTCGTCACGGATCGCTAACAGGCCCAGCCCATACTTGGATTGGCGCACCCACCACGAGGTGAGTATGGCCAGTAGCAACACGGCAAGTGCGACATAGTAAAACGGTAGGTCAAAAACATCAGCGTTCCATGGCGTAATGGGCATAAAGATGCCAGCTGAGCCATGGGTAATGCCCGATAGATTGTAAGCCAGCAGTTGGAAAATGAAGAGAAAGGCGATGGTGACTACGACAAAAGTATGCCGCCGCGTACGTAGGGCGATCCATCCCAGCGGGAAAGCAACCGCACCGCACACCAATGCCGCCAACGGCAGCAGTAGAAATGGCGCGAACCCTCCTGGGATATTCCAATCCTGGCTGGCAAGCGCGATGGTATATGCACCAAAGCCGTAGAACACTGAGTGGCCCAAGGAAACGTAGCCCGTATAGCCTGAAAAGATATTCCAGCCCGTCACCGCTATCGCGAAGATCAGCGTGAAAACAGCGCTGGCTGTCACGGTGGTGCTGGGCGAGATCAGCAGCGGAAATACGATCACGAACACGAGCAGGGCGAGCAGCCCGAGAATCCGGCTCTTTTTCATTGCTTCCTTCCTTCGAGCCGCCCAAAAAGACCCTGTGGGCGCACGAGCAAGATCACTACGAGCAAGATAAAGAAGACGGTGCTCGACCAGACAGGAGACCAAACCAGAGTCGTCACGTCGCTGATCACGATCATCACCAGGGAGCCAGCGAGGGCACCCCAGAGACTGCCCATGCCTCCCAGCACGATGATCACGAGCAAGCGCGAGATGAGGTCATAAGAACTAGCGGGATTAAACGCATTGGTGGCGCCGAACACCATTCCTCCCGCAGCCGCCAGAGCCACACCGATGCCGAAGGTGATGGCCTGCACGCGGCTCACATCGATGCCGATGAGGGACGCTGCTGTTCGGTTCTGCATAGAGGCTCGCAGGCAACGGCCAAAAGTGGTGCGATAGACAAGCAGGTAGAGCCCGCCCAATAAGACCACTGAGAGCAGGAACGCAAATATGTAGATATAGGGAAGGTAAAAACCAATAAACGGCACCTTAATGGACGCATCAATGTACCAGGCCTGCAATTGCACGAGGTCCGTAGTGAACACATACTGCAACGCCCCTTCAATGATGAAGGCGATGGCAAAGGTCACCAGAATAGAAAGCGTGACACGATTCCACTTGAGCCGGCGTATGAACGCCCATTCGATCACCATGCCGAGTACAAACATGGCAGGAATGGTAATGAGCAGGCCCACAAAGAGATCAATATGAAACTTTTGTTCCAGCCAGTAAGAGAGATACGCGCCCAGAATGACCAGGATCCCCTGTGCGATATTGATGATGTCCAGCACGCCAAAAATCAAGGTCAATCCCGACGCCATCAGGGCGTAAACCCCGCCGGTCAGGATTCCCAGGATGACACCTTCGACGACGATTGTCACAATGGCAACACCTTTCTAACAGCACGATCACCGCACGTGACTTGCTGCCAACGTGCGGTGATCGTAGAACGAAGGCATAATTTCATCCTCCGTTCCACTTTTCCCACAGGGGTTGTTAGGAAGCCCAAGCGGGCTTCGGATACTCCACGTTCGCCTGCGCCTGGGACTGAGGATACACGGGAATCAAATTTCCTTTCTGCCACTGGAACAGGAACGCCACCGATGCGGTGTTCTGCCCATCGGAACCAAATTGCACCGGACCCTGCAGGCTCTGGAACGTAGTGTGCCGTAAAGTGTCCATAATCTTCCCGTTATCCAGGCTCTGCGCTTTCTGGACGGCCTGTTGCAGCACCTGCCCCACGGAGAACGCCTGGACCGAATCCGAGCTGATATCAGCAGGACCAAGATGGAACTTGCTGGTGATGAGCTGCACGAATTCACTGTTCTGGTAGGTATTGACCTGTGGCCACCAGCCGTCATTGGGAACGAGAACACCCTCGGTATGCTTAACCCCCCCGACAGCCTTGATGAAATTATCGCCCTGGTCGGGCCCAGCAGTGGCAATGATCAATTTTGGATTGAAGTGTTGCTGGATAAACGTTTTCATAAACGCTCCACAATCTTGCGCGCCTAAGGTGCCGAGCAGCACGATATCTGCATGCGATGCCACGACTTTCAGAGCGGGTCCCGTGGGGTCTGCGTTTTCTGCGGGATAGACCTCGTATAAGGCATTGGTAATCCCGCCCGCATCAAGGAGCGACTTGGCGTGGTCGATTTGCGGCTTCGTGAATGGGTCTTCTGATGTGGCATAGGCGACCGTCTTTGGCCGCAAGGACGCTGGCAGGGACAGGATATAGTTCACAAAGCTCGTCAGGTAGGCCTCCGCCGAGAGCGAGACCGCAAAGAGATTGGTCAGCCCATGCTTGAAGTCCCCAGGAGCGGTGCCGATTCCCTCAAGGAAAGCGTAGTTGTGCCGCATGGCAACTTCTGCCCCTGTGACGGTAAAATTATCGGAAAATGGACCAACGACAAAGTTGACATGGTCATTGGAGATCAACTTTTCATAGTTGATCCGCGTCTGCTCGGTCTTCGACCCATCATCATACCAGACAAGCTGGACCTGGTGGCCAAGGAGGCCGCCATGACCGTTGATAAAATCCGCCCATGTCTGGTAACCCTGTAGCGTCGCCTGTCCATCGGCCGAATTGTCCCCGGTCAATGAAAGTGAGATACCAACTTTCACTGGCCCCGTCTGCGAGGCGTTGCCGTTGGTAGTGCTATTTTGCGCACAGGCACTGAGTAGCAACGTGAAAATAAAGATGACTGCAGCGAGTACTTTCGTTTTTTGATGACCTTGTCCGTTGAACATCTTTCCTCCTTACCGGGTTCCAAGGTGTGTAATATCACATCAACATACGGCATCAATGAAGAATAATACATTCTCCTTTTTTAACAAGACCGCCGAGAAGTCCCATCTCCTTGGAGGGGATGGGGATATAGGCGGCATCTCTTACATGTTTTGGAGCATTTGTACGATACTGTCTGTCACAAAGATAGTTGTGCTCGTAGGTACGCTACAAGCCCGTTGGTCTGCTCTCCTTTGTGTGTGGTCTGAGTTAGGTTGGTTATGCAGCCACCCACTTGCTCATAGGGTTCCTGCGGGAACCCGGCCAAATACGGTTTATTATAAGGTACGACGAACGGAAAGAGAGCTAACGCTCAAATAGCAACTACATTCGATACATGGCCAGTCTCAGGAGTCCCCGACGCTACGCTGTGCAGTCAAGGTTCCCCTGAGTTTGCGTGCAAATAGTAAGTTCTCCTCTAAATAATACTTGCATAGACTGTACCAGAAGTAGTTAGATTTTGCAAGACTGTTGCTGAAAACTCGGCAGAAAACAGAATTTGGGCAGCAAGCGCATATCAAGTGTTATTGGCCGTCCTCTCTCTTAGGATACTGGTCATTCCCCGGATGCCTGCGTGGCGGGGGGAGTGGTTGTCGCCACTGCATTGGCGCGCCGGTTCCTCCTTGTTGCTGCCATTGTGGGTGGGGAATGGCTGGCAAGCCCTGGCCGTTAGCCGGTCTTCCCAATGGGTAGGGAGGAGTTTGGGAAGAAGCTATATCATTGGATCTAGGAGGAAAGGCATTATAGCCTCCTACGCCCACCGGTCGAGCGGTCGCGGTAATGGTACGGTAGGCTCCGCTGAGAGAGAACTGATCCTCGCGCTCGTTCTCCGGAGTGATCGTAACGCTGCCGCTGGGAGCATAATAGTTGAGATTCTCGCGCAGCTTGAAGGCTTCCACCGATGCCAGCAATTGTTCTGCCAGGCGCGCCAGGCGCTCCATGTTTTGCGCGACTACGCGCGTGCTGGAGCTACTCTGACGTGTCGAGTTAGAAACGCCTTGCATGATTTGCACAACGGCGCTTGAGGACTGTAACTGCTGCGCAGCCATCTGGTTGATGTTTTCAATTTCCTGCGCCTGCCGCTCAACCACACCGAAGATTGATTCGAGCGATGCGCCAGCTTCCTGGGCCAGTCTTGCACCTGCCGATGTTTCACGTTCCGTATCGCGCATCGAAACTGCCACAGCCCCGATGTCTTCACGGACGCTGCGCACAATGCGTGCAACCGAACTCGCCTCATCTTTGGCGCGTTCGGCCAGCCTGCGGATATCAGCAGCGACTGCACCGAAGCCTTTGCCGTTCTCACCCGCCATGGCCGCTTGAATGGCGGCGTCCAGCGCCAGGCGGTTCGTCTGGTGCGCAATCGTGGAGATGACTTCGACAATGTTGTTGATTTCACGCGAGCGCTCTCCCAGCGTCTGTACCTTGCTGGACGTACCTTGCACATAGTCGTGGATGCGTCCCATACCCTCGACCGTCTGCTGCACGGATTCGCGACCGGTTTCCGCAGTTTGACGTGCCTCACGCGCAATACTATAGAGGCTCTGCGCACGTTCGGCTACCTGCCGGCTCGAGTCGGCCATCCGCTCGATCTCAATGGCCGCCGCGGCAATCTGTTTGATTTGCATATCGGCGGTTTCTACCAGTTGAGACATGCGCTCAAAGGTCATCGTGGTGGAGTTTTCGACTTCTTGCGCCACCATCTTGACGCGCACCACCAGGCTGCCCAGCTCTTCAACCATGTAGTTAAACGAATCGGCCAGCACGCCCAGGGCATCCGCCGTGACCTCCGCCTGGATGCGTAGGTCACCTTCACCGACGCCGCTTACCTCGCTCACCAGTTTTTCGACTTGCGCTTGCAGGTTGTCGCGTTGGGCCTGCGCATCCTGGATCAGGCGTACAATATTGTCCAGCATATTGTTCATCGAGGTTGCAACCAGGTAGATTTCGTCACGGCCTACCAGGTGTGCGCGTGCGCTGGTGTCGCCCCTGGAAATACGCCTGGTGAGCGAAGCCAGGCGGCGCAGGGGCTGTGTAATGGTAAGGTTCACCAGCCAGCCGGTACCAACAACGATTAGGAGGGTACTGAGGACAGCAATCAGCGCGGCAATCAAAACGGGTTGTGTTTCTGAAGGCCCGACTGCCGTCACGGTCTTGCCCATACTCACCGCATCAGTTACCACGCGCTGCCAACCATTCTGGAGATCGGTGAAGCGGAGATTGGCATTCCATAATATCGGGTAGGCCTGTCTGTAGTTTGCAGCGAGTTGCGCGTCGGTCAGCGCGACGAGATTGTTGTGTAAGGTAGGATCCAGGCTATCGAGGATGGTGGTTTCTTGCTTTTGGAGGGAGAGGTACGCCGGCCAGGAATTGTTCACTACGCCATCCAGGGACTGTTGCTGGTCGCTAATAATCCCGGGTCCGGTCGCAGGAGCATCATTCAGCAGGATGGAACGAACGGTGCTCATGTTCGGGGAGGAGGCCAAAGCAAAATTGCTCTGATAATTCTGAAGGCTCAGTCCGAAATCTGCTTCGCGCGCTGTGATATCAGAGCCGATCAGTCCACCGGCGTGGGAGAGCGATGGGTCGGTGATTCTCCCCGAGAGGCTGGCAAATATCTGATTGAAGCGTGTCTGCAGGAGCGCATTCATACGCTGTAGATTTTGCTCTTGTTGCGCGGCGATACTCTGTGCATCGAAACTGGTCTGCACTGCTTGTCCCCGCGTTGTTAGCGAACTTAGATAAAAGCTACTCAGCAAGGCAATCACCACAGCGGGGATGACCGCCGCGATGAAGAATGCGATAAAGAGGCGGCGGAAAATAGGTATATTGCTCAAAAACTTTAACATTTCAACTTCAATCCCTTCTCAAGCAGTAGGCGGCCTCATGCTGCGCGCTCACGCATGCACATCATTAGTGGCCACAAAGCAGAAAACTCGGCCCACAGAGGGTAGTCCCGCTACAGTGTACCTTAGTTTGCATAAGAAATGAACATTTTGGACAAGAACTCACCTTTTTTTCCTACTCTCTTCTTTCTCATCCCTTACGATAGCAACTATAGCAGGAGTTTGGGGTGGCAGGCCATTAAAAGTGTATTAAGATTATGGGTGGCTCCAGGAGCAGCGAAACATCGATGTTTCGCTGCTCCCTGGAGCCACCCATTTCCCAAAGGCAGTGTGCTTGCAGGCCCATTGGTCATAGGTTGATGCAGGTTCTATTCCCCCATTTGGCCTATATAACCCTGTTCCTCTTGTTCTCATCTGGTAAGCTTGCTACACTTTGTAACGGTACAAAGGTATCGCAACTCCCCGTTGCAAGCACTTTTTTTCTCACTAAATAAAAAGGAGAAGCCTTTTCCCTGTTCCACTTTCGGAATTAGCAGTCATGGTAGCAATGCTCTTGATGGGTTTAATTAGGCCACTCAAAAAATATGAGAAACATTAGAACTTTGGGGCTCCTTGTTGTAATTGCGCTCTCCATTGCATTCCCACTCGTGGTTGAAGACTCAACGGTCACTTCCATTGCGGTCTACACCCTGTCATTTACCGCGGCCGCGGTGGCGTGGAATATCTTTTCAGGCTATACGGGCTACATTTCCCTGGGGCATGCTGCGTTCTATGGCATTGGGGGCTACACGTTAGCCATCATATGCCGGGACTGGAACATCCAGGGGGGAATTACACTATTTCTGCTGCTGCCCCTGGCCGGGTTGGTCGCGGGAGCATTCGCCCTGCCGCTGGGATGGATCGCCTTGCGCACGCAGCGGCATACCTTCATAGTAATCACCATTTCCATCTTCTTTATCTTCCAGCTGCTCGCCTACAACCTGACGAGCATTACAGGTGGTTCGAGTGGTATGTACCTGCCTCTCCCTCAATGGAGCTCTGATCTCTTCAACCTGCCATTTTACTACGTCGCTCTCGTTCTACTGTTGCTGGTCACGCTCGTTTCGTGGTGGGTGCGCCACTCCAAATTTGGGCTGGGCTTACTGGCCATCCGCGACGACGAGGACCGCGCGCTGGGGCTCGGCGTGAAAACGGGGGCGTTCAAGCTGGGGGCTTATGTGATCTCAGCTTTCTTCATTGGCATGGTGGGCGCGATGGTTACCTACTACGCAGGGTTGATCAATCCCTCGTTTGCCTTCGACCCTACCTTCGATGTCACCGTTGCCGTGACCACGTTCCTTGGAGGGGCAGGTACCCTGTTAGGTCCGATTGTGGGTGGTCTGTTATTGCAACCACTGCAAACATACCTGACCACCCAATACGGCTCAGTGACCAGCGGCCTGACCCTTGTACTGTTCGGTGGCATCCTGCTGGCGATCATCCTTGTGCTGCCTGAAGGCATTGTACCAACATTGAGCAGGAGATGGCCAGCATGGATA
>WNFJ01080558.1_pt1 | contig 13271 bp, 10 predicted proteins | sample 5400461 | NCBI WGS metagenome assembly WNFJ01 (sample SAMN13153349, study PRJNA577476) | soil metagenome | isolation source: 115 cm saprolite on Douglas fir-dominated hillslope | place: USA:California | collected 2013-09-17 | reverse complement strand
GCCTTGACCGCCGCGCTGGAGACACGCGATTCCGAAACTCACGGACATTCAGAACGCGTCGTGACTTTTAGTTTGCGGCTGGGACGCGAATACGGATTGACCGCACTCGAGATGAAAGCGTTGGAGTTCGGTTCGTTGCTGCACGACATCGGAAAGATCGGAGTGCCCGACGCGATCCTGCGCAAGCCGGCAAAACTAACCGATGAAGAATGGGTGCGTATGCGCGAGCATCCCATGCATGGTCAGCAGATTTTGCGTGGGATTAAGTTTTTGGAAGGCGCCGCCAAAGTCGTGGCCCAGCATCACGAAAAGTGGGATGGCTCCGGCTATCCTTTGGGACTGAAGGCCGAAGAGATCGACATCTGCGCGCGCATCTTTTCTGTGGCCGACGCATTTGACGCCATCACCAGCGATCGCGTCTATCGCCAGGGCCGGCCATACGAAGCCGCCAGGGCCGGCCATACGAAGCCGCGTCCCAGGAGTTGGATGAGTGGGTGGGCCGGCAATTCGATCCGAAAGTGGTGGAAGCTTTTCACCGGGTGCCACCGGAAGATTGGGACGAATTGCGCCGTCGATCTGTGATGCGAAAGCCGCCCGAAGCCGAATGGCAACCGGTTGGCACGGCACTCGAGTCCAAATTGAGTGCCCCAATTAGCTAGAGTTTAGAGTTCAGTCCTCAGACTGCGATTTGAAAAAACAAGCTGAAGCTTGAGCTCTGAACTTATTCCGAGAATTTCTGGTTTACTGTGGGTTCGGCGCAATGTGGCCGCGCCGGCTTCGCAGGTACAGACCCACCCGCCGCGAAGCAACTTCTATCTTTCGATATTCCCCGGGCCTCGCTTCAGCCAACGGGCGCTTAGGCCGATACGTAACCACATATTCGGCGCCGATTTCACGGGCGACTTCTTCGCTCTGCGCGATCATTTCATCGGTTGATTTGGGCAGAAAGATCCGGCCGCCGGTTTCTTCAGCCAGGCCGGTCAGCCACCTTTCGCTCTTCTTTGTGTCAGCTTCGTAGGCTTTCCTGACTCTGCGCATGGCCGGATCGAAAGTAATACCGACTCCAAACGTTGGTCCCCCGCGGTTCACGCCGGGCGGCAGAGCCGGATCGTTAGCGATCACCGGGTCGTGCGCAATGGGATTATTTTTCGTGGCCAGCTTCACGTCGTGCTGATCGCTTTTCTGTCGCACGAAGGTGGTATAACTGATCACATGCACCGTCGCTCGCACGGCCAGGACCTGCTTTAGGGCTTGGTCCAGGCTTACTTTGCCACCGGGCGTTTCGACTCCATCAGTAACTAGAACCACATGACGGCTACCCTCGGGCTGTTCGGCTAGCATCTGGGCCGCCCTGATCATCGTTTCAAAGATGCGCGAGCGATTGCCGGCAAACAGCTTTGTGGTCAGCACGTGAACGACCTGGTCGACATCATCGGTCCAGGGCTGGAGCACCTCAGCTCGATCGGAAGATTGCAGCACCGCGATCCGATCGCCCTCGCGCAGCCGCCCAATGATTTTCAAAGCGACAGCTTTCGTAATGCTGGTTTTTTTCGACAGTCCGCTGAGACCGTTCGCATCGCCACCCGTATCCAGGATCAACAAGACGCTTGCCGGAATGTGCCGCACACTTCTGACTGTCTGAGGCATGCCGTCTTCCAACACCAGCACATCGTCTATTTCGAGCGCCGGATCATAGTGACCTTGAGCATCCGTCGCCAACACCGGCAGGCGCACCTCTTCAGTGAAAACCCGGACCTGATCCTGCGTCTCAACCTTGAGTTCGGGTGTGGGAGTTGGCGACGGCTTTGCAGTCTGCGCTGATAAATGAACAGATGAGACAAGGAAGATCAAAGCAAACGAGAAGATGGGTATTAGTGATCGTTGCAAACTTTCACCTCGGGTAATTCGGTCTCGAATCAGAGATAAAGGTACCGAAACCCGGGGAGTTTGGAGTTCAACCTTAGACCGGCGATTGAAAGTTCGGAAATCCTCACCTCTGTTAAGGCACGACGTAGCCCTGCCGGCTGCGCAGGTGCAAACCAACCCGCTTAGAGGCAACTTCAATTTTTCGATATTCCCCGGATTTGGCGGAAGCAAGCGGACGGGTCGGACGATAAGTGATGACGTACTGCGATCCAATATCGCGCGAGATGCTTTCGACCTGGCTCATTAAACTCTCGATAGAATCGGGAAGCAGAATGTGGCCTCCGCTTTCTTCGGCAATCGCGACAAGTTGCTCTTCGCTCGCACGTGTCGCGCGTTCGTATTCTTTTCGTTTCCGCCGCATCGCCACGTCCGTATCAATGGTTACTATTTTGAAGCCAGGCGTACGAGTGGTCCCGGGCGGCAGCGTGGGATCGCCGTTGGCCACGGGATTGCTCGCCGGGTTGGCATCGCGCGGCACGCCGTCGCCGCCGCGAATCACTTTGGTTTGAGTTTGCAAAGTCTGCCGCGCCAGCACCGTGTAGCTGACGATGTGCACGCTCACCTGCATTGAATTCAATTGTTTCAGAGCGCTCGTCATTGTGACTTGTCCGCCAGGCGCATTGACGCCATCCGTAATTAAAACGATATGACGCGTGCCCGGCGGCGTGTCTTTGAACTGATCGGATGCCGCGGCGATGGCGTTTGCCAGCCGGCTGCTCTTACCCGAGTTCAGCTTCGTCTTAAGCACCTTCGCGATTGCCGCTCTGTCCGTGGTCCAGCTTTGCAAGAGCTCCGGCCTGGTCGCGAATTGCATGATTGCTATTCGATTACCAGGGTGAAGTGCGGAAATGATCCGCATCGCAACATCCCGGGTAAGTTTTGTGTCTTTCAATCCGAGCTCGTTGCCGGTGTCGAGCAGCAGAAGCACGTTGGCCGGCAAGTGCTGAATGCTTTTGATTTGCTGCGGCTGACCATCTTCAAGTACGAGCACGTCTGCAATTTCGAGCGTTGGATCGTAATGACCGTACGCATCAGTTGCGGCCACGGGAAGTCTGACTTCCTCCGTGAAGACACGCACCGGTTCCTGATCTTCACTTTTAGGCGTTGGCGAGGGTTTCGGATTGACCTGCGCTCGTGAGGCCGCCGCAGAAAAGATCAGCACCAAAATGATTAGAAACGGTGAGCGCAAATTGATTCACCCCGCAGACTTTGGTTTGGACGTACGGCTGGTTTGATGCCTCAGGTCATGCTTCGCAGTTGCCCGACGCGATCAAGTTTACTAACGCATGGTTTTGCGCGCTTGAGCTTGCACGGCCGTAATTGCGATGGCATCCACGATATCCTCAGCCTTGCAGCCGCGGGAAAGATCGTTTGCCGGGCGGTCCAGGCCTTGCAGCACGGGACCGATCGCAGTTGCGCCGCCAAGTCTTTCGGTCAGTTTGTAGGCAATATTGCCGGATTGCAGGTCAGGGAAAATCAGCACGTTCGCGCGACCGGCAACGCCCGAACCGGCGGCTTTTGATTGTGCGATGGCGGGCACGAGGGCCGCATCAACTTGTAACTCGCCATCGATTTCAAGCTCAGGGGCGCGGGCGCGCACAGTGCGCGTCGCTTCAACTACTTTGTCAATCAGGCGGTGACGCGCGCTCCCTTTGGTCGAGAATGAAAGCATCGCCACGCGTGGTTCGACGCCGAGCAATGCGCGGCAAGAGTCGGCAGAGGCAATCGCGATCTCAGCCAGCTCGGCGGCGCCAGGTTCTATGACGACTCCGCAATCCGCAAAGATCATCGCTCCGTTGTGACCGAGACTTTGATCACGCAGGGCCATCAGGAAAAAACTCGAGACAAGTTTGAAGCCCGGCCGCACGCCAATGCAATGCAAAGCGGCACGCACAGTGTGCGACGTGGTATTGGTGGCGCCGGCTACCGAACCGTCGGCGCGACCGGCGCGCACCATGAGATTGCCGTAGTAAAGCGGATCCCGCATGGCCTTCCGCGCTTCGTCCGTAGTCAAGCCTTTCGCGCGTCGAGATTCGTAAAGCAGCCCAACCATCTTTTCGAAATCGCCGGCGCGAGCCGGATCGACTAATTCAACGCCGCCAAGATCGGTTCCGGTCTGGCGCGCAGCAGCGCGAACTTTTTCTTCGTCGCCCAGAACCGTGATCCGCGCGAGGCGTTGGTGGGCAGCCATGCTGGCCGCCGCAACCGTGCGCGGGTCTTCTCCCTCAGGCAAAACGATGTGCTGCAGGCTAGAAGCGGCGCGCTGGCGAATTTGATCGAGGATGGACACGGCAGTAGTCAGTGGTCAGTTGTTGGTAGTCAGTTGCTCACCAAAATAGAGAGGCAAATTTATCATGAGACACGTCAGCCCGAAAGCTTGGGCCGTGGCGCAGTTTGCCAGTACCAGTCTCATTAGCACCGTAGCTTTAGCGCGGTGATTCGGTGGCGGGCACAATCTGGAAACCGTTTAAACGGTTCCCCTCCCAACGAGATCACTAATCACCGGGCTAAAGCCGCGGTGCTAACGAGAGAGGACGACGCAATTCAAGGTAAACACCTGTACGAAAGCTTGCTCGCGGCCATGGGCTCCGCTAGACTTCCAGCACACAGACTCGACAGAGGCTTAACGAACGACTGACAACTGACTATTGAAGATGGCCAAAGGTGAACTCAAAAGCCGGATGAAGAATCTGCTTATGTTCCTTCCGAACATGGTTATTCTCAGCGCGCGTTTGATGGTGGATTCGCGTGTGCCGCGGACTGAGCGGGCGCTCTTCGCCGCCGCGGTCATTTACGCGATCATCCCGTTTGATTTCATCCCCGACATGTTGCCATTCATCGGACAGGTTGACGACATCTTTCTGATTTCCCTGACGCTGCTGCGCCTGATTGATCGGACCGACGACCGCATTGTGCGCGAACACTGGCGCGGCGGCGGCGACATCGTCCAGCTCGCGGAGTCAGTTGTGACCGTGGCGCCCTTGCTGATTCCGCGACGCATTAGCCGCGTCCTGCTTTCCAAAGTGAAACCCACGGCGGAAGGCAGCGGCCTGCTGGTGAATGCCTCGAAATTCGAGCCGCTGTTAGTTGAAGTTCCCGAGCGAATACCCCAGCGGGGTAAGAAGCCCGACCGTGAGGAAGAGCTCGCTGACAGGCTGAAAAAGAAACAAGATTCGAAGTCAGCTTAGCGCGACTGCGGCCGCCGGCAACGGTTCCTCCGCGTCTTCGCGGTTCACGTGCCGGTAAAGAATGTCGCGCTGTTGTGGAATGAAACCCGCCTCACTGATCAAATAACGCAGCATCTTTTCGTCAGCTTCATTCTTCGCCCCCGCCGCTGAGACAACATTCTCTTCAATCATGATCGAACCCATGTCGTTAGCTCCAAAACGCAGCGCGACCTGTCCCAACCTCAACCCCTGCGTCAGCCAGGACGATTGGAAGTTTTCAATATTGTCCAGAAACAGAACCGAGACGGCGAGCATTTTCAGAAAATCGATTCCGGTAGGTTCTTCCTTAATCCTACGGCCAAGCGCCGTGTTTTCTCGCTGAAACGTCCAGGGTATGAACGCGAAGAAGCCGCCGGTTTCGTCCTGTAAATCGCGTATGCGTTGCAGATGACGGACGCGATGCTCCGTTGCGTCGCCGATGCCGAACATCATCGTGGCGCTTGATCTTAAACCGACCTTATGGACAGCCCTCATCACCGCCAGCCATTCGTCGGTGGTGCATTTGGTCGCCACGCGTTTACGTACTTCGTCGTCGAGAATCTCCGCACCGCCCCCGGGCAGACTGTAGAGGCCCGCTGCTTTCAAGCGGCCCATGATCGTTTCGTAATCCAAACCCGAAATCAGATGCAGATTGTGAATCTCTGGCGGAGAGAAGCAATGCAACTGAAATCCCGGATACTTCGCACTTAGAGTGCGCAGCAGATCTTCGTACCACTCGACGCCGAAATCGGGATGCAGCCCGCCCTGCATCAGCACGCCAGTACCGCCGAGGGCAATTGTCTCGTCAATCTTCGCGCAGATCTCATCGATCGTCCGCACATAAGTATCGGGCGCACCGGGCCTTCGATAGAACGCGCAGAAGGTGCACACAACGTTGCAGACGTTCGTGTAGTTAATGTTGCGATCAATTATGTAAGTGACGATGTTGTCCGGATGGCGTCGGCGGCGAATCTCATCAGCGGTTGCGCCGATAGCCGCCACGTCGTATGACTCGAGCAGCGCCGTGCAATCTTCCGCGGTCAACCGGCCACCCCCGAGTGACTTATCGAGAATCTTCTGAATGCTGTGTCCGTTCACGTCTCTAGTCTATTAACTTGTCTGGCAATACTCAAAGCGTAAAGGGCATGATCGCGCGTACCGAAAAAATAAGGGCAATCCGGTTACAGGCACCGGTCGTCGAAAAACAGTGGACAGCAGGTGACCGACGGTGATAAGTCATAGGGCCCAAAATAAAGGCCCACACCAGGCCATCTCACTTTGATCTGGAACTCCCGCAAAGCACGGAGGAAGAGAACCCATGAACACCACACATCGACCCACCCGTCGGAAAGTGGCCGGATTTGCCAGCGCCTTGCTGCTAACTCTTTTTGCCTCTGCCGCGAACGCACAGGTTACTCTAACCATCGATCGCAGAGTTAAAGTTCATGCGACGCCGTCGTTGACCGGCAAGCGGACCGACGGCTTAACTTCAGGTAGCACCGTGACGTTGCTGCGGGGACGCCGCGGCAATTTCTTCAAGGTCCGGCTTGCCAGTAACAAGACAGGCTGGGTGCACGGTAAATACCTGTTCTTGCCGGATATTGAGGAGCGAGAATTCGGCGGCGAAGTGAGCCTGACCGCGGCAAAGGCTTCTGCGTTTCCGATGTGCGGGCCGGCGCATCATTATCGCTGGAGCGCTAAGATTGCTAAGTCCGGCTTCAGTCAGACCCCGGGCACGCCGAGCGTGAACACCGCTCTCAACTGGACCCCACTATCTTTTTCGGGTCACGATCTTTTGTCATGGTGCACAGCCCGATCCGGTATAGAAACGAAACCATTTTCGATCCTGGGCTGGGTGCGGCGCACGCGTAAGGAAGTTGATGACGGCGACGTCCATGTCGAGATTACTCAGAACCGGAACGATCCGGTCGAGGATTGCTTCGTCGTTGAGATACCGCCAGCCAATTTAAGTCCGCGGTTCAATAAAGCGCGCGACGATCTTGCGGCGCTGCTTTCCGTGAACCAACTATCGGACAAAGACTTTGATGCGCCGACTCAGGTGCGGTTTACCGGCCTGGCTTTCTGGGACGGCTGGCATGCGACCAGCAATCTGCCAACAAAGCATGGCCGCTGTAACTCGACCAAAGGAGCCGCCTGGGAATTACACCCAGTCTTCAAAGTCAGCGCGCCATAACGCCCAATTATCAGAGGGAGAATGGGAATTAGCCATAACGGCGCGCGACTTATTTCTTAGTCAGCACTTTGCCGCTTGAGTCAAATTCAAAAGTGACTCTCTTCTTTCCTTGCCTGGCGACTATCTCGTAACTGACTTTGTCGCCAGCGGTCGTTCTTTCAGCCTTCGTGATTGCGGCTTTCGGAAAATTTTCTTTCATTGCCTGTTGAACCTCGGCCGGCAAATCAGTCACGGCTATGCTCTCTTCGATTTCCGCGACCGTGCCATCCGGATTGTAGAGGACGTCGCGTGTCGTCGTTCCCTCGCGGCTCTCAATCTCATAAAAGACCTTGCCGTTTTCCTTCTCTCTGGCGTAACCACAGATCGTCGCGTTTGGATAGGTGGCTTTGAACGCCGAGATGACAGCCGCCGGCACGTCCTTCCCGGTTATCTTCTTTTCCTGAGCGACTGCCGCAATGGCGAGTAACGAAACTGCCATGGCAATTAGAGCAGCTCGTGAAATGGTGCGAATGAACTTCATAATCTTACCTTCCTTGCTTGCTGAAAATCAGGCGAGTGACTGACAGGCCAACTAGCGGTCGCGCGTGACCCTCTACGCGGACACGAATAAGAAACTTCGAGGCGGATTTGAATGTTCCCAGATTCATAGCGTAACACGGACTGCTTGCCAGTCTATTTCCCTCCAGCCATAATCAGCCGCCATGCCTGGTCCGCAAAAAACGCCAACAACCTCCGGCCGCAAACTCGACCTTCACACGCATTACTACCCGCCCATATATTTCGACAAGATTCGCGAACTGCCTTCTGAGTTTACCTTTGCCGAGAGTCCATCGGGCCAGACGATAATCACCTATCGCGGCGCGCGTTTCTTTGGCGTTACGCCGCCGATGACCGACGTGGCGCGACGGCTCGAAGACATGAATCGCGTGGGCATCGACGTGGAAGTTGTTTCGCTGTCGACGCCCAATGTCTTCTTTGCTGAGGCCAAACATCAACCGGAAATCGCACGGATAGTCAACGACGCTTACGCGGAATTGATTGCGATGCATCCGGCGCGGTTCAAAGGCTTCGCCTCGATTCCCATGGACGATCCCGACGCCGCACTAAGAGAGCTTCATCGCGCAATTGATGAATTAAAGTTGAACGGCGTGATCCTTCTGAGCAACATTGGCGGCAAACCGCTGACTGCTCCCGAGTTTCATCCAATGCTGCCGGCCAACACCGAGCCCTTTCGCGAATACGTGCTTGGCCCGATCGTCGGTTTCATGTTTGATACGACACTGGCGGTCGCGCGTATGTGCTTTGATGGCTTGCTGCGCGAGTTCCCAGATATTCGCTGGATCGTCGCGCACCTGGGCGGCGCGGTGCCCTACCTGATGGAACGCATGGACAACGGCTGGCGCGATTTTCCGGAATGCCGCGCGCAGATTGACGAGCTGCCCAGCACGTATCTGAAGCGGCTTTACTACGACACGGTGAACTTCAATCAGCACACGCTCCGGATGGTGCACGAAATGATCGGCGCCGATCGAATGGTCATGGGCAGCGACTACCCGCACCTGCTGGGCTCGATCGATCGCGCCGTGTCGTCAATTGAAAGTCTGCAGATTTCCGATAAAGATAAGCGGCAAATATTCGAGGGTACGGCGCTGTCCATTCTGAATAATACTTGAGGTCAAATGACCGAACCGAACTCGACATCACAATCAAGCTCTAGCAGGCTGATGAAAAACTAATCGTAGCCACCGAGACACGGAGACACAGAGAAAAATCAGAACAAAGAGGGTAAGAATTTGTTGGCATTTCTGATCGCTTCTGATCCTTCCCCTTCTCTGTGACTCTGTGGCGATTTTGCTTTTTTCAGCACCCTGCTAGGGTAGATGGGACTTCTTACTCGACCGCGTAGCGAACGGTCGATACAAGCCCAGCGCTGCGTTGGGTACAGGATAATACAGGAAATTAAAAAGCCTGCGAAGTGAGCAAGCCGTCGTTAACACCCGTGGCCGTCAGGTAATTGACGAGCTGTACCTCGTGTTCCTTTGCGAGAACCAGAGCTGCTTTTAATTCGACCACCACCCGCTCGTTGACCCACAGATCAGCGTAATACTCTCCGACGATTTGGCCGTCATACACAACGTTGATTGGCTCCTGCTGCTTGACTCTAAACCCAGCCTTCTCTAGTTCGATTCGAAGAGCGTTCTCATAGACCTTTTCGAGAAAGCCGGGACCCAATGTGTTGTGAACTTTGTAGGCGCAACCGATGATCATGTGGGTGAGATCGTCAACCGTCATTTCATCCTCCATAGGAGCTGAAATGCGGATTATTCTAGGGAATTGATCCTTCGTCGTAAACTACTTTTGGGCGGCGAAAGAATCATCGACAGGATTTACATGATTTACATGATTCAGCAAAAGACTTGCATCAAGAAACGATCCCGCAAGAGCCCTGATTATGCCTTTCTCCTATCTTGTAAATCCTGTTAATCCTGTCTAGTTTTTCGACGCTTGGTAAAGCTCTGCCCCCGCTGCCACAAACTCCTCTGCCTTCTCCTTCATCCCGACACCCAACGCCGCTTGCTCGTCGATCTCTTTCTGCGCGGCGTACTCACGCACGTCCTGGGTGATCTTCATCGAGCAGAAGTGTGGGCCGCACATTGAACAGAAGTGGGCGAGCTTCGCGCCTTCCTGCGGCAGCGTTTCGTCGTGGTATTCGCGGGCGACTTCGGGGTCGAGCGAGAGATTGAATTGATCTTCCCAACGAAATTCAAACCGAGATTTGGATAGCGCGTTATCCCTGTATTGGGCGCCGGGGTGGCCCTTGGCGAGATCGGCGGCGTGTGCGGCGATCTTGTAAGCAATGACGCCGTCTTTCACATCTTTCTTGTTCGGCAGGCCGAGGTGCTCTTTCGGCGTGACGTAGCAAAGCATCGCCGTGCCGTACCAGCCAATCATCGCGGCGCCGATCGCGGAGGTGATGTGATCGTAGCCGGGCGCGATGTCGGTCGTCAGCGGGCCCAGCGTGTAGAACGGCGCTTCGTGACAAGTCTCGAGTTGCCGATCCATGTTCTCTTTGATCAAGTGCATCGGCACATGGCCTGGGCCTTCAATCATCACCTGGCAGTCGTTCTCCCAGGCGATCTTCGTCAGCTCGCCCAGCGTTTCCAGTTCGGCAAACTGCGCTTCGTCATTCGCATCGGCGATCGAGCCGGGACGCAGACCATCGCCTAAACTAAATGAAACGTCGTAGGCAGCCATGATTTCGCAGATGTCACGGAACCGCGTGTAGAGAAAACTTTCTTCGTGATGCGCCAGACACCACTTGGCCATGATCGAGCCGCCGCGGCTGACAATCCCCGTGGTCCTCTTTGCAGTCATCGGGATGTAGGGAAGCCGCACGCCGGCGTGTATGGTGAAGTAATCGACGCCCTGCTCGGCTTGTTCGATTAAGGTGTCGCGAAAGATTTCCCAGGTCAGCTCTTCAGCTTTGCCGCCGACTTTTTCCAAAGCCTGATAGATCGGGACAGTTCCGATCGGCACCGGGGAGTTGCGAATGATCCACTCGCGCGTCGCGTGAATGTTTTTGCCAGTGGAAAGGTCCATCACCGTGTCTGACCCGCACTTGATGCTCCAGCGCATCTTCTCAACTTCATCATCGATCGAAGACAACACCGCCGAGTTGCCGATGTTCGCGTTGATCTTCACCAGGAAGTTGCGACCGATGATCATCGGTTCGGATTCGGGGTGGTTGATGTTCGCGGGAATGATGGCGCGGCCGCGCGCAACTTCGTCGCGGACGAATTCGGGCGTGACGTATTCGGGAATCGAAGCACCGAAGGGTTGGCCTTTGTGTTGGTGGAGTAATGAATCGCGGGGGGCTTCTTCGGAACCGTTGCGGACGAGACGTCCGCGCTCCCAGCGTTCAGGAGTCTCTGCCGAAGAATTGCGGGCAAGGATGCCCGCGCTCCGGCCGAGGTTCTCGCGAATCGCGATGAACTCCATCTCAGGCGTGATGATGCCCTGCTTCGCATAATGCATCTGCGTGACGCAATGACCCTGTTTCGCCCGCAGCGGAGTGCGGCGCAATGCCGGAAAGTCCTCTAGCCGTCCCTTCTCCTTCTGACGCGCATGGTTCGCGGCGTCAAAGGTCAGATAACCGTCATCGATTGGTTGCAGCTCGCGGCCCTCATACTCTTCCACATCGCCGCGCGAAATGATCCAATCACGCCGTCGAGCGGGCAGACCTTCATCACGCACGTCGCAACTAACTGAAGGGTCGCCGTATGGTCCGCTGGTGTCGTAAACGCGCACGGGCGGATTCTCTTCCAACGAGTTGTCGAAGTTTCGCGTGTGGTTCTGATCAACTTCGCGAAACGGCACGCGGACGCCGGGTTGTTTGCCGTCGATGTAAATGCGGCGTGAGTTGGGCAAAGCGGCGTCGGGCCTTGAGTTTTCAATTTGCGGTTGAGCCATTGACCCGGTCGCTACCGCTCCCGGTTCTGACTTTGGTTTGATGGCTGTGCTCATGGTGTTCTCCAACTTTCTCTGTGATCCTCTGTGCCCTCTGTGGTGAAAATCCGATTGACCACAGAGGACACAGAGAGAAAAAGAAAAACCGCTCCACCTAAATCAAAAAGGATGGAACGGTCAGCAATGGCTGTTTCTCCCTTCGACGGTGTTAACCGTATCAGGTTCAAGGGGTCTCCTTCATCGGACTCTCAGCCCCAATCTTCTGCAGATTGGGGCTCCCCCGAAACGTATTTGATTTTCAAACTGTCGAAGAGATTCTAGGACTCTTCATCTCGGGTTGCAACTACCTGGACCCGGTCGCTACCGCTCCCGGTACTGACCTCATACGCCGGAGCTGCTTATTGCCCCGCCGGCTCTGTCACCACCGGAGCGTTCAGATACTTCGCGAAGAATTTTACATAGCGGCGCACGCGATCCATCTGATGACGCGGCTCGGTAAAGCCGTGGTTCTCTCGCGGATAGACGACAAACTCGACCGGCACCTTCATTTCTCGGAGCGCCATGTAGAATTCCTGCGCCTGCGCGATCGGCACGCGCGTGTCCACCTGCCCGTGCATGATCATTGTCGGCGTCTTCACGTTTTTGATGTATTTCATCGGCGAGCGGTCCCAGTAAAGTTCCTGTGCTTCCCAGGGTGACTTGTCCGAATAAAACCAGCGCAGATACCTTTGAATGTCGTTCTGTGAGTACATCGAATAAATGTTCGAGAGCCCCGCGCCCGGGGACACCGCTTTGAAGCGATCTGTTTGCGTCAGAATCCAGAACGTCATGTAACCACCGTATGACCAGCCAAACGCGCCCCAGGCGATCGGGATCAGCAATCCCGTTTGCGATCATCGCATCGACCCCGGTCATGCAATCTTCGTAATCGCCTTTGCCCCAGGTGTTCTTGTTCGCCTGCGCAAACGCCAGGCCCTTGCCGGTCGATCCGCGAAAGTTTGGCTGCAAAATAGCGAAGCCATTCGCCGCGAGCACTTGCGCCGTACCGTTGAAGTTGTTAATCGAAGCGCCGGTTGGGCCGCCGTGCGGATTAAGTAAAAGCGGGACTTTCTTTCCGGCTTCGTACCCAAAGGGTTTTGTGAGCAGGCCTTCGACTTCGGTGCCGTCTTTGCTCTTCCATTTCACGATCTCGGTATCCGCCAGCGCGTACTCTCTCAACCATGCGTTTTGATCCGTTAACGCCTTGAATGAACTGAAATCCGGACTTGATGTGTAAAGCTCCGTGGGTTGCTTCGCAGCCGAGAACGTGCCCACGATCATTTTTCCATCCCGGCTGATTTCGGTTACGCCGGTTAAGCCTAAGCGTCGCGAAAGCTGCTTCACTGGGCCGGTAGCAATGTCCGCCGAGTAAACTTCGATTGCTTCCAACACGTTGGTGCTAAAGAAAATCGTCTTACCGTCGCGCGACCACACTGGCG
>WNFJ01052095.1_pt1 | contig 13273 bp, 10 predicted proteins | sample 5400461 | NCBI WGS metagenome assembly WNFJ01 (sample SAMN13153349, study PRJNA577476) | soil metagenome | isolation source: 115 cm saprolite on Douglas fir-dominated hillslope | place: USA:California | collected 2013-09-17 | reverse complement strand
CTTCCAGTTGCGAGACCTGCCAGAGTATGATCAACGGCGCCAGTGCAAACGTGGTGTTGGTCAGCATCAATTCGCCGAACGTCTTTCGCCGCAATCGCGAACCAGTTTCCGCCACAGGACTCGACTGCCACTGCGCCGCCCACATCGCACCTGCGAGAAATGGCAGCGTCCATAGCAGGTCCCGCAATGTCCCGGTTGGAGCCGGCTTGATACTTTGTAGGTGTTGGGCCAGCGCCGCACAAACTGTCAAGAACAGCAGGTAAAGAGCAAGGCCGCCATAAAGTTTCCGAGTGTGCTGTTTCCGCCTGCGCAGCGCCTGGAAAACAGCCAGGACGGTAAGCAAAGCATCTTCCACGTTCTCGACGCGCATCTCCCGCAGGAATGCGGAGTAGTTGTCAAGGCGGCGAGCCGGCACGTAGTAGTATTCGAGGTAAATAAAAAAGAAGACGATTCCGATCTGGATGAAGTCAAGGGCTGATTCTGGATCGATCCGCGGAGAATCCTTGTCCTGGTCCAGAAATAAGGTTATCGCGATCAGCACGCTTTCCAAACCGAATAAGAATCGTACCGCCGAGGTTGCGGGCGGTTCACTGTGGAGCACCACTTCGTAGTACATCCAGCCCAGGTTTGCTACGCCCCACATCGCGATGCTCGCCCCGAAGATCAGCCAGAAGGTGCGGCTCAATCCGCGCCCGCGGCGAGATGCCCCGAAAGCCATGACCGCTGCAAAACCGCAAGCAAAGATTTGCAGGCCGTTTGCGAGAAAAGACCCGAGTGTGGATGTGCCCAGCGTCAGCGCTTCGACAATATGAAGTCCGACGATGACGGACGCCAGTACCAGCAACTTGCGGGACATCCGAAGGGGCTCCTTCATGAATTGGCTGAATGGTTCTAAAACTCAGTCTAGGGCAGTTATTTAAAGGATAGGAAAGACTTACGGACCGGGGTTCCAAAATGGAAAAGGCCCCCGTGGAGCCGGGGGCATCCGGCTGTCTTACATACATAGATTACATAGATGCTTTTTTGCAGAACGGGATGGGCCGCAAAACCGGCTAGCGGCCTTCCAACGGGTAGCGGTCTTGAGACTGCACGGCGGCCGCGACACGCTGGTGCAGCGCACTCAGCTGGCGGCTCGGAGTTCTTCGCGGATCACGCGGCGGAGTGTTTTCTCAAGTGGTTCGTGGGTGTGCTCGATGTGTTGGCGCAGGGCTTCGTTGATTAGAGTTTGGTAGCTGCCTCCGCTGGCGCGGTTCACTTGAGAGCGGAACCATGAGAGAATTTCTTCGTCCAACCGTATAGTGATCCGCGTCTTTCTCTTGGACACGGAAACTACGGCTCCTCGCTTTGCGTTTCGGAAGTCATATTCGCGTTTCATAAGCTTTCCTCGTACTGCCGCTTCTCGCGTGCCGTGGCGAGCCGGGCTGAAATTAGCCGGACAGTTTCTTCGTGCCACGTGTAAACCACCACCAACAAACTGCCGAGGGCGCCCCTTCCCATCGTGATCCAGCGCTCCTCATCCGAGGAGAGGGGATCTCGTATGGTCAAAGCCCGATCATCTTCGAGGGCGGTCGCGGCATCGGCGAAGTCAACGCCGTGCTTGGAGAGGTTGGCACGAGCCTTCGCCGGTTCCCACTCGCACCTCGCGGCACCATTATATGCACATTTGTGCATACACTGCAATTATTGTGACAGCGGCGTTTCCAGCGCGGCAGGGAGTGTGACACATCAACCCGCTCGTGAATTCCGCCCTTCGCTCTTATCGCGGATTGCTAACAGCTTTGATTGGACGCTTCTTAACGTCCTTCGAGGGGGTAACGGTCCTGAGACTGTACAGCGGCGGCGACGCGGCGGCGCAGCGCGATGGTGTCCACCGGGGCGCGCTTCGCGAAACGCTTCAGGACGGCCATCTGGGTCGTGAGCATGTCGCCTTCGTGGATGGCGGCGATGGCGCGCTTGGCTTCGTGCTCGACGCGCTCGGCGGCGTCATTAATGAAAACGCGAACGGAATCAATCATCGTTTGCGATGCGGGTTCACCCTTTGCCGCGGCAGCTTTTTGCGCGCGCAACAGGCAGGACTCCATCGCGTAGATTTCCATAACCACGTTCGAAAGCGCGCCGATCAGTTCCTGCTCGTCGGCCAGCTTCTCGCGGAATTTCTGGACGGCGCCTCCGGCCGCTTGCAGAAACATTTTCTTGGAGTTGGCGACCACGCGGGCTTCGTTGGCGAGAACGCCTTCCGGCGCTTCTTCAAAGCTCGGCCCGGCGAGGATCTCATCTGCCAGCTTCATGGCCGCGGGAATCAGCGGGAGTTGGCCGCCCATCGCGCGCTTCATCAGCATTTGAATGATGAGCATGCGGTTGATTTCGTTGGTGCCTTCGAAGATGCGATTGATGCGCGAATCACGATAAGCGCGGCAGACGGGATACTCTTCGTGGAATCCGTAGCCGCCGAAAATCTGCACGGCTTCGTCCACGACATAGTCGAGCATTTCGCTGCCGTAGACCTTGGCGATGGAACTCTCGATGGCGTATTCCTCGAGAACTTTCATGGTGTTCTGAATTTTGTCCCCCGAGCCGGAAGCCGCCGCCATCGCCGCCTCGATGTTTCCCGCCGAGCGGTACACCATCGATTCCACCGCGAAAATCTGGATGGCCATCTCCGCCAGCTTTTCTTTCATCAGGCCGAAGTCGCCGATCTGTTTTCCAAACGCTTTGCGCTCCTTCGCATACTTTGAAGAAGTCATCAGCACGTGCTTCGAACCGCCCACGCAGGAGGCGCCGAGCGTGAAGCGCCCGGCATTCAGGATGTTGAACGCCACGATGTGGCCGCGGCCGATCTCGTGCAGCAGGTTTTCTTTCGGCACCTTGCAGTTTTCCAGAAATATCGGCGTCGTCGAGCTGCCGTGAATGCCCATCTTGTGTTCTTCGTTGCCGGGCTTGAATCCTGGAAAAGTGCGCTCGACGATGAAGGCCGTGAATTTTTCTCCGTCGATCTTCGCAAACACAATGTACACATCGGCAAAACCGCCGTTGGTGATCCACATCTTCTGCCCGTTAAGAATGTAGTGCGTGCCTTCTTTATTCAGTTCCGCGCGCGTCAGCGAATTCTGCGCGTCGGACCCCGCTTGCGGTTCGGAGAGGCAGTAGGCGCCGATCCACTCGCCGGTGGCAAGTTTCGGCAAGTATTTTTTCTTCTGCGCTTCCGTGCCGAAGTAAACGATCGGCAGCGTTCCGATTCCCGCATGCGCGCCGTGGGTCACGGCGAAGCCGCCGTAAATCGAAAGTTTTTCCGTCAGTACCGTGGTGGAAATCTTGTCGAGCCCCGCGCCGCCGAATTCCTCCGGCACTCCGCTGCCCATCAAGCCGACTTCGCCGCCCTTTTTCACCAGTTCGGCCATCAGCCCGGCCTTTTTGTTTTCGAGGTCCTTGATGAAAGGGAAAACTTCCTTGAGGACGAATTCCTCCGCCGTTTGCCCAATCAGCTTCTGATCATCCGTCAGATCGGCGGGCGTGAAGACGTCCCCCGGCTGCGGCGATTCGAGGAGGAAGCTGCCTCCCTTTGCTGCGGGCTTGGTGAGAGTGGCGGTGGCCATCAGGTCGCTCCTAGAGGGAAGTCTTTGTAACTGGGTTTCAGTTAAACGGCTGTGTGAGGCACACAACGCAATCAGTTCACCTCATTTTACTCTCGCTCCCCAATGCAGTAAACACCGTTAAATGCGGGGGTGCCGAACTAGTTTCCGGATTCCACGTTGTGCATCCACCTGGGCGTGGAAAGTGGCGTGCACAGTCAAAGCAGGGATATAATCCACCCTCATCCCATGCATTACTGAGGGTCTCTGATGAAGCCGATCTACTGCGTTCGTACTCTAACTTTGCTCGCGCCGGTGCTGGGCGTCCTTTTGTTCGCCGAACCCATCGCCGCACAGGCTCCGCCGCCAGCTACTCCTGTCACCTTGCCCAACGAAACGCCGGCCCAGATCACACCCGTCACCGATAGCTTCGATTACACCCGGCGCGACGTGATGATTCCCATGCGCGACGCGGTGAAACTGCACACCGTCATCCTCGTCCCCAAAGGCGCCAAGAACGCGCCGATCCTGCTTACACGCACGCCCTACGACGCCACCGATCTCACCTCCCACGCGCACAGCTCCCACCTCGGTCCGATCCTGAGCGGCTACGACAACGCTGCCGAGGTTATCGTCGGAGGCGGTTACATCCGCGTAGTCCAGGACGTCCGTGGCAAGTACGACTCGGAGGGCGACTACGTGATGAACCGGCCGCTGCGCGGGCCGCTGAACCCCACGCCGGTCGACCACGCCACGGACACCTACGACACCATCGACTGGCTGGTGAAAAACATTCCGGAAACCAACGGCAAGGTCGGCATTCTGGGCATTTCTTACAACGGTTTCACCCCGTTGATGGCCCTCGTCAATCCGCATCCGGCCCTCAAAGTGTCCGTGCCGATGAACCCCATGGTCGACGGGTGGATGGGCGACGATTGGTTCCACTACGGCGCCTTTCGCCAACAGAATATGGGCTACATCTACGAACAGGAGGCCACGCGCGACAACAAGGCCAAATGGTGGACCAGCCACTTTGACGAATACGACGAATTCATGCATGCAGGCTCGGCTGGCGAGCTCGGCCGTCGTCACGGCCTCGAACAGGTCGGCTTCTGGCGGAAAATTCTCGAGCATCCCAGTTACGACGCCTTTTGGCGCGACCAGGCCGTGGATCGCGTCCTGGCGGCCCAACCCCTGAAAGTGCCGGTGATGCTGGTGCACAGCCTCTGGGATCAGGAGGACATCTATGGTGCGATGGCCGTCTACAAAGCGATCAAGCCAAAGGACACGGACAACGACAAGGTCTTCCTGGTCATGGGGCCTTGGCATCACGGCCAGGAGATCGATGATGGCAGCACGCTCGGCGCCCTGAAATTCAACAGCGATACCTCGCTCTACTTCCAGCGGGAGATCCTGCGGCCCTTCCTCGACCAATACCTCAAGGACGGCGCCCCCAAGGCAGATGTCTCGCCCGTCTCTGCGTATGAGACGGGGACAAACAGGTGGCGGCGTCTGCCCGCATGGCCCTCCGGGTGTGCAAGCGGCTGCACTGTCCACCCGACCCCCCTCTATCTCAACGCTGGTCTGAAGCTGAGCTACGCTGCACCGGCGCCGAACGACACTGCCTTTGACGAATACGTCTCCGATCCCGCCAAGCCCGTGCCCTTCCGCGCACGCCCTAGCCAACCCATGGGATACTCCAATGGCTTGACCTGGTCTCAGTGGCTTGTGGACGATCAGCGGGAAGCCTCTGGTCGCCCGGATGTGGCCGTGTTCGTCTCCGATGTCTTGGGCGCACCGGTGAAAATCAGTGGGCAACCCGTTGCCAATTTGGTGGCTTCCACCAGCGGCACGGATTCCGACTGGGTGGTCAAGTTGATCGACGTCTATCCCGACGAGGTGGCCGGCCAGCCGGCCATGGGCGGCTATCAATTGATGGTTTCGGCGGACATCTTCCGCGGCCGCTATCGCGAGAGTTTTGAAACGCCAAAGGCCATTGCGTCCGACAAGCCGCTCCTTTATCGCTTCGCGCTTCCCAATGCAAATCACGTCTTCCTCCCCGGCCACCGCATCATGGTCCAAATTCAGTCCGCCTGGTTTCCGCTCTACGACCGCAATCCACAGACTTTCGTTCCCAACATTTTTTGGGCGAAGCCAGGCGACTATCGCAAAGCCACCCAGCGCATTTACCATGCACCAGGTCAGATGACTTTCATTGAGCTGCCATTGGTCACCACTCCCTAAGCCGCTGGGGCGAGGGAGTCGCATTATTCCTCCGCGACAAGTGGGTTAGTTTCCGACTACGTAGCGACTCGGCTGGAATTCGTGAGAGTGGGCAACTAGTGGTTAGAAACGCGCGTCACGAGCAATGATCAACTGCCTGTCGGTATGATCCCACCGTTTTCCATCATTAAAATCACGGTTCGGCGCTGGGCCCGAGTGCGATGCATCACTCCATTTGGAACGACGATTCCTTGCCGTGGCGAAAGCTCGACGGTGCGGTCTTCAAAATCAATCAACAGTTGACCATCTACAACATAAAAAAACTCGTCGTCCTCGTCGTGCTTATGCCAGTGATACTCTCCCTGTACGACCCCGAGGCGGACCACCGAGTCATTTACCTTGCAGAGAGTCTGGTTGTACCACGTAAACTCGCACGCGTCCGCAAGCGCCTTTTCATCGATTACCTCTAAGGGTTTGTGCAGAATGTTTAGGCGCGTCTCGTAAGGGAACGAGGGAGTTGCTGCCATGGCGATTTCTTCTTTCACGGAGAGTAGCGCCAAGTCTGGTCCCGAGCACCGCCAAATTGTAGTGCCAAAGTGGCCGTCTCCAGGATGATAGGCAACTCGGAATCCGAACCACTGCACCTTCGCGCCTTCGCGTGACACTTCCGCTTTGTCCCTGCTAATCTCTAACCTTTCCATTTGCACCAGGAGCGAATCTCATGCGTAACATGTTTTCAGCGATTCTTTTTCTTGCCCTCGCCGCCCCCGCTTCAGCACAGCAAACTTCCCCCGTTTCCCATTTCGACGGCAACTCCTGGTGGTCCCACGTCAAGTTCCTCGCCGACGATTCCCTGGAAGGCCGCGACACCGGCAGCGAAGGTCTTCGCAAGGCACAGGCATACGCGGTCGGGCAACTCCAGAAAGCGGGCCTCGAGCCCGCTGGAACCAATGGTTTCTACCAGCCCGTCCACTTCAATCAATACGAGGTCGAGGAGTCCAAATCCTCTCTCGCTCTCGTCACCAACGGCCAGGCAAAGCCGCTGTCCTTCGCCGACGATGCCTTCATCAGTTCCCGTGCTACCCGCAATTCCGCCACTCTCTCCGCGCCGTTGGTTTTCGTCGGCTACGGCCTGCAAATCCCGGAAAAAAATCTCGATGAGCTTGCCGGCCTCGACGTCCAGGGCAAGATCGTCGTTTATCTCGCTGGCTCCCCCTCGGACATTCCCACGGCCCTCGCCTCGCACTATCAAACCGCCGGCGAGCGTTGGAAATCTCTGCGCGCCGCCGGCGCCATCGGCACCATCACCATTTTCAATCCCGCTTCCATGGATATTCCGTGGTCCCGGATTTCCGTCAACCGCAATCACCCCTCCATGGATCTCTCCGATTCCGAATTCAATGAAACTCCCGGCCTCCAATTGGGCGTGGCCTTCAACCCCGCCTCCGCGGAAAAACTGTTCGCCGGTTCCGGCCACACCTTCGCCGAAATCGCGGCCTTGGGCAAAGACCGCAAGCCTCTTCCGCACTTCACCTTGGCCGCCACGCTCAAAGCCAACGCCGTCATTCTCGCCAAAACCCTCGAATCCTCTAACATTGTTGGCAAACTCGCCGGTTCCGATCCAGCTCTCAAGAATGAATTCGTCGTCCTCTCCGCGCACATCGACCATGTCGGCATCGGCGCGCCCATCAACGGCGACAACATTTACAACGGCGCCATGGACAACGGTTGCGGCAGCGCCCTGGAGATGGACATTGCCGCGAGCCTTAAAGCGCATCCGGAAAAACTCCAGCGCTCAATCCTTTTCTTGCTGGTCACCGCCGAAGAGAAAGGCCTGCTCGGCTCCAAATATTTCGCCGCTCACCCCACCGTCGCGGCGAAATCCATCGTCGCCGACGTCAACGTGGATATGTTTCTCCCCATCGTTCCGCTGAAAGTTTTGAAAATCGGCGGCCTGGAAGAATCCGACCTCGGCACACGCGCCGCCGCGATCGCGCAATCCATGGGCATCAAACCCATCGCCGATCCCGAACCGCTCCGCAATCTCTTCATCCGCAGCGATCAATACAATTTCATCAAGAAGGGCGTTCCCTCCGTCAAATGCGACGTCACCTTCGAACCGGGAACGCCCGAACAGAAAATCTTCAAGGACTGGCTCACCAACCGATACCACGCCCCATCCGACGACGTGAACCAGCCCGTCGATCTCCAGGCCGCAGCTCTCTACGAGGAGTTCACGCGCCGCCTCCTCCTCGACACCGCCAACACCCCCGCGCGCCCGCACTGGAAGCGCGACTCCTTTTTCCGCCGCTACGCCGCTGATTAAATTCCGAGTATTTTTTTGGTTGTGCCCGCTCACCGCAGGCAGCGGGCCGCGCCTGCCGCTCGTAGGGACTGGGCTCGCTCCGTCTTAGATCTCAGCGCAAGGATGACGTTTGAACGTCAGCCGAAAACGTCTGAGTCTAGGAAGTTGTCGTTCTATCCCCCCTTCTGTTTCCAGAAACGTTCCTTCGAACACTACGCTCTGATTGAGAAAAGCATCCTGAGGAGGAATTATGCGCGGGCCCGGAATCGGCCACGGAGGCACAGAAGCAAGGAGGTTCCGAGAGGAGCGGCCATGAAAAACATGCGAAGAGTCCGGATTGCGACGATCTCGATTGTGCTTGTGCTGTGCGTTCCGCTGTGGGCGGAGCGGCAGGAAAAAACGGTTGAGAAGCCGGCCGCTGCTTCCGTGGCGCCCGCAGTGAAACCGGGCGCGGCGGAGATGGACCGGCTGAAATTTTATCTGGGCGAATGGGAGTACACCGAGACATACCCAAAGTCGGGGTTCTCTCCGAACGGCGGGAAGAACACCGGTGTGTACACCAGCAAGCTCGGACCGGGCGGGAATTCGCTGATCAACACGTTCCATTCGCAAGGGCCCGTCGGCGATTTTGAAGGATTGTTAGTCATGACCTGGGACGCCGGGGAAAAAGCTTACAAAGCATATGCTTTCGGGAATGATTTTCCCGGAGCCCTCGTGGAAACCGGAACATTTGAAGGAGATACCTTGGTTTTCCGCTCGGAATTTCCCGTGGAAGGCGCAAAGCTGAAATTACGGAACGTCACGCGGCTCACCGCGCCGGGAAAAATCGAGAGCGAAGAATACATGGCCATGAAAGATGCGCCGGAATCGTTGCTCGTGCGCGTGGAAGCCAAGAAGCGATAACAGCTGCGGCTACCTACGGTGTTGCGGCTGCGCCACTATCCTTGAAACTGAGCTGAAGATAGCGGGAAGGCTTTTTCCCTGGAATCGATAGCGTTTCGAGCGAGCCGGCCTCAAGCCAAATCACTTCGCCTCCGCGGAGGGTCTTCGTTGGCTTGCCTTCCACCTCGATTTGAATTTCGGATTCGTTCAGCGCGATTAGCAGAGATTCTGTTTGCGGAATAGTTCCGAGCTTCCCGGCCTTCGGACTAGTTTGGATTTGATCCAGGGTAATTTCCGCGGTTTCAAACTGCGGCTCGATAAAATAACTCTTCTGTTTGTCCGCAGCCGTTGTCCTGCAAGGAGCGGCAAGACCATCGGGGACGATTTGCGCGCAAAGATTGCGGGGTTCGCCCTGAGGCTTCAACAGTTCGATGGTTACATTGCTGAGAGAGATCCCCGAATCCGTGCGCGCGATATGTGCGAAGCCGCCGCGGGAGTAGCCGACTTGTCCGTCCGTCATTACGAGATGAGCTTCGGGTTTGCCGGCGATGGCGTGGATGACGTCAGTAGGGCCCAGCGCCACGTAGATGTAGGGCAAGTCGTGCTGGTGAAGAAGAGTGGACTCGTGTGGGGGGATGTTCACGCGGAATACGCGGACGTAGGAGTTTTCAAAGACGAGCTGGTGATGCGGCTCCTTCGGGATAGGAACGGCGACCGGGGCCTGAGCGCTGAGAGAAAATGCGAAAAGAAGCAGGAGCGAGCAAAGAAGCGGCTTCATCTGTGACCTCCGTCGAAAGTAAATCCACAGCGAAAAGAAAGATGGCGAGATAAACTCGCCGCTACAGGAGCAAGGCCTGCCGGGCGGAAGCCAAGCGCTACGAAATCAAAACCCGCCGGTCTAAAGACCGGCCACAACATTGGACAAATTTCAAAGGCGCTCGAAGATGCCGGCGGCGCCCATGCCGCCGCCGATGCACATGGTAACCATGCCGTAGCGCACGTTCTTGCGCTGGAGTTCGCGGATGATGGTGGCGGTAAGTTTTGCGCCGGTGCAGCCGAGCGGGTGGCCGAGGGCGATGGCGCCGCCGTTGGGATTGACGCGCGAAGCGTCGAGGCTGGCTTGCTGAATCACGGCCAGCGATTGCGCGGCGAAGGCTTCGTTGAGCTCGATGACGGCGATGTCGTTGAGCGAGAGGCCGGCGAGCTTCAAGGCTTTGGGAATGGCTTAACGCACCAGAGGCTTGAGGCCGAGCGACTTGGCGCTAGCATCGCTCATGATGACGGTGGCGGCGGCTCCGTCGCTCATGGGAGAGCTATTTCCAGCCGTGACGGTGCCTTTCGCGTGGAACGCGGGCTTGAGCTTGGCGAGGATGTCGAGCGAAGTGTCCGCGCGGGGGAGTTCGTCCGTCGCGAAGACGAAAGTTTGCGTTGCGGCTTTTGGTGCAGACTTCGCTTTGGAAGATGCGCCGTTGCCGTTGGGGAGAGCGGTGATCTTCACTTCGACGGGGATTGTTTCGTCCTTGAAATTACCGGCAGCGATGGCGGCGAGAGCTTTCTTGTGGGAAACGGCGGAGAACTGGTCGGCCTGTTCTCGGGTGATACCGAACTTGCGCGCGATGTTTTCCGTGCCGAGGCCCATGTTGATGTAGGCGTCGGGATAATTGTCGACGAGCCATGGATTAGGCGAAATCTTGTTGCCGCCCATGGGGACCATGGACATGGATTCGGTGCCGCCTGCGACGATGACTTTCGGCGGAGCCGGCGCGGATGCGTTCGGCGGCGAGGGCGATGGCCTGCAAACCGGAGGAGCAGAAGCGGTTGATGGTCATCGCGCTGGTTTCGACGGGAAGTCCGGCGCGGAGTGCGGCGATGCGCGCGACGTTCATGCCCTGTTCGCCTTCGGGCATGGCGCAGCCGAGGATGACGTCGTCAATTTCTTTAGCCTCGAGGCCGGGGACGCGGGCGAGCGCTTCCTTGATGGCGAGCGCGGCGAGATCGTCTGGGCGCGTGGCGCGGAGCGAACCTTTATAGGCCCGGCCTACGGGAGTCCGGACGGCGGAGACGATGACGGCTTCGGGCATGGCGGGACCTCGCAAGTGGAGAATCAGACCTATTGTTAGGTGAGGGGAACGAAAAAGCAAATCTTGGTGATTTCTAGTCAGGAATAACTGACCATCCCTCCCCCCCCGTGTTTTTATAAAGGATTAACACGACAGGGTTTAGGGAGTGGGAGTCGGCAAAAAGATTGAGAGGAAAGGAGTTACTGGAATCGGCGATGAAATCGGGATGAGTTGTGGCCGCGCCTGACGATGCCCTCCCCCCCCACTATTTTCGTAACGATATGATACGACAGAGTTTAGGGGGTGGAGGTCGGTTAACGATATGAGGGTAAACGAGTTAGCACGATCCGCGGCGAAATCCAAAAGAATTGAGGTTGCCTTCGATTTCCCGAAACTGCGGAAAGGAAAAGGCTTAGTGAGTGAGGAGCAAGACTTAGAGGAGGGCGCTTTAACCGGGGGAACTGGCGGGGCGACCATCCCAATTAACATGCCTCGAATATGGCATATCCGTTAAGTTAGTCAAGGCATAAATAAAAATGCTGATGTGGGTGTGGCGTGATGCCTCGTGTTAATGCCTTTCATCTCCACGCAGTCGCGGTTCATTACTCGGCGCGCAGGGCGTGGACGGGGTCGGCGCTGGAGGCGCGGCGCGAAGGCAAGTAGCTGGCCAGGAATGCGGTGGCCACTAGGCCGATGGATGCGGCGCCGTAGGCGACCGGGTCGACGGGGCTTACTTTGAAGAGCAGGGACGACATCAGGCGCATCACGACGATGGCCACCGCAAGTCCGCATGCCACGCCGATGCCCGTCAGTGCCAAACCGTGGCGGACGAACATGCCGGTGAGCGTTTTCTGCTGAGCGCCCAGGGCCATGCGAATGCCGATCTCGCGGGTGCGCTGGGAGACGGAATAGGCGATCACGCCATAGATGCCGACGACGCCGAGCAAAAGCGCCATGCTGCCAGCAACGCCGAGCATGATCAAGGTGAAGGAAGTCCGTGCCATGGAGCGCTTGTAGAAAAAATCCAGAGCGTGAACTTCGGCAAGGGGAAGATTGGGGTTCTGGGACCAGACCGCTTGGCGGACCTCGTTCAAGAAACTTTCCGAGCCGGTGCGGGAGCTGCGCAGGACGAAGGCCACATCGCGGAAAGCAAAGGAATCATCGCTTTCGAAATGATCCATCATGAGAGGCCAATAAACGGACGTGGTGGCGGGCTTACTCACTCCGTCATCGTAAACATCGCCGACGACGCCGATGATTTCACGCCAGTCGTCTTTGGTGCTGACGCGGATGCGTTTGCCGAGCGCAGCGGAAGGGTCGTGCCAGAGCTCGCGTGCCACGTTTTCAGAGACCATGGCGACGGGGATTTTCTTGTAGGTGTCGTTCCAAGTGATTTCACGGCCTGCCACCAACGGCGTGCCAAGAGCGCCGAGATATCCGGGCGAGACGAATTTGAAGCGGCGGAGCGGGGGAAGCTGACCTTCGGCGTAGGTCTGGTTCTCGACGAAGACCGGATCGGTCCAGCCTTGGCCGGTCATGGGGAGCTTGGAGCTGATTCCGACGGAAGATACACCGGGTATCGCAGCAAGCCTATGCGAGATCTCCTCTTCTATGCGGACGGCCTTTTCGTCTTCTTTCGCCAGCGCACTGACAATCGAGACGCGGAAGGTCTGCAACGCGGCGGGCCCAACGAATCCGGGATTGACGTTGGTGAGGGCCGCGAAAGTGCGAATCATCAGGCCGGAGCAGATTAAGAGGACGAGCGCGAGGGCGACTTGGACAACGACGAGGACGCTACGCGCGCGATGCTGCTCCTTGCTCTGGCTGAGGGCGCGGCCACCCTCGCGGATGCCGGTGCTGAGTCGCGCCCCGGCGTACTTGAAGATGGGAATGGAAGCAAACAGGATGCTGGCGAGGAGTGAAATCAAAAGGGTGAAGAGCAAGACCGGCCCATCGATGCCGATTTCACGAACGCGGGGAAGTCCCGCGGGGGCGATGGCGGCGAGGACGCGCAATGCGGCGTAAGCGAGGCCCAAACCGACGGCGCTGCCAAGCAATCCGAGAATGACGCTTTCGAGCAGAAGATCGGCGGCGATGCGGCCGCGGCTCGCGCCCAAGGCGGCGCGCACGGCCAGCTCCTGGCGGCGACCTTCGACGCGGACGAGCAGCAAATTGGCGACATTGGCGCAGGCGATGAGAAGAACCATGCCGATGGAACCCATCAAGACCCAAAG
>WNFJ01682571.1_pt1 | contig 13275 bp, 11 predicted proteins | sample 5400461 | NCBI WGS metagenome assembly WNFJ01 (sample SAMN13153349, study PRJNA577476) | soil metagenome | isolation source: 115 cm saprolite on Douglas fir-dominated hillslope | place: USA:California | collected 2013-09-17 | reverse complement strand
AAGCGTGCGCACGGCTTGCAGCAGGCCAAGGAAAAGAACCGCGAACGCGACGATCACCAGGGCCTTGGTGCCGGTCGCGAAGCCGGCTCCCTCGGCGAACGCGCCGATGGCGATCGCTGCGCCGGCCCAGCGGGGCGCCCCCGCCCTGACGGCGGCGAGCCCGAGCAGGGCGAGGCCGATATCGCCGATGATCGACAGCGGCCCGAGCGCCGTGATGGCGGCGCCGGAATGGATGCGGTCCAGCACGAATGCCGCCTGAGTCCGGTCAAGCCCGCCGACGATGGCGGGAAAGGCGGCGGCGACGCTGTTCTCGGACAGGACGGCGAGCAAGCCGGATACGCCGAGTATGCCGCCGGCCGTGGCCAGCCGCGGGGCGCGGGGGGCAAGCACGAGGGCAAGCCAGATGACGCCGGCGATGAGCAGGACGACAGCGATCGCGCTGAGCGCCATGCCGGTGATCATCGCCCCGCGGTGGTCGGTGAGCGCGGCGACCTGGCCGGCCGCGTCGTCGGACAGGGTCGGCTGGACGAGTGTCCCGGCGATCACGATGATCGGTGCGGCGAGCAGGGCGAGGGAACCTGCGATTGTACGTGTGGACATGGGATCTCCCTGTGCTGGATCTTTGATGGTGCGCGGGCCGCGGCGATACGCCGCGGCCCGCGGGCGTGGGGCTGGGTCCGGGGCGGCGTCAGCCGGTGAAGCCGAGCTGGCGCAGCATTCCGACGTCGTCGCGGCATGCCCAGTGCTCGGCGATCCGGCCGTCCTGGATGCGGAAGATGTGGATCTGCTGGACCGAGAAGCTGCGCCCGGTGGGCGCCCGGCCCAGGAACTCGCCCGTCTGGGTGCCCCGCACGGTGCAGCGCACCACGACGCGGTCGCCGTCGCCGAAGGCGTCATCGATGTCGTAGGCCAGGTCCGGGAAGGCGCCGCGCAGCCAGCGCACCACCCACCTGATGGCCTCGGGTCCGGTTCCGGGGTCACGCCCGTGCACGGGCGGCCCGCTGTCGCCGCCGTGATCGACGCAGTCCGGCGCGATCAGCTCGTCGGCGAGCTCGAGGCGGCCGGCCCCGAACAGCTCGATCTGCCCCCTGACGCACAGATCGACATTTGCCCGACGATCGGCGCCGGCAGCGACAGCGGCGCCGGCAGCGGCGCCGGCGCCCCGGCCCGGGACACCAGCCGCGCCTGGGAGGCGCTCGAGCAAGCGGTGATCGGTAAGGCCGTCGAGCTGGTATCGGGCCCCGCCGGGCTGGCGGGGTTCCTGCGCCGCAAGCAGCTCGGCGCCCGCCTGGGCGGCCCGAGCCTGCCCTTGGACATCGGCTACAGCGACACCATCCCGGCGGGCATCCGCAACGCGGTGATCCTGCGGGACCGGCACTGTCAGTGGGCCGGACGGTGCAGCCAGCCGGCCTCGGCGTGCCAGGTCCACCACGTAAAACACAAGGCCGACGGCGGGGCGACCTCGGTCAAAGAATGCGTCCTTTTGTGCTGGTTTCACCACCAGGTCGTGATCCACCGGTGGGTGGGGCTGGACCCTGGTGCTCAACCCGGACGGGACGACGACCGCGTGGAACCCGGACCGTACGAAGGTCCTGCACAGCCACGGGCCGCCCGCCCGCCCGAGCCGGGTAAGACCTCGGGACACCGAACACCGGCACCGGATGACGCCAGCCAGAGAAATCGAAGGCTACGGCGTCATCCCGTGCTGCTCACCTACAGGCATCCCTCTCCGCTTACGCGGAGGTCGTGCCATCACTCCCATCGAAACATTCGCCGGGCGAGCAGGCCGGACGCGACCGCCGAGCGTGTCCGCCATCGCGGTCACCGCCGCGCCGAGCCGCCATGATCAGCACCATGGCCAGGTTGACGATGAGCTGGGCGGCCAGCAGCCGGGTTGCCCCGGCCGGCGTGGTGCCCAGCCGCCGCAGGACACCGCGCTCCGGTAGGCGGACAGCGTGCCCGTGGCCGCGATCAGGCAGATGAGCGCCGCGCCAAGGAAGATGACGACCGGCACGCACAAGTACATCAGGGGGCCTCCTGGCACCTCCCGACGGAGGCCCCGGCGGCTCTTGTAAAACTGATATCAGTATGATACATATCTAGTATCAGTCAAGCTTTAATTTTCGGAGATGGTTCAGGTGACGGAACGGGAGCTGGAAGGCGCCAGACAGCCCGTTACCGAGCAGCCCTCGTGGTTCCTGCCCGGCGTGCGGATGCTGCTGCTGAGCATCGTCGTGATCCTCGTCGGGGTCGCGGTGGCCGTGGGCGCGTCCCATCTGACCGGTGCCGCGTCGGATGGCCTGGTCTTGCTCACCGTGCTCATAGAGCTCTGCGGCGCGCTGATGCTGGCCGGCCTCACCCCGGTCAGCCCGGGGCACGCGCGGGTCATCCAGCTGTTCGGCCGGTACTGCGGGACGATCCGCGACACCGGCCTGAAGTGGGTGAACCCGTTCACCAAGCGGATCGTGGTCTCCACCAGGATCCGCAACCAGGAATCAACCCAGCTCAAGGTCAACGACGCCGACGGCAACCCGATCGAGATCGCGGCCGTGGTCGTCTGGCAGATCAAGGACACCGCGCACGCGATCTACTCGGTCGACGAGGTAACGAGATTCGTCACGATCCAGATGGAGACCGCGGTCAGGCACATCGCGTCCAGCTACCCGTACGACAGCCGCGGCGAGGACAGGCTGTCGCTGCGGGACCACGCCGACGAGATCACCCAGCGGCTGTCCGCCGAGCGGGTCGCGCCGGCCGGCGGTGCTGTGCAGTGAGCAAGCGACTCAGCAGGTAGTGAATACCGGCTCCCTATACCAGTAATGACCGAACGCAAGAGCATCCTGCTCCGCCTCGACCCCGCCGTGCACGACGCGCTGGCCCGGTGGGCCGGCGACGACCTGCGCAGCACCAACGCCCAGATCGAGTTCCTGCTCCGCCGCGCCCTGGCCGAGGGCGGCCGCCTGCCTGGACACGTCAGGCAGATGCGCCGCCCCGGCCGTCCGCCGCGCGACGCGGACGAGGACGAGGACGCCGGTTCTGGCTAGCGGGCCGGGCCACCACGGCCTGGGCGCCGGCGTAAGCCGGTGAGCGTAAGCCGGTGAGCGTAAGAGGGCGGCGCCGGCCGCCTGCACGGGCTCGCCGGTCACGACGCGGTCGATGACGTGTGCGGCGAACTCCCGTGCCGCCAGCACGCTGCCCTCGGCGTTGCCCCGCGGCGCGAGGCTGAAGAACTGGTCGAACACCCGGCTGTCGATCACGGCCACGGTGAGCAGGTCGGTGGCGTAGGTCAGCGGGTCGACCCCGAGGCCCAGGCACCAGGCGCGGATCTGGCCCGCCTCGAGCGCGGCCGTCATGCGCCGGGCGAACGGCCAGGAGTCGTAGTCGACCGGGCCCGCTCCATAGTCCTCCGAGCCGCCGCGGAGCTCTTCGTCGAACTCGCGCAGCATGCACCGCCACAGCGAGAAGTCACGGCGTTCGTGCCAGGCGGCGTCCCCGGACGGCTGGAACACGCCGACCGGGATCACCTGGTACAGCCCGCCCGCGTGGCCCACCTTGGCCGGATCGCGCCAGTGAAGCAGGAACGACGCCCGCCCGGTCGCCTGGTCCAGCCGCAGCGTCAGCGTGCTGATGGCCAGGTTCACCGGGCGGCGGCGCAGGTCGCACGGGTCGGCGATCAGGGCGCGCAGGCCGGCCGGGCGGGTGCCGAGCCGGGTGGCCGCGTAGTCGTGCGCGGCCGCCTCGCCGGTGTCCACGCCGTCGAAGTAGCGGCCGCGGGTGAACGCCAGCCGGGACGCCCCGGGGGCGAGCGCCGCCTCGGTCAGCCGGTAGGTGGGGCGGTTCTCGAACACGGCCGGGGCGGCCAGGTCCCGCAGCGCGTCGGAGTAGCGCGGGTACCTGGTCCCGTCCGGCCGCTCCGGCAGCAGCGCCGCCGCGAGGGCGGGCCCCTCATCGGCCAGGGCGGTGAACTCCAGCGTGATGTCCCTCAGGGGGACGGGCACCGCGGGCTGCCATCCGGGGGCGGCGAGCAGCGGTGTTCCTGCGACCCTGCGATCAGCCGGGTAGTCCCCGGCCGCGTCGGCCGCCAGCTCGTACCGGTGCACCTGGAGGAAGGACCGTACCCGCAGCCAGTCCTGCTCGCTGGCGGTCAGCGCTCGGCTAGCCGACACCGGGGCACCGCGATATGGTCGTCGGCCCAGAAACTGATCAGCTCGTCCTCGGTGAGGGACTGCGGCGCGGCGCCGGCCCGCAGGGTGCGGCCGGTGGCCAGGCTCCAGCTCGTGATGAGCACCCGGGCCAGCAACTCGTCCTCGCTGGCGTGGCGGACGGCCCGGCTGAAAAACCTGCCTCTGGTATTTGCGCCCGAACCGCTCGCGTAATGTGTGCCCGAGACAGTAGTGTCTTTCATAACGCGCCTCCTTCCGGGAGGTGGACAGAGAAGTCCGCTCACCGGTCTCGTGGTCCTGATCCCACACAGTTAGCCACGGAACCGGGGGGCGGCCTTCCGGCCAATCAGTCGTCGCAATTCCCTGGCGGGCACCGTCAGCCCCGCGAGTGGCGCCGGAACACGCTGGTCACGGCCATCCGATTGGCGAAGCTGCGCGACGAACACGACTTTACGGCATGGCCCGGAGCTGAGACCGGAAAAGCCCAAGTCTGGCCTGCGCTGATTTCACGGCTCGCATACCGTCCCGGCATTAACGCATGTCACAGCCCGCTGGTCAGCGGTTTATCTATCGCGCGGCAACTTTACGCAATTGCGCCGGCGGTCGGCCGTATACGATTGCCCGTCCGGACCGGCGTTCCGGTCTTTTTGATAGGCGGGTGCTGGCCGGAAATGTGCGCATCGACGGCAAATGCCGGGGACGTCACAGGCCGAGCCGCCGGGACAGGTCGGAGGCGAGGATCTGGTCCGGGTCGACCACCTCGCGCAGCTTCCTGAACTCCGCCAGCCGCGGGTACATCTCGGCCAGCACCCCGGCCGGCACCCGCGAGTCCTTGGCCAGGTAGACGCGGCCGCCCGCCTCGACGACGAGCCGGTCGAGCGAGGCGAGCAGCGGGGCCAGCCCGCGGGTGCGGGCGGGCACGTCGAGCGCGAGCGTCCAGCCGGGCATCGGGAAGGAGAGCAGCCCGGGGTCGCCCTCGCCGAACCGCTTGAGCACGGTCACGAAAGACGCGGCGCGGGCCCGGCTGACCAGCTCGAACGAGCGGCGCACCGTGGCCTCCCGGCCGAACGGCACGACGTACTGGTACTGCCGGAAGCCGCCGGGCCCGTACACCCGGTTCCAGTTCCTGATCGCGTCGAGCGGATGGAAGAACGCGCCGATGGTCTGCAGTTCGCCCCGCCGGGAGCGGGGCGCCCGGCGGTAAACGGCCTCGTTGGCCAGGGCCACCGAGTAGCGGTTGATCAGCCCGGGCGGCACCCAGGGCGGGGCGCCCAGCCGGGCACGCGGATCGAACGCGAACGGGTCCGCCCCGGCGGGCAAGTCGCCCGGCTCGGCGAAGTCGCCGCTGGTGACCACGGAACGGCCCAGCCGACTCCCCCGGGCCAGGCTGTCCGACCAGGCGACCGTGTAGCCGAAGGCGCGGTCGTGCTCGGCCAGCACGGCCATCGTCTCGTCGACGTCGCGGGTCCGCACCGTGTCCACCTTGATCCGCGAGGTGGCCACCCGCTTGAGCTGGACCACGGCCCGCACGATGAGCCCGGTCAGGCCCATGCCGCCCGCGGTGGCCCAGAACAGCTCGGGGTCGGACTGTTCGGTCACGGTGCGCAGCTCGCCGCCGGGCAGCAGGATGTCCGCCGACCTCACGTGCCGGGCGAAGCTGCCGGCCACGTGGTGATTCTTGCCGTGGACGTCGGCGGCGATCGCGCCGCCGACGGTCACCTGCCTGGTCCCTGGCGACACCGGCACGAACCAGCCGGCCGGCAGCCCGGCCACCATGAGCTGTTCCAGGCTGACCCCGGCCTCGCAGGTCGCCACGCCGGTCGCCGGGTCCAGGTCGAGGATCTGGTTCATCCGGGCGGTCGAAGCTGCGGCCGAGCCCGCGGGCGATCAGGCCGCGGGCGGCGGTCTCCAGCAGCCGGGCGGCGTCGGCTGCCGTGGCCGGCTCGGCGAGTTCGGCCCGGGGGGGCGATATCCGGCCCCAGCCGGTGAGGGTGCGGCTTGGCATAGTGACCGCATAGTATGCGCCCGAGGCACCCCGGGGGGTGGATGATGCGCAGGCTCTGGATCGCCGCCTGGCTGGCGGGCCTGGCCACGGGGGCCGCCTGCACCGCACCGCCGGCCGCGGCGCCCGCGGCGAGGACATCGAGCCCGACCGCCACCCCCGCCAGTACGCGCGCCGGGGTGCCGCTGGCCCGCCCGCACCCGGTTCCGGTCCCGCCGCGGGTGAAAGTGACCAGGGCGCGGATGAGAGACGGTTCTGTGGTGACCGTCGCGACCTTCACCGGTCCGGTGACCTACGTCCTGCACGACGGCAGCCTGGACCCCGGCCTGGCCGCCGGGCGGGTGAAGGCCGGGCCGGCCGCGCACGGCGCCGAGCGCGCGCGGCTGCTAGCCGCGTTCAACGGCGGGTTCAAGCTGTCCTCGGGTGTGGGCGGGTACGAGCAGGAGGGCCACGTGGCCAGCGCGCTGCGCCGGGGCCTGGCCAGCGTGGTGATCGACCGCTCGGGGCGGGCCAGGATGGGGGTCTGGGGCCACGGCCTGCCCGCGCCCGGCGAGGCGGTGTACAGCGTCCGGCAGAACCTGCCGCCGCTGCTGCTGAACGGCAGGCCCACCGCGGCCGCGGGCGACTGGGGCCTGTGGGGCGCCACCCTCGGCGGCGGCGAGTTCGTCGCTCGCAGCGCGCTCGGCCAGGACGCCGCCGGCGACCTGCTGTTCGCCGGGAGCATGTCCGCCAGCCCGGCCGACATGGCGGTCGCGCTGGCCCGGGCCGGCGCCCGGGTCGCCATGGAGCTCGACATCAACCCCGAGTGGGTGCAGCTGGACGTGGCCAGCCGCCCGGGCGGCCCGCTCCGCGCCGCGATCCCCGGCCAGAGCCGCCCGGCCAACCAGTTCCTGCTCGGCTGGGCCAGGGATTTCTTCGCCGTCCTGGGTTAGACCGGCGCGACCGCGGTGTCGGCGGTCTCGATGTCCTTGAAGAACCGGCGGTGCACGCGCAGGTTCTCCTGGCCGACCGGGATCCGGTGCCACAGCCCCGCCCCCGGGCCCAGCCGGGTCGACCGCGGCAGCTCGGTCACCACGCCGCGGGCCGTCTTCATGCTGGTCTTGCCCGCGTCCAGGACCAGGATCCGGTTGGGCGTCACGGCCAGGATCCGGTAGCGGTTGAGGCCGAGGAAGACGAAGAAGCCGGTCAGCGCCGCGAGCCACTGGCTCGCCGTCTGCGCGCCGATCACCGCCTGGATCGGCTCGCCGGGCCGCAGGTACTGAGCGGCGGAATCACGCATGGAATCACGAAGCGCCACGATGTTCTCCCCAAGAAGTTGCGCCAGTCATTAGCTTTCATAGCTGCGGCGGTCCATCGCGTGCCACCCCGTTCCATCCCGGGTGTCAGCCGGGCCAGTAGGAGCAGCGCACGCCGGTGCGCACCGTCTGGCGCAGGTGCTCGCCGATGACGGCGTCGGCTTCCGTGATCCGGGCCAGCGCCCGGCGGATGGCCTTGCCCACCGCGACCCGGGCGCGCTCGGACTGGTCAGGGAAGGACCGGGTCCGCCCGGCCAGTCCCGCGGCGCTGGAGAGCTGGGCGACCAGCCAGTCGCGTTCGGCCCGCGCCCGGGCGGCTTGGCCGGGGTCGTCGCCGGATTCGAGGCTGTTGATCTCGGCGTCCAGGTGCTTCAGGCGGTTCCTGTAGTCGGTGATCGCCTCGGAGTCGAGGACCGGCTGCCCCGTCCCTGCGTTGCCGCCCTGGAGCCCGGCCAGCCCGGCGACCAGGTCGGCGGCCTGGATCTCCTGGCGGGGGTTGGCGATCAGCAGTGCCAGGTGGATCAGGCCGATGCTGTCCTCGACGAGGACGCTGCGGTTCCGCAGGGTCAGGCGCCACTTGCGCCCCACCCGCTGGCATTGCGCGTGCGCGGGCGCCGGCCCCTCGGCCGGCTGGTCGGGACCGGGCAGGCCGGCCGCGTCCGCCTCGGCCTGGGCCGCGTCCAGCTCGCGCCGGGCGGCGTCGGCGTCGCCCGGTGAGCCGCGCAGCGCGTAGGCCTGGGCCAGCCGCTGCCGGGATGCCACCAGCGCGGGCCAGTGCGCCAGCGCCAGGTTCTGCTGGACGGCCGCGTTCAGGTGCTCGACGGCCAGGTCCAGCTGCCTCGACGTCAGCGCGGCGACGCCGAGCGCGTGGTGCGCCGACCCGAAGCAGGTGACGCCGAGGCTGCCGATCATCGGCAGGTCCGCGTACGGGCGGAGCAGCCCGTAGGCCCGGACGGCCACGTCGGCGTCGCCGAGCAGGTACGCGGCCTCGACGACGCCGTTCATCGTGACGAGCCAGCTGCTGGACCGGGGCAGGCCGGCCAGGTCGCTGCCGCACAGCGCCGCCAGCGAGCTGGCGGCCCGGGGCCGGTCCCCGCTCAGCGCCGCGGCCACGGCCAGCGCGGCGACCGCCGAGTTGTCCACGGCGGACAGGACCGGGGAGTGCACCCGGTCGTGCAGCATCGGGAGCAGCTCGGTGAGCCTGCCCTGGTACCAGCGGATCGTCACCAGCTGGGCGGCAGACCACCATTCGTAGTCGGCGTCGCCGGCCGCCGCGCCGCTGCGGGCGCAGACCGCGGCCAGCTTCTCGGCCTGGCCGAACTGGCCGGCCCGGATGGACAGCATCACGTCGATGGCGCTGACCACGAAGCCGACCGCCAGGTGGTTACGGGGCTTCAGCTGGTCCTTCAGCTCGCCGAGCAGGCGTCCGGCGTGCGGGTCGCCCGCGCAGTACGCATTCGCCGTCTGCCAGAGCAGGCCCATCAGCAGATCGCTGCGACGCCCGGTGCGGAAGCTCGCCTTGGTCAGCTCGACGGCCAGTTCACGGCGCATGCCGACGTGGTCAGGGCCGAGCACGCAGTGGTGGGCGATGCTGAGCGCCTCGGCGAGGAGTTCGGGGTCCGCCGTGGCCCGGACCTCCTCCAGGGCGGCCAGGATCGCCGCGTGCGTGCCATGGACGTAGTCCGCCTCCCCGGCCAGCCGGGTGCGGACGCGCAGGGCGAGCGGCGACCGCGGGTCGAGCAGCGAGAGCACGTGCGCCAGGCGCGCCTCGAGCAGCACCGTGCTGGTGACGGTGCGCCGCTCGCACACCCACAGCCCGGCCAGGCCGAGCGCGGACCGCGCCATCGCCTGCACGTCGCCGGCCTGTTCGGCCAGCCGGTAGGCGCGGTCGAAGCTCAGGCGGCTGGCCTGCAGGTCGCCGTCCGAGTGCTGGGCACGCGCCCCGGCCGCCAGCGCGGCCTGCAGGTCGTCGGCCTGGCCGGCTTGGCCGGGGATCAGTTCCAGACGACGAGAAGGCAGCGCCCCGCTTGCCTCGCTCGTCATAGGCCCAATCTATGCCGCACCGTCGAACACGGGACAGCCGCAGGCTGACGGCTGCATCAGGCCGCCGCCCTTTCGTGGCTGATTGTGCCGGTGCACGACCTGCGCGCCCAAGCTGGACCTCCAGATCGCCGGGATGCAGGCCGCGGCCCAGGTCAACCAGCTCAACCAGAAGATCCAGAGCCAGGACTGGACCAGGGACATCACGGCCGGGGGGACGACGCGGCGGCGGCCGCGGCCGCGGTGGGCGAGCCCGCGTTGTTCTCCGGCGTCAGCGGGGGCGAGCCGGCCGAGATCAGGGTCTACGACAATGCGCTGCTCGTGGTGGGGGCGGCCGGAAGCGAGCTGATCAGCTTCTCCTTCGCCGGGCCCGTGCGGTCGCGGGACTACACGGTCACGGTCGAGGTGGCCGGGCGGGAGCCGGTGATCTTGTCCCGGCTCGGCCGGCGGACCGGCGAACTGGCCGACCTGCTGACCGAGCGGCTCCGCCAGGCCCGCGGCCGGACGGCCGCGTTCCTCGGCTCCCTGCTGCCCGGGCTCGACCCGATGGCGCTGCGGGAGGCCGCGGGACGGCTGCGCGACGGCGTGGCGGTGCCGGCCGCCGCCCTGGACGCCATGATGGCGGCCGGGCCGTTCGGGTTCGGCGAGGGATACGGCGCGTTCGGCCCCTACTGGGCGTTCCGCGCCCTCGGCACCGGGATGAACGCCCGCGAGCAGCACCCGATGACGCCGAGGCCCGACGGCGCCGGCGGGCTCGCGGCGGTCAACCGGCGCTCGACGACGCCGGGTTCCGCGCGGCGGCCGTGCCCGCCGAGGCCAGGGTCCCGCACGGCGCGCAGTGGCCGGACCGGATCGCCGCCCTGCTGGCGAACCAGCCCACAGATTGTGGTACCAGAGATCCTGACAGAGGAGTATGAACCACGCGGATAGGGAAATACGTTCCCTAGGCGAGGCCATGCACAGTGAATGGCCCCGAGGCCTGCTGGGGGCGGCGCATGGACCAGACCGAGGACGAGCGGTCGCCGACCGAAGACGCGCGTCCCTTCCTGCCGACCGAAATCGTACGTCCCCGCCCGCCGACCCAGGCGGAGCAGGCGACCCAGGCGGGGCCGGCGTACCACCCGACGCACGCCGACCCGGCCCGCCGGCCGCCCGCGCCCGCCGGGCCGACCTACACCCCCACCCACGCCCAGCCGGCCGGGTCGCCGCCGGGCTACCCGGCGCCCGCCGACCAGCCCACCCAGGATGGCCGGGCTGAGCCGGCGCGGGAGTACCAGCGGTACGGCCCGGGGGTCCCCGCCGCCGCGCCCTCCGGGCCGGCCTCGGAAACAGCCGAGCGCATCTGGCGCACCGGCCGCCCGGATCAGCCGGCCAGGCGGCGGCGCCGCTGGCGGGGGCTGATCGGCACGGCGCTCACCGTGATCCTGCTGGCGGCCAGCGCCGTGGTGCTGTACCTGCGCTTCCATCACGCGCCGTTCCACGTGACCGGGGTGGCCATCACGCACCGGACCCAGACCACCTGCGGCGTCGACGTGACCGGCCAGATCAGCACCAACGGCGCGGCCGGGACGGTCGCCTACCAGTGGCTGTTCCAGCCGGACCGGCGATCGCCGCAGCCGCTGAGCCAGTCCGTCGTGGCCGGGCAGGACGTCGTGTACGTGACCGTCGCCGTCCAGGGCAGCGGCCACGGCAACGCGTCGCGGACGGTCACGCTGCAGATCCTCGGCCCGGATCGCCGGGCCACCTCGACCAAGGTGATCCTCCAGTGCTAGAGGAGGGCATCCGCCATGCCAGAGTGGAACGTCCCCGGTTACACCGCGCTGCGCGCGCTCGGCTCGGGCGGGTTCGGCGAGGTGGTGCTGGCCAGGCACGACGGGTCAGGCGTTCCCGTGGCGATCAAGTACCTGCGCCGGGAACTGCTGTCAGACACCGAGTTCGCCACGATGTTCCGGGCCGAGGCCGCGGTGCTGGCGTCCCTGGAGGACGTGAACGTCGTCCGGCTGTACGAGTACGTCGAGTCACCGTGGGGCGCGGCCATCGTCATGGAGCTCGTCGACGGCGTATCGCTGCGCGAGATCCTGGCGCATCAGGGCAAGACCACGCCGGAGGCGGCGCTGGTGGTGCTGGAGGGCTCGCTGCTCGGCCTGGCGGCCGCGCACAGGAACGGGGTCGTGCACCGGGACTACAAGCCGGAGAACGTGCTCGTCAACGGCGAGGGCGTGAGCAAGCTGACCGACTTCGGCATCGCGGCGCGGTCCGGCGAGCTGCCCATCCCGGCGGGGACGCTGCTGTACGCGGCGCCGGAACAGATGGCAGGCGCTCCGGCCAGCCCGGCCGGGGACGTCTACTCGGCCACGGCCACGTTCTACGAGTGCCTGGCCGGCCGGCCGCCCTTCGCCGGGACCACGGCCGACATCCTGCTCCGTCAGCACCGCGTGGAGCCGGTGCCGCTGGACCCGGTGCCCGAGCCGCTGCGGCCGCTGGTGACGGCCGGGATGGCCAAGAACCCCCGGCACCGGCCAGCCGACGCGACCCTCCTGGTCGGCGAGCTCGATACGATCGCGTCCGGCGCGTGCGGCCAGGACTGGCACGAGCGCGGCCGGTCGCACCTGGGCGAGGCGGCTCTGCTGCTCGCGATGCTGTGGCCGTCCGGCACGCCGCCCGCGGTGCAGGGCACCGAGATCTACCGGATCCGCCTGTTCCGGCGGTTCAGCCTGGCCCGGACGGTCGTCACGGCGGTCGCGGCGATCGCGGTCGTGGCGGCGGCCGCGGCGGCCATCACCCGGCCAGGGCCGTACCGGCCCAGCTCGCTGAACCACGCGGTGCCTGTGCAGTCCGTCGTGCTCCAGCAGACGTCGCCGTCGCCGTCGTCCTCACCCACGCCGTCGCCGTCGCACTCCCCGGCGCATTCGCCGTCCGCGGCACCGCCGTCCGCGGCGCCGCCTTTCACCGCGCTGGCGCCCACCGCACCGCCGCCCGCGTCCTCCCCGAAGCCGTCCCCGACCGTCAAGCCGTCGCCGTCCACGACTCCGTCCCCCTCGCCGTCGCCCTCCCCGTCGCCGTCCCCGTCCGCCTCGTCGCCGTCACCGACGCCGACCACGTCCTCGCCGACCCCGACCCCGTCCACCTCGACCCCGGTGATCGGCGCCCCGCCGGCCTGACCGGGCCTGGGTTCGCGGCTTAAGCTGCCAGCATGTCCTCTTCCGTTCCCGTGATCGACCTGCGGCCCTGGTTCGGCGGCGACGAGGCGGCCCGTGCGGCCGTCGCGGCGCAGGTCGACGCCGCGCTGCAGAGCGTCGGATTCTTCCTGATCAGCGGCCACGGCGTGGCCGACGACCTGTGCGCCCGGGTGCGGGCGCAGGCACGGGCGTTCTTCGCGCTGCCGGCCGGGGCCAAGCAGCGCTACGCCGTCACCGTCGGCGGCCGAGGCTGGCTGCCGCCCGGCGTCGAGGCCAACGGCTACGCCGAGGGCACCGAGACGCCGCCCGACCTGAAGGAGTCGTTCGCGGTCGGCGCCGACCAGCCGACCGGCGACCCCGACGTCGACGGCTACTGGTTCCAGCCCAACGTCTACCCGGCCGAGGTGCCCGGGCTCGAGCCCGCGGTGACCGGCTACCTGGCCCGCATGCGCGCCCTGGCGGACGAGCTGCTCGTGCTGTGCGCGGCCGCGCTCGGCCTGGAACGCGACTTCTTCACCCGGCACACCGGGCACGCCACCCACACCATGAACATCAACTGGTACCCGCCGCTGGCGGTGGCCGGGCCGCCCGAACCC